>Ga0164296_1000735_pt1 | contig 37680 bp, 46 predicted proteins | sample GEODES057metaG_FD_113533 | JGI IMG/M metagenome (GOLD analysis project Ga0164296, IMG submission 113533) | Dystrophic lake water microbial communities from Trout Bog Lake, Wisconsin, USA - GEODES057 metaG | ecosystem: Environmental > Aquatic > Freshwater > Lake | place: USA: Trout Bog Lake...
AGGAAGTAAAATGGCTAAGTGTTATCAACTAATCGGTGTTCCAGGCTCTGGTAAGTCTACTTGGGTTAATGCGCAAGCATGGGCCAAGGATTGTGCATACATATCTACAGACAAGTTTGTAGAACAATATGCTAAGGGACAAGGTAAAACTTATTCTGAAGTATTCGATGCTTATATGCCAATTGCTGTAAAGCTAATGGCTAACCAAGCATTGATTTGCCAAGCAAACAATTTGGATGTTATCTGGGATCAAACTAGCACTACACGGATTAGCCGTACTCGTAAGTTCAATACTTTACCAAAGTACGAGCATATTGCTGTAGTGTTTAAGACACCAGATCCAGAGGAACTGGCTCGTCGTTTGGCCGGTCGCCCAGGCAAGAACATTCCAGATTACGTTATGCGTAGCATGATTGATGGGTTTGAAATGCCAACTGAAGATGAAGGTTTTACTGAAATCTGGTATGCGAGCTAATAACTACGCACTTTAATGGGGCCTTTAGGGCCCTATTTTTTTGGCTCTGCGTTCTGATCAATCGAATAAATACACTATAATGATCACACGATTGATTACAGAATAATGGAGATAGCCCATGTCGCTACGTATTAGACGCGGAACAGATGCCCAAAGACAGACCGTAACCTTTGACCAAGGTGAATTGGTTTACACAACCGATACACTTAAATTGTTTGTAGGAGACGGAGTTACAGCAGGCGGAAACAATATTGGTAAAGCACTAGCCGGCACAGGATTAGTGTTTGACACCATTACACAAACCCTACAGGCCACAGCGACTGGTAGTGGAGGCATCGCATCTGTTAGTGCAGACACCAATCCTGCATTAGGTGGAAATCTAAATATTAGTGGGCACAATATTGTAGGAACTGGTAATATTGCTACTACAGGTACTATTTTTTCTACCGTAGGACTAGGCGGAAATTTAATACTAAATGGCAATAACGTTTCTGGAACAGGCAATATTGCTATCACAGGAACTTTAAGTGTTACAGGACTAGGTGCTGATCTAGTTCTTAATAGCCATAATATTACTGGTGTTGGTAATATTAATCAAACAGGAACAATTTCAACTTCAGGCTTGGCAACATTTGGTTCGATATCAACAACTGGTACATTGAATGTAACAGGAGCAACTGGACTCACAACATTAACATCTACAGGTATAACTAATACAGGAAATATAACCACCACTGGAACTATTTCGGCTACTACCGGGTTGGGTGCCAATTTATCTCTAAACGGCTATAATATAACAGGATCTACTGGTGCTATTAATATTACCGGCAATATTACTAGTGGCAACATTTCGACCGCAGGAACAATTACAGCTACTACGGGTTTAGGCGCTAATTTGCCACTCAATGGATATAACATTACAGGATCTACTGGTGCTATTAGTATTTCAGGTGCTATTACAACAACAGGATCTCTAACTGGAGGCACAATTACTGCAACTTCGGGACTAGGTGCAGATCTAGCACTAAGTGGACATAATATTACGGGCAATGGTGGAATTAATATAACTGGTAACATTAATAATAATGGTACTATTACAACAACAGGCAATTTTACACAATCTAGTGGTAGTTTAACTTATACAGGATCTATTCCAAACTATACCTATGTAAATGGATCTATTAATTATCCTTGTCTCAATGTAGGACAAATTAATCTTTTGCCGGCTAATGCATTTAATGGTCTTGGCGGACTATCAATGAGCACCCAGGGCGACACAAACAACGATCCATTTGCATTATTTGTAATTAACAATGCAAATAATGTTCCTACGGCCAACCAAGCATATTTTTCGAGAAGTAGAGGAACATTAGCATCGCCAACTACTGTACAGACAGGCGATGGTATTTTTGCTTTGACATGGACAGCTCAAGCATCTAGTAGCTCTGTTTATACTGCTGAAATACTTGTTAATGCCAGCGGTACTATAACATCTAGTGCTGTTCCTGGTCAAATGGCATTACAGGTTGCTAATTCTTCGGGAACGATGACATCTGGTCTAACTATAGATGGGCCTACACGTACTACTACATTAAACAATTATTTGGTTGTAAACATAAACAACTCAATCACAGCAGCCGGTAGCAATCAGGCAGGAGCAACTCCGTTGTCTAATACTGCAAATATTGTTACCAGCGTGGCTAGTAGCACCGGAGTTTCATTACCTACAGGAATATCAGGAATGGTAATCTGGGTTTACAATGCAGGAACGAATCCACTATTGATTTATCCAGTCAATGCTGGATCAGCTAAGATTAATGCTTTGGCCACTAACTCTGCCTTTAGCTTATCAGTAGGGTCGGGTATTAAGTTCTTGGCAGCAAGTTCTACTCAATGGTATACACTCTAATCGAGTAGATGATCAGTTGATTCGTAGAATCTAAATGTAGCAACCACCCTAGGTTCATTGTGTGGATTATAAACTGCATGCGGTACATTAATTCTTAGCACAGCAGGTCTATCTAGTTCAAATCTAAAGACTTCTTCCACACTTGATTTAGCGTGACCACCGCAGTTTGTTGCCGCATAATATATATCTGGATCGTTTTTAAGAAGTTTGTAGAACAAAGTAGCTGATCCAGCACAATTAAGTAATGGAATGTTGATTGCGTTTGTTGTTTCAAAGCCTGTGAACACTGGCATAGCATAATCAAATCTAGCTTCAGGATCGTCAGGTCTATCAGTATGAATAAACACAGCTCGCATGTCTAACGGATCTTCAATTCCTAAATCGTTATTAAGATTAGTAAAGAAAATCATTTGACGTGCAGTTAACCCTAACAAACTAAATGCTTTAACTATATCGGGAAGAAATTCCGATATTTCTTTATTGTCGTGACTCCACCATAATGCATCTAAATTACTACGACTATTCCTGAAATCCAATAACTGTTGTCTTAAATCTTTCCAGTTAGGGATGTCTAAATACTTTGCATAGTTAATTATTGTTCCCATACATATTCTCCTTTTTTTGGAACTGCAAAACTTAAATAAGTTTCTATTTTATTTAAGTCTTCCTTAGTACGTAGGGCACAAAGCTCGTTAGCAAAATGTAATTCTACATTATAATCTAAAGCTAATTGTAATAATTCGCTCCTTCTGTTAGGATCGTCTGGCAAACTATACATGCTACACATGGCTATACCATCTGGTCGTTCTTTTATATAATGTTCTAAAGCAGGACACCAATCTAAATGCTCATTTTCAAATTCATAGCTATTGTAACTGATTTTATTTTTAGTACAATATGGTTCGATTATAGCACGTTGCATAGGCAAGGGAATATTTTTACTGAATACACTATTCCAACCTGCGTATGTAATAAATGGTTTACCTGTATAATCTCTCGTTTCAGATACTTCGTAATCGCCCGGTAATCTCATAAATCCTCCTGGCAATCTTCGTCCCCATTCTTCACCTTCGATTAAGATACGCATATCCATGCTAACTCTTGTATAATTTTCTTCATTATTAACATTGCCGTGTAGATGCTCTTGGAAAAACAAATGACTTTGCCCCGGATCCAATGTAACTGGCCATGCATGTTTTAAGCACTCGTTTTCAAACTTCTCAAGAGACCATTTTTCTTCCATAATCTGCTTTGTAATTTTCCTGCTTATATCTAGATCCATGATCCACATGGTATTTGTTTTCTCTGCTCGAGTAAAAGGAGTCCAGATAGTTCGACAACCTCTACCATTTCCAACAAAAATACCTTGATGGAATTGTAATCTACGGCCTACACTACTTTGATTAGGAATCACAACTCGTAAAGTTCCTTGTCTTTGTATCATGTAACGTTTATTGTCTATTCGTTGAGGAACTATCTCCTGCGCAAATTCATCAAATCGTTTCATGAAATCTATGCGACTACATGCGTTTTGCACATGCTGACCTACACGCACAATTTCGGTAGGAGTAAGAAACTTATGCATAGTTTCTAGTTCTTTTATCTGCGGAGCAACTTCTTGAATTATACTCAGTGCCCACCCTGGCCAATTGTATTTTTCTAAATCATAATCAACCGTTTTATTATCCCAATGTTTTTGTAAAGAGGTTAGCATATTTTTCCTTATCCTAGGGCAGTTCCTGCCCAAAACTTTTTCAAATTTTGTGTCGCTATCATAGAAGATTTAGATTCTTTTCCACATTGATGCGCACATCTTTCTAATCTATGTTCATTAGACCAAGATTTTTCTACTGCTGTAAAAACACTGTTATTTACAATGTTTTCAATTTTATTATATTTCAGATTAATTGAATCAAACCCGCCATTGGATTCTATCAAATTAATTAATTTCTGTCTATCAGGATGTGACTCGGCTTCGTACCCATACAGTCTATCTAATAGCCAACCACAAGGTAATACATAACCTTCAGCAGATATATAGATCAAGTTAGTGTGTTGAGCCATGCAGTTTATATCAACGGATTTAAGATAGTTATTGTATCCGTTATACTGTTTTGTAATAAGATTGTAATCATCGTATCCGTTGTTATAATAACGATTGTCGGTAGCAGGTTTTAGCCATCTTATAACTCGTTCTTTCTTGTTCATTACAGGAGTTTTATCTACTAGCTTATGTTGTTTATCCATAAACCTAGAAGTAATTTTTGTTGCAAATCCGTTAAAACCTAATTGCTGACTTAATAGTTCTGCTTGTTCCACTTGATGTTGATTATGCTCAAATACAATATAACTCCAAACAGCATTGCCACCGTTCTCTATAAAGGATTTTGCATTGTTGATAATTTTCTGCCAATTGGTGCCAATCCTATATAAGTGATTAGTATCTTCCAATCCATCTATTCCAAAATAAACTATATCAGATGGATCCATTACTTGTGCTAAGTCTTTCCACCATTTTTCATTTCTCAAGCTACCGTTGGTCCTAATAGCTATTTGAGCCGTCGATGCTGATTTTAACCATTTAACAATTTTGATTAGATCTGTACGTGTGCAAGGATCGCCATAAGTTCCACATAATCTAATTTCTTTCATGTTAGCTAAAAAATCATCTGTAATCTGTGACTTCATTATGTTTAGATCTAAATCTACTAAAGGTAAACTAGGCCATGTCTTTCCGCCATAATAATTCCTCGTACATTGAGGGCAGGATGCATTACATCTTGTTGTAAGTTCGATTTCGATTTGTGAAATATTTTTATAAAACATGTATTCTACTTTTACCAAAATTTCTTCGTCTGCTATAGTATAAAGATTCTAAAAATTTTGCAAAACTTAAATTTTTATTTTCGGGAAATTCAAATATTAAAGTAGACGGCAAATTCATATTATTGCCAGCTACGATGAATCCGTAAATGTCGAGGTCAAAATTTATAGTTTTAGGATAAAGACTAATATCTTTATAGTCTATTATATAGTAACTCTGTAATTTAATCAAATTTATCTTAGTAAGTTCATCTAAATCGTATCTGTCTATAAATTTTTCTAGTACTGACATTACATGTTCTTTTTTTGATTCTGCATGTACATTTATTATCGTAGTGTAAATTAAATTCCACCCATGTACAGGAATATTTGCTATAGGAGGATGATCTATCTTGCCTTTCTGTGTCCACTGTATAGTGTATTTCCTAAAATTAGATATTTCTCCAGCCAGCCATTCATCTTTCTGTATGAATTCAAATAAATCGGAATAAAAGTCAGCATAATCTATTGAAAGATGTTTGTACACAAATCTACTTAAAAATGTAGTTAGTCCGTTGATATGAAAACAGTTGATGAACCAATTAAACACTTGGGCGTCTATCATATGATTAAAAGACATAGTATTAGTTTCAATTACTACATCGACACCTTCTTGTAATTCATTATCGTTATGACTGCCACTCATATAGTCGTAGACTGTAATAGATCGTATACCGTACAATGATTTTTGGAATTTATTCATTTCTGCATTTTCTAAAAGCTGTGCCTGGAAAATATCTATTCCATTATGATTGCCAGCGCGAAATAGTTTCCAAAAATTTTCTTTCCATGTCTCTAATGTTTCGCCTGGCAACCCTAAAATCAGTTCACTATTAACTGGAACTTGATTAACCTCGGCTAGTTTGAAAATTTCTTCTACGTTAGTATCTGTGAGATTTTTTCTTTTTATATTTTCTAGAACAGAATCGTCCAGACTCTGAAAGCTCAATGTAAGTCCGTGATTAAATGCCTTTGTTTTTATAAGTTTAGAAACAATCGCAACTACATCTCTTTTTTGATTCTTTGCCCAACTAACATTGAACGTATAAGGATACCCATATGAGTTTTGTAATTCTATAAACTTGTCTACTATAAGATTATCTCTTTCAACGAACATACCAAAATTAGCATCAGTAACACTTAGAAATCCACATCGATTTTTTGCCATCCATTCTAATTCTGCAAATACCCTGTCTAGATTAAAGTGTTTAATTTTATTATAGGTCAAACTACCCCAATCACAAAATGTACAAGCATAAGGACATCCCCTGTTTGTCTCTAAAGTAGCGTTCCATTCTACTGTAGGATTTGCCTGTATAATAGGATCAAAGAAGCCTGTTAAATATGGACTAGGCAGATTGTCAAGATCATTAATACGTACACTAGGACCTGTATCAATAGCTGTACCATTTTTATTAATTACTAGGCCAGATATTGTAAAAGGATCGTCGAGTAATTCTAACAAGGTTTTGAAAGTTTGTTCGCCTTCGCTTTTAACTATGATATCTATATAAGGATGTTGTATAAAGATATTAGGATCAGAGATGGCAGGCTCTGGTCCTCCAAAGATTATCTTGCATGCTGGATTAATATCTTTAAGTGCCTTTGCTAATGCATAGTTATAATTGCGATTCCATACATAACAGCTTATAGCCACAACATCTTGATCTTTTAATTTAACAACTACATCAGGGATAGATTCTCGACGCCATAAAATATGCTCTAGAGAATAATTTCTCTTAATGACATCAAATTGATTAGCATAAGTCCAAATTGCTCCAACACTATAAGGCAAATAATGTGCATTAAGTTCTTTAGGTCCTTGTTGGAAATTTACTTGTACCAGGCTAATTTTTTTCATGAATAATCTTCTAATTCGCCTCGTCGACGTAGATCCAATGTAGTACAATGAAATCCACCAGACAATGAATTAGCATGACGCATAGGTAATGCTATAACATTAAATCCTTTAGATTCTAAAACACGTATTAAAGGCAACTGATCTTTGCCAACCATAACTGTGTTAGGATCTACGCTTAGTGTATTCATTCCTATATAAGGACTGCAAGTAGTCATATGTCCAGGGCAATGTGGACTAAGAGGTACCTGTACTACATCATTAAAATAAATCTTATCCCATTTTTGAAATATCTTAGGACAATTATCCGGATTAACTCTACTACTGTTTAACAAGACTGTTCCCGCCCTAAGAGGAATAATTGTGCTGTCGAAATGACCAAAGCTATAAATGTGTTCTGCCATATGCACACGATATCCTTTGGGCTCTAGTAGATTTTTGAGCCATTGCATGCCCCATTTATTTCCTGTATTACTGATCTGGAATAGTATGTCTTTGCCTAGTCTTACGCAATTAGGTGCGTCAAACACCGGTTCAAGATCACGTAGGGTAGGCTTTGATAAATCCTCAAATGTATAACTTTCGTCGGATAATATAGGTTTAGGAGCACTAATCCAAGCACAGCCATCTTTGATAGCATCTAGCATGATATCATGATACGCTCTAGTTTCAAAATATCTAGCTCGCATACAACTAGGTGTTTCTATCATAAGATTGTCTAAAGGTAAAAGCAAATCTCTTGGGCACCAGTTATAGTATCCTGTTGTCTTCCAATCGGGTGTTCCAAATTCTTTAGAATGATCTACAATCTGTGGTCTATGTACTTTGATTCCTAGTTGCTGAAATGCGTTAGCCATTTCCTCTAGATCTTCATTTGCTTCATCTATCAATGCTTGTGGATAAGGACCTGCTAAATCCTTTATGTCATCATAGTTGTATTCTGTATAAACCATACTATGGGTGCTTATATCGGGGGTAGCCACTCTTGCGCCAGTTGCAGTTCCTACTACGACTTCTTCTAATGGATCCCAATGATTATGTGTTGATATTTTCATTCTATTCTCGTTAAATGGACAAAACTTTTTTGATTAAACCATTTGTCAATTTCTTGTTGTTCTATTCCATATTGACTCATTAAAAATTCAAGCGTATTTTGATTATCTTGAACTTTTTTCAAGTAGACATTGTAGTTATGTTCTATATCGCCCTGAATTTTATTTTTGTATTCATTTTTATTTTTGAAAAAAGAAACAGTAGCATTAACAACTGAATCTAAATCATCTGGTTGATAAACATCTACATATTCTTCAAAACTTTTAAGATCTACAGATTTCAAATAGTCAAATTGTAAATATGATCCTGCAAATATAAAAGGATGTTTATTGATTACTGCTCGCCAAGTCTTTTCTGATAAAAAATTATGATCTGTTGCAGGAGGATATATGTTTGCTTCTGATATAACACTAAACATAGTATCATTAAAAATCTTTGAATCGATCCAACCAGGATTTTCACACCATGCAGTTTTATGAACTGATTTTTCTAATAATGCCCTAGCATCTAAACGAGAATAATCTTTAGATTCTTCATATGCTGTATCAATACTTCTTTCACAGTCTTTCAAGAACTGCTCGTAATTTAGCATAGTAGCTAACGCTTCTCTGCACCACTGTTTATCTTCATTGGTCCATGGAGGGAAGAAACTCCATTCTGCTTTTTGTAATAACCCGCGGGTATAAAATTTACTTAACAACACTATTCTGTTATGCCTAGAAGGTACACCGCCTAGAAATAGAAATTTCTCTGCATTGTGATTCCATTCTCCAGTCGTTTGATTTTTATAACCTTGATAAACTATATTAAGATACAAATCCCATGATATAATTTCATATTCTAAACCTAAGTTTCTTAATTTTTCTTGATAGTTTGCGCACATGCCTAATACTAAGAGAAGTTTTTTTACTTTCTTGCTATAGGCGTATTCTTGTATAGATTTAAGGAATTCGTAATATTTAGAATTATCTTTATACAGAAACCCGTCTATCAGCATCAAGCCAATGACAGCATCACATTGAGAATTGTCTATTTCGGACTTGATATGCTCTGCACTTAGTTCTAGTAAATCTCTGTCTTGTGTAGTGTAAAGTAAATCAAAATTTATAATTTTTCCCTTATACATTCAATTCACCTAGGTGTAAAAATTTATGCAGACCTAATCGATTAATTCCGGTGCCTCTTTGATATTGCGGAAATTTATTCGAATAGTCGAGGCCAAACAGCACAGTATCACTTACAACAATATCAAGTTGTTTACAAAATTTTATCTGAGTTTCTTTATATTTTTTAACTATATAATCGGGACTAAAATTCTTTATAAATTCTAATCCTATTGTTGCTCCTAGTCTATTTGTGTATAAATTTTTATCATACACAAATAAAGAATCATCATCGTTCGTTCGGGTCAATCTCATACCTATACGGGCATGAGCTACCGGAAATACTTTACTAAGGCTAAAAACTATATCTGTAATACAATCAAAATTAAAATTAAATTCTATGTTGGAACATATTCCATAATATGCACAGTCTAATAATACCGGAATATTAAGACGTGAACATTGATCAAGGATACTCTCCATCTGTGGATGTACTGTTCCTGTGTCTGCAAAGGGTAAACTAATTACTATAGCATCATTAGTTGTTAGCGTAGCATCTTCTATAAATTTCCAATCAGGCCAGCTGTTGCGCCAAGACAATTGGTGATACATATATTCGCCTTTGAAACATCTGAATCTTCTATTTCTGTTCTTAATATAAAATTTATCAAACGATTCGCTGGTACCATTTGAGTAACATAGATTTTGAAATTGTTCTAACCCGACTATTGTATTAAGTTTGCCCAAACTAATCCATTTTAGATACTCTGAACAAAAGTTATCTTTGATATCAAGGTCATACAACGATTCGTATAGATTAAAATCTATGCTGTCTAATAACCGTAGTGCATATGGATCTAGTATGGCGGAACTATGACCAAATGGTAGATTACTCCTATCTGTATGATGCATTATCTGTAACCTTGAAAATGAAAAAGGTAATAATCTTGAAGACTAGAATTAGCCGCGGAGTGATAGGCTTTTACACTATCCCATTCCCATATATCCCCCTTCTTTTCCTTAAAAAATGTTTCATTCCTAAAACTTAAAGTTTGCCCTGGCACAGGATCCTGCATAAAACATACAAATCTAACATGTTCTCCTAGACCATCGTAGTCGGATACATCGGGCAATACATCATAATGCCAGGGAGCAAATTTTCCCGGATGCAGTCTTGTTATAGAAACTCTATAAGGAATAGGAGTAACATTTACAATCTTGGCAAATCTATCTCCTAATTGTTTAACTAGCTCAAATTCTTCATAACGATAGTCGCCCCAGTCGATTTCTGAATATTTGTATCCGGCCGAAATCCAATCTTCTAAAACTCTATTAGTTTGTATTTCTAATTTTTTTACAAATTCGTAATCTTTATTTTTATACATATTACCAAAGTAAACTGCCTTCTGTTCTTTGTATCTTGTGATTGCTATGCGTTCATTTTCTTCGATACTAAGGCTTATATCGTATGCACTTGGATCTCCTACGCCTGCGGCAGGATTTAGGTCTTTTACCGAATCTATGACATGATCCCAATTTATTATTTCAGAACAGTTAGCTATGTATTTCATATTGATATTTAACCCAACCCCAGTAATGCTAATTACAGTTATGATAAGACCCGATGCATTGGCATTTTACCAAAAAAACAAAGATTGTTCATGGAGTTTAGATTCCTTGCCAGAAGGCACTACTTTAGAACAAGCAAAATGGATTCTAAACGAATGTAAATTTGGTTGGATAGAATTGGATTTAGAAATAGACCTTGGAGGTTGGCAATTAGAAGCACTACTTAATCAAGAATTTTTAGTGCCTCACAGAGAAGATGATAACCAAGGTTGGTTAAGTGCCTCTATACACGGAATAGATATTGAAAAGACAGGGCCTTGGACTAGTTATGGTTACACAGACGAATCTCAAGTGCCTTATGAATGGACAGATTTAGCAGAGCGTTGTCCTATTATAAAAAGATTTTGGAAGGATCAGTTTCCTACTGATAGATATAGACGTATACGATTTATGTCTTTATTATCGGACAGTGCAATTACTCCGCATAGTGATATGCCTGGAAGATTACCCGGGGAAGATAATTTTGATGCATTAGAGTTTGGTATTCCTATTAATATTGCTGTAATACATCCAGAAGATTGCTATATGGTCTTAGAAGGTTACGGCACTGTTCCATTCAAGGAAGGCAAAGCCTTTATTGTCAATATACGAAATTATCATACAGTGGTTAATTTATCCAATAAACAACGCATACATGTAATTGGACACAGTTATGGTTACGGCAACAGACAAAATGAGTTTGCAGAATTAGTTGTAAGAAGCTATAATAAAATGCTAGAGAGACAAAAATGAAAATATTAATGACGGGCAGTTCAGGATTTATTGGATCGCATTTAAGTCCAATTTTAGAAAAAGATTATCAAGTTTATCATCTTAAATCCGACTTACTTAAATACGATGATGTTAAATCGGAAGTTTTAACCTTTGCGCCCGATGTTATAGTTCACCTTGCCGCAAGGACAGAAGTAGAAAAAAGTTTCTACGAACAGATAACATTTAGTGAAGTTAATTATACCGGCAGTGTAAATTTAATTGAAACAGCATCTTTAATACCTAATCTAAAGAATTTTGTATTTGCTAGTACAATGGAGGTATACGGATGGCAACCTATCAGTGACGAAGTAGAAAGAAATATTATACCTACGGAATCGATAGCCTTTGACGAACATACAGCACCTAACCCTAATGCTCCATACGCTGTTGCCAAGTATGCTGTTGAAAAATATCTAGAATACATGCATAGATCCATAGGCTTTCCTTTTAGTGCTATCAGGCAGACTAATTCGTATGGACGAAAAGACAATGATTTTTTTGTAACCGAACAAATTATATGCCAAATGTTACAAAACCCAAATCAAATTCAGTTAGGATATGCGGAACCCTATAGGAATTTTATTTACATAGATGATTTATTAGAAGCGTGGATATCAGTAATTACCAATCCTGATCTAGTCCAAGGTAAGATTTTTACCATCGGCCCCGACAACCCTATTAAGATAAGAGATTATGCTAATCTAATTGCTTCTAAACTAAACTGGAACGGCGAGATAAAATGGAATATGAAGCCAAAGCGTCAAGGTGAAATTTATTGGCTCAATAGTAATCACACCCTTATAACTTCGACACTAGGATGGCAACCTAAAATTAGTCTCAGTGACGGTTTAGATAAGACTATTGCAATCTGGCAATCAAAGCATGATAGTAGAATATAAGTCATTTGACCATAAACAATCTACCATTGCATTTTGCATTGTAGACAGGACCAAATTTTCTGCTACTTCTTGGATTAGAGAAATAGTAAAAAATCAATCTGATTATACTCTTAACAATATTGTAGGCAAACAATATGATGTTTACCAAGGAACCGATGAAGATTTACTTTTGAAACACGTAGCCGAGTGCGGCTATGGCCATGCTGTTGTATTATCTACTGGAACTGAATTTATAAACGGTCATGATTTCTTTAATGAAATTGAAACAATAACATCTACAGAATACAGTATTGCAGGACATATACTAGATAGAGGAGATGCTTATTATGAATTGCATCATCAGTGTTATCTTATAAATCTTAAAGACTATAAAGAACTAGGATATCCTTTTGTAGGAAAACAAGAGCTAGGAAGCAAGCATAAACAAGTTATACCATTACGCAGTATAGATAACATTCACGATGATTATACACCGATATGGGTAGAGAAAGGATCTCAATCTAAGATTTATAATCATAAATGTCATGGTTGGAATTTATTGAAATCAATGTTTGAACATGATAAAAAATTAATCGTGTTTAATGAAAATATACGAAATAATAAAATACACTTATATCCAGAATACCTGCTTGATTTTAATAAAAATATCAACACAATATATCAGCGAGAATATTTTTGTGCTGCCGAATTTATTCATACTGCTAACACAGAATGGGAGATGCACATTGAACGGAAGTATAAACAGGTTCTAACACCTGCTAGTGGACTGTGGTACAAGAATTTTGTCACACCAGATGCTAAAATTATATTTTATGATTACAATAAGAATGCCTTAACCTATTGGCAGAATCAAGTACCTACTGCAACTTTTATTCATATTGATTTAATCAACGGAGATTTTAATATAGCAGATATTATAGATTTAGATTTAGTTGATGATACGATTATAAATTTATCTAATATATTTTGCTATGAAGGAACTGGTCATTTTTATTCTACTGATTATAAAATTAGCAGAGAAAATTTAGTTTTACAAAATATAAAAGACTATGCTCCTACTGCAAGTTTGTACTATAGTAACCGAGCGGCAGGAGCATTTGATACTAAAGAAACATTACACGGAGAGCTAACGAGTGGGGATCAAGTTAAACTAACGATACAGGGAAACCTAAAAGCACCTACATGGCATTTTAATGATTGGCTATAAATTCTGTTATCTGTAAGACTACTCTAGGCGAATGACCTATATTTGCGGCACCATGTAAATCTGTCGAGTTGTAGTATTCATAAACATCGCCAACACGATAGTTATGAATAAACTCATCATTATAAATGAATATATGACCGGGTTCGTAGTTCTGTAATGGAATCCAAAATCGTTTGCATAACTCCGTATGAGTGTGGGGATCAGTATGCATAGGCATATACTGCCCTGGCATTAGTTTTGTTATCCACCAATGAATGGTGTTTTGACACCATGGAGGATTGATTTCTATAGTTAAATCTTTTTCTTCGTATACCCACCAATTAACTGCATCTAACTCATAACCTGCTTCTTTATACCTAGCGTATTCTGCAGATTCTACAGCATCAGCAGGCGGCCAATCTCTAGGACGAGCTTGACCAATAGTGTCAAGCACTAGTTGTCGCCATTCGGATTTTATCCAAGAGTCATAGTTACCTATATATTTCATATATCTAAAAGTTCAGGAAATACCAATCTAAAATCTGTACCTCTTATGCTATCAAGATTTTCAAAATATTCCTTGAAATCTGGTATCATATGACTATGATCCTCTGCTTCAATAAATTTCAATATGCCTTCCCATCTTTTCCAAGCGTAGGGGTTATGTATCCAAAAATTATCATCTTGTGTATAGTTGTCCCATAACCATTGTTTGAATTCTGAAAATTTTGTTTTAACTTGATCTTTGTATTTTGCAGGTAATATCCTAGCACTTAGGAATGTTGGTATAAACAATAGATGCATACTAAAGAGTCCGCCGCCTGCTTGGTACTCTCCTAGATAATGTTTGTTTATTTTCTTAAATTTCTGGTCAATTAACCAGCGAGCAAAATCTGGCAGATGCAATACATTAATAGCCTGTACTGCAAGTTCGATGCTAGTCTGTATATTGTCCGGAGTGTTGTCTAATCTAGTTAATACTCGCTGTATATCTTCCCATTTGGTAGGATAGCGTATGTACCAATTACGAATACCTTCTGCATCGATGCTAACAGAATATTTTACTTTTTTGAATTTTGACCATATAGCTATCATTTCCTCGTCTAGTAAAACTCCGTTGGAGTTATAGCGTAAAGTAATTCTATCGTTATATCCCCTGCTAATTATTTCTTCTAAGAATAATTTGTGCTCCTTTATCATCAAAGGTTCGCCGCCGGCAAAATATAGTTGTTCAATATTAGGAATTTGGTCAAATATATCTTGCCAGAAATCTGGTCTCTCATACCAATAATTATTAAAAGTAGATTTGTCCCAGTCTATTTGTTGCAGTACGATAGTGCTTTTTGTTTTTGCTATCAGCTTGTCGTAATCTTGTGTCCACTTACTGCTGTCATGCGGACTACACATAACACATTTAAGATTACAAGTGTGTCCTAATCTCAAATCGAAGTACCTTATAGCAGGAGGAACTGTTCCATCTGGTGTAGTATCTTCTATCAGCTTAGATATGTCTAACCCGTTATTCATCCAATCATAGGCTTCCCATATACGCTTACTAGCAACTCCCTTTGATTCTTCTTCAAAACATTTAGTACAGCTAGCAGGTATTTTTCCTTGAAGCATAGTTTTGCGAACATCTCTCATATACTCGTTATTCCAAGCACTAAGAGGCGTATCTTTACCAAAGTTAGCCGGAGTACCGTCTTCTTTTTTAACAAGTCCCACAATGTGGTCCCCCGTAGCGGCTCCGCTAGCATTAGTCACACAACACAATCTTGCATCACCGTTAGGACGTGTGGCCATATGTATCCAAGGAATAACGCAAAAGCTATTAGACCCGGATACCTTTTTTATTTTTTGTTGTACTTGCCCTATCCTAGACTCTTCAGGTTGTAACCAAAATGTTTTCATTAATAACTCTTAAGTTGATCGATTCCTAACTTCTTACGGAAACTATCTGTGAATACACAATCCACTCGTAGGGCATAATCTTGTTCATTTATTCTATCACCGCCGTGCCAGTCTTGATCGTTCCAGAATCCAGCATGACTGTTGATATAATATTTGTTCTGCGTTTCGGGATCCCATATATAGAATCCTCTTTTAGTTCGATAACGTATATGTATAAATTCGTTCCGATGGTCTGTATACGAATTATTACTCAGTATGCCGTTATCGGCATCTAAATCTCTATGTTCAAACCCTAGTCCATTGTGATCACAGTGGAAAAATATCACACGTCCAATTTGACTGATTATATTATTATCTACCAAACTGTTTACCCAGGCCACGACTCCCGGGAAGTATTTGCTTTCTATAGTCGGCTCACGCTTTGCATTGCGATAATTCCAATCACCTTGTTCCCAGAGAAAATAATATATATAAGGATCGTTAGCACCTAAAACCATTTTTAGATATCTAGTGAACAGATTTCTATTTTTGAAATCGCTTAAATCTGTATTATATAAATCATCGCCATGTAGCCTAATAGGATGGTCTAATGGTAATTCTAGATATTCGTCTATCGCCTGGTAGATTGGTTTCCAATCTACAACATAGCTTGCATTTTTCCACTCAAATCCTGGACGCATCCAAGTGCCCTCTTTAGCGTAATCCCTAGCTAAGGCAAATCCTCGGCATATCTCCGGATGTAAATCTATAAAAGATTGTACATCTATGTGTTCATCTAAACTAATATAAGGCTTGCCGCCAATTCCTTTAATCATAGCGTACTTATACGATAATTAAGTGTATGTCCAAAGAATATGAATACTACTACAATCGCGTGCCAGGGGAAAAGCCTTGGCGGAATAATCTCATCTATACTAGTTTGATGAATCAGAAAAAGACTGTGTTTTGTAAATGGTACAACAACGACACAGAATATCATCAAGGTCAAAATCAAGTTGTAGATCCTGACAAAATGGATGAGAAGTGGGACAGAGAATTACACTATCTTTCTAACATGGCATGGCATTATCCGGATATGGTTCCAAAAATTTTAGAAGTAAATGTACCTGAACGTAAAATATATTTAGAAATAGATGGAGTGGATTTTTGGCAACTAAGTTTAGATACGGGCAAAACATATGATGAATTATTGCCCGATTGGCGAGATCAGATGATGGAAATATTTCTTGCTTACAAAAAATTAGGATGGTACAAATACAGTTTGCATCCTAGTAGTTATTTTATTGTCAATGGACAATTAAAAAGTATCAATTACTTTTTTACTTATAATAAATCAGAACCAATGATTAGCCTTCGTAGCGTTATGAGCCACATAAGTGAAAATAGGCAAGCAGACTTATTGCCTAAAATGTCATCTATGGGGATAGATGTAGATTCTCCTACACCCTTTGACCAAATACAAATTTTGGCTTTTGAAAGTTTCAAGACAAATTATCCAGACGATTTCATGGAAGAGTGTAAACGACTATATGTATAAAGTTGTTCCTTGGTCAGAAAATTTAGATCTTACAGAGTTCTACTCAACAGCTGAAAAACTTGGCTTTGTTAATAATTCTAGCCAAAAGGTTATGATAGATTGTTTTCGAAACGAACCTGAGTGGGCGGCTTGGATCTTATATAAAGATGGAAAAGCTGTAGGTAGTGTTGCCTCTCATACATTCGCAGTGATGGGGCCAAACTCATATCGTGTATTAGCACGTACTTGTACATTTGGAATAGCACGACCTTCCGAAGGACTTGTTACAACAAAAAGATTAATTGCAGAACATCAGAATTTAACCGATCAGTTCTTGTTGCCCGCTTGTATAAGTTGGGCCAAAGGAGACTTGTATGCCACAAGCAACGAAAGTTCGGCTGCCAGTCAGCGTCTAGTACACAGGCACTATTTTCCTACATTGTCTAAATTAGGAATAGTGGAAAAGATATGCGAAATTAATTATCGAAACACAAATCAAACTGTTTGGAGAATTTACCCAGACAGATTTCTAGAGAACTTAGAACTGTATCCTAGATGGATCTAAATTAGGATTAGCACGTTTCATCTGCTCGTATACAAACGGAGTTAATTTCCATCGAAATTCAATTTGTCTAATACTAGGTTTTCCTGCCCAGAAAATTATTGTATCGACTATATCCTCAAAGCTAGTTGTATAATCACTTGTAAATACATCTGGATCATTAACATCTACTTTGGTGCCCTCTATAAAACTTAAATCCAAATGAAGCAATGGTATACCGTTAGGATCTATACTGACTAAACGGCAGGCTTCCGCTAATTCTTGTTTGTGTTTAACATATTCTGTAGGAATAAGTTCAGGATACTGTCTACTTACGCTACCCATAACTACCATCATATCTACTTTATTTTTTAGAGCATCGACAAGTTTCCGTTGTTGTTGACCACTATAGGCATTATTGATAAACAATTCACAACCTTCTGCTTCCTGTACAATTTTATCAAAATCATTATCAATATCATATCCATTACTACGCGACATACCTGTAATTTGTCTGCAACTAACTTCGGTGAATTTATCAAAAATTGCTTTACCGATTCCACGTGTATGTCCAGTGATTATAATTTTCTTTTCCATATTAATCTTCAATATTAAATGTAACTGATACAACAGATTTATTTTCAAGCCAAAAATCTATCATTCTACAGACAGTGTCTGTATCCTTATATGAACTGCTAGTTAATTTTAACAGTAGCATTTTATACCTGTCAGACATTGCTAAGAAGTTCTTTTCAAGTAAATTTTTATTATTGCTATATTCTAGCATATTAGGATCTGGAAAATCACCTGCTACGCTACCGCATACTATTTGATTTTTTACTCTTGAAGCAAGAACCATCATATAATCATTTTGCATATTATTTGCATAAGCATTATTGATAAACAGATCGGCTCCATCTATCATTTCTACAATACTTGAATAATCTGCAATTAAATCAAATCCATTTGAATTTGAGAATCCTTGCATTGTCCAACCTTTAGATTCAAAATGCTGGTATAATGCTTTTCCTAATCCATTAGTATGTCCGGTTATACAACATCTCATAATTATATCGCTTAAATAGTTGACTATTTATAAACTATATGTTTTCATTTAACGAACTTAGAAGCGTACACCTAGAAATAACTAATCAGTGCCAAGCTAGTTGCCCAATGTGTGCTAGGAATAATCACGGGGCCCTGCCCAATCCTCTGTTAGTGGATCAATCATGGACCTTAGAAGATTTTACAACCATTTTTAATCAGGAAGTTTTAGATACAGTTGGGTTTATCTACTTTTGCGGCAATTTTGGTGATCCAATACTTAATTCTAACCTTCCTGCTATGTGTTTATATCTTAAAAAATATAAGCCATCGGTTAGAGTCCATATACATACAAACGGGGGTGCTAGAAATTCTGCATGGTGGAAAGAACTAGCAAAATCATTACCCGAAGACCATCTTGTTGTGTTTGGAATCGATGGATTGGAAGATACACATCATCTTTATAGGATCGGGACAACTTACGAGAATGTAATAAAAAACGCAAGTACTTTTATAAACGAAGGCGGAAATGCCGAATGGTGTTTTATAAAATTCAAGCATAATCAACATCAAGAAGATGAAGCAAGGTCTCGGGCTATTAAACTAGGATTCAAACAATTTACTTTGAAAAATAGTAGTCGATTCCTGGGAGAACCTAAGTATCCAGTATGGGATAAATCTGGTAAGACTACCCACTATATAGAACCTCCTGAAGATAACAAAGTTCACCTTATAAGCAAATCCATGATTGAGTCGTATAAGCAGACTATCATGCCTTTGGAAATAAAATGTAAGGTTCAGAGATCGAAAGAAATATACATAGATGCTTATAAAAATATTTTCCCTTGTTGTTGGGTAGCATCTATACCGTATACCGAATATGATAACGAAAATATTAATCTAGGTATTAGGCAAGAAATAAGAAAACAATACGACGCTCTAGTAGACTATCTTGGAGGAATTGAACAATTAAGTGCTATCCAAGTAGGAATTAAAAATGTGTTAGATTCTAGTTTCTGGCAATCTGCATGGAATATATTTTGGAATGAGAAAAAATTAATCATGTGTGCTAGAATATGCGGAGATACCGAACTGATTTCTAAACCAGATGATCAATTTATTAAGCGCGAGCAACTACAACAGTAAAACCTCTTAGTTCTACCGATTTTTTAATATAGTCAACGACTTGCTCTTCACAATTTAACAACAGTGATCTGTCTGATATTTTTTCAATTCCTGTAATAAGATTATTTTTTATAGCTCTATTAAGATAGCTCATAAAACTTTCGTGCAATTCTTGTTTCCAATCGTATTCTCCTCCTGAAAATTCAAATAACAATCCTGGGGATTTGAATTCTGGCAACTTGACTCTAATGTTCAAATGCACTCTATCCCTTCCTCCAAAATTACAAGCTACATGTCTTTTAGAAGTATCCATTAACCATAATTCTCCATTTACTGGTAAATGATACATTTTTTCATCATCTAGGTCTTGCAAATAGCAATCTTTATTTGTTATAATTGCAAGTTGTAATCTATCATCTGGGTCATAGTGAGCTGTATAAGATTCTGCCGAAGATAGTTTAAGAAGCCTTGCTTCGCCGATGTCAGGAAGACTATCTAATAAATTGCCCAATGGCGTATTCTTATATTCTGGTAATGTTGTATAAGATCCTGAAAATAGTTTACCAGAAGTAGAATTCAAAATGATCCTCTTGTCAAATTTCAAATTAGAAACTTGCTCGACAATAGGTTCTATGGGAAATTTTATACCTGTATTAGATAGCATTAAATACTTATATGAATAAACTGCGGATTGCACCCTCTTATGATATAAAATACCTTCAGGTAGATAGGCCGAGTCCTTTATCCGATAATCATTTGGATAAATTGACAAAGGATGTTTTATCAGGCAACATTGATCAAGATATAAGCGACAAAGTCTACGATGATTTCAAACAGGAAATGACTGATTGGTTACAAAATTCCAAACTTAATAAAATTACAGGTCTTTCCTTATTCAATAGAACTGATATTGTCAACGGGTGTACACAATTTATAGATACTGTATACATGAATGGTCCTGTACAGGTGTTAGCAGGCGACTACAGATATCATTCTAGACTAGGTAACTGGTATACACATCCAGGATACCTTAGCAAAGAAAAACAATTAATCATAGCATGGCCGTTTCCTAGCACAGGAGACACACATGTGAATATGAAGGAGATATTAGATGAAGCGGGAGACAAAGGTATTAGTGTACATGTGGACGGCGCTTGGCTTACTTGCTGCCGCGGAATTGACTTTGATGTATCTCATCCATCAATTAGGTCTGTCGGGATAAGTTTAAGCAAAGGTCTGGGGCTAGGATGGAATCGTATTGGTATTAGATGGAGTAAGAGTGAAGATGCTGATGCAATTACTATAATGAATGATTATCACATGAACAATAGAGCTCTAGTAAAGATAGGTTTGCATTTTTTACGACACGCAAGTTCAGACTATTTGTGGAATATGCATAGCGATAGTTACAATAAAATTTGTAAGGATTTCGACCTCACTCCTACTAATGCTATCCATCTGGCTTTGTCAGAAAATCAACCAGTAGGTGTCAGCCCATTAATAAGGTATTTAGAAAATGCATCTACATAACATAGACGGTGTCATTGTTCCATTTGATAATAAATGGAAGAACATTGCAATAGGACTTAGTGGCGGAGCCGATAGTGCGTTGCTAGCATACATTTTGTGTAACCTTGTAAAGGATCAAACAATACATGTTGTCAGCCATACTAGAATGTGGAAAAGCAGACCCTGGCAAAGTTATGATAGTTTGAATGTTCTTAATTGGCTAAAAGATCGGTTTCCTAATATTAATTTTATAAGGCATACAAATTTTATCGCTCCTGATGTGGAATATGGTAACATGGGGCCGATTATCAAAGATGAATACGGCAAGATGGTTAGCGGAGATAATGCCCAACAACGAGCATTTGGCGAGTATGTTTGCTTTAACAATAATGTTGATGCATACTATAATGCAGTCACTAGGAATCCTAAATCTGTAGATTTAGGAGGATTACCTGAAAGAGATGTAGAACCTAATGAGAATAATAAGCATTTATCGATAATGCAACATATGGGGTTCTGGGCGCTTCACCCTTTTAGATTCGTTGAAAAATCTTGGGTAGTTAAACAGTATATAGAAAATGACCTTTGGGATTTATTTGATAGAACTCGAAGTTGCGAAGGCGATGATACAAATAGGCCGGAAGTATTTTTAGGTATGGATTATACTAATTACAAGGCAGGCGATCTAGTTCCTATATGTGGTAGATGTTTTTGGTGTAAAGAGAGGGCATGGGCAATTGAACAAAATACAAAGTAAAACTTTTTGTATGCATCCTTTTACAGGATTAGCAACTAGGGAAGACGGTGCAATACAAGTATGCTGTCGAAGCCATCCTATTGGTTTCATACAAGATGCTACATTAGAGCATCATTGGAATGGTGAAACTATGACACGAATACGGCGACAAGTATTACAGGGAGAACGTCCATCCGAATGTGAACCTTGTTTTAGGTTAGAGGACCAGGGTGTCGAAAGTTTAAGGCAACGCCACATAGCTGGAAAAATACCCGAGGCGAGAATAAATCTCTATCCAGATGCATTAGATAAAATGCAAGATGGTTATACTATGCCGTTTGAAATACCCACAATGGAATTAAAACTAAACAACTTGTGTAATCTAAAATGTAGAATGTGCCATCCTGGGGACAGCACAAGTTGGAACGATTGGAGCGTGGTTAAAGATTATTACAAAGAAAAAGGTCGAGTAATTTTTGATTTAGTAGAAACCCACAATTTAGAAAAAAAGCCGTTATTAGATAAATTTGAAAATAACGAACAGTGGTGGGCAAGTTTAGAAAAGAATTTGCCTTACTTTAGACGAGTAGAGTTTGCAGGTGGCGAGCCTCTGATGGATCCACAGCATTATCGAATATTAGATATGTTGAAACCTTACGGGCATCAGATTGAGATTAAGTATGCTACTAATGGTACTACTTTAGGAATTAGCAAAGGAAGGACTATACATGACTATTGGCCTCATTTTAGAAGCGTTGCCGTTAACGTCAGCATTGACGGCATTGGAGATGTTTACAATTACATCCGTGGCAACGCTGATTGGAATCAAGTTGTTGACAATGTTAAGGAAATACAAAAAATTCCTAATGTAAGTCGAGTAGTAGGAGCCGTTGCTGTACAAGTTAGTAATGTAATGCAGTTAGATAAGATGATAGAATATTTCTTAAATGATTTAGGTATAATATTCTACACTAATATGGTGAGTTATCCTGATGTCCTGTGCATACAAGTTTTACCCGAGCACCTTAAGGAACAAGCAACCATTAATCTAAACTTTGCTAAAATGTATTTAGAGGATTACAAGTTAATAAAAGAACATCCTATGCTTTTAGATCTTACATTGAAACAAATAGATGGTGTTATCAATTTTATGTGGGCCAATGACCTTAGTGATAAATGGCAACAATGTATAAATTTTAATCAAGCTCTAGATGCTACTCGTAACCAATACTTCTTCAAAGTTAACAGCGACTACGACGACTATGAGTAAATTTATTTTAAGTCTTGAAAATATAGAATTAGAATTTGATTTATTAGAAACTAGTATTGCAAGGCGTTGGGCTAAAGAAATTGAAGCAAATTATCCTTTATTTGAAACTGAAAGATTCAAGGGGTGGGATAATAAAAATGTAAATTTTTATAATCAGGAAATAAACAAACAGTTACAAACTTTAGGTAAAGATCCTTATACGATTAAATCTCAGGAAGATCTAAATAACTTGCATAAAATTTTTGAATGTTTAAGAGGTCCTGTAGAAGAAGAATCCGACTATTATAAAAACTCCGATCAAGTTATTAAAAGTAGTATCAATAATTTGAATATACTAATTCACGAGTGCGAGCATGTATTGAGGTATGGCACAAGAAATCCCGAGTTAGTTTGTACCTATCAAAATCGTCCTAGATACAAATTACAAGAACAAGATTACGATTTGTTTACAGCAAAATGGAAATTTGGAACTGTATATATAAATTATTGCGAAGTTGGTAAACCATTAATCGATGTGTACAAAGACCAAGATACTATAGTTGGTACCGATAATGTAAGACCTTTAGAATATTACAGCGCCGATTTTGTAATTAAATTTGGTCCTAGTATATCAGATGAAGAATATGCTAAATCTACAGAAAATTTTCAAAATTGGCTTTCTAAACAAACCTACAGCTTTCAACACCTTTCACTAGGTTTGATTCCTGTTGCAGTATTAAATACTTCTTATAGCCCAGAAGAGTTAATAGGTATCATAGCAAATAATCAAAGGATCAAATCTACATGCTTAAGATAACAAGTAGGTATCCTCATCAAGGTAGTATTAAAATTGAATGGAATCTTGGTAAACGCTGTAACTATGATTGTAGTTATTGCCCTAGCGAGATACACGACAATACAAGTCCGCACACTGATATAGAAATACTAAAACATACAGTAGACAAATTAGTAGCACTGAACAAACCTATACGTTTGAGTTTCACAGGCGGCGAGCCTACAGTACATCCTAAGTTTTCAGAACTAATAAAATACTGTAATCATGTCGGTATTAGTTGGATTAGTGTAACAACTAACGGAACTTTGCCTTATGAATTTTACATTACACTTCCTGTAGATCAATTTGTGTTTAGTATTCATTTAGAATATGACTGGCAACGTGTATTCAATACAGTAGAAAGCATACGTAAACTATCAGATGCAAAAGTTATTGCACAAATTATGGCCCATCATGATCATATGCCTGCTGTGATTCAACTACGTGCTAAATGTTTGCTAGGAAAGATTCCCAATACAGTAAGACGGATACGATGGACAAAGGGCGATCACGACTTATTTGATGATATGAGATATAATGCTAATGATTTAGATTGGCTGAAAGAAATGGAATCTACGGTGGAAGCAAACTGTATTATTGATGACGATAAGAAAATGCATGCCAATGATATTATTAAACTTCATCTAAACAAGTACAAAGATTGGTCATGTAGCGCAGGTATAGAAAGCCTAATGATAAATTGGGACGGTGATGTACACAGAGCGACTTGTAGAGTCGGTGGTAGTCTTGGCAACATTTATGAAGGTAGCTTCGTTGTCCCTAGCGAACCCGTAACTTGTGACCGTAATTTCTGTACCTGCGCTTCAGATATCCCTTTGACTAAAATTTCACCCAATAAATAACACTATGATTAAAATTAATAGCTGGGACGAATTTCAACCTTTAGAGGCGCTTGTTGTGGGTAGTACCTACGATAGTTCTTTCTTTGACGGAGTCAAGAATAAAGAAATAGGCGATGTATTGAAACGTATTGTTGACGAAACAAACGAAGATATCGACTATTTCAAAACTCAACTACAATCACATAATATCAAAATATTTCAAGCTACACCAAAAGAATTAGGATATAAAGACAGCATTTTAGATTATTGCGATGTAAATGGAAGAATTGGTTACGGTAGTGATAATCCGCTATTAACTAAGGCTAGTCTTATTCCGACAAGTCCATTGCAAGTCAGAGATGATAGCATAGTTATGGGTAATAAGATATTGATCACTGATAAAACTTTTGAAGTAGAAGGTTATACGAAAAAGTTTATCGAATGGTTTGGTGAAGATCAAGTAGATCTTACAATCTATAACGGTAATTTTGTATTTCCACAAACAAGAGAAAATTTAGCAGAATGTCTTAAAGAACGCAATGTTGATATCAATACATTATCTGAACAAGAAATAGAAAAAATTATAAATGATTGGGTATTAGTAGGGTTTTGTAGTCCAAACTTGACACGTATCGGTAAAAAATGTCTTGTAGATCTACACCAGACTGCGGAGATAAAAAACTTTTTAGAAAAATATTATCCAGTATTTGATTACGAAACTCTTATGCTAGGCGGACATAACGATAGTATCTTTAGTATTGTTAAACCTGGCACTGTAATATGTGGTCCTTGGATTAAAGGGCAAGAAGGAAATTTCAAAGATTGGGATATAATATATTTTAACGATCCAAGATGGGATGGAGTAAGAGGTTGGTTAGACTTGCGCAAGAAAAATAAAGGCAAGTGGTGGGTCCCCGGTGAAGAACGTAACGATGAGTTTACAAATTTTGTAGAAACGTTTTTAACTAATTGGACAGGTTATGTCGAGGAGACTATTTTTGACATTAACACTTTAGTCATCGATGATCGCCATGTTGTAATAAACAGTAATAGTCCAGAGTTAATAAAACTATTAGAAGACAAAGGTATGACTCCTATAATTTGTCCATTAAGGCATAGATTTTTCTGGGACGGCGGATGGCATTGTTGTACACTAGATGTGAGTCGCAAAGGCGGGCAAAATGACTACGGACTATGAATTATACTTACAAAATTGGATTCTTAATAACTTATCAAAACCTCAGATTTGGTTAAACAATCTGCCCAGCTGTCCATTTGCACAAGGTGCTTTAATTCGCAATAAAGTTAAATTTATACGATCGCATGATTATGTGACAGATTTAGAAACTCATTTATCAAATTGGGACGATAATTATGAAGTACTAGTAGTCGTGTGCGATGACGATATTAGTAGTGATAAATTATCAGAAGATGTTAAAAAGATTAATAGTAAATTTGTGCCACTGGGCTATGTTAGTCTTGAAGATCATGTAGACTGCGCAGAAGCTTTCAAAGATATTGTTTTTAATAATGGTAGATACAATATAATTATTTGTCAGCCTGCTAAACAATTAGAAGAAGCAACCGTTAGTCTTGAAAAGCATGGCTACTACGAACACTGGCCAAAAGAATATTATGACGAAGTGTTTTCCTGGAGGCGGCCTAGCTCTTCATAACCGTCTAAGGTTCTTTTATATTCATCTGCTATACCTAAGTAAAGGTATTTGAAACCTAATTTTTTATACACAGCACACTCGCTTTGTAAACTTCTTATACCAATCCTCTGACTAGGATCATGATAGTTCCAAGCAAACTGTTGTGCTTCTACATTTTCCCTGTCATGCTGACGTAGGATACTAAATGCAACTAGATTATTCTTATCGTTATCATCGTAATATCCTATGATAGTATTTTTACTGTCTGTAAATTGACTATCAAAGATAGGCATAACACTTATAAAATTTTTATAGTCACAGTAGTCTTTATAAATCCTTTGTAACTTTTCCACAGGCGGGTCAACAAAGAAAGTGATATTCTCCATAACCTGATAATTAGTTTCAATCAATTTTATTCTACATTGAATCATGCAGGATAGTCTTTCATTTTAGAAAAAAAATCTTTACCTAGCTTTGACTCTACATAACTTTTTAGCTCGGCATCTTCCTGTATAGATAACAACATTTTATAAAGTATAATATTTTGTTGTTGTATTTCCATAAATTTATCTATATAGAAAGGATCAGTAAACACTGGCTTATTCATATTTCACCATAAATTAAATTGATATTTTGGAACTAGGCCGCAATTAGATCCTGCATGCCATCTACGTCTATTGTCCCATTCAAACGCATCACCTTGTTGTTTACCATAAAATACATGTTCTTCACAAACAAATACATGACCAAACGCCGGTTTACTTATATGGCAATGCCATCTCGGTCTATCTGGCAATGCTAACATTTTTTCTTCTTCATTATTAACATCCCAGTGCCATGGACTAAATTTGCCCGGATTCAATCTACTAATCCAAGCAGAATCATATTTTTCTATTTTATAAAATTCAACAAATTTATCTACTACACTTTTATCAAAATGATCTCCTGGAAAAAACATATCCCATTCGACAGTGCCACCTTCTAACGTACTTCTGTATCCTGCTTTTTTCCAAAGTGCTACAACTTCATCTAACAAGGGGATATCATCTCCTTCTTTGTGCTCAGGGCCAGAAAATGGTCCTGGGTCAGACGTGTAGTCACATCTTTCTAAATTAGCTATTACATCATCCCAATCTATAATATGACTACAGTTCCCTAAAAATTTAATCATTTTGTGCTCCTAAGAAATGGAACAAATAATAAGGTTCGTATCCGGCATTGGTTCCGGCATGGAAAGATTTATACGAATCCCATTTATATACATCGTGTTGATTTGCATCAAAATAAAAACAATGGTCCTCTAAGATTAAACTCTGCCCATGTCTTGGCTTGTGTACGAAACAGAGGTACCTTACTAGTTTATCTCCATTGTCTATCCATTCTTGTTCTTTATCTTCTATATCCCAATGATAAGGAACCATGTTACCCGGCATTACTTCGCTTATAAAAACCCTTCTAGGTTTAGCATTAACTATCTTGCTAAATTTTTCTTGAACAGAGATATCGTAATGCTCTCCTGGATAATAATCCCACCATTGTATTTTATCAAGGTCATAATTGACATCTGTCCAAGTTTTAACAATTTTCCTGTAGGATTCTAATAACGGAGTCGATTCGGATTCGGATCTATCAACAACAGTTGTAACTGTGTTATGATCACCTGTCCTTGGTATAATAGAAGAGATTATGCTATCCCAATTGATTATAGTTTTAGTTGAAGCAATTAGGTTAGCCACTGAAAATTTCCTTGTAAATAAAATCCATAGATTGATCGCCCCATTTAACATGTTCTTGCATCGATCTCTTATACATGATTTCTAAATTGTACTTATTATCTTTTATAACACCAGTTTCTTCTAGTCTGAATCTAGCAGATTCGTGTATTATACCATCCATGTATTGTGTTTCAATGTAGGGACTATCTACCGGAACACACCCATACCAATCTATAGATTTCATCACTCCATCTTTTATGTAATGGCAATGAGGGTACATAGTGAGTTTATAAACTCCTTCTTGATATAGATCTGTCATAATATATTTAATTTGATCTTGCCAGCCATTTGGTAGTTCTCGATCAGAAAAAACTATCTCGTTGCAAGTTTCGGCCCACTCATAAAAGACATGTTTATTTTTTTGATCTATGTCTAGTATCTTAGGAGCATAGGATTTAGTTTGAAACTTCAGTACATTATAGACTTCATTCTCAAAAAACCAATCAACTACTTCGGGTGTGTATAAAGCCCGTATAGGATCTTCTAATCTTTGATATCTATTGTTAGGATCATAATTAGCACAGAAAATATTACCTTCAGGATTAATTAGTGGTTCGTAAGTCTGCTGACTCATGCATCGTTGTCTATCGTCTGCGTCAATCTTAAACCAAGGGTTCCAGTTACTAATATCCATTAAAAATCCCTTTCAGAATAACCTACACGAGGTTGATCACTAAAGAAGCAACTAGCGATCCATTTACACCCACTAGTTATCAATTTACTTTCGTGTATAGTTGACCAATTAGTTGCTTCATCATATCCTTGTTCAAAGTACAAAAACGATCCTTTTTTAGGAATTACATTTACATTTAATTTAGGAAAATACGTTTCTCCTCCCAAAAAATCATCGTTGAGATAAAAGATTCCTGTTCCTACTCTGTCGCCGCCATGCTTATAATAATTAATCTGTTTTGGATCGTACGGGTAATCGTGGTGAAGATCTAAGTATTGACCTTCCACATAGTTGTAGATGTCACATGCTTCAATGTGGCTAAAAGGAATCTGTGCAGTATTAAAAATAGCAGTGGCTAACACATCATAATGATATGGATCTACACCAAGGCTTATGCCTCTGTTCTCTACCATTTCTGTAACTTGCGCAAATGACTCCTGTCTGCTTTGTTTTCCTGAACTAGGATTCATACCTAATCTTGTATGTCGTTCTATTACTTCATCGCAAAACTTGTCCGATAATACATTATCAAATACACTAATCCTTGGAAAATCTAAAAGTCGATTTTCTATTACAGATTTAATAATACTAATATTGATAGCTTTGTATCCTCGATCAGTTTGAGTTCTTAAAAAACTTACTTGTTGTAATTCAAACAGTACCTGCGGAGTTGCCCGTACGTCCCACTTTTCGGCTAGTACCAATGCATGATCTTTATCGGCTATTATGAAACCATAATCTTTAGCATCATTAAACCATTTAACTACTCCCGTCTCAATCATATCATCTCCTTACTAGCTCTAATATCGGCTCCGCATGTACACCAATCAAAATTACAAATATAAGATTTGTCTATTGAACTTTTATCTAACTGGGAATAGTGTCCTAGTGATTCTCTGGCACAGTTTCCCCAATAAACATTGCCATCCGGATGTATCATAAGACTTTCTTTTCCGGCATGACATTCCCAATCTCTGAAACTGTTTATTCCTGTCTTCATCAACATGTCTGGATCTAGTATAGATTGTGTTCCATCGTCCCAATAGGCAATCGTGTCAGTGTCTAACATCCAAGAATGACTTTGTTCTAATTCTTTTCTTCTCTGATCTGTAAACTGCCACTTTGGTTCAGTTTTTAGGAATTCTAATTGTGCAGGCATCCATATATGTTGATAATTAGCTCCGGCCCAATTATCAACTGGTCGCAACAAGATCAATTTTATATTATCGACCTTTTTTAATTCTTCATACCATGACATGGCAAGATCCCAATGTTTAGGGTCCATCATTAGATAAACAAGTGTTAGAGATTTATTAGTTAGTGCATAGACTCTTTCAATATTAAATTTATGCTGACTAGGGTGAAAACACATACACCATACATCAGCTAGGTGCGCATGTTCTTGGTACCATCGTGGAGTCCTCACACCATTTGTATCTATTTTTACTTTAGCCCCGTGTTGTCGTATTACTGTCATTAAATCAGCAATCTGCGGATGTGTAGTTACTTCACCTCCTGTAAGATTGAATAACATAGGCCTATCTAAATTTTTAATAAAATTACCAATGCTGTCTAAATCTATTTTTGGATGATTGCCGTTTTGAAATTCGGGAGGACAATATTCGCAAGAGTAAACACAATTTCTAGTCAATTGATAAGAAATGTGTATGTATTTAGGATCAGATTTTAATTTAATCAGGTTTGGCATTAAAATACCTATCAACTATTTTCTCTATCTCAACTTTAGCCCAATCTAAATTTTTAATATATTTGTATTTGTCTTGGCTATTTTGATTCTCTGAGTTTCTCATCTTGTTGTTGAAATGAGATTCTGGCATAGTATCTGCTGTTATCTTAGTTGAATTTTTAGGGTACCACTTTAAGTATGCTTGTATTTCTTTTTCTATGTCTTCTAGCTCACGCTCCTCTATGGAAAATTCAAAAGGATCTTTTTCATTTCGTAAATTAAAACCAAATCTATTAGCGATACAAACAGATAAAAAACAATTTACCCAATCGGGCCTTTCTACAACAAATATATCATAGACATCATTCGCTAAAACACTTTGATACCAATCTTGTACTCTTACACTATGTTCTATATGATTTCCATGTATTTTTAATACAGCTTTAGGATCATCTATATCTCTAAATGCTTGTTTCCAACTGTCTTCACTATTGATATCTAAGTTATCTAGAGAAAATACTTCGTCTTTAATTATAGCTCTTCTGGCACAAAAGAACACAACTGTTGCCCTTGTACGCGGCATTGTATAAATCATTATAGGTTTCATAATTCAGTTATAGTCGGACCATCTTTAATCCAACCCCTTTGTAAAAATTCATTTTCTATTTCCGACCAATATGCATTATTGAAAAAAATATCTATAAAATTTTCTATATTGCTGTACCCGTCAAAAGCAATATTAATGACATTAGATACTAAATTTTGCTGATTAATAGGTATTGGATGATTGTAGATGTCATGGTCAATGCAACACTGTCTCTCCCAGATTGCACAATCATAGCCAAAGTCTGGATGTAACTTCTGATTTAGACTATTCTCCATAGATTGCAATAAATCACCTATATGTTCCGCTATCCCGTCGCTCTTAACAAATTTTATAAGGCACCTATGAGTCTGTATCATTTTAATCCTAACTCCTTGCGTATTTTTGTAGCACTAATGTCAGTTACCGATTGATCAAAAGTTTCTTCCCCGGCTGTGTATCCTACGCCTCTTCCCCAACCAATATGAACTATATTAGGAACAACTTGTATTTCATATTGTCCTTGGTACAATGGATCCAAATCACGTTTAATAAAACTCTTAACTTGTTCTATGGCAAATGGATTTGATCCTTGCCAACCTTGTACATCACGTACTTGAATAATTACTTGACCTGTCTTGGCTAGCAAACGTTCAAATAAAGTCCTATGCCCATTATGCCAAGGTTGCCAACGACCTAGCATCTGTACAGTTTCTTTCTTCCAATCAAATACAGGACGTCTGCGATTATCAATAATGTGCTCGGCAATAAAGTCAGCCCATTTTTCTGCATCTTGTTCTGTAATACGGAAGTCATAATACTCTGGCTCTTGAAACATAGCATTAGTATCTGCGTATCTACCTTCACGAATAGTGTCTACCCAGATAGTCCAATCTGCTTTGAAGTTATTTCGCATCTCCACTATAGGAGCAACAAAGTCGCAGATAACATATTCTGTTCCTGCTTCTATACTAAATTGAAACATACGCAGACTTTGACGAATACGCCCTTCTTTACTAAAGTCCCAATCGTTATACTTACGGCGTACATCGTCTGCATTGAACCAAGTTACTTTAGGGAATATTGGTTCAAGTTCTGCGTTAGTTACTCTTTCTTCTAAACGATTTTTTAATGCTTCTGCTAGAATAGTTTTACCTGCACCAGGTAGCCCCATAATTAAAATTCGTTGTGTCATTATTTTTTTCCTATTATCATATATCGTGTGTACAACGGTAATGCAAACTCGCCTGCCCAAATGATATCTACACAGCATTGTTTTTTGAATTCATCTAAATTATTTGCTGTTCTTATATGTTCGGGTATGTTATAGTTATTGCTTTGCAAAACTAATAAACTGTTATCGGGTGTATGGCTTAACCAACTTTCATATTGTTTTTGTGTTAGATGTTCACAACTTGTGTTAATAATAATATCTGCACTCATATGCATAGGTTGACTAATATCCACAACACTGGCACGGAATCTGCCTGCCATTTCCTCTAGCTTATTCATATTTTCTGCGATAGGTTTACATACTGGATCGATATCATAACTTGTAATATAGGAAATAGGTATAGTACTTTGGAACAACATGCTAGCCAAGACCCCTACCCATCCAGCACAGATTTCAACACTATAAGGATCTCTCTTCACTGAACAATGTAGCTGTAATACTTCTATTAACCATTCTTTGCTTTTAATTTGTCCAGACCAAAAGGCATCCATAGTCCTCAACGGCTCGGGACTTTGGCGGATTGCTTGCATCCAATGATGCAAATGATCTGTATCTATCATCATAAGTTTAATTTCTTTGCTATCAGTACTGCCGCATTATAGGCAGTTTTTATCCCCGAGTGCATCATGTCTCTAGAGAAGTCGGCAGGTTGATCCTTGAGAAATTTATCTATAAGATTATATCCTGCCGTGTGTACATGATCCACATTAAGAACCGATGCTGTATTTTCATGCCAGGACGCCTCACAATAAGCACATCTATCTTCCCAAAGTTGCCTTGTTATCTTTGATATAAACACAGCATTTAATTCGGCATGATATTTATTTTTGTTCCAAATATCCATAAGATCGTTAGGTTCAAGATTCCACGCACCTAAATGTTCTACATAAGTTTTTTCATATCTTGTTATTCTGTCTAATTCAGGCCATGCCATAATTACTCCCCTTGGAGTCGGATACGCATCTCTAAGTATAGAGGAATTATGAAAATTAAAAAACATCGATGATCCGCCTACTCCCATATTAACAACAGGTAATCCTAGGATATTTTCTATCTGACTGGATACAGTATCTTTATCATCTAAACCTACGCCTAATACATGGGAACAACCAAAGATAACCACCGAGTTAGCCCAATCGATGTTGTTAAACTCTTGAGTTCTATAACCTTCGGAATTAAAAGTGTAGGTCACTGAATGTGTTCTATAGTGCCAATCCGGTGGTTGTTTTTTTAAGTTTTCCTTATAACGGTTTTCTGTATCAGTACCTGACCAATATTTTGTACTATCATTGTCGCCCGGCAAAAACTTATTTGCATTAATTTTCGATCGTATAGTATATGAGAACAATTTATTCAGCATTTTTTATCTTTGGTATTTTGCTATCAGCGCTACTGACACATCTATCAGTTACGCAAAGTCTAGGGGCGGAAAACAAAGTAAATTTTTCTATCGTTCCCAAACTTTCTTCCTTGCAACTGTATGCTCGTTTTACTTCGTTACCTCTTATTATAACACTCTGATAGCCACTATTGCAAGTCCATCCGGCAAACTGATTGAAACCTAATGCATTAAATCTTTCTGCTTGATCGATATAGTAATCTTGCTCGCCGTCGGTAAGTCTTATTTGAAACCCTTCCTGTTGCTCAAAATCATTCTGCATGATATCAATCATCTCAGGCGTATAACCATCTACTATGGCTGTGGCAGTATCGTTACTCTGCGGTTTGAGTGTTACGTTGATACCACGCTCTCGCAGGCGATTACAACGTTCTAATGTTTCATAAAACAGTGCCGGCACCATAACTTGGTTAACTGTTACGTGTACACGTTCGTACATTAGTTGTAAACACTTGTCTCCAAACTCTTGCTCTTTGGCAAACTCTGCGTGAAAACTGGCCGTAATACTTCTACGCTGTAGACAGTCAGAAACATCGCACCAATTCTTCCACCATTTTGATCCTGGCGACAAATTGGTTGTCATATGGATACTTTGGTAAGAACTTTTGGTTTCATCCAAGTGTTTGATTAGTTTGGGAAGATCTTTATAGGCTGTTGGCTCGCCTCCACTAAAACTCCAGTGGAATTGGGTAAATCCGTTCAAACCGGCTTGACGTTTTATCTCATCTACTGTAGACTTATATACTTCTAAAGTTTGGTAATCCAAACTATCACTTCTAGCATAGGGCCAACAGTATGAGCATTTATAGTTACAAAATCTGCCCAATATCCAACTAATGTTAAATAATGGATGATCCAACATAGTCTGTTGTCCAAATTTGATTATTTTCGAAAACGGTATGTTAGAGAATTCCATTGACAGTATTTACACGAGGTGTTATAATATATACGTGGACGTGAGTGTAACTTGGTAAACCTCCTCCTAGTAAGCTGTTCCCCAGCTGAACGGAGGGAACGGGTCTAGCTCATTGAGTGACTTTGAAGGTTCGAATCCTTCCGTCCACACCATTTTTAACTTAGGCAACAGAAGGCAATATGAAAAAAACGTTACTAGTGTTAGCAGTTGTTTCGTCTAATGTGTTTGCATACACAGAAGATCCACATCATGCATTTGATATGACCCATAATGAAGTCAATTCATTTCAGGTTACTTTTCAAGTAGCAAATGATGTCAATGCCGCATGCGTGGCCGCAAGTAAGAAGCGTGGTGGTGGTGGGTTTGGCTATAGGGTAGATGCCTGTAGCTTCTGGGACGATACAGTATCAGGACGTAAATGCACAGTGATCACACAACCTAGCGCCAATTTCCATACTATCGGTCATGAGATCAGACATTGTTTGCAAGGTGTATTTCATGATGCTTACGGTGAAATCAAAAGATGAAAAAAGTAGCAAGCAGTCCCGAACGACATACCTTTCAAAAAGAAGGGTATATCAAACGTTGTGAGAAAGAAGGCAAAGAACCCAATTCCGACTATGTGGCCATGTACAAGACTTGGCGTGAACAGGATGAGGAGAATCTAAAAGACCCTATGTGGCAAAAGAACAATATGGAATATGATCTACGTAGTTCCAAAGAACTATGCGACAAAGTCAAACAGTCGGATAACTACGCTCAAAACTTATATGCGGCCATGTGTAACATGACTTGGCAAAGCAGAGAGTTTTGGCAGGAAATGAAAGGTGAAACTTGGTCTTGCTCTTGGCGTCACTCTGGCGGTATAATTGCCGATATGCGTGAAGAAGGTGATTACATCGATTGGTATTGTAGCGGTATCGGCGGAGGCCTTGGTAATGGGGACGAAGAGGGTACTAAAGGCTATGTACCAGAAGGTGTAGTCACTGAAGAAATTGAATTGGACTTGAACCGTTTGGGGTGGAGACCAGTTCCTTATGAGGATGACGAAGTTTAAGGTTAAATATTTATATGGCTAGATGGACTGTAACAGTTGAAGAAGCAGATGATAGTAGTGGAGATTTGGTTATCCCATTGCCTCAAGAACTTCTCGACCTTCAAGGATGGGTAGAAGGAGATACATTAGAATGGGAGAAAGCTGACGATGGATCTTGGATTATTTCAAAAGTAAAAGATGAGTAACAAAGACGATATACTAGAACTAACAGGCACTGTTGAAGAAGTACTACCGGGCAATATGTTTAGAGTTAAGGTAGAAAATATGGACAAACCACTGTTATGTTATTTAGGTGGTAAATTGAAACAAAACAAGATAAGGATCATACTCGGCGACGAAGTGCAGATAGAAGTCAGCGTCTATGATCTGAGCAAGGGCAGAATAACTTATAGGTTATAAAATGAATATAATTCTCGAACGTGTTTTTAACGTATGCAAGGAAGTTCGAGAACAAAGCCCCGAGCAGACCAATTTCAAAAAGATAATCAATCGTACTAGAAAAACTTTCAAGCGTCACGAATTCGATATATCAATTAAAACTAAAAGAGACAAGACTTTAGATAATGACAAATGGTATGTCATGGCCTTTTATGACAGCGAGAATGATTATCATAATGAAACAGCCATCGAAGTCATTGTATATCACAATCTAGACGGCACTGAGAAATTTGGGCAACATCAAACTGTATTATTTCTTACAGAAATTTTCGATGCTGTTGTACATGAATTTCGGCACCAATATCAAAGTATGCGTAGAGACTTTGCCGAATTTAATCCCAGAGCTCCTTATAACGGTGCATATGAACAATACCTAGCAGATCAAGACGAACTAGATGCCTATGCATTTAGTATTGCTATCGAACTATTAAGAGTGATGGATAGATCTCGTGCTATGAGAAATCTAAGTAGAATCTCTATAATGAGCAAGATGCGTACTGGCTCGGTCTATTCTAGCCCAACCTTACGTGCCTATATAGACCATTTTGGACTAAATCCTTTGACGAAAAAATTAGCCAAAAAAATCTATCAACATCTAGAAACGATTGACAAGCGATTGGTTTTCATGTAAAATACTTGTATTGAAACTACTAAAGTGAGCGACATGAAAACGTTTCCTATTCAGCAAGTTCTAGAATTGGCCTGTGCGGCACAGCGTACTAATGGTGCTTATCTTAAAGATCAGGAATCGGTTTATGCCGATGATGGTGTCTTCATGTACACTAAGTATCCAAACAAAGTTCTAATGCTTTACACTTTGGATGACCGAATGATTATCCCCGATACTAAGGCACTTAAAATTGAACCTGAAGATACGGTTTGGGCAGAAGAAATCAAAACCTACTACAAGCGACTAATGTTTTCCGCTATTGATGGCGAGAATGATTTCCTTACTACCATCAATACTATTTTGAATAGTGAAACTGTTAAGGAAAACCAATTAGGTTATGTGGCCTGTTTGCCTAGCGTACAATTAAGAGATTATGTTCATAATCAAGTCAAGCGAGCCGCAAAGTCAGTTGAAGAAGGTTTCCTGGGCAAACCTGGAGATCGTTTGGCAGATTTAGATTGTGAGATCCTGGAAGTAATTAAGTCAAAGAACTTTGAAGGATGGAATATCTGTGCTATAATAAACAACAAAATGGCTAGTTGGATGAGCCAAGTAGAA
>Ga0164296_1000736_pt1 | contig 37680 bp, 38 predicted proteins | sample GEODES057metaG_FD_113533 | JGI IMG/M metagenome (GOLD analysis project Ga0164296, IMG submission 113533) | Dystrophic lake water microbial communities from Trout Bog Lake, Wisconsin, USA - GEODES057 metaG | ecosystem: Environmental > Aquatic > Freshwater > Lake | place: USA: Trout Bog Lake...
AAGTTCATCTGCTTCGGTTGCGCTGAATCCCGCTACCGCTACTGCCATTTCCATGAGTTGTTCTTGGAACAAGGGCACGCCAAGTGTGCGACGCAAAATTGGTTCAAGGAGCGGGTGCAGATACGTCACCGGCTCTTCACCTCGGCGTCGGCGAATATACGGATTCACCGCATTCCCCTGGATGGGCCCTGGGCGAATGAGTGCCACTTCTATGACGAGGTCATAGAAACAACGAGGTTCCACTCGCGGCAAAGTCCCCATTTGGGCGCGACTCTCAACCTGAAAGACGCCGACGGTGTCAGCTCTGCAGAGCAGGTCGTAGACAGCCTCATCCTGATCTAGTGCACCAAGATCGATCTTGATCCCAGAGCTTTCAGCAACAAGATCACACATCTTGTGCAGGGCGTCGAGCATGCCAAGGCCAAGAAGATCAAATTTCACAAGGCCAATTGCCGCACAGTCGTCTTTGTCCCACTGCAGCACTGAACGACCTGGTGTCCTCCCCCACTCCACAGGACAGACCTCAATGACCGGTCGATCACACAACACCATCCCTGCAGAGTGGATGCCGAGATGTCGCGGGCGATGCAAAATTTGGCGCGCAAGATCTCCCACGAGTTCTGGCAAAGGTTGCGTTGCACCTTCTTGCTCTGGCGCGTGCGACTGCGTACGGTCGTAGAGGGCACTTCGATCAATAGAGCCAGACCACGCGTCCACCTCCTCGGCGCTATAGCCAAGCGCTTTTGCCATGTCACGAATAGCCGAACGTGTTCGATAGGTGATGACGTTGGCAACTTGCGCAGCATGTCGTCGCCCATAGCGGGCATAGACATACTGAATCACTTCCTCGCGGCGGCCCGACTCAATATCAACATCAATATCCGGGGGACCATCTCGTGCCGGAGACAAGAAGCGTTCGAAGAGCAACCCCAAACGAACGGCGTCTGCATTCGTAATTCCCAATGAATAACAAACGGCCGAGTTGGCTGCCGAACCTCTCCCTTGGCAGTAGATGTTGTTGATCCGACAAAATTCAGTGATGTCGTGAACGATGAGGAAGTACCCAGCAAAACCCAAACCAGCAATGACCTCAAGCTCATGGTCTATTTGCGACCATGCGCCTGCCACTCGTTCAGCATCTCGGGGCCCGTAGCGTTTGCTCGCGGCTTCTTCAACCAACGCCCTCAGCCATGTGATTTCGTCCATTCCTTGCGGACAGGGAAAATCAGGAAGTCGAGGGGCAACAAGGCGTAGATCAAATGCTGCGTCTCTTCCTATTTCTGCGGCTCGAGCTACCGCACCGGGCCAGCGCCGAAAACGCCACTCTTGTTCTGCCCCACTCCGCAATGCGGCCGCAGGATGTGGTGGTAACCACGCTTGCATCTCTGCGAGTGAGCGTCGAGCTCGAGTGGCAGCGAGCGCTGTTGCCAACGCAAAAGAACTTGGATCTGCGTAATGCACATTGTTTGTCGCCACTAAAGAAGTTCCGGCGGCAACCGCCAAAAGAGCGAGGGCGTCATTGCGTGCAGTATCTGTGGGCTGTCCGTGATCCCAGATTTCCACTGCGATGTTGTCTCGCCCTAGTGCTGCTGCCAGCTCTTCCAATCGCCGCCGAGCGGCACCTGGACCCGACTCAAGGAGCGCCCTACTCAAGGGCCCTTTTCGCCCTCCTGTGAGAATCCACCAATTGTTCTTCTGTGCACGCGCAAGATCATCAAGCGCAAGATGTGGCGCGCCCTTTGTTCCGCTCCGAAGATGCGCTTCAGCCAAGAGAACAGAAAGTTGCGAGTATCCCTCGGGGTTTTTCGCAAGTACCACAAGGTGCTCTCCGTCTGGGTCGGGCACGCCAGTACGAGGCGTCGTCGCACCGAGTGTGACCTCTACGCCAAAAACCGTTGGCAACCCAACTGCTCTTGCAGCTTCAGCAAAACGAACAACGCCATAAAAACCGTGGTGATCGGTGAGAGCAAGGGCATCGAGACCAAGGCCTTGCGCGACAACAACAAGTTCTTCAGGATCAGACGCGCCGTCAAGAAAACTAAAGCCCGAGTGGCAATGAAGTTCTGCATACGACGCCATCAGTCGTAGCGTCCTAACAAAAACCAGCCTCCTCGCTCCATGGCAAGCAGCATGCCGACACCTGTTTCAGTGAGTACTTGGAGCCGGACACGATGACGCCGAGATTCCCACCATCGTGTTGTCAGTGGCCAAGGACCCGCCCACGCTCGGACCGATATCGTCCGCGGCTCGCCTTCGATCGTGCAGCGCTCGGGCCTTGTGCTCAAAAGGCCACGGGGGCTTACCCCGACTGGCGTTCCTTGCTTGTCGGTGAGACGAACGGAGCGCGGAGTGCAAAACACTGTTGTCGGCGAGGGCGCAGGAAGGCCACCGGGCCAGAGCTGCTCCGCAGTATCCTGCACCGTAGGCGCTCCGAAGGGGACAAGTTCACCGCGCTCATGCGGATCATGTCCTGCGTAAAGACGTGCAACCTGGACTGTGCGGGCGCCAAAACGCTGCTGCAACCTGATGGCGGCTCGAGTGGCTCGCTCCTGCGCCAAAGAAGTCCCACCAAAAAACGTTGGTTGCGAATGAAGCACCTGCGGCTCATCTAACGCACGGAGTCGAATCTGGATCGAAGGATCACGAAGTCCCTCAAGTTCTCCACTTTCACCTCGAGCGACGCGATGACATGCAAGCCCCTCTGTTCCAAATCGCTCAAGCACTCGATCAGGGTCCAGCGCTCCAAAATGTCCCAACGTGGGAAGTCCGAGCCGAACACAAAGTGCAGCAAGCTCTGGCCTCCGAAGACTCGAAAGCGGCAACGCTGCAAGAAACGTCGGTGTCGCACCGTAAGGAACCACCACATTTTCTTTGGCTGCTCGAGTAGCAGCAAAGAGGCCATCTGCAATTCCAATTCGCACCTCGGTATTGTTTCGGCACGCAATATCGTGAAGTTCGTCACGGAGCAATGCGCAAACCGCCTCTTCTCCTCCAAAAAAGCGGCTCGGTGCTCGAGCTGGCAATACTGCGAGGCCCAGCCTGACCGGAGTGACAAACGGACACTGCGTCGCGACGACACGAAGTGCTTCTGCGAAGTCGCGCAACTCTGCACCAGTTGAACTTTCTAGCGAGAGGCCAGGAAGCCAGAGTGCAAGAAGTCGTTCCATCACAGATTTAACAAACTTCACTTGTCACAACAACGTCGCCCCGTGCAGAAGGCAACCACAGGGACGTCTGGAGTGTTGTTGTTGCGCCACGGCCCTCAATGCGAATGTCCGCGCGTCGAGACCGAAATCGTCCCTCGCCGTGGCCCGCTCCCTGCCACGTTGACTGAAGAATCTCAAGATGGACTTCCACTGGAAGTGGCCACTGTTCACGGGAAGGGACAACGACGATCAAAGCCGCTCGACGTTCTCGTGCACGAGCAACAAGTTGACGTGCAGCGGCATGAGGAACGCGCTGTGGAGGTTGCAAAAGAATCAACTCAACGCCATCGAGGAGTTCTGCCACTGCCTCTGCCCATCCTCCTCGCGGACTTGGGACAAACACCACTTTGCGAAGATCAAGTCCAAGCTCCGACATTGCCGCGACGCCGGGATCCTCAAACCCAATTGCTGCGCACCAGTGACCCGCCTGACTGGCATGAGCAACCAATGCGATCCCAAGCGATGTCGTCCCTGAGCCGAGTGGGCCACTAACAAGAGTGGTCGTGCCGCGCCGGAGAGATGCCCCTGGAAGGACGTCGGCAAGCGCCGGGAGGACAGGAAGAGTCCTCGAAGAGGCCGACACGAGGGGGCGCACGCGCTGACGAAGATCCGCAGGAATGCTTGGACGAGCAGGAAGTTGGCGAGCGTGGGAAGAAAAAGCGAACATATGTTCGACTCTAGTCAGCGGCTATGGCACTCGCCAGTGGGTTCGAAGTGCCACACTAAAGGAGCACTTTCCTTCCCTTCCCCCTGAGGAGATGAACCAGTGGACGGCACGGATACTGGGCTTTACGGCTCCACCGACACGCTCCAGCGCCTTGACTCGCCGTGGGACGTCGTGCTTTGGAATGATCCCGTCAGTCTGATTTCGCTCGTCGTCCGCGTCTTGCGCAAGCTCTTTGGCTACGACCTCGCGAAGGCCGAGAAGCTCACCATGCAAGTTCATAATGAAGGGAAGGCCATCGTCTGGACTGGGGAAAAAGAAAAGGCTGCCGCCTACTGCGTTGCCTTGCACGGTTACGCACTTGCCGCCACGATTCAGCCAACCGCATGAGCGAACCATTTCGTCGAGTGCCAGAGGGCATCGCCCTCGATCTCCCTGAGAGCCTCCGCACCTGGCTTGCGGAACAAGCACAGCTTGCTGGAGAAGACGCCGTCCGGATGGACGATCCAGTCCACCGACGCATCCTCGGACCTATTAATCCCACTGTCGATCATGACGATCCACTCGATGAGCTTCAGCGGCAATTCGCCATCGAAGGGGCACTCGCCGTACTGATCACCACTGCTCACACCGAAGTTTTGAGCGAAGAAGAGGCGGAAGATTGGATTCGTGCACTCCAGCTCATTCTCGCTGCAACCGCTGCTCGACACGCGCTGCACACCGAAGATGACCTTGCCGCTCTCAATCAAGAAGCGACGACGGCTGTCACCACGCTGCAGGCAGGAATTTCATTGCTGATCGAAGCACTCGACGGTTAAGTATGTGCGGCCGAATCGCCCTCTTCACACCACCGGCAAAGATGGCTCGTTTCCTTGAAGCCACCTTGGCTCTTGGCGTCGATCCTGTAGGTCATGCCAGTTGGAATATCGGGCCGACACAACGTATTGACGGGGTCGCAGTCAGTGAGGGACAGCGGGTGCTGAGTCGCTATCGATGGGGCCTGATTCCTTCATGGGCCAAAGACCTCACCATCGCAACAAAAACGTTCAATGCCCGTTCAGAGACCGTGGCGACAAAGCCTTCGTTCCGAGCCGCCTACAAAGCTCGACGCCTCCTCTTGCCTATCGACGGTTTCTACGAGTGGGACCGAAGTGTGGCGCCAAAACCACAGCCACACTACTTTTCACGCGCTGATGGTTCGCCTCTCGTCTGCGCAGGACTTTACGAGTCGTGGCAGGACCCAACAGACCCCGATGCTCCGGTCATCCTGAGTGCGACCATGCTCACCACTGAAGCAGGCGACGACATGGCGGCAATTCACAACAGGATGCCCGTTGTCCTCGAGCCAGACACCTTCGACCTCTGGCTGACTGCAGGCACCGATGAGATGGATGCACTTCCTGACCTTTTTCGACCAGCACCAGGTGGAACGCTGACCCACTATGCAGTCGACCGCTCTGTCGGCAATATTCGAAACGACGGCGAAGCACTGCTTACTCCCGCAGCTCCTGATGCCCCAAGCACACTGTTTTAGTTTTCGCTCTCCAACACTTCAGTACGCGTTGCGTGCGCAATGTTGCCGCCACTCAGGACGACAACGACGTCGCCTGGCCACACGTCAAGATTCTTCAGGGCCGCGGCAACCGCAACCGCTGCCGATCCTTCAATGACAAGACCCGATTCTGCTGCGACCGCTCGGAGCGCGGCGCGTACCTCTGCCTCTTCCACCAAGGTCATGTCGAAAGAAGTCTTCTTTTGCAGAATTTCTAATGTCACGGCATTTACTTCGATGCCCCCTGCAATACCATCGGCGATCGTCGGCGCAAGCTCACCAACGGGGTCTCCACGAAAAAGAGCAGCAAAGGCTGCATTCTGGGTCACCTGAGCTCCATGGAGCCTCACGCCTGCACCCTCCAACCCGAGACTGCAGCCAGCCGCAAGCCCACCACCACCCACTGCAACGACCACATGCGCCATGTTTGGCACTTGGTGACGCAACTCTTGGACAATCGTGGCCTGTCCGGCAATGACGTGCGTGTCGTTGTAGGGAGAGATGAAACGCTCGCCGCGTTCTTGCGCGAAGTTCAACGCAAATGCTTCCGCCTCGTCGTAGGTTTCCCCGACGAGACGAAGATCGATAGTGAACTCACGCAACTTTCTCAGTTTCGCCTCAGACGCAGTTGCGGGAACCACGACCGTGGCAGGAACGTCGAGAACGCTAGCTGCAAATGCAACACCCAGCCCATGATTGCCGGCCGAACACGTAACGACCGGAGCGCGTGCTGCATCTGCGCCAAGTGCGGCGAGTGCGCCCCGCACCTTAAAAGAGCCCGTCGGCTGCACCGTTTCGTTCTTCACCAACAGTCGATGCCCATGAAGTATGAGCTCGTGCACCGGGGTTGGCTCAAGTGTCTCGCGCACACATGCCGACGCTGCAAGCAGATCAACTGCACTCGGCGCTCGTACGTTTCGAATTGGCTGCACAGGATCTTCAGGACTCACCACAGCGGGCTGAGTCCACCGTCAATATTGAGGCCGACTCCGGAAATATATGACGCACGGGGCGAAAGTAGAAAGGTAACCACGTCACCAAATTCTTCTGCCCGTCCCACTCTGCCGAGAGGAATACCACTGTCTTGTGCGATGCCCTCGTAGAGCTGTGCAAGAGGTGTCGACGTACGCTCTGCGACGCGTTCCCATTGTCCAGACTCAAGCCGTCCAGCGAGAACTGCATTGACTCGCACGCCTTGACTACCAACTTCCTTCGACAGTGTTTTCGTTAACGCGAGTCCTGCCGCACGAGAAACTGACGAAGGCGCCGATCCCTCATCTGGAGCTTTTGCAGCGATTGCCAGGACATTCACGATTGCACCGTGAGGAGACTGAACGAGCGAGGGGAGGCACAGTCGAGCAAGTCGTAAGGCAGCAAACAGTTTAAGTTCGAGATCCTCTTCCCATTCTTCGTCGGTACTCTGCGCAATGGGTTGTGCTGCCATCTGCCCCGCATTTGAGACAAGGCCGTCGAGGCGGCCAAATCTCTCGAGCGTGCTTGCGACAAGTGCTTCGAGTTCATCGGGTTTGGTCACGTCACAGGTGACGCCATGAACCTGACCTCCGGCCGACGCAAGTGAGGCGAGAGCCGAGTGATTGCGTTCTGCATTTCGCCCGCAAAAGGCAACCCGGGCTCCTTCTGCAACCAGCGAATGACAAAGAGCCAATCCAAGCCCGTCGTTCCCCCCAGTAACCAACACCACCGAGTCCCGTAATCCAAGATCCATGCCGTCACCCCTCTCGACGCTGTGATCATCTTCTCATCCCGGCGAGCGGCATTGAGAGAAACCTCCCGGTATCGTCGAAGAAATGTGCGACGGCCAGAGCAGCGAGCAGCAGAGCGCGGCCCTGTCCCAAAAGGCAGGCGATCGCCTCGTCACTCGACTCTCGTGGGTCGTCCTCCTCGAGTGGATGGGTGCGGGCGTCGTCTTACCGCTTCTACCCCTCTATTTACGCCAACACGGCATTTCGCCAGGGTTCGTTGGTGTAACGATGGCGTCGTTCTACCTCGCAGGACTCTGTTTTCAATATCCTGCAGGACGTCTGGTCGATCGCATCGGAAGGCGGCCGATGCTGATCGGCGGCTTAGTGCTCTATGGCCTCGCTTCGTTGGCCTATCTTCTTCCAACTTCTGCAGCCCTCTTCCTCACACTCCGCTTTGCGCAAGGAGCTGCGTCTGGGGCCGTTGAAGTCGCAGCCCTCGCCTTGGTCTCCTCTGCCATCCCCGACGAACGGCGCGGGCGTGCCAGCGCTCGAATCTATGCAGGGCAATTCATTGGCATCTTTGTTGGGCCCGTGGTCGGTGCTGCCGTTGGCGTCAATCACATGGGTCTGCTCTTCACCTCGACTGCGGTTGCGTGCACGGTTGCAGCCATTCCAGTTTTTGCCTCTCGAGAGATCAAGGCGCACGACCACGACCATGGTGATCGAGAAGGACCTCTCGCCTCCGTCGTCGTGAACAGGGCGATGATGGGAGCGATTTCCATTGGCGTGACGTTGGGACTTGCCACCGGCGTCTATGAAGCTTGTTGGAGTCTGCTCATGGAAGCTCGAGGGGCCAGCCAACTCCAAATTGGATTGTCGTGGACGATTTTCTCGCTGCCCTACATCTTTTTGATTCGAGCGACTGGCTGGATGGCAGATCACTTTGATCGGCGAATCATGGCAATTGGCGGCGTGTCAATGTCAATGACGATGTTCCTTCTCTGGCCTCATATCGGCACGCCGAACCTGATGGTGGGCCTGAATGCCGTGGAATCAGTTGCGTATTGCCTCATCATGCCTGCCGTGCAATCAATTCTCACGGAAGGACGATCCAAGACTGAATTGGGTCGAGTCCAAGGCATTTACGCAACTGCCAACACTGCTGCCATCACCGTCTCAGCCGTGGCGGCTGGCTTTCTCTTCGGAATTGCTCCTTGGGTTCCGTTCACCCTGACGGTTCCGCTCGGGGCGAGTGCCGCCCTCACAGCCGCCGTCTTGTGGCGAACGATTCCAGGCAAGGTTCGAGCCGCCTCCTAAGTTCAAGCATCGCGCTTGGCCACAACTACTAGTTCAAGTGTGTCCTCTGTCAGTTGCTCACCTGCGCGACCCTGGGTTGAGATCATCGTGAGTCCTGCCGCTTCAAGCAGTTGCCCCCACTCGGCGAGAGTTGGCAGCCATTGGCGCAGCACACGGGTGTACCTCTCGCCGTTCACTGGAATTACTGATCGGAGCGTCGTGAGATATCCCGTCTCTTGGTCGAAAGACGACGCGTCAATTTGCCGAGCCCCGTCGATAATCACTTCAACTGGCGAATCTTCTTGTTCCAATACGCCACGAATGCCCTCTCGCCACAAGGTATCGATGAGCAACGTCCCCCCGGGTCGAAGGGCATCGCTCAAACGTCGCACCAGCAAATGGTTCGACGCAACTGATCCAAAACCAAAGGTGTTGAACCAAAGAAATGCTCCGTCGAACACCGATTCATCGCGGAGCTGATGCAGATCCTCTCGACGCCAGTCAATGGCTAATCCTTGCGATCGAGTCCGAGCCCGATCAAGTTGGTCCTCATCATGGTCAATCCCCACGAGGTCGTAACCCAAAGCGGCAAGGCGAGTGGCGAGGCGCCCGTCGCCGCAGCCTGCGTCTAAGAGTCGCGCACCTCGAGGCACGCTCAAGAGTCCAAGAATCTCAGCAGCATCCATATCCGCTTGCTCATCCGTCAGATACTCACTGTGGAAATAGTGGTCGTCCTCCGTGAAGTACGCGTCGTAGAGAACCTCGTCAGAACTCTCAGTTGCCTCCTCTGCACCATCGAACTCACCAGTCATTTCCATGCGAAGGATCATCTCATTCTTCGACCACTCTGAAAATCCGACGCGCACGCACCAACTTGCGCTAGGAATATCTCTCAAGATGACGTTGTCATCATGAACGGAGGGGCATTGAACGAGCAGCAGTGGTGGACCAACTTCTCATTGAAACTTCCACCCGCCCGGCCGCTTGAGCCGATACCCGGTCTCCCCGCCTCCGCTACTCACTTCCTTTGCCTTGGTTCGCACCACGCCCTATGTTCTTCCCAGCGACGTCCTGAGCGTCGCCCCAAGAGTTGCCTCCCGAAGTCGGCGGGCTGCAGCAAACAAATTGAGACCGCCAATATGAAGGAGGAGTAGTGAGTACAACTGTCGATCCCCAGGGGATCCCAGCCGAGGACCTTGCGTTCCATGTGGAGCAGCATGGCATTGACTTCATCGCCGAATCTGAACGATGGGCAAAGCCACGTGACATCGCCGGAATGTGGGCAGGAGCTTCAGTCAACGTCGAGTACTTCATTTATGGCGCCTTGCTCATGGGCTTCGGATTCAGTTTCCCTGTTGCACTCGCCTTGATTTTGATTGGGAACCTTTCGTGGCTCCTCGTTGGTTTGGCATCGCTTCAAGGCCCAGAAACAGGGACAACGTCTTTTGCGATCACTCGTGCGCCTTTTGGAACGCAAGGTTCTAAAATTTTGGCGTTCTTCAACTGGATTACACAGTTGGGCTTTGAAACAGAAGGCTTAATCCTGATCGTCGGTGCGCTCATCGTCCTCAGCGACAAAGCCGGTTGGCACGTCGGGACACCCGCCAAAGTTGTCTTCATCATCGCCGCCACTGCTGTCCAGGCACTCATGCCCTACTTCGGCCACGCGACCATGGTCAAAGTCCTCAAGGTCTTGATCATTCCCTTTGTGGTGTTGTTCGTCATCATGACCGTCTTCATCGTTCAGCATGCCCACCCTGGCATCAAGGCATCGCCCTATGCGAACTGGGAATTGAATATGGCAGGTCTTGCCTTCGTGATTGCCCTCTCAGGACTCGGCTGGACGGAGTGCGGCAATGACTACTCGCGTTACCTGGCAAAGGGCACTTCGAAGGGAAAGACTGTTGGTTGGCTCTTCCTTGGCACCTTCATCCCAGAAGTTCTCATGATGATCCTTGGCGCCCTCGCCTTCACCTTCCTTTCAACGGGAGCCGTGTGGAACGGTGCCAACCCCTTCATGGCCTTCCAGAGCCAGCACAGCATTCCTTCGTGGTTCACGGTGATCTTCCTGCTGTTCTCAATCGTGCAGCTCTTTGGAATCAACAGCCTTGACCTCTACTCAAGTGGCGTCTCCCTCCAAGCGCTGGGCCTCAAGCTCAAGCGCTATCAAGCCGTGTTGCTTGACAGCGTGATTGCGGGTGCTCTCACCATTTGGGCAGTCTTTGGTTCGAAGTTCTCCTTGTACATGAAAGAGTTCGTGGGCGTCATCATCGTCTGGATCGCTCCATGGCTTGGTATCTTGCTTGTCGACTGGCTCCTGCGTCGTTACCGTTACAACGCCGCCGAACTCCAAAAGACAAAGAAGGGCAGCCTGTACTACGGCCACGGTGGCTTTAACTGGAATGCCATTGTCTCCTTTGTGGTCGGCCTCGTCTTGGCCACCATGGCCTTCTCGAAGGCGCCACCACCGGTGAACTTCCCCTTCCACTGGATGACTCCAATCTCAAACCACTACGGAGCGTCATTTGTGCCAGGCAAGGACGGGGGTTGGTATGGTGGTGCGGACTTCTCAGTCTTCTTCGGCATCATTGCCGCAGGACTGCTCTACCTGATTCTGGACTCGATCACGGGTTACTCCAAGAAGCAACGCCAAAGCGAGATCGACGCAAACGCTTCCTGAGTTCACAGCCAACAAATGGAAACACACAAAACCCGGCTCCACACTGGAGCCGGGTTTTGTGCTGTCCGCAGAGAAATGAGTGATCTACGGTTTGGAGCCTTCGAGGAGTTGCCCGTCGTCTCCCCAATGGAACAAGGGTATGGAGCCCAGGGCTTGGACGAGGTGCGCATCGTCTCCGAGCGAGGCTCGCCACTGTTCGCCTTCAGTGACTAAGCAACCCAGCGCAACGGGCTCTCCGCCCACTTTCCGCACCAATTTGAGGGCAGCAACGATGGAGCCCCCCGTGGATATCACGTCATCGACTATTGCGACCCGTTTGCCTTCAACCGCCTTAATTCGCGCCCTATCAAAGAGCAAGCGTTGCTGTGCATCGGTCGTGATCGAGCGAACCGCTTCCCATTCTCCATCAGCCAAGTGAATCTTTTGCGTCTTGTGCAAGATGACGTAGTCGTCAAGGCCAAGTGCTCGCGTTGCTTCAATCGCCAATGGGATTCCCATCGTTGCCACAGAAACGATGACTTCGACGCCAAGATCTTCCAATTTTGTCGCTAGGTCGCGGCCTGCTTGCTCGGCGAAGCCGATGCCGTGGTCCACTGTGATCAGCAATGCGATGGTCAGTGAGTCTGAGAGGTCAATAACAGGAAGATCTAATTCCTGCGATCCGATGCGTGCTCGATAGATTCCCCGTGCAGCCATAAAGATGTCGTACCCTTCTCAACATGATGAGCAAAAACTCGCAACCCGAACTTACGCCCGCAGCAGCCCAAGCGATGCTGACGGTAGCACTAGAAGAGGCACGTGAGGGTTTAGCCGAGGGAGGCATACCTATCGGTGCTGCCCTCTTCCATCGCGATGGCACCTTGCTCGGAAGAGGTCACAATCGACGAGTCCAAGAAAATGACGCATCCCTTCACGCAGAGACAGACGCGTTTCGAAAGGCCGGTCGGCGCCGAGACTACGCAGAGTGCGTAATGGTCACGACCTTGTCACCATGCTGGTACTGCACTGGCTTAGTTCGCCAATTCAACATTGGAGCGGTCGTCATTGGCGAACAAGCAAACTTTGTGGGCGGTCACGATTCCTTGTCCGAACTTGGCGTCGAAGTCATCATGCTCGACGATCCGGCGTGCACTGAACTGCTCGGCACCTTTATCGCTGAGCACCCTGAGCTCTGGCACGAAGACATCGGCCTTTAAGAAGGTTCGCTCTCTCGAGGAAGTCGAACTCGAACCGGTGCACCAAAGAGTCGGTCGCCTGCATCGCCAAGACCCGGCACGATGTAGCCCGCTTCATTCAAAATGGGGTCGACCGCTGCCGTTGCGATCACCACATCGGGGTCATGGGCATGGACGGCGTCGATTCCCTCATTTGTTGCCAGCAGACACAGTGCGGTGATCCTCGTCGCCCCTCGAGCACGAAGGACATCGATAGTTCGAAGTAACGAACCACCGGTGGCCAACATCGGATCTGAAATTACGACTGGTGTGTCGCCGATGTCGTCGGGAATCCCATCAAGATAAATCTCTGCTTCGAGCGTTGTTTCGTCTCGACGAAGGCCCAGGGAGCACACTCGATTGACAGGGAAGACGTCCTGAAGCGCAGGGATGAGTCCAAAGCCCGCTCGGAGAATAGGGACAAGGATCACTTCGTCTTCTATCCGTCGCGCCGTCACGTTCTGTGCGACCGGAGTCTCGATCAGAATTTGTTGTGTTGGAAAGTCACGAAAGGCGTCGTAGGCCAGGAAGAGGGTGATTTCGTAGGCCAAGCGACGAAATGTCGATTGATCTGTCGTGCTTTGTCGAAGTGCGCTGAGGCGGTGAGAAACGAAGGGATGGTCACTAATCGCAAGGTTTTTGCTCATCGGCACCACGCTACTTCGACCATTCCGGACACTATGTCCTCCTTGCAACACTGTTTTTCTCTAGGCTCTGCGACATGGACGTACCACAGGACCACTCCAGGGCCCTCGCGGCTCGAGGCGCGGCATGGTTGGCCAAGCAGGTTGAACGTGCGCTGGCCGACGTTGATCTCACGACACCGCAATATCGTCTGCTGTCGCTCGTCGAAACAGAGGGTGCGACTGCAACCTACGCTGCCGAGCGACTTGCAGTGAGCCCTCCAAGCGTGACCGCCATCGTCGACGGTCTTGTCCAGCGCGAATTCGTCACTCGAGAAGCAGTCAAAGATGATCGACGTCGGGTGGAACTGCGCATTACTGAGGCGGGTGCCGCAACCCTCCACCACGCAGATGCCGTCATTGCGTCATATCTTGAAGAGGTAGCCAGCTTCGGCAATACCGATCACGCGCAAACAGGCCCAATGGAGTCCTTGGCGTGGTGGCTTTCGGCCATCCATACCAAACTCGCCTCGCCAAGCTAAGCGACTACCCCACCCTTTTCGGGCGCCGGGGAGGCAGGTCCCACTTTGCCAATGAGCGGTGACGTGGCAAGGACTTTGGCACCAGCAAACAGCATTGTCAGCCCAACCACTTCTGCGATGATCGCGCCAGGGGTGTGATTCAAGTGATCATGGAAGACGCACACGCCAATGAGCACACTCAAAAAGGGGTCAACAATCACCATGGCTGCACGAGACGCAGCAATGTGACCTGCGCGAAGCGCCTTTTCAAAGAACAAAAATCCTGCAGTGCCGCCTATGGCAAGGGCGTAGAGGGCGGGCTGGCCAAAGATGCGGAGAATTGAAACCCCCGCAACAATTTGGGTCATGACCGCCTGATAGGCAAAGCACGTTGCCGCTGCTGCACCCAAAAGAGCCGCAGTCAGTGAGCCCTGCGTGCTTCTCGAAAAGAACCAAATCCCCCCAACGAGCGCGAGTGCCCCCACCGTCAGAATGATTGCCCATTTGGCAGAGATCGTTGAGATGTCACCACTTGGTTGGGCTGCAAACAGAAACACCGCGAGTCCAAGAACAATGCCGACGGCACCAACCCACTCCGTGCGGCCTGGCCGTTCATGATGAGTAATCACGATGATGACGAGAATGAACAACAACTCGGTGGTCAACATGGGCTGGACCTGCGTCAGATTTCCCACTCGCAACGCGAGGTACTGAAAAATCGGCGATCCAGTCATGACCAGCAGACCAAACCACCACATGGGCTTCGAGATCGAGGTCAAAAAAAGCCGGATGCCTTTAGCCTGCTCTTCAGAAAAGGCCTTCATCTCTCGGTCTTGATACGCCGCACCAAGCGCTGCGGTGAACGCAGAACAGAGTGCGAGGAAATAAGCCATTGTTGAGTTCTAGTCGTCCGAAACCCGAAAAACGGGGACGCTCAATTCCCGATCATTTCTTTGAGTTCAGCAATGAGACTCACGTCAGTCTGCTCTCCAAAGGGGACCGGGTGTACTTGCAGATGCGTGACGCCCGCCTCTCTGAATGCAGCGACTCGGTCTTTGACATAACCCGCAGGACCGCACAGGGTGGTCAACTCAAGGAACTCGTCAGGAATCAGCGCTTCTGCTTCCTTCTTTTTGCCCGAGAGGTAGAGGTCTTGGATCTCGGCAGCTTCCTTCTCCCAGCCGTAACGCACTGCAACGTCGTTGTAAAAGTTCTTGCCCTTTGCTCCCATGCCGCCGACATAGAGCGCCACCATGGGCCGAGCAGCATTGCGAAGTGCAAGCACCTCATCAGAGTCGCCAATTGCCAAAACGCCTCCGGCAGTGATCATGAGAGGGGCAAGTTCGTCGCTCCGCTTCGCCGCGCCCGCCGCCAAGGCACGACCCCAGACGCTGTCCGCTCGCTCTGGGATGAAGAGGTGAGGGATCCAACCATCGGCTACTTCCGCACACAGTTCTACGTTCTTCTCACCAAGCGCAGCGATCCAGGTCGGAATGGCGGGCCGAACGGGATGGGCAATGATCTTGAGCGCCTTTCCCAAGCCCGTTCCTTCTCCTGCGGGAAGAGGAATTTGGTAGTAGCGACCGTCGTAGGTCAATGGCTCTTCCCTGCGCCACGTCTTGCGACATATATCGATGAGTTCTCGAGTTCGTCCGAGCGGCGCGTCATAGGGAACGCCATGAAATCCTTCGATGACTTGCGGCCCAGACGCGCCGAGGCCGAGATGAAATCTTCCATCGCTCAGTGCGTCAATTCCTGCGGCCGTCATAGCCATGAGCGCAGGCGTCCGAGAGTAAATATTTAAAATTCCGGAGCCAATTTCGACCTTCTCGGTGAGGGCAGCAAGGTACCCCATCAGGCTCGGTCCATCGAAACCATAGGCTTCGGCAACCCACACGAGGTCTAAGCCCGCCCGTTCCATCTCGGCAACCTTCTGCGCCGATTCCTTAAACCCGCCGTTGTAGGCAAGCATCGTGCTGATTTTCATGGGTGACTCCTCATCCAAGGTCTCAGTGAAGGATACCCACCCTCGCCTACTGCGGCACCCACGCATTTCGTGCCAGCATTGTCCTATGACTTCTCCCGGTGACATCGAACAAATAAACCCCACTGAAGCAATGACTCGAATCGCAGGTTCCGCAGTCCTTCTCGACGTCCGCAATCCAGATGAAACTGCTGCCGGCCGGGCCCGCGAGGCAATGCTCATTCCTCTCCCTGAGCTTGGCACTCGACTCGACGAACTTGACCCCACGGTACCTATCGTGGCTGTCTGTAAGGCCGGTGGCCGTTCGCAAATGGCCGCAGAACTTCTTGCTGCAGCAGGATTCGACGTGGTCAACCTTGCAGGCGGCATGCAGGCCTGGGCCAGCGCGGGCCTTGACGTGATTGATGATGCAGGAGAGCCCGGCAGCATCAAATAGGGTTCCCTCTGCTCGGAGGCCGACCGTTGGGCTTCATGCCCACATCCACGAGCCGTCGTGCTCAGCACTACGAAGAACTGCTCAATCGACTCGAAGGTGAAGTCATCAAACTTCGCCACTCACCAGACTGGTTGCGCTATCTCCAGTGCCAAGCACGATTCCATCGCTATAGCCCACGAAATGTCCTGCTCATCGCCATGCAACGTCCGGAAGCCACCTTTGTCGCTGGCTACCGCACCTGGGAGTCCTTAGACCGCCATGTCCGAAGAGGTGAAAAGGGAATCTCGATTCTCGCTCCACTGATCCAGCGTCAAGATGGCGCCGACGACACCCTCAAAGGATTTCGGTGGGTGCGTGTCTTTGACATCTCCCAAACCGAAGGTGCTCCCTTGCCATCTCCCGTTCGCCTACTCGAAGGTGCGGGACCTTCGCACTTCTTCGATCGATTGGTTCAGGTGGCGAACACCTTCGGTTTCAACGTTGCGCACCACAACCTTCCAGACGGCGTGAACGGAGAATGCCGATGGGCGTCACACGTCATTGCCGTCGAAGGCCGCAATGAACCTCTCCAACAGGTCAAGACCTTGGCCCACGAGCTCGGCCACGTCATCTTGCATCGTTTCGAGGCAAATCGAGCGAAGGCTGAAATAGAAGCCGAAGCGGTCGCTTTTGTCGTTCTCGCCACGCACCATGCAGACACCAGTCCCTACAGCGCTGGCTATCTCTCTAGCTGGATCGGCGAAACGGAAGATCCCGTCCAAGCGATCCGTTCATCTTGTGACGCGATCCACCATGCGGCGACCACCATCCTCGATCGTCTCGACGCGAGTTGCGACCCTCAGCAACAACAAGGGGCCTCGTCGTAACCGACGAGGCCCCTTGCTTCTGTCACCACAATCGAGGTGCTCCCTAGTTGTGTTTGACGTCCTTGAATGGCTTGTCCTTGTCTGCCGCGTATTCCCTCAGCATCCCGAGCACTCGCTCAGAAATGATGTTCATCGACATCTCGAGGCTGCCGCCACCAAGACAGCCACCTTGTCGGACCAGATAGTCAAGTGAGTAGCGCTCAATCTTCTCGTCTGACTGCTCCCATGCCACCATCTGGCGGCCCATGAGCTCTTGAAGGATGTCCGTGCGGCGCACGTAAGAACGACCACCGAAAAGTCGAGTGATCGACGCTGCGGTTGGCGGGACGTTTTCTTGCGCGATGTTCTGACCGGTGCGCTTGACCAGTTGTCTTCCGACGACTTCATTGATGTGGGCTTCTGCGACCAACTGGCGCGCAACCTCGTCATTGCCAAGTCCAAGGCTATTTGCGAGATTTGGCAATTCCGGGTTGATGCCTTCACCACCCGAACTCCGGCTTCCTGTGTTCAAACCACTCGAATACGGGCTGGCGCCACTCACTGCAGTCCGTTCGTGGAACAACAGGCGCGAAGCTACCGACCAACCACCGTCGATGTCACCGACAACATTTTCAATGGGAATCGGCACGTCAGTGAAGAATTCCTGACAGAACTCTTCAGGACCGTTGGCCATCTTGATTTTTTGCACCTCAACACCGGGCTGATGAATCTTCATGATGAAGACCGTGATGCCGCTGTGCTTGGGAACATCCCAGTTTGTCCGGGCCAAGATCAGGGCATAGTCGGCACGATATGCACCAGAACTCCAGATCTTGGAACCGTTCAAATAGAACACGTCCCCATCTTGCGTGGCACGGGTGACCAAGCCGGCCAAGTCCGAACCGCCAGAGGGTTCCGACAAGAATTGCACCCAGACTTCTTCGCCTGAAATCAGCTTCGGCAAGTAACGCTTCTTTTGCTCCTCGTTGCAGCACTCAAGAATGCTGGGACCAAGAATCGTCAGGTGCGGAATGTTGAGTGCCGTCGGCATCTCGTAGGTTGCACTTTCTTCGGTGAAGACAGCCTGGTGTGCTGGGCTCAGTCCCTGGCCGCCATATTCCTTTGGATAGCAGAGTCCCGCGAAACCGCCCTTGAACAACTTCATCTGCAGCTCACGAGATCGGCTTCCATCGCCTTCTTCATCGATGCGCTGCAAGTCATTGTTTTGCTTGCCAGGCGGCAGCAGGGGCATGTTCTCCTTCAGCCACGCGCGAGCGCGGAGCCGAAATTCCTCAAGGTCTTCCATCTGTTCAGTCGTCGACATCAGTTCCCCATTCCAATGATCTGAGCAAGGCGCTCGCGGTGTTCTTCTGGTGTGCCATAGAGAGCAGTGTCTTGCACGGCGCGTCGAAGGTGAAGATGCAAGTCGTGATCCCACGTCGTTGCAATCCCTCCGTTGAGTTGCACGCACTCGTGGAGGCCCTTGGCTGCAAGGTCGCCGGTGTAAGCCTTCGCAACCGAAGCAAATTCCGAGGCTCGAGGTGCTCCAAGACCCACGGCCTCCGCTGCAGCAACACTGGTCGCCAAGGCGGCTTCAGTCGATGTCTTGAGCTGCGCAAAGCGATGCTTCAGCGCTTGATAGGACGCGAGCGGGCGACCGAAGGAGTGACGATCAAAGGCATATTCGATCGTGAGTCCTAACCAAAGATCCACCATGCCAGCCAAGGCAGCAGACTGCAGGACGGCCGCGATGTCGGCAAGGGCGAAGAACTGCTCATCGCCATCACCAGCGAGGATGGACTCGGCGCCCAAGGTGACGTTGTCGAAGGTCAAGGTGCCGAAGCGACGCACGAGATCGATACTCGTGAGTTCCTGAATCGAAAGTCCAGAACTGTCAGCGGGAACAAGGACATTGACTCCGACTCCCTCAATGTCTCCAGAGACTAAGAAGACTCCTGCGATGTCGCTCGCTTCAACCGGAGAAAGTGTTCCATTGAGCACGATCGAATCTCCAGAGCGCGTGACCTGCAAAGTAGAAGTTGCACCCAATCCGAAATGGCGGCCAATCGCCCACGAGGCGAAGCTCTCCCCCGCAACAAGACCATCGAGCCACTGTGCGCGCTGCGCGTCCGAACCATAACGAGACAAGGCAGCCGCCACGATGCTGACTGGCACAAGTGGGCCGGGTGCATCTTTGCGGCCGAATTCCTCTGAGATCAAGGCAAGGTCGGCAACACCATTGCCCGAAACATTGCCACCGCCATGTTCATCGGCAACCAGCATCGAAATCCAACCGAGTTCCGCTCCTTGAGACCACCATGATCGCGGGAAGCCGGCAGGCTCCGAAGTGGCCCATTCACGAACGGTCGTCAACGGGCACGTTGACTCTAGGAATTTGGACGTTGTTTCCCAGAACAACTCCTGATCTTCACTCAATTGCAGGTCCACCTGCGTCCCCTCTTCCTCGAAGAACCGTTTGAGTTTTCAAACGGTGGCCGCGGCGACGTTACGCCGAACGCTCTACCGTATCGCCTGCGAGAGGGGTCAGTCGAAGAGCAGGGGAAGGGCCTCAAATTGCCGCAACATCACGGAAACTTTGAGTTCTGTCCCGGGCTTGATTCGATAATTCGGAATTCTGCGGTGCCATTCTCGGAGCACCGTGCGCAGTTCCAGACGGGCCAAATGTGAGCCCAAACAGCGGTGCACCCCACCGCCAAAAGCGAAATGCTTTGGGATGCGGCTGAAATCAACCTCGTCGGCATGCGAGAACGCCAAGGGGTCAGTATTTGCGGATCCGATATTGACTCCCACTGAAGATCCCTTTGCGATAGGACAGCCCATGACCTCTGTGTCCACCTTGGCAACTCTCGAGACACCCGTCACTGGCGTTTCAAATCGCAAGAGTTCTTCGACCGCCGCGGGAATAAGGGAGGGATCCTCAACCAATTGCTGTCGATGCTCGGGGTGTTGGGCAAGGAAGGCGAAAAAGCATTCGAGGGTGTCGGTCACCGTGTCGAGCCCAGCGATGATGAAGAGATACAAGATGCCAAGGATCTCCGTGTCGCTCATCTTTGCGCCATCAACTTCCGCTGCGAGGAACAAGCTCACGATGTCATCGGCTGGATGTTGCTTGCGGAACGCAAGTTGTTCGGCAAAGTAGGACTCGACGGCACGCGATGCTTCGACTTGATAGGCGCGCATCTCATCGAGGTCAGTGCCAACCGGATGCAAAATCTTGGTTTTCATCTCTAAAAACATGTTGAGCTCAGAGAGGGGAAGTCCCAAGAGCCGCAAAAACACCTGACTCGGGAATGGCACACTGAGCGCCGTCGTGAAGTCACATTCGCCCTTGTCAATCACTTCGTCAATGAGTTCATTGACCATTGTGGTGAGCTCCTCTTCCAAAAGATTTACTTTTTTCGGAGCGAAAATAGGGTCGAGGAGGCGGCGATATTTCACGTGGTCGGGAGGATCGACTTGCAGAGGTATCAAGGGGACGCTTTGTCCGAGATCTACCGCCTCCATTGAGGACGAGAAAATTTCAGGGTGCCGAAGGGCCTTTTCTGCTGCTTCCCAGGTCACGAGTTGATGCCCGCCAAAGGGTCCTGGCACCACGGGACCGAGCGCCCGTGCCGATGCATAAAACGGATGGGGATCCAAACCTGTTGCAGGGTCAAACATCCGCATCGGGTCGTAGTCAGGTGTCGCCATTGCTCGCCTCGCTCCTCACGTCACGCACGTGAATGACAGAAGAGGGCTCGTGACAACTCGTACCAAGCCCCCGCTCGTTGTACGTCGTTCTTTCCTGCTCAGAGTAGCGAGGAAATGCGCACAGCAATCAATTCGAGCATCAAAGAAGTTCTGGCGATAAGGTCGAAGTGTGAGTCGTCGCGCACTGCGACGATCGACTAGTGAGGGGGAACTATGGCCGAGGTTGACGTACCAGTCCGTATCCTGCCGGAGCTCACGGATCGAGCCCGACACTTTTGGACCGGTGGCGAATTTGGCGAACTTCGCATTCTTCGTTGTCAGGACTGTGGCTACTACCTCCACCCGCCAGCCTCAGTGTGCCCAAAAGATCGTTCTCGCAACGTCCTTCCCGAAGCCGTCAGCGGTCGGGCAGTGGTCGCCACGTACACGGTGAACTACCAAGCGTGGATGCCCAATATGCAGTTGCCCTATGTCGTTGCTTTGGTGTCCCTCGTCGAACAGCCCGAATTGCGCCTGACGACACAAATCATCAATTGTGAGCCAACCAAGGTTTCGACTGGCATGGAAGTGTCAGTGACCTTCGAGCACCACCACGATGAAATCCAAGGCGATCTGTGGATTCCGCTTTTTGAGCCAGTGAAGGAGGCCTGAGATGCCGCGTAATAACTGCGAAACGACAACCGTGGTGACAGGCCTCGGTCAATCAGATGTTGGTCGTCGCCTCGGCATTGATCCCTTGGCGCTCACGCTCGATGCCTGCTACGAGGCCATTCAAGATGCCGGCCTCACGCCTGAGCAAATCGATGGTGTCTCCACCTATCCGGGCCCAGGCTCTGGTGGATCTGGCTTCAACGGTGCCAATGCGTATGAAGTGATTGACGCCATGCGACTCAATGTTGGCTGGTACGACTCGGGGATGGAGACCCCTGGCCAACTTGGTTCAGTAATGAAGGCCGTCATGGCCATTAACGCAGGGCTCGCCAACCACGTGCTGTGTTATCGCTCCGTCTGGGAAGGTTCGGCTCAAGGAACGGGTGGCCGCAAACTCTTCTCGACAGAGAATCAGTACGCCACAGGGGCCCAGCAGTGGACGTCGCCCTATGGCTCTCTATCTGCGGCGAACTGGATCGCCCTCTACGCGCGAGCTCACTTTGATCGCTTCGGTACCACCGAAGAGCAGTTGGGTCAGATTGCACTCAACGCTCGTCGAAACGCTGCGCTCAACCCGAAAGCGATCTACACCGAAGAAATGACGATGGATGACTATCTCTCGTCTCGCTACATCACGACTCCGTTGCGTCTCTTTGACTGCGACGCGCCGTGCGACGGTGCCACTGCTTTCGTGATTTCACGCAAAGACATCGCCAAGGACCTTGATTGTCAGCCGATCTACATCGAAGCAATGGGTTCCGCGCTCCACGACCGTGCGGCCTGGGACCAATTTGAAGACCTGACACGTTCGGTGGGCTCGGCAGCGGCGCAGCAAATGTGGAGTCGTACTGATCTCACACCTGACGACGTCGACATCGCAGAACTCTATGACGGCTTCTCGATTCTCACCTTGTTGTGGCTTGAGGCGATGCAACTCGTTCCCTACGGCGAAGCAGGATCCTTCTTAGAAGGGGGCCACAACATTGCCCGAGATGGTCGCCTCCCACTCAACACTCACGGAGGCCAGCTCTCGGCTGGGCGCTTGCATGGCTATGGCTTCTTCCACGAAGCCGTCACGCAACTGCGCGGCACTGCAGGAGCGCGCCAAGTCACGACGAAGCCACAAGTTGCAGCCGTCGCAGCGGGTGGCGGCAATACCTGTGGCTGTTTCTTGCTGAGCGCGACCGACCGCTAAGGAGCCCTTAGCGGCCCCGAGGTAGGCCGAGGCCGTGACGGGCAATGATGTCGCGCTGGATTTCAGACGTCCCGCCATAAGTAGTCGCCCCGAGGGCGAAACGCAGAGCAAATTCTGCCTCTCCCTTTGCTGGCGCCGTCGGCTCGTTCAACAGTCGCACGCCATCGGCGCCGAGGTGATTCACAAAGTCTTGACCTTGACGGAGGATGACCTCCGAGCCATAGAGCTTGGTCATCGAACCTTCAACCCCTGGCATGCCCCCAGAATCGACGACCCATGCACTGCGACGCCCGAGCAAGGTGACGGCTTCGCATTCTGCAGCAAGGCGACCCAATTTTGCCAACGTCACGTCGTCCTCAATGGGCAGGTGACCGTCAACGGGATCTGGTGTCGTCGCCCATGTTTCAAGAGCTCGCTGCAAACGCACGACGTAGCCGTCCCATGTTCCCGAACGCTCGAAGGTCAAGCCCACGTTCATCACGTCCCAGCCCTTGTCCACGTCGCCAATGCGCATCACGTCAGGCACGCGCACATCGTTGTAGTACGTGATGTTGGTTCGTTCGCCAGAAATTGTGTGCACGGGCTGTACTTCCACGCCCGGATCGTCCAGGGGAACAATGAAGGTAGTCAATCCTGCATGCTTCGCTGCAGTCGGGTTCGTGCGCGTCAGCATGATGATGTATTTGGCTTCGGTGGCGTTCGTGGTGAACATCTTTGAACCGTTAATCACCCATTCGTCGCCATCGCGCACCGCTCGCGTCTGCGCGGCCGCAACGTCCGAACCCGATTCGGGCTCGGTAAAGCCGAGGGCAATCACAAATTCGCCTCGCATCGCAGGTGGAATCAGTAATTCCTGAAGTTCCTTACTGCCGCAATGCAGGATGATGTTGAGAACCATGATGGTGGTTCCTTGGGCCATCATCGGTGCACCCTCGCGCTGGAACTCTTCGTTAAAAGCAATCATCTCTAGGTCGGAGCGACCTTGTCCACCAAACTCTTCTGGCCAGCCAGGAGCGAGGAGACCTTCAGCTGCTAGGGCACGGTGGAAATCCCAGTTGTGATGAATGCCAGTCTCAAGAATCTGCTGCTCCATTTCTGGAGTGAAATGTTGCGCAATGAACTCAGCGGCTTGTTGACGGAATGTCTCCGCAACGTCTGAAAGGCGGAAATCCATCGTCATGCTCCTTTCGAGAGGCGATTGAGGCGAGCACGCTCCGCACGGGCAAAGCCGACATCTGGATTCCCTAGCTGAGCAGGCCATGCTTGGGCGCGATGCCAGTAGAGCTGGATGTCATATTCGAGCATGAAGCCGTAGCCACCGTGGTAGTGAAGACTTCGAAACGACGCTTCCCGTGCTGCGTCAGTCGAGAGGCCAAACGCCATGCCAGCGAGTTCGGCAAAACGCTCCGAGTCGGCATCGGCCGCCCATGCTGCTTCTCGACTGACAAGTTTGGCCGAATCTGCCCACGTGCGCGCAGTGGCGAGTCCATGGCTCACGGCTTGGAAGGAACCGATCGGCACACCAAAGGCGTGTCGCTCTTTGACATACTCAACGCCGATTTCAATGGACCGATCAGAGATGCCAGTGAGTGCATTCGCCATCAAGGTCATCCATTCGTCAATGGCCGTTTCAAAAGCTGCGACCGCCTCAGGTCCCGACGAAAGCACCTGTGCACCTTGTGTCGGAAGGTCCGCAACGGGCATTTTCCCGAGGTTCTCAATTCGAGTCCTCTCGGCGGGCGCGGCGAGCACGAGAACGTCGTTGCCGTCGCGAAACAGCACTCGGGTCGCAAGGGTACCGGCAGGAACCATCTCTAACATTCCGCCCCGGGAGCCGTGCAATCCAAGTGTCACCACCTCTTCTCCCGACAACTGTGCAGCGAGCAGCTCAGCACCCGATACGCCCAAGCGCTCCAGGAGGCGCGCAGCAACTTGTGCTTCGATCAACGGTGCGGAACCAACGTGACGGCCGTGCTGTTCTGCCACAAGGGCAAGATCAAGCAGAGTTGCGCCCCACCCTCCTGCCGCTTCAGAAACTGCCATCTCAATGACGCCTGTTTCACGAAGTGTGTCCCACAGTGCCGCGTCAAAACCACTCTCTTCGACACCTCGAACCCGCTCCGACGTCGATTCCTTTTCGTAGAGCTGACCAAAGGCTTCGATCAGTTGGCTCTGTTCTTCCGATGGGTTGAAGTCCGTTGTCCGTCCTTACTCTCCGTGGCACCAGCATTGCTGGCGTCATCTGATCTCTACTTTTTGGCGCGAGGTCCTTCAATCTGGTCCTTGGTCGCAACAAGCACGGGAGGAGGGTTCTTCCAGTCTGCGATCCCATCTTCAGGACGGGCCGCTGGAAAACCATCGTCGTGGTACTCCGCCCAGTGCGAGTGGTTGAGCTGGTGCAGCGTGAAGCACGCCTGGAGTGAGTTGTAAAAGCCCATGTTGTCGACGGTCTGGTTGACAGATTCCTTGATCAACAATGCGGCCATCGTCGGCAGCTCGGCGATCCGACGGGCATAGTCGAGCGTCTTTTCGCTGAGCTCATCGGTCGGGAAGATCTTTGAGACCATGCCAAGTTGGTAGGCCTCTTCCACCGTCACGGCGTCGCCTGTCAACATGAGCTCCTTCGCTCGGCGAGGACCAAACTCCCATGGGTGGCCGAAGTACTCGATGCCGCACATTCCGAGGCGAGTTCCCACCACATCGGCGAAGAATGCGTTGTCAGCGGCGACGATCAAGTCGCAAGCCCAAATCAACATCAGGCCCGCAGCAAAGGTTGTGCCCTGCACCTGCGCGATGGTGATCTTTCGCAAGTTGCGCCAACGCAGCGTGTTCTGGAAGTAGTAGTGCCATTCCTGCAGCATGCGCTTTTCGGCAGCCTCACGAGTCCCGCCATTGATCTTGGCCGTGCGATGGTTTTGGTATTCATCCATCGCTTCAGGACTCCCGAGGTCGTGCCCTGACGAGAAGAGTGGACCGGTGCCGCCAAGGATGACGACACGGCAGTTGTCGTCCTCTTCGGCCAAGGTGAAGGCTTCATCGAGTTCAACGAGAAGCCCACGATTTTGAGCGTTCCGAGTATCGGGTCGGTCGAGCAGAATGCGGACAATGCGTCCCTCGTCGTGCTCTTCGTATTGAAGAAACTTGAAATCAGGCATGTCGCTGCGCTCCTCGCTCGTTGAATTACTCACCAGGGCAAGACAGAAGCCAACTCGTGCCAGTCCCCCGCCTCACCGAAAGCCCTACGGTAGCGGGTTCGTGGGAGCCCTGCGAGCCAGACGGAACTGACCGGAGAGGGCAACTTGGGATACCGTGGCCAGGTTGTTCATGACTCAAAGTATTTAGGAGCCCCAATGATTCTCGAGAGAGCCCAGCACGGCCGAGTTGCCGTTCTCACCCTCAACCGCCCCGAAGCAGCAAACTCGCTGAACCCAGAGTTGATCCACGAACTCTCCGTCACCTTGAAGGAAATCGACACTGATCTCAACACCCAAGTGGTGGTCTTGACTGCCGCGGGCGAAAAGATCTTCTGTGCCGGCATGGACTTAAAAGCGTTTGCCGAGCGCTCCGAATCGGGCGACGACGGCAGCGATGAGCTCGATTCGACGATGACCAAGGGGTTTTCCAAGCCGCTCATTGCTGCGGTAAACGGCGCTGCCGTCGGCGGTGGTTTTGAACTGGCCTTGTCGTGTGACTTGATTGTGGCTTCAGAAAAGGCTCGATTCGGTCTCCCTGAAGTGAAGCGAGGACTCTTCGCAGCTGGTGGAGGCACCATGCTCGGCACCATGATCCCCATGCAACAAGCCATGGAGGCTGCGCTCACCGGTGAACTGATCCCAGCGGCAAAAGCGCAAGAGTGGGGTCTCGTCAATCGTGTCGTGCCCGCTGAACAGTTGGTCGACGCTGCACTCGAACTCGCGAACAAGATTGCCGAGAACGCTCCCTTGGGATTGGCGATAACGAAGAAGCTCATTCGCCGAGCAGTGACTGAAGATCCTCGCACCGGTTGGGCAACTCCCGAAGAATCTGCTGCGGTCTTTGGAAGCGCTGACGCCATCGAAGGAGCAACGGCGTTCATCGAGAAGCGCGAACCCAACTGGCAAGGCCGCTAACACCACTTCACACTGCAAGGGAGTAATCGATGGACGCACGCCGAGTCACCTTTGAAGGTTTTGGTGGCATCTCACTTGCCGCCGACATTCGAGGAGATGAAGCCGCCTGGCCGGTGCTCTTCCTCCATGGTGGAGGGCAAACCCGCCATGCCTGGGGAGGTGCTGCGGCAACTATTGCTGCCTCAGGGTGGAAGACGATCACGCTGGATTTGCGAGGTCACGGCGAAAGCGATTGGGCGCCAGGGGCGAACTACGCCATTGAGTCGTTTGCTGGCGACATCGTTGCCGTCATCGAACAACTTGGCAAACCTGCAGTTCTCGTCGGCGCGTCGCTCGGCGGTGTTGCCTCGCTTCGTGCGGAAAGTTCGGCGGACGGCAATTTATCGGCAGGACTTGTTCTGGTCGATATCGCTCCAAACCCAAATCCCGCAGGAATTGAAAAAATCTCCACCTTCATGAGGTCAGGGTTTGATGGCTTTGCAACCCTTGATGATGCGGCGGCCGCGATAGCTGCCTATACGCCGCAGCGCAAGCGAGCAACCAATTACGAAGGGCTCAAAAAAGTTCTGCGAGAGCGTGACGGTCGTTGGTATTGGCACTGGGATCCACAGTTCATGAATCCCGAGCGAGCCAAAATCGCTCGAGCGACCACTGACGCGGAGACCCTTGAACTTCTCAGCCATATCCACGTGCCAACACTGTTAGTTCGAGGCCTGCTCTCCGACGTCGTGACCGATGAAGGAGTGGCTCTCTTTCGGCAGGGCATTCCTCATGCCCAGGTCGTTGAAGTTGGCGGCGCAGCGCACATGATTGCAGGAGACAAGAATGATGCATTCGCCGATGCAGTCATTGACTTTCTTGCGACGTCCGTGACACTGGGCGCCTAGGCCCCTCGCAACAAGGGGCGCCTAACTCCCTGCGGGATTGATATCTCCGCCGAGCGTCCATCTCATATTGACTCGACGTTCATCATTTTCTGGAAGATGACGAGCGGCAAAGGTCAACATTCCTGTCGCACAGTGCAGAGAGTCCTGACCGAGGTCGACAAGTTCTACACGCACAGATGCGGTCCGGCCCCCTCGGCGCAACACGTGCGCCGTGACAAGGGCCGGACCGACTCTGGCACCAGCGTGGTAGGTCACGTACATATCCATCGTCGTGGTCTGGTGATAGGGCTCTGGCCCATGGAGCAATGCCGATCCAGCGGCAATGTCCATGATGGTTGCTAAAAGGCCGCCCTGGATGACTCCAGAACCATTGACGATTCGTGGCGTGATGTTGACTTTGAAAGCAAAGTCAGCACCCTCGACCTCAACGCGCTCGACATCAAAGGCTCGCAATGCAGAGTCTTCGGGGATTTCTCCGCGCCCGTTGGGGTCAGTCGCCAGTTCACTTTCAGACATGTACGAAGGTTCCGCTCTAGCCCCGAGGCCACTTCGGCGAGAAGCGAATTGCACCGTCGATGCGAATCACTTCACCGTTGAGGTAGGGGTTGTTCACCATTTGCTCGACGAGCAGTGCGTATTCCTTGGGGTCACCCATGCGCTGCGGGAAAGGCACCGTGGGGCCGAACATTGGGTTGAGCTCTTCAACAGGACGACCGTAGGCAGGTGTGGCAAAAACACCGGGAGCGATCGTCATTGCGCGAATTCCTGCGGCGGCCAAGTCGCGAGCAAGTACCAAGGTCATACCAATCACGCCACCCTTGGCTGCCGCATAGGCGACCTGGCCGATGGTTCCTTCGTAGCCAGCAATTGAAGAGGTGTTGATCACCAGACCGCGCTCGCCATCTGCTTGAGGCTCTGACTTGTTGATCGCCGCTGCCGCCAGACGCGTGACGTTGAAGGCACCGGTCAGGTAGGCAGCAACAGTCTTTTCGAAGTCTTCAAGCTTGTGGGGATTGCCGTCCTTGTCCAGGGTGCGGCCACCGCCACCAAAACCACCGTGCACGGCAACTGAAAGGCGAAGTGGTGCCATGGCCAGTGCTGCGTCAACCGCGGCTTGCACTGAGGCTTCTTCAAGCACATTGGTCTTTACGAACACCGTCGAGTCAGACAGTTCAGCAGCAAGTGCCTGACCCTTGTCTTCAGCGAGGTCGGCGATGACGACTTTGGCGCCCATGGCAACGAGGCGACGAACCGTGGCCTCTCCAAAACCACCTGCACCACCGGTGACGATTGCGGATCCACCATTGATGTCCATGTGACTTACTCCTTTTTCTCCTGACGACACATCTGTGCCGAAATCTTCTGGACTCTGTACTGAAGTCGGAGGCCACCTAAGGAAGCACGTCTGACCGCAGAGCCGGGCTGTTTGAGACTATCCGAGTCCGGCATGCCTTATCGGATCCCATTCGAGATCTGGCTCTTCACTGACCTACATCGAGCGAGTGGGATCCAAGCTTTCGGCAGCATGTTTCGCCATGGAATCTTGCTCGAAAGTTGCCACCAGGCGGCCATCCGGTGTGAACACCTCTCCTCGGCCAAAAACGCGTCCGGAGCCTGCCTTGGTGGCTTCAGTCACGATGAGGAGCCACTCAGAAACGTCGATGTGATCAACAAAATGAATTGTGTGGCCAATCACGCCGGTCGAAATGGTGCGGTGTGCTTCTTCGATGTTGACGGTGTCTGGATGCGCATACATCGCAAGTCCGATAATTGCCCCACAAGTCGCCCATGACAGCACCGCTTGATTTGCCGCTTGCGAGGCAAGGGGGCGTTCAAACCGGTGCCACGCATACTCAACAGGCACGCCACCACGTCGATGTTGTCCGGGTACCACGCGCAGCTCTCCCCCAGGAAAGGCTTGTCCTTCCCCCGGTCCGTCAAGGCCGTCTGGCCCTGGGACGCCTTCAGGCATCGCTGGATCGTGGCGCATGAGATCGTCGTCAACCGTGTTGAGCAACACAATGGAACGACACAGCATCTTCCCTGCTTGGGTCGCCGTGATGGTGTCAGAGCCCCACGTGCGCCCTGCTTGCATCACGTCAACGTCGAGTTCGATGTCTTTTGCGTAGGTACCTGCACGAGCAAACACGGCGTGGATGGAGCGAACCTGCTTTGCTGACTGCGCGGCGCAATCGGCCGCCATGATCATTTGACCAAGCAGTTGACCGCTGAAGACCACGTCACGTCCCTCTGCCGACTCGGAGGGCTGAAAGACGAGATAGCGATTCTCGCCCGCATCAGTCAAAGTAAGAAGGTCTGGCAGGTCACTCATTTTCTCTCTCCTCGCGTCTTCGTGTGTCGTGTGTTCTTGATCAGACACTGCATGAGTCTGACATGCAGGCTTTTGGGCATGTGCGCTTCGTCTTAGGGCTCGATCAGAATCTTGCCGATCGCTTTGCGGTCAGCCATGAGTTGCAAGGCTTCAGCACCACGCTCCAGCGGAAATGAAGCAGAAATCAGGGGAGAAATTTGTCCCGAGTTAAACCACTCCATGAGTTCCTTGGTGTCACGCTCATTGTCATCTGCTTGATGGCGACCGAATCCTTCCATCGTGAATCCGGTAATGATCACTCCTTTTAAGAGGACGAGGTTGAGCGGAATCTTCGGAATCTCGCCATCCGCGAAACCAACAACGACGAAACGACCTCCCCAGGCGGTGGCGCGTAATGCCGCTTCTGCGTAGGGGCCGCCCACCGGATCAATCACCACGTCGGCTCCGGTTCCCGTGATTTCTTTGACTCGTGTTTTTAAGTCTTCCGTGAGGTAGTTCACGGTGGCAACCGCACCGCGTTCGGCACACACGGCGAGTTTTTCACTACTCGACGCTGCGGCAATAACCTTCGCTCCCATCAGCGTGGCGAGCTCAACGGCCGCCATTCCTACCCCGCCAGCCGCTCCAAGTACGAGGACCCACTCTCCTGCTTGGACCTTGGCAAAACTTCGCAGCGCATGCTGTGAGGTTCGATACGCCACGGAAAACGCTGCGGCACTGCGCAATTCGACGTTGTCGGCCAGTTTGGTAACTCCCGACGCCTTCGAAATGACTTTTTCAGCAAATGCGCCAAGCATGGACGAACCCATGACTCGATCACCAACGGCGAGCGTGGTCACGTCGGGTCCGACAGCCGAAATGATGCCGGCATACTCGCTCCCCGGCGTATAGGGAACGTCAACGTGCCATTGATAGAGGTCGGCCATGATTAACACGTCAGGGAAATTCAATGCCGCGGCAGCGACATCGACGAGAACCTCACCCGCTCCAGGAACTGGATCAGGGAGGTCCTCGACGACCGCATTGCTAACAGGACCGTAGCTATTGCAGCGCAGTGCTTTCATAGATGCCTTGCTCTCAGGAGTTGCCGACTTCGTGCTCGATCCACTCTGCAATCTGGGCCCGAGCTCGTTCCATTTTCTTCGAGGTTGTTTGTGTCGGCCAAATGTCATCAGATGGCGCGTAGCCCTTCAGGACCTCTCGAGCCACGGTGATTTTGTGCACCTCTGTTGGTCCATCAACCGCGGCCAAGATTGGTGCCGAGAACCACATGTGCCCAAAGGGCATCTCGTCAGAAACTCCGAGTGCGCCATGGGCGTGCATCGAACGCCAGACCGCATCATGCACGACCTTCGGCGTCAATGCCTTGATGGCGGCGATGTTCTTTCGAGTCTTTGAGTAGTCCTGAACCTTGTCAATTTCCCATGCGGTGTAGAGAACAAGGAGGCGGAACTGCATGAGTTCCGCATAGGAGTCAGCGATGTCGCCTTGCATGAACTGCTTCTCTGCGAGCAGTCCTCCTTGGGTGGTGCGAGAGAGCACGCGTTCACACATGAGATCGAGTGCGGTGCGAGCCACGGCAACCGACCGCATGGCGTGGTGCACTCGTCCACCACCAAGGCGTGTCTGCGCCACCGCAAAACCTTGGCCCTCGCCACCGAGCATGGCGTCGGCGGGCACACGACATTCCTCGTAGTGAATGAGGCCGTGACTGCGAGCATCTTCAGGCTCATCAGGTGGCGAGCCAAAATTCTTGACGATGTTGAGGCCTGGGGTGTCTTTTGGAACCAAGAACATCGACGTGCCCTTGTAGACACTGACGTCAGGGTTCGTTACTGCCATCACAATGAAGAATTCAGCAGTTCGCGCATTTGATGAGTAGAACTTCCATCCGTTGATGACCCACTCATCACCGTCCTTGACCGCACGAGTCTTGAATTCCTTCGGGTCAGATCCTGCTTGCGGTTCCGTCATTGAGTAGCAACTGAAGCACTCACCGTTGAGCAGTGGCTGCAGGTACTTTTCCTTCTGCTCTGGCGTTCCGTAGTGCGCAATGATCTCGGCATTCCCAGTGTCTGGAGCTTGCGTCCCGAACACAATTGGCGCCCACCGTGACACCCCAAGGATTTCGTTGAGCAAGGCCAACTTCAACTGCCCATAGCCCTTGCCGCCGAGCTCAGGACCGAGATGTGCGGCCCACAGATCTTGCTCGCGAACTTTGTCCTTCATTGGGTCAACGATTTTCCTGAGCTCATCGCTGAGTGGGGTGTACTCAAGGTTTGGATACAGCATGTCGAGTGGTTGGACCACATCACGGACAAATTCCGCAGCCCAATCAAGCTTCTTTTGGAACTCTGGTTCAGTTTCAAAATCCCACGCCATTAGTGATTCTCCTTTTGCTTTCTTCTCTTGCGATCTTTACCCACATCGTGAGTTTTCGTGGCGAGCCCGCTCAGCAAGCGCTCAGTGAGTTCGGCGATTTGTTCATGTGCGACTTCTGGATCTTTCGCTTGCGCGATGTACATCGCAGAGCCAACTCCAATTGAGGTCAGGAGCTGAGCCAAGGGCTCAACGGGAAGTGCAGCGATTGCCCCTTCGTCGATTGCCCGTTCGAGGTAGTCAGCAATTTTGATCTGCGGCCCCCCTCGACGTTCATTCCAGTCCGCCCAACCAAACACCGCAGGCCCATCGGTGAGGACGATTTGCCGATAGGAGGGATTTTGTGTTGCGGCAGTGAGATGAACTTCTGAATTAGCACGAAACAATTCCCACGAGTTCTTTGCGGCCCCGTGGGAGCGACGCAAGAGAGTGGCGTCGACTTCAGTGTCGACTTCTTCGAGGACGGCGCGGAACAGGTCCTCTTTGTCTTTGAAGTGGTGATAGAGGGCTCCGCGGGTGACACCGGCTCGCTGCACAATGTCTTCTGTCTTGGTGGCTTGATACCCATCTCGCGTGAAAAGTTCGCGCGCCGCGTCTAAAAGTGCGCGACGCGTGTTCTCAACTTGCGCCGCTTTACGTCCCAAAGACTCGACTGCTGAGTCATCAAGTGCCAGCGCTGGGGCACTCCCTTTCTGTGCAGCAGCCATGTTTCTCACCTCCTTTGGGATACAGTGAGTTTCTAACATACTCTGTGTATGTCTGCATGAGCAGGCGTGCTCGTTGCCCCACTGACTAGGAGTCGAACATGGATGACCTCAACGGCAAAGTGGCGCTCGTCACTGGAGCGAGTCGAGGCGTTGGTGCAGCTACGGCACTCGCCCTCGCGCAAGCAGGATGCGATGTCGCCGTTGCGGCTCGTTCCACGAACGCCGCGCCACAGCGAACTCCTGGCACGCTTGAAGGCACCGTCGCCGCAATTGAAGCCTGTGGCCGGCGAGGTGTGGCGCTCCCAACGAATCTCGGTGTTGATGAAGAGGTCATCGCCATGGTGGCTCGCACTGTCGAGGAGTTTGGTCGCTTGGACATTTTGATCAACAACGCGGCAATCACCTTCGTCGGAGATCTTGATATTCCGCTGTCGCGTTATGACCTGGTGATGCAGGTGAATCTGCGCGCTCCCATGATCGCCATGCGCGAAGCAATTCCCCACATGAGGAACGTCGGTGGCGGGGCCATCGTGAACGTGTCCTCCGTGGCCGCCAACTACCCCGTTGACCAACTCATGGCCTATGGAATTTCAAAGATTGGGCTTGAACGCCTCAGCGTGGATGTTGCTCGACAGGTTGCGGCCGACAACATTGCCGTCAACGTCTTCCGAATTGACCTTGCCGTTGCATCCGAAGGATTCGTTGCCAATACACCGGGAGCAGACCACTCCAATTGGGAACCCCCTTCCGTGGCCGCAGAAGGAATTCTCTGGATGTTGCAGCAACCGGCCACCTATTCAGGCCAGCGCGAATCTATGTATGACCTCCGCCACCGCGAAGGCATCATGGCAAGCAAAGTTCCAGAGCCATGGTCAGAAGTTCCTGTGACCGATCTGGTCCGTGGCGTGCTCGACGTCAAAGCATCAGAATTCGAAGAGCCCTACAAGGACTGACGACCAGTTCCTGTGTTCCTGCCAAGGGATAGGTAACCTGCCGACATGAAAATTGCGCTTCCCCTCGGACTCCTGAATCCATCGCTGTGGCCAGAAGCCACGCTCCTCGCCGACCAACTCGGCTATGAATCAGTCTGGATGCCCGAGCACCTCATCTTCCCCGTGACCTCTTCGGGAAGTCCTATCCATGGGGCCGAGCACCCACCAGTTCCGGCAAACGTCCCCATTTTCGACGTGTTTAGCTACTTGTCCTTTTTGGCGGCCAAAACGTCTCAGATTCATTTCGGCACGCACGTCTACAACATTGGGCTTCGCCACCCGTTCTCGACGGCACGAGCAGCCGCGACACTCGACATTGTTTCGAACGGTCGTTTCGAATTCGGCATCGGGTCTAGTTGGTTGAAAGAGGAATGGGACGCCGTCGGGCTCGACTTCGCGACTCGTGGCAAGCGAGTCGATGAAGCGATTGAAATTTGTCAGCGTCTCTGGCGAGACGAGGTGATCGAGTTCCACGGCGACTTCTTTGACTTCGAGCCTGTCATGTTCGAGCCAAAACCAGTACAACGACCCGGCATCCCGTTTCACATTGGAGGCGACGGTCGGGCTGCACTGCGGCGGGCCGCACTGGTTGGCGCAGGGTGGATTCCAATGAATCACGACCTTGCAGAGATGCCTGCCGATATTGCCACTATTGCTCGCCTTCGAGAAGAAGCCGGTATCGAGGCGGTCTGCGAAATCTCCTTTGACGCCCCAGATACATCGCTCACCACACTCGAGAAAATGGCGGATCTTGGTATTCATCGAGCCATCATCAAACCATGGACGAGCTCGAAAAATGCACTCGCTGCCATCGAAGACTTCGCCACGACTTCCCTTGAAACAGCAGCAAGTTTTGAAACCGTGGCGCCATGAGCGAGGGGCCGCCAACTCTCGACGATCCGAAGGGAGGCATGTCGTTCGCCAATGACTTCGATTTCCACTTTGAACTCGATGAAACCGATGCTCGCGCTCTCGGTGAGGTGGGTCTGAGTCCTGAAGTCTGCACGCCGAGTGGCCGGTGGCCTCGGATTTCGGTCCTGCACGCGATCGCAGACATGGTGGTCGGCATCAGCCTGTTTTCGCTGATCAACCCAGCCATCCCTGTCACCGTGGACATGTCGATGCGTTTCGTCACGCCTCCGACAGGAGATCGACTCGATCTTGAGGTGCTGTTGCACAAAGTGGGGAAAAAGGTTCAAACCGGTGAAACCATTTTTCGAGACCCTGTGACGCGTGAGGTCGTTGCCATTGGACTTCAGGTCTTTGCCGCAACGCCAGATCCCAAAGCATTTGTGAGCTCAACTTCCCGATCGATGCGCACTACCGGGGCGCTCGCAAAGCCCTTTGCTCAGCAGATGGGGGTGCGCACACTTCACCCAGGTCTCGTGGAAATGGATCGCGGTCAAGGTCGAGGAAACGCCATGGGCGGTCTCCAAGGTGGCCTTGTGGTGCTTCTTGGAGAAATGGCAGTTGAATCATTGGCTGAGCGCGAAGTGGTCGAACTCGAAGTGAACTACCTGCGCTCAGTTGCCGTCGGTCCCGGCCAAGCAAAGGCGGTGCAGCTGGGTGAACGGACCTACAGAGTTGAAGTTCGTGACCCCGGCGACAGCAACAGACTTTGCGCCGTGATGTTGGCAAGCACCGAATAAAACACTCGACGTGCGAGTCAAGGTGGAACTCGACCGCTGAGGCCCTTTGGAGGACCACCCGACGACGGCGTGCCGCTGTCGAGGGCACGTGGTTGCGAAGGGTCCGTTGCTTGTTTCGTCACTTTCTTGTGACTTCAGAGGAAAACGACACCGCACGTTGTCGACGCTCACGGTAAAGAAAAAGAGGCGGCACCCTTATGTGGGTGCCGCCTCTTTTCACTGCGTCAGTGGTCGCCGAACTGGGCCGGCGAAAGCAGGGCTATGGCTTCGGAACTTCAATCACCACGGCAGCACCCATGCCACCGCCCGCGCACATGGTGGCGACACCAATCCCGCCACCCTGGCGACGCAGGTCATTGATCAGCGTGGTCACCATCCGTGCGCCGGTGGCGCCGACAGGGTGACCGAGACTGCAACCTGAGCCCGAGATGTTGATCTTGTCGCCAGAGACGCCAAGGACCTTCTCTACTGCGATTGGCACGGTAGCGAATGCTTCGTTGACCTCAAAGAGATCAACATCTTCAATCTTGAGGCCGGCTTTTGCGAGTGCCTTTGGAATGGCCTTGGTTGGAGCCATGCCCGTCTCGTAGGGGTCAACACCGACTGAAGACCATGAAAGAACCTTGGCGAGAGGGGCGAGACCCTTCTCGGCGGCGAATTCTGCCGAGGTCACCATGACTGCTGCAGCTGCATCGTTGATTCCGGAGGCACTTCCTGCCGTGATCGAGAATCCTTCGATTTCAGGGTGCAGGGGCTTGAGTGTGCTCATCTTCTAGAGCGTCGAACCACGACGAGGGTGCTCATCGGTGTCGAAGACAACAGTTGAGCCGTCCTTCGTGGTCACCGTGATTGGCACGATCTCTTCTTTGAAGTGGCCTGCATCGATTGCAGCGATTGCACGCTCATGGCTCCGGACGGACCACGCGTCGATTTCTTCACGAGTCGCACCGACGATCTTGGCAGTGTTCCAGCCCACCGTGATCGACATGTCCCGGTTCGGGGCATCTTCACGATCAGGGTGCGTCGGGGACATCCAGCCCGACACCCACTCTTCAGTACCGGGGATGCGGTGGCTTTCCGCAGGTGAGAGCGACGACGACTGCGTGCCACCGGCGATGACTGCATCATCCATTCCAGCCATGATTGAGCCAGCGGCTGTCGAAATGGCCGCCAAACCCGACGCGCAGTGTCGGTTGTGGGCGAGGCCAGGCGTGTCGAGGAAACCAAGGTCGTTGGCAATGTAGCGAGCGATGACGCCACCGCCGTACATGGCCTCGCCGAGGATGATGTCATCGACTTCTTCCGGCTTAACGCCCGTGCGATTCAGCAACTCCTCAATGACGGGCTTGGCCAAATCAGCTGGTTCGGTTTCGGTGAGCGTTCCCTTGAACGCAGTTCCAATGGCGGTGCGACAGGCGGCGACAATGACAGCTTCAGGCATGAGTGGGGACTCCTTCAGGTTGTAGGTCCAGAACTCTATTGCCAAGAGCCCGGAAAGCACCACAAGGTGCGAATTCCAAGCCTAACAGTGACACTGACAACCGCAACTCTTGGCCTGCAGGCACTGGCGATAGAGTTCGGTTTCTTGAGAAACGCTCTCAACACGAGGCGCAGCGCATGCACAGCGAACTGCTGCAGGTTCGAGTTGGAGTTCTCCGATACTTTTTGACAGCGACGGAGTTTGATGGCAGAGAGAAGCACCGGGCGTACTGGAAGAGACTGTGTTGAGACCGGTCGATAACTACTCTGTGGACTAGTCCGCCTCAACTAATTTCGAGCTACACCTTTAATTTCGAACGACACCTTGAGAATCCACTGAAAGAGAGAACTTGCTGTGAGCGTCACCAACGACTCTGAAGAAATTGCCAGTTTCCGCAAAGAACTCACGACCTGGCTCGGGGACAACCTCACTGATGAGGTCATCGCCGCCGGCCAAGGCTCGATGGAGGACGGTTCCAACTTTCCGATTCTGCGCGAGTGGAACGCCAAGCTTGCTGATGCTGGCTGGGCTGCGCCTGCGTGGCCCTCTGAATGGGGTGGTCGAGACTCGGACATCCCTGAGCAACTCGTGTGGTTTGAAGAGATGGTTCGTCATCAAGCTCCAGGCGTAATCAACATCATCGGATGTTCCAACATCGCTCCAGCAATCATGACCTTTGGCACCCAGGAGATGAAGGAGACCTACCTTCGTCCCATGCTGCGCGCCGACAAGATCTGGAGCCAAGGCATGTCGGAACCCAATGCGGGAAGTGACTTGGCTTCACTGCAGACACGAGCAGTGCGCCATGGAGACGTCTTTGTGGTCAACGGCCAAAAGATTTGGAACAGCCTTGGGGTCCATGCT
>Ga0164296_1000738_pt1 | contig 37582 bp, 56 predicted proteins | sample GEODES057metaG_FD_113533 | JGI IMG/M metagenome (GOLD analysis project Ga0164296, IMG submission 113533) | Dystrophic lake water microbial communities from Trout Bog Lake, Wisconsin, USA - GEODES057 metaG | ecosystem: Environmental > Aquatic > Freshwater > Lake | place: USA: Trout Bog Lake...
GGTTTCCTGTGTATAATAGATATAAGTACTAAAGCAATAGAGTACTTAATTTTGTTAACAAAGGAGAATTACTATGTGGACCAAACCAGAAGCAACAGAAATGCGTTACGGTTTTGAAGTTACAATGTATGTAATGAATCGTTAATTCAAAAACAAAAAAGCCCTAGCAATTAGGGCTTTTTCTTTGGCTAAAGTTTTACCAATTATTGCATCATTGGAAATACACCGCACAGGAATGCCAATGCTTGTTCCAAAGTAATTTGGTCTTCATCAGCAACCACAGCCATATCTGCTTCGTTTTCTTGGCGTAGTGCAACCATTTGGGCCGCACCCTCTTCAGCTGTAATTGTGCCATTTTGTCTTTCTTGGGCAATGGCCAAAGCCTGTGTAGCGATGCTGGCTACTGTAGCATCAGTACTAGTTGTTAGGGTAGTCATAGTGGCTAATGCCGCTGTAACATTTGGATCGATATCTGCCATATAATCTCCTATTGGATCAGTTCACTTATTTACCCAGATCTGTTTTGGTAAAAAAAATTCTTGCGTTTGAATAGGTTTTGCCGTATAATAGTAACTGTAGTTGTAGCAACAACCTAAACACACAGGAGAAGTACCATGAATGTAGATTCAACAATTTTAGCAGTTAAGAAGTTTTGCAAGGCCAATAGTGGCGATGAGCAAATTTGGTCCGGTAATAAAAGCACGTATCACTGGAACATTGGCAAGATTACTAGCCAAGGTATTATGAACGGTGTTGTACGTAAATTGGCAGGTATTACAGCCACAGGTGAACAGATTTGGGTAGTAGCTGGTTCATTTAAGATCATGCCAGATGGCACTATCGCTCGCTTTACAGGTCTTCCAAAGAAATTCCAAACTGGTCTAGATTTGGCTACAGAGACTGTAACAGTTCCTTCTACAAGTGATGTTACTGTAACAGCGTAATCTTATGACTATGCATCTTGAAGGTCCGTGGCTCAGCACTACGGGCAAGAAAAAAGGTCCAAAGAAATGGGCAAGTGCTGAACACAAACGCAAAGCTGAAGAAGCAGAACGTTCGTGGAAAGAAATGCTCAAACGACACGGCATTGAACAGGAAGAACGTAAACGCAAACGTGCTTTGAGTTCTGAGGTATGGAAGCCAGATCCAAAAAGCGAACCATATCGCAGACAGACTGAGCATCATGCTAGTTTACCGTTTACCGCTGGTCCGTGCCTTAAAGCACCAGACAAGGTATATACTGGAGATAAAATCAAAGGTATTGGTACTATGCACAAGTCTAATGCTGTTCCAATTTTTTCCGATCAAGAAGCAGTTGATATTTCTAAGATGCGGAGATAATTTGGTAATATCAATGATTGACATCATGGTAAAATCAAGTTATAATATTAACACAGTCACACACAGGAGGTAGTATGAAATTTATTGTAGGAGTTATTTTTGGTATTCTAATTGTTACCGTAGGGTTTCAAGGTATCGCCAAAATTTTTGATAACGGTGTTTCTAAGGTACAAGAACTTAGTAAGGAGGCCGCAAAATGAAAAAGGCACTATTGCTTATTCCTATCATTGCTCTGCTTACCGCTTGTGCTGGCATGAAAGAAGTTGAAGACCGCAAGACTTATGCAGAACCTAGCTGGTATAAAGATTGCGCCCAATCAGGTACTGAAGGTTGGTTCTGGTGGGAAAAAGAGTATGCGTATGCTTGTGGTGCAGGTGAAAGCGTTTACGCTCAAGCCGCAGAAGAGCAGATGTATGCTATCGCTATGAACAACTTTGCCAAACGTATTAATGGTAAAGTAAACTCAGAAACTGAAATTAAGTTTGTTGATGACAAAAAGTCTACACATACTGTAATTAAGTATTCTGTAACTGACACAGCTATCCGTGAACATGTACAACGTGATGTTGGACACTTTACAATGGATGGTCATCACTATACCTTTGTTCGTCTAAAGATGCCTAAGGCTACTTTCGACCAGCTGATTGCTGAAGCAAAGTCAAAGGTGCAATGATGCATCCCTATAGAGTGAAAGAACTAATGTGGGCTGTGATCATTTTGTTATTCATTATGATCGCGGCACTAACAGGTTGTAGTTCTGCTCCAACACAAATGACGGCTCGTCAGTACTGTCATACTAGCCAAGAAATACGTTCTAAGGATGGAAGTCGAGTATCAAGCGAAACACTAGTTAAGTGTAACGATGATCCAGTTGAACGTGTTGTAATCAAGCAGGCTGGTATTGCTAGTAACTGTAAAGAGTATACTTATTGGGTAACCCTAAACAACTTACCTGTACAACAAAGAGGAATGGCTTGTGAAAAGTTTAACGGTGCTTGGGAAATTCTTCCAAACTACACTTATAACTAGTTTGCTAGTACCTACACTTGCGTTTGCAGATCCTCTGAACGCAGGTGATAGTGTAACAGGTCCACTAAGACCAGTAAGCGGGTTTATTGACTTTATAGTTAATTACGCACACTGGAATGGTGGCTTGTTGGACCGGCAGGACAAGCAGGTGTATCAACGTAGTCTTATGATCATGTTGGAAAATGTTCCAATGGGTCAAACTGTAGAATGGTACAGCGATCGTAACGCAGATGTTTCTGGTCGTATGCGAGTAGTGTATGGATATCAGACCAGCAATGGTTATTGCCGTACATACCAATCACAGGTATCTAAAGGTGGGAATGTCAAAGAATGGCAAGAAGAAGCATGCCGTAGCGATGATAATCCTAGGTGGGAATTTAACTATAAATAGAAACTTATGCTGACAGCTTATCTAACTCTTATATCAGGTTTATTAATCAGTGTCGTAGCCATCTACTATTCAGTAGCTGGTTTGATGGCCATTTATCCTGCATCAATCGTACCTATCATTTGCATGGGTGTTGTTATTGAGTTTGGTAAGTTGGCTATCACTGTATGGCTTAAACAAAACTGGAGTCGTCCAACAGGGCTTCTTAAGTATTATGCTGTACCTGCGATTGTAGTTTTGATGTTAATCACATCAACTGGTGTGTTTGGGTTCTTATCAAAAGCACACTCAGACCAAACACTAGTAAGTGGTGATGTTCAAAGTAAAATAGCAATTTATGATGAGAAAATTAAAACCGCAAAAGAAAATATTGAAAGTGACCGCAAGCAACTTAAACAGATGGATGATGCTGTGGATCAAGTTATGGCACGATCCCAGGACGAAAAAGGTGCGGACAAATCCAATGCTATACGTAAAAGTCAGCAACGCGACCGCATTAGTCTTGCCAAAGACATTGAAACCAACCAGAAAATCATTAGTCAACTTAACGACGAAGCCGCACCTATTCGTGCTGAAGTACGCAAAGTTGAAGCGGAAGTTGGGCCGATAAAATACATCGCAAGTTTCTTGTTTGGCTCTAACCCAGATGCTAATCTATTAGAACGTGCTGTTAATTGGGTAACTGTATTAATCGTTATCGTTCTAGATCCTTTAGCGATTGTATTGTTGCTTGCTAGCCAATATAGTTTTGAATGGGCAAAGAAAAAGGAAGAAGAACCTGTAGCTGAGCCTGTTCAAACTAAAACAGAGTTTGAAGGTGTGCGAGATGCTGACACTGGAGAATGGGTACAAACAGGCCCGTCATTTGAATATCAAGTTCCTCTTGAAGAATACGAAATTGAGGAACCAGTGATGGACTGGCCAGAACCAATCCATATGACCAATACCAGTAACCCGATCGACTTCCCTAAAGAAGAAGTAATCAAGTTTTATCCAAAAGCTAAACCTAGCAAGACATTTGAAGAAGAAAGCGATGATGTAAAAGAATTCTTTGCCAAAGGTAAAGCTGTTGCTAAAACATTAGATACTACTCCACCGGCTCCAATTAACTACAGCTTTCTTGAGGATGTCCAAGATGAGGAAGTTATTCCTGTAGAGATTACACATACTCCGCATGGAATAATAATTGAAGATTCTGCAGGTACACAAGAAATTACTATGGACGAAAGACCTGGTGACTATATTTCAGATGCTACCTACATTCAAAATGAAGAACAAGCAGAAAGTAATGTTTGGACTAAGATCGCTAACAAGACTATAACAGAAGAAGAATATCTAGAAGAAGCTAAAAAGCGAAAAGATGTCAAGTAAAATAACTTTAATAACACCACCAGACATATACGAAAACTCAAACTTCAGTGTCTTGTTCTTGGGCATGACTACTGAAGATCAAGAAAAAACCAGCAACTGGTTAGCTAGCCAACCTAGCTATCCAGATGTAAATTTTTACTACTACCAAGGCGAGAATAATCCTAGTTGGTTATTGTATGCGACTAACAGAGCGGATGCCAAATTCTTGAACCTTGACTGCGAACATGCTATAATTAATATTATGGCCAGCTATATTGCTAGTCGCCCAAACGTATACTATATGACCAAGAACGAAAGTTTGGCTTCTCTTATAAGCCACGTTAATAATAACCGTGTTTTAAGTATTGAACAATTTCTAGAAAGGGCATTTGATGTCAAGTGATAAAGATTTACATTCCTGTAGTTTTTGCGGTAAGAGCAAAGAGGATGTTGAAAAGTTAATTGTAGGGGGCGATAACATTGGCATTTGTAATGAATGTATCGATCTATGCTCTAATATCCTGCATGAAGAAAAAGTAAAAGACTTTCCTGAAGCAGAAGAAAAACAAAAGTTTAATCCAACTAAGATTAAAGACTATCTTGATCAATATGTAATTGGACAGGATCAGGCTAAAATCGCTTTATCAGTTGGAGTATCACAACACTACAAGCGTATCAATAGTCCAAGCAAAGATATCAAGTTAGAAAAAACTAACGTGCTTATGCTAGGCCCTACAGGCTGTGGTAAAACTATGATGGCCAAAAAGATTGCAGAGTTCTTGGATTTGCCATTCGCTGTATGTGATGCTACAGGACTTACTGAAGCAGGTTATGTAGGTGATGACGTAGAAAGCATCTTGACTCGTTTGTTAAGTGTTGCAGATGACGATATCAAAAAAGCAGAACACGGCATTGTTTATATTGATGAAATTGACAAGATCGCCCGCAAAGGTGAAAATGTTAGTATTACCCGTGACGTAAGCGGCGAAGGTGTACAGCAAGCACTATTAAAGATTATTGAAGGCTCTGTAGTACGTGTACCCTCAGGTAGTAAGCGTAAACACCCTAAGGGTGATATGATTGAAATCGATACTTCAAATATCTTGTTTATTTGTGGTGGTGCGTTTGTGGGCATAGACAAGGTTATTAGTGCTAGATCCGAAAAGAGTTCAATTGGATTTAACAGCAAAGTTGTTAGCAAATCAGAAGATACAAACCACTACGAAAACTTTAGTACCAAGGATCTTATTACCTATGGACTTATACCAGAGTTTATTGGACGTTTTGGTTTAACCGTTAACGTAAACGAACTTACTGTTGATGAGTTGGTTAGTATTCTTAAGGAACCAAAAAACAGTATCGTTAAACAATACCAATATATCTTTAAACTAGATGGTATTGAACTAAAGTTTGAAGATGACGCATTACGTGTTATTGCTGAACGTGCTAAAGAACAAAAAACTAACGCTCGTGGCCTAAAACAGATTATTGAAAAGATGTTAATGCAATATCAGTTTGAAAGTGTGGACCTAGCGGAGCGTGGTTTGACTACAATAGTGATAAGTAAAGATACAGCCGAAGGAGGCAAAGCGGTACTAATTTTTGATAAAGATAATGGCAAAGAATTACAACAATCAAACTAAAAATCTAACTGGTTTACGTGTAGAAGTTGGGGACAACTTCAACTCTGCACTTCGTAAATTTAAAAAGAAAGTGGACGATTCTGGACTTCTTATGGAAGTACTTAAACGTCAGCAATACGAAAAACCAACCACAGAACGCAAGCGTAAAAAAGGTGCCGCAAAAGCACGTTGGCGCAAGCAACTACGTTCACAACAACTTCCACCAAAACTCTATTAATCATTTGACTTTATCCTAACCTGATAGTATAATATTACTATCAAACAAGGAGAAGTCGGATGGCTAAACAATTAGGTAAACTTGCAAAAGTAAATGAAAATATCAACATTAACCGTTACGATAACGGTTGGATGGTTGAAGTAGGCGGTCGTGATGACGACAGCGAATGGAAGACCGCTAAGATTCTTTGCAATACAGAAGATGAAATGCTTGCTGTAGTCAAAGAGTGGAATTCAATGCCTATTGACAACTAAGGAGAAACTCATGGCTCAGTGGACTGTTAGTACCTATTACAAAAAATCTTGTCAAGAAGTTGAAACATACAACCAAAGCAACGGTGACGGTAAGGTAACTGTAGTTAACGGTTTTCGCTACGGCGAATGGACTGTAGAAACTACAGACGACAATCCACCTGAGTTTGAGTTTACAGAAGTACCTGGCGGTGACGGCAAAAAGGATAGCATCAATATGCTAGACTGCGAAGTCAACAACATCGAAAGCGTTGAGCTTGTTGAAATGTTTGATGGCGGTTGCTGGTACGATGTAGAAATTGAAGGGCTTGATGAGGACGCAGAAGAAGAACTCCGCGAATTCCTTGAAGAAAATAGTCCGTACGAATTAGAAGAACGTGAAGAAGATCCTTGGTACCAAGGTGACACTGAATGGTGGATCTGGGGTCCAATTGAAATTAAAAACGAAGACGGCGAAACTGTGCGTATTATCTGTGCAGATGCTGACGGCAACGTAATTGACTTTGTGGACGAATAATGGCTTGCGATCATTGCGGTAACGAAATTAAACCAAATTGTGATTGGCGTCAGGGTCGTTGTCCGCATCGCGAACCACTAATAAACCTTGACCTTTACCAAAAACGATATTATAATTTACTTCAGTCAATTAAAAACTTATTTAGAAAAGAGAAGTAATGGCAAAACATGTGATGGTAGACTTAGAAACTATGGCCGTTACTCCACGTGCTGTAGTGCTAACTTTGGGTGCTGTTCAATTCGATCCGTTTACTGATGAGATTTACGATGAGCTTTATCTAAAGTTTGATCTAGATGACCAAGATAAACTCAATCGCGAAATTGATCCTAACACACTAGATTGGTGGGCAAAGCAAGATCCTAAGGTAATGGAAGAAGCTTTTAGCTCGGATGGTCGTATTAGTGTAGTTGATGGTATGGCGGCATTCCACAAGTTTGCTTGGGGTTGTGATAAGATTTGGTCACATGGTGCTGTGTTTGACATCATCATCCTTGAAGATATCTATCGTCAAATTGGAAAACCTATCGCTTGGGAATTCTGGCGCTGTCGTGATACACGCACATTGTTTGACTTAGAAGATCCAGAAATGACTGTAGATAAAGAACAGCAACACAATGCCTTGTTCGATGCTATTCGTCAAGCCAAAGGTGTACAGACTGTATATCGTAAACTAGGTAAGAGTGCTTAAGAAGATAACTGAGTCCGTAAAAAACCGCAAGCGCCAAAAAGAACTTGAGCGTTTGCGGGATTTGATGACTCCTAAACAACCTCGCCGTCCTGCGGCTAAGTGTGCTAAAAGACGTTGATTACTTAAACCAACCTAGTTTTTCACCAGCGGCCTTTCTGCGTTCCGCTTCAGCTCTACTACCAGGTAGTCTACTTGCCCAAAGAATGATTAGGGCAAAGAATATGCCTAGGCCTAAACACAGTTTCCAATTGCCTGTGCGCCAATAGATTAAGATCAAACTAAAATCCATACTGGCAAACATTAACCATTTTGCAATAGTTGGAAACACACGACCTTCACTCCAATTACGGATGACTGGTCCAAACAACTTATGATTCAACATGTAGTTGTGAAACTTTTCGCTACTCTTACTAAAACACCATGCGGCTAATAGTGCAGGTGTTGACCAAGGTAATCCTGGAACAAACGTTCCTAAGTATGCTACTCCTAAGAATAGTATACCTGCTGTAAACCATAATGCTTTTTTAATTTTGATTGCCAATGACATTGAATGCCTCCTTGCAATTTGTAAAATGATAACGCCAATTCCGCGAACTACACCTTTATTTATATTTTTCAAAAGCATCTTTTAATGCTTCGGCCAACAAGTATATATCTGCTTCTGTATGATTAGGAGTTGGGCAGGCCCGTAATCTTTCAGTGCCCCAGGAGACCGTTGGAGAATTTATTGGCTGAAGGTAAATCCCGTATTGCTCTAGCAACCAATCTGAGATCGCTTTACACTTCTTAGCATCACGTACCATTACAGGAACAATATGTCCGCCTTCTGATAGTGGGTTAACTTCTAAGCCAGCAGCTTTTAAATGCTGTCTGGTCATTTCTGCAACAGTCATAATCTTTGTGCGTAGCTCTGGATGGTCTTGTACATACTTAACACTGGCTAATGCACCAGCACACAGCACAGGAGCCATCGATGTACTAAAGATTAAGCCCTGTGCATAGCTACGGATCATATCAACTAGATCACGGCCTGCAGCGATATAACCGCCTTGCACACCAAATGCTTTGGCTAGTGTGCCTTGTATTACATCCACACCGTCTACACAGAACTGTTCTTCAGCTACACCTGCACCTCGAGCACCATATAGCCCAACAGCATGAACTTCGTCAACATAGACCATTGCGCCGTACATGCGAGCGATTTCGCATACATCACTGATTAATCCTTTATCGCCATCCATGGAGTAAACACCTTCCATAGCGATGATAGGTTGAACGTCACTGTCCAAACTTTGAAGTATTTCTTTAAGATGTTTTAGATCGTTATGTCGCCAAACAGTACGAGGCGTTTGGCTAGACTTAATTCCAACGATCATTGAATTATGATTATGGGCATCACTGATATAATGTACGTTTGGTAAAACTTTACCTAGCACACTTAGCGTACTTTGGTTAGCTACATATCCGCTGGTAAAAGTAAGTGCGGCTGTTTTATCGTGTAGGGTAGCAAGCTCACGCTCTAATGCCACGTGATAGTGTGTTGTACCGCTAATGTTACGAGTACCGCCAGACCCGGCGCCTGCTGTATCTAGTACGGTGTGCATAGCATCTAATACTACTTTGTGTTGGCCCATGCCCAAATAGTCATTTGAGCACCAATTGGTAATTTGTTTAATGTTGTAACGTCCATACCAAATGGCTTTTGGAAAATCTCCACGCTGTCTTAGTATGTCTGTAAACACTCTGTAGTTGCCGTCTGAGCGTAGTTTCTCTAGGCTTTTGGCTATCGCATCTTGTGTTTTTGGCTTAATCATAGTAATATTTATCTACGCACATATTGACATTTTTACCATCTGAGCTTATAATAAGTTATATTCTCCAGGAAAATACTACTATGAAAATTGGACTAAGTTATAGCCGTTGCGTTCGCGATATCGTAGACGGCGTTGTAGACATCAACGATGTACTTGTTATTATTACTCGTACAGATTTTAACCCAAACGTTGATGAAGAATGGGCGGGCATTTGGGACGGGTATCACGGATACAGTCCTTGGAGCAATCCAGAATGGGTCAACTATGCAGATGAGGACGAACAAAAGTTTCGAGATATCAGCATTGAACTATACAGTACAGGTAAGATGCATCAGCCACGTAAGTTTGGTGCTCATCCTCGCCGTATGCCATATATTTGGTTAGAAACAGTACTACCAAGCAGTGAATTAGAATCGAATCCTACTGCTAAAAAAGCCTGGGATCAATTTCAGGTAATAGCAGGACTTACTAATGTAGATTTAGACAAGGAAGCACAATGAAGATTAATTTAGTCAGCGATATGCACATCAACTTTGAGGACATTGTTATGCCCGGTGGCGATGTGTTGATTATGGCTGGCGACATCATGGAAGCAGGTCATCTACGCAAAGCAGATAATGCTAAACAAAATGTATTTTTGGCAGATCGCTATCGTAGGTTCCTTAATGAGGAAATGCCTAAGTACCGTCATGTTATCTATGTTTGTGGTAATCACGAACATTATCATAACGGCTATGAAGATACATTCCCTCGCTTGAGACGAGAGTTGCCAGCTAACGTACACTTCTTAGAAGCAGAAGGTATCACGATTGATGACGTGCATTTCTTTGGCGGAACTTTTTGGACAGACATGAACAAGAAGGATCCTATGACTATGCAGGTTGTGAAACAAAGCATGGCAGACTTCTCAGTGATTAAACACGGTGATAGTATCAAAGTACAAACAATGTACGGCGATGCTTATTACACCAACAAGTTTAATCCTGCGTATGTTGCAGATGTGTTCCGTGAAACTGTGGGCAAGTTGAAAGACTTTCTTGATGAGCACAAGGATGATAAGGTAGTTGTGGTTAGCCATCATGCCCCAAGTCCTTTGAGCATTAACGAAAAGTACAAAGATGACTTCCACATGAACTTTGGTTATATGAGTAACTTGACAGAGTTCATTATGGATCATCCACAGATCAAATATTGGGTACATGGACACATGCACGATCCTGTAGATTACATGATTGAAGGTACTCGTGTGTTAAGTAACCCACGTGGGTACGCAGGTTGGGAAGAACAAGCCGATGCGTTTGACCCTGGCTTCTACTTTGAGGTCTGATGGAATGGCATTTGATCCTTGCAAGATTTGCCAGCATGTTGCTGTCGTGGCTCCAGGCTGGCAACTTGCGGAATCAAATGTACGCCTTACAAGAAAAGAATGAAATAATGCGGGTAGCCCTAGAAGATATTCAACGTATGGATGCTGAAGGTCGTATGGGGTGGTATGCTAAACAAACTTTAGATAAAGTGGACGGTAAAGAATGAAAATGTATATTTGTATTAAGCAGGATACTCCTGTTGGTATGGCAATGAATGCCGCAGCACATGCCGGCCTTATGTGCTATCTTAAGTACCAAGAACGTGCTTCTATGAAAGAGTGGTTAAGCAAGAGCTTTAAAAAAGTAACTTGTGCTGTAACTGATGCAGAGTTTGCTATGCTTAAAGAACTTGAAGGAATTGAGATTGTAACTGAAAGCCGCATGGACAATGCTGAACTAGCTATTGTACTTGCTCCACGTCATGATAATGAGTGGCCAGAATTTGTTAATTTGCTAAAGCTCTGGAAATGAAAGCAACGATCGCTCCACCAAATGTTGTTCGCCTTACTTGGGAATTAAAGGACAATAATGAAAATTGGAACGATGCTTGTGCGTGGGCGATAGAACGTTTTGGGCTTCCTGGTGAAAAGTTTACAACTGAACTTACATCAGATTGGATGGAATTTAATTTCTTCGATCCATATGACGCTATGATTATGGCAATGAGGTTTTCGTAATGGAACTTAAATTAGATCATGATTATCATGTAGTTGAGATAGCAAGTCTAATTCCTGTACATGTAATAGATTGGTTGAATGAAAATTTTCCAGATCGCTGGTTTTATAAAAGCGGGTCGCTGTATTTTGAATCCGCAGGAGACCATATGATGTTTTTGTTGCGGTGGGGACAGTGATACAATTCCAAGCATGGCCGCCTCCAGATTGGACTGAGGTTGTTATAACTTGGAATAAGATCATTCACACTCCTGAATTTAAGCCTCCACAAAAGATATATGAGTGGTGCGATGAACACGCTAGCTCTGGAAGGTATCATGTGCATGGGTGGAAAAGCACTGAAGGATTTGCTTTTCGTTTTGAAAATAGTGCTGATGCTGTAATATTTGCATTGAGGTGGTCATGAAGTATAGTCCAAAAGTATTAGCCGCAATGGGCAAGTGGGTGGATGAACAAACAGTTATGTTAGAACAAGAAATAATAGAATCCAAAGCCAAAGAAATAGCCGAGGAAATAGATCGAGAAATCCTTTGGGGTATGCTGCAGGGCATGGGTTGGAAAAGATTAATCCTTCCTACACTTATCGATAACAAACATGCTATTGATATTACAATTTGGTTAGAAGAAAATTGCCAAGGTTCTTATGAAAGAAATGGCAGGGACTTCTTGTTTGAAAATGAAAAAGACTTTACAATGTTTGTATTGAGGTGGACTTAATGGCATACTTTGACCCAAATAAGGTTTATCAGGATCTGAATAAAGAATATAATCAGATGATTACAGACATGAATAAACAGATGGATGATCTGCGTAAGGACTCTCAGGATTTGCTAGAACAGGTACGTAAGATGAAATCTAACCTTACGTGGGGAGCATGGGAACCCTATACAATTAAACTGTTTCCTAAACGTATAAAAGGTAAATGGTATTGGAAGGGTGCTACTGTATATCGTAGGGAACGGGTTGGTCCCGGAGGAGTACATTATCAGTACGGTGATGATTTTGATGTGTTAAAGGATACAATGTGAACATTTATTTAGATATGGACGATGTGGTTGCAGACTGGATGGGCTATGCCCGTAAACTACTCAAGCGACCAAAGTGGGAAGAAGGTACTATGTTACCCGATCAGGAATGGAGTCGTCTTAAAGATGATCAACGTATGTACAGCAAACTTGAACTTAAAGAGGGTGCTTACGATCTAGTTGATTGGTGCAGAAACTACTGTAAGGATACAGGAACAGGACTTTACTTCTTAAGTGCTATTCCGCACGGTAATGATATGCCCTGGGCCGTACAGGACAAGGTATTTTGGGGACAAGAGTATTTTCCAGATATTCCCGTATTCCTAGGACCTTACAGTCACCAAAAGTTTATGCACTGCAAAGAGAGCGATATTCTAATTGACGATCGCCGTAGTAACTGTGAAGAATGGGAACGTGCAGGTGGACGGGCGCATATCTATAAAGAATGGCCTGCTTGTAAAGTTTGGTTGGAACAGACTCTCGGTGTTACAGGTTAATATCTATAAGCGTAATCGTAGCTGGTGTTTTCATTTAGTAGATATAACTGAAGACACTGATGCTACGTTTAATGCTGATCGTTGGGGGCAAAGCATTGATTGGACAGCAGAACAGCTGGCTAACCAAAAGCACGTAAGGCGCATGTCCTATGACATGTGGTATTTTAATCGTAGGAAAGATGCAGAGCAGTTTAAGACTTTTTGGACATTAAAGTGGTCATAATTTGACAAATGCCAAAAAATCGTGTATAAATATATATGTAAGACGCCGATAGGGTTTTACATGATTCTTGCTTAACAAAGGAGAAAACTATGAATCAATTAGTACGATTTGACACTAATGCTCTACAGTCATTAAACAGAGCACTTGTAGGATTTGACACGATGTTCAATGATTTTGAACATAGACTTGCTGGACAAATCCAAAACAACTACCCACCACACAATGTAATTAAGCGTGACGAAGATCACTACGAAGTCCAATTGGCCGTAGCAGGATTCCGTCGCGATGAGATTGACGTGGTCTTAGAGAATCAAGAGCTTCAAATTAAGGGTACAAAATTTGAAGAAGCTGATACCGCAGAATACCTTTACAAAGGTCTAGCTGCTCGTAACTTTGAAAAGTACTTTACGCTAGGTCAATTTATTGAAGTAGCAAGTGCTGAAATCAAAGATGGTCTTTTAATCATTAAACTAGAACGTAATGTTCCAGAAGAGAAAAAGCCAAGAAAGATTGATATTCAGTCTTCTTAATCAGTATGGGGGCTCCGTCCCCCATTTTAAATAACACAGAACAATAGGACACATAATGGCGGAAACATTAACTAAGGTCAGACAAAAGACTAATACAGAAATTGCTGAACCTACCAGATATAAAGTTGTAATTTATAACGACAACGTAACACCCATGGAGTTTGTTATTGCCATGCTGATGAAGGTGTTCCGTTTTAACGAAATGGATTCTGCTACCGTTATGTTAAAGGTCCACGAAGAAGGATCTGCTATCGCAGGTATCTACAGTTATGAAATCGCAGAACAAAAGTGCCTAGAAGCAACTGACATGGCACGTAAAGAAGGTTTCCCATTAGTTATTAAAGTGGAGGCAGAATGAGCCTAAAAGAAATTACCAAAGACAAACACACAGAAGCGGAACATACACCGTTTATGGCCGCAACTATCCGCGGCAAGATTCCTAAAGAAATTTGGGCAGACTACTCATACAACAAAATGCTATGGTATGGTGCTATTGAAACTAAAGCTCGTGCAGAAGGCTTACTAGATGATCTTCCAGGCATTGACCGTGCTCATGCTCTATATCTAGATGCTAAAGAAATGTTGGATGGAAACTTTCCAAAGTTCCGTCAAGAAACGATTGACTATCATCGCTATATCCTAGACTTGCCAGAAGGGCTAGTTGCCGCTCACTTGTACGTATGGCACATGGGTGACCTGTTTGGCGGGCAGATGATTAAAAAGATCCTAGATTATGTTCCACACCGCAATCTAGAGTTTAAAGATGTGGATGGATTAAAAGTAGCAATTCGTAGTAAACTAAGTGATGACTTAGGTGACGAAGCAAATAAAGCCTTTGACTGGGCCATTAAAATTATGCACACCTATGACGCAGAACTTATTTGAACGTGTACAAGCCTGTGCTGAAGAAATAAACAAACGGTTTGTTACTACAGGCGCATTAGGAAAAGTCCAAAGGACAGATATACTAGCTGATAAGGAATATAGCTCTATGCGTTATCGCAGAGCTCATATTAGTATTGTAGATGCGAGAGAAACTAAAAAACTTTATCTACTTCATGTTACTGTATTCCCCCACACTAATGATCCTAGCCCTATTTTTGGCTTTGATATTGTTTGTGGACCTACAAAAGTAAGTGGTGCGTTCCATGATTTTAGTATCAGTGGAGATCCCACAAGTTTCATGTATCTTTGGTACAAAGCCAAAGTTGCTGGACTAGAGTGGAATAAACCTAGAGAACTACCCGATTGGGGCAAAGCAATATTCAGCCCTGCTATGGTTGCTATTGGCGCTGTAGGAGAAGAAGAACTAGATGCTTTTATTAAATTAGGACTAGAAAACTTGGATTTTTATCTAGCTAATGTAGGCAAAGATCAGCAGGATGTTGCTACCTACGAAATGGCACAGAATCGCTATTGTCACTATCAAAAGCAAAATCCACGTACACCCGCTAGCCTACAGCATTTAGGCTTTACAGAGCAAGAAGCATTTGATTTCGTAGCAAATAACCTATTTCCGGAAATTCACTAAATAGTTTATTATGCGAGCATTTGACTTCATTTCTGAAAAAATTGGTAACCATTCGTTAACTTTACTAAAAAATAAAGTAAAAAAAGGTATTGATCAGTCTAACGACGAAAACCTTTTGAATAAGATTTATACTACCTTAAACAGCGGTAGTATTACTAAACGCCTAACTGGTGAATTAGAACAGTTACCAGACGTAGATATTAGAAGATTTCATACTGATATTGCTAACGCTATTATCAATGCTCCTGGAACATTTGATGAAAAAATGAACTTTGTATCCGGGCTACATGCTGGGTATATAGATGTTGATAAAATGCTAGACGGCGCTCGCCACCACTTCTCAGACTTACTAGTTCCTACTGATAAAGTTCCGTTAAAGTTTTTATTTGAAATGTTTAACGAAATGAAGGACTTGGGCGGCAAAGCCAAAAAGGGTCCAGGTGAATTTGCGTTGGCTATTATGAGCCCAAAAATCTCTGTTTTTGGTCCTGGGGATCTAAAGATTGATGATCAAATCATTGAAGTAAAAGCAGGGTCTGGAACTGTAGGTGATACTAGTATGTTCCAGCATCAAAAAGTAGGCGTAATCCTACAAAAGTATTTGCCAAACATGGATGTAACAAGAGCTGTTGATGCTACTAAATTGGTTAAGGGTGTAGTCGCTGCACAGCAACAGGGTACTTTAAATGCTCAATCTTTATCTGGCCTAGCAGATGAATTAGCAGATTATATTTTTAAAGGCCAGCCTTGGGCTAATACAACTCCTTTAAAACAAGCTATCAAAACAATTAGCGTAGATCACGATTCAATTACTCCAATTAGAAAAGGTTATCTAACAGCATCTTATAGTGCATACAAACAAAAGAAAGATCAATCAAAGAAGTTTGATGCTATGATGCTTATTAATTTTGAAAATCAAGAATTAAGATATTTTGATGATCCTGAAGAATTATACAATGACGTAGATACTGTAACATTTTCAATATCTCACCCAAATGCAGGATGGGGTGGAAAATTAATTGCACCTAGCGTTAATTTGCGTAGAGAACCTATCGCAGGAGTTGAACCTCCTAAAAAGATAACTCCAGCATCGTTAAAAGCATTCTACGGTCAAACCGCAGAAATGATGATTCGTCAAGCACAACAACGTTGGCCACGAAATTTAGATTTAAGAGATCCTGCATTACAACAACAAGTATCTCAGTATATTGAACAGTTAGCTAACCAAAAAACTAATCATAAAAAGATTCCAGCGTTAGTAAGACAAAAGTTCCCTGAACTGATAATTAAGACTGCAAAACCAGCTGCAGAACCTAAAGTTCCTCCTACAAATCCTCCCAAGTTTTCTTAATCTAGAGCAAACTTAACTACATACAAAATTCTCGAGCTCCCACCTGTAAATAATAACACAGGAACTTGGGAGCTCAGTAATGAAATACAAACTACTGGCAATAACACTACTATTGCCACTTATCGCGACAGCCGCACCTCTAAACGACTTTACTTTTAAAAGTCCAGCTTTCAACGGCAATGGGTATGGCACTTATGTGTTGACCATACAGAACGAAGAATACACACGTAAACAGGCTATAGAACAGGCCCTATTGCAGGCACAGCAACAGGCCAAAGCTGATCAAGCTAACCAACCAATTAATCAATTCTTGACCAACTTAGAATCAAGAATCTATGCACAGATAAGTCAAAACTTGGCTACGGCAATGTTTGCACCAGGTGCAGCTACCAGCGGAAGTATGAACTTCCAAGGTAATACAATATTTTGGCAAAATAGCGGCGGCGCTATTAATTTACAAATTACAGATAACCTAGGCAATATAACCAATGTTTCTGTGCCATTAGGAACTTTTACGTTTACCCATTAATATGAAAAGAATAATATGTTTATTATTGCTGACTCTATTGTTGCCTGGCTGCGCCATAATGCAGAAAGGTGGACAGCTTGCTGGCATTGAGCATACTCCAGAACTAGCTATAAACAAAATGCAGAAAGAATTTGATACTATTCCCGCTCCTGCTAATGCAAGACGAGTATCTGTTGCGGTATACGGGTTCGCTGATAAAACTGGACAGCGTAAAACTCAAACAGGTGTAGCAAGTTTTAGTATGGCTGTTACACAGGGTGCAGAAGTGTTTCTTATCAAGGCACTTCAGGATGTAGGACACGGGCAATGGTTTGACGTTGTTGAACGTGTGGGTATTGATAATTTGGTTAAAGAGCGCACCATCATTAAACAGATGCGTGACGCCTATGAAGGAAAGGACTCAACTCCGTTAATGCCTTTGCAATTTGCAGGGATCATTATGGAAGGGGGTATTATTGGTTATGACAGTTCAAGTGAAAGCGGAGGCGCAGCATACCGTTGGTTAGGTATCGGTCCACAAACACAATACTCTAAAGATATCGTAACAGTTAGCTTGAGAGCGATTAGTGTTAACACAGGCAAGGTGGTGGCGGCAGTTCATGTTACTAAAACGGTTTACTCAACAGCAGATAGTTTTGCCATGTTGAAATTCTTTAGTGATGGTACACAGGCGTTTGAAGCTGAAACTGGATTGACTATAAATGAGCCAGGGACACTGGCGGTTAAAACAACTATTGAAGCAGCGGTAGTTGAATTAATTAAGGAAGGTGAAAGTAAAGGAGTATGGGAATTTAGAAAAGCTCCACCTGTGGTAATGACTCCGACTCTACCTCAACCAGTCACAGTAACACCGAAGGCTGAAATAAAAGAAGTAGAAGTTAAAAAAGAAGAAATTACAGCAGAAGTTAAAAAAGAAGAAATTAAGACAGAAGCTAAGAATGATCCACTACCTCAAGAAGAAGTCAAGTATCTTAAAAATTTAGCATTTTTATATGCACACGCTGACGAGGGTTCAACAAAACGTTGGCAACTAACACAAGGTACTAAACTAGCAGTTAAGAAAAAAGAAAATGGATGGTGGTTTGCGAAAGATGAGTACGGGCATGGAGGGTATGTCCGAGAGAGCGATTTAACGGAAGTATCACAAGGAAATAATAAAAAATAACACTAACGGCTACGGCCAAGGAGATGAATTGGGGTAGAACACTACGTTGAAACTCAATTCTGAGATGTATGAATGAAAGTATAAAAGGCGTTGGTAAGTTGTCGAGAAAATTACTTACAATTCTAATGTTGTCTGCGATGGCAACATCGGGTATGGCAGCTGACAATAGTATCTATATTGATCAGACAGGTAGTAACAGCTCAATCACAATTAACCAAGATGGTGCAGGTAACAAGATCGGTGGATTGACTGGTGCCCCCGGAGACCAGAATCGTGCAACTATGTACGGTGATGGTCAGACTATTAACATCAATCAGGTTGGTGCTAATAATGCGTTACAATTAGATGTTAGAACTATTTCCAGTTCCGGTAATACAAATGCTAACAATGATGCGAGATTTACCAATACTAACGGCAACAACTTTGTCTATAGTGCTGTTGGTAGTAATAACTTTGCTAACATTGACAGCAATAGCGCCGGTACAAGCGGCGGAAGCGATAGCAACAATATTGGTCTTGATATCGTAGGTAGCAGCAATAGAGCGGCTGTTAATGTACTAGGCGTATCTAATACCACAGTTGCTAATATTGGTCAAAGTAATGCCAATTCTAACAGCAATACATTTAACAGCGTAACTAATGGTTCAAACAACCAACAGACAGTTAATATCACTGGCGGTGGCGGCAATACTCTTAATGCGTATCAGGGCATGGGTACAGGTCTTAATACCAACACTCCTGCTGCTCCTACTGATTCCACCTATGCCAATTTACTTGGTTTAGATAGCATTGTCACAGGTGGAACAACAAGTGATAACGGTAAAGTTGGTATCACTATTACTGGAGGCAATAACATAGTTAATGTCGGACAAGTTGGTACAAGTGAAACAGCAAGCATCAATTTAACAGGTACTAATAACGGTTTAAGTATCACTCAGTCTGGTGCTAATGATACTACTACAGTAGCCATGAATGGCAGTGGTAACTTATTGAATATTACCCAATCAAGTACAGGCGGTGTTGCAGGCATGATCGATATCAAGAGTAATGCAGGCGGTAGTGGTAGTGGAAACACGTTTAGTATAGTCCAAAAATCACGCTAATATGGACAGTAGATTTCTTCAAAGTATGTACCAACAATGGTGTAATGGGCAAGCCGATGCTGCCCGTTACCGTTGGGCAGATTTTGTAGAACTTGCTGCCAAAACAAATGGCGTAGACGCAGATGCTATGATGCGTGAACTGCAAAAACACTATTGGTTCGAGTGGGGGGACAAATGAAATCATGGAAGGTCATATTATCCGTACTCTTGCTGAATACATCGTTGAATGCAAGCGCCGCGGTGGGGACTGTAACAGAACAGATCAATACTCCGGGTTCGATACAACGATCGGGCAAAGCACTGACAGTAGCGAAGGGGACGGGGGTCGAGATGAACGACCTAGTCAACACGACCAAAGGTAAAGTTGGAATCACATTCCAAGACGACACTAAGGTAGAAGTCAATGAAAACTCCAAACTGGTCATCGATGATTTCGTATACGACCCTAAAAAACCGTCAGCTGGCAAGCTGGCTCTTAACATGGCTGGTGGAACTGTTCGCTATGCCTCAGGTGCGATTGCTCATAACAATCCTAGCAAGGTGGCTCTTAACACTCCTAGTGCTACCATTGCTGTTCGCGGTACTGATTTTACTGCTACTGTGGATGAACTAGGCGAATCAACTATTATCTTGTTGCCCAGTTGCCCTAAAGGTTGGGTTGACATAGATCGAGATTGTAAGACTGGTGCTATTGATGTTATAAATGATGCAGGGATGGTTAGTCTTACTAGGCCGTTTGAAGGTACTAAGGTTGCCACTCGCGGAAGTATGCCAATGAAACCGGCAATATTAAGTCTTAACTCAGATACAATTAACAACTTGTTAATACTAAGTCCTCCTAAAGAATTATCTAAAGAAAAAGAAGTCAGCAAAAGTACCATCGTTATACAAGCAGGTAATATGTTACAGCAGGACTTTCTTAAACAAGATTTTTTAAAGAGCGAATTAGCCAGTGATAATCCTTGGGGTGATGATCCCTTAACCAGACCCTTGTTACAACAATATTTCCTTGAAAACATTTTTAATATTTTAAGTGAACAGTTACAAGCAGAGACACAGGCCTTATTAGGAAACGTACTACAAGCTGATCCAATATTACCAGATTACAATAAGGCCATGCGTATCACTGTTGTAAAAACTGTAGATACTGTAACGCTAACTAAAGACAACGGCAGTGATGTAGAAAGTGTTATGGTTCCTAAACATCAAAACTCTTTAATCATTGAAACACAAGGTTCATCAATAACTAAGAATCGTGTTAATGCAGGCGGCAATACCTACATCACTGTGACACAAAAATGAAATTAATCGTTGCTTTATTTCTTGTCGCCGGATTGGCCAACTGTGGTAAACTACATGCACAGGCCCTCAATCCAAATTATGTTATCCCTGGTACAGTTGTATTAGCGCCTATGTCTAATTCAATATACATTGAACAAATAGGAACCAATAATAATTTTAAAGTTAACCAGGACGGAAATGGCCAATCTGCTACAATTAAAACTGGAGCGAATGGAAGTGTTGATAATAGCAGTATCAGTATCACACAGCAAGGAATAGGTTCTAAAACAGCAAACGTAGAACTTACCAATGGCTACAGCAACTCTGTAACTATTAATCAAGATGGTAACGGTCAGCATAGTGCGACTGTACAAAATTACACAGGGTCGGCCAATTCAATATCTATTTCTCAAACTGGCGCCTCAAATAATTCTTTCAGTGTTATCGGCGGTGCTGGTACAGGTAATAATGCTAATGTTATAAACGCTACACAAAATGGCGGTGTTGGTGCGGATAAATCCTTTGTACTCAATATGAATGGAACTACAGGTGCTAATGTAACCGTACAACAGACTAATCCCACACAACCAAACAGCGGAAGCATGAGTATTAGCTGTGTAAGCGGTGCCTGCGGTAACTACAGTTACATACGTAATTAACAGTATAAATATTTCATGCTGAAAAAAATCCTTTTGAGCCCATGGACTGCTCTATTAACTCTAGCGTTGGTAGTGGGCATACGAATCGCAGATCCCTCATTTGTTGAAAGCGTAAGACTACGTTATTTTGACACACTTATTACATCCAAGGCACCTACATTCAATAATATCGTAACTGTAAATATTGATGAAGCAACACTAGACAAATACGGTCAATGGCCTTTACCGAGAGCTGAATATGCCAAAATTATACGAGATCTATATAAGAGGGGAGCGGGACTTGTTGTATTTGATATACTCATGCCCGAACAAGATCGCTCTGGTGGAGATACTACGCTGGGTCAAGCTCTAAGTAAGTACCCTGTAGTCCTAGCAAATACTCCTTCGCAGAAAACAAAGAATACACCTAGACAGCCAGGATCTGCTGTAATAGGGGCAAACTATTTAGATACTATACTTCAATATCCCGGATTGATCGCTAACATACCTGCGTTAGAAAATCCAGCTGCGGGTATTGGAACAACTAACACACTGCCAGAGATTGACGGGGTGAATCGCCGTCTACCATTAATAGCCACTATCGATGGAAAATTATATCCGAGCATAGCTCTAGAGACACTCAGAGTTGCGGCCGGCGATTCAACTTTTCAAGTCAAGCTCAACGAAAATGGTGTTGAGAAAATGCGTATCCCCAAGTTTGGAGCTATAAGCACGGACAGCTTGGGTAGGATATGGATTGACTGGAGTCAACAAAACAAACAAGTTAGCCTAATCGATTTGCCTAAAGATCTAGAGGGTGCTGTTGTTATCCTAGGAACAACTGCCGCAGGTATAGGTAATCCTATTCCAACTAGCAAGGGTGCAGTATGGCCACAGGATGTAGTTGCCGCAACTGTGGGAACTATGATGAACGGTGTGGTTATACAACGTCCTGACTGGGCAGATGGTGCAGAGATATTGGGACTATTGGTAGCAGGTCTCGTATTATTATTTTTAACAAGGTGGACTTATGTTGGTATTGTATCGGGTGTTGTTATCATTGGCTCTATTATTCCTTTATGTGGATACGCATATAGCAGTGGCCTCCAACTCGTGGATGCGACTCTTCCGGTCGGCGGTCTTGTTTTGGTCATGCTTCACGCTTATGGTGTTAAGTTTATAAGCGAGTTCTTACAGAAACAAGCAATTAAGAAACAGTTTGCAGGTTACTGTAGTAAAGAAGTTGTAGAGCTATTACAAAAAGATCCAGACCTAATCAAGCGTGGTGTACGTAAAGACGTATCAGTTATGTTCAGTGACCTGCGTGGCTTTACACCTATTGGCGAACACTATGGCGATGACGTCGCTGGCCTAGGCAAGTACATGAACGGTTATATGGATGCTATCAGTCAGCCAATGCTAGATAACAAGGGTATGATTATCAAGTACGTAGGCGATGCGTCAATGCACATACACGGTGCTCCTATTGAAGATCCTAACCACGCTCACACTATCGTTAAAGTAGGTTTAGAGATGCTAGACAAGGTAGACGAGTATACTAAGATAATGGAAGCACAAGGATTACCTCCTGCCGCTATGGGCTGGGGCTGTAATTCAGGTATTGGATTTATCGGTGAGATGGGTTCAACAGAACGACACAGCTATGACATCTTAGGTGATATGGTTTCAACCGCTGCTCGTTTAGAAGCTCGTTGTAAGGCTTATGGTGTGCTATGTATCATTGGTGCTGAAACTTACAACCGTACCAAAGATAACTTCTTTTACTTGCTATTAGATAACTTACAACCAAAAGGTAAAACTGTAGCAGATTTAATTTACACAGCACTACGTACTAAAGGTGCTGATTATACCAAAGATAAAGTACAACACGAATTGATGCATGCCTTGTACAAACAGAAAAAGTTTGACGAAGCGGCCGCTATGTGTAAAAAGCTAATTGGTAACTTTGGCGGACAGATGGACAAGTACTACAAGATATGGATTGAACGTTGCGACTTTATGAAACAACAAGACCTACCAGATAACTGGCAGGGAGAATTCATAGCTCATGAAAAGTAATTTGACAAATCCATTTTTAGCTGCTACAATAGACTTATGCGTATACTCGTTTTTACAGTTGTATTATGCTCCTTACTTTTTAATTGGCGAGAAGTCTATGCCGATGCCAAACCTATGTCTATCACCGCAAGTTCCTGGTTGGTGGCCGATGAGTCTGGAAGAGTTATTGAAAGTAAGAATGCCGATGAGCAACGTAGCATAGCCAGCATTACTAAACTAATGACCGCAATGGTCGTACTAGATGCACATCAAGATCTAGATGAGCGTATCAATAATTTTACTAGACGTGAGCTAATACAGTTAATGTTAGTAAAATCAGACAATCATGCTGCAGAAATACTTTGTGAAAATTATCCTACAGGGCGTAGTAGCTGTATATCTGCTATGAATTGGAAGGCACACTTGTTAGGTCTCACAAATACTCGTTATGTAGATCCATCAGGTCTTAATATGATGAATGTGAGTACAGCTAACGAGCTTATTCAAATCGTACTAGCGGCAAAAAATTATCCAGAAATTGTAGAAGCGGCACATACAGCCAGAGGTACAATTAAAAAGAAAAAACGTTTATTTGTTTTTAGAAACACAAATCCACTAGTTGCTTCTCAAAACTTTATTGTTAGTAAAACAGGTTATATACATGCTGCAGGTGGATGTATTGTAATGATGTTGAATACAAAAATAGGACAACGCATTGTTGTCCTATTGAATAGTAAAAATACGCATACACGTATTCCTGAAGCAGATTATCTTGCTATGAACTTCTAACTTTTGCTAGACCTAGCATTGTTAGAACTTTAATATAAAACCAACCAATATCAAACTCCCACCATTTCTTGCTAAACTTAGCACTAGCACCTTCACCGTGATGATTGTTGTGTAGTTCTTCTCCGCCAATCCATATACCTAATGGCCATAAGTTACGACTAGTATCTTTTACATCATAGTTACGATACCCGACCCAGTGTGCTAGTCCGTTAATTACACCCGCAGCCCAAAATGGAATCCATAGCATTTGTACGCCCCATACTATTAGTCCTATGGGTCCGAAAAGAACAAGGTCTATGACCAACATAATTACTATGCCCCCAAATGGGTGCGGTGTATAAACTCGACGCTCAATCCAATCATCTGGTGTGCCAACGCCTAATTTCATTACTTCTGGATCTTGCTTTGCTTTAACATATAATAATGCGCCACCAAATAACACACGCCATATGCCATATATTCGCGGGCTATGAGGATCCGTTTCTGTATCACTTGCCTGATGATGTTTACGATGCACCGCTACCCATTCACGAGTATTCATGCCAGTCGTTAGCCAAAGCCAGCAACGCATAAAATGTGATATAATAGGGTGGAAAGTTACAGCGCGGTGTGCTTGGCTACGATGTAGATATAAGGTAACACATGCGATAGTGATTTGAACCATCACTAGGGTAGATAATAGTATATTCATTAATATACTTAGCCGTTACCACCAGCTGCCTCTTGTTCTTCGGATGTGGTATTTTTATCTACTTTAGTGTGTATTTTTTGATTAATATCTCTTTCTGCTTCTACACGCTCATGTTCAATTGTTTTACCACGTAGGTGTAGTACAGTATTAACCTTTTGATTTAGGCGAATTAAATCGTTATCTAACATACGGATACGATCAATAAGAGCAATAAGAACTGTGTTTGCTTCACTGATCACAGGCTTAACTTCAGTAGTGGCCCATGTCCATACATACTTAATAATAAATCCCATACCTACGGCCATAACGATCGGAAAGCCGTACTTATTAACTAATTCTACAATATCCATTATTTGCTCCAGATGTAACCAAAGAAAAATCCTACAACTAATGCTATGCTTACAAACAGAGCAACGTCTTTATCATGCCATAGAGGCTGATTGTTTAAGTATTCTTGTGTATGTTTAGGTAGACTGTTCCACCATGCGTCCCATTTGTTCACGTGCTGTTGCTCCTTGGTGTAAAAATTTAACCAACGGATCTACTTTTTTAAGCATTTGTTTACCGTTGACATTTACGAACTCAAATAAATCGCCTGCTTTCCAGCCTAGTCGATCTGTGTTAAGTTCGTCATCTAATATAATATAGTTTGGGTATATATCCCAAGTATAATCAAAATGTAACATTTAGTGTCTTTTGTTAATTAGTTCGTGTAGTTTATCTGCGGCGTTCCGTACATCTTCACTTAACGCACCTCTGCCAATATACTTTTCAATGTGTCTTGCGATGTTATGTAATTGCATTACATCTTCATCTAGCATAGCTAGTTCAATTTGGTTAATCTCTTCTTGCATCTGTTTTTCCATCAGCACGGGCAATACGATCTACATCTGGTCTCAAACCTAGTGCATTTGAGACAATGGTATCAATACGTACAACATCGTGGTTCATAGTCTTTACACGATTATCAAGAGCAATAATAATGCCCTTCATGCCGTTGATAGACCCGAGAACCCCTTGAAGTAATAGTTTGATTGTGAGATAAACGAAGTATCCGCCAGCTAGTGCGGCGGCAACTGGCATGCCAAGATCGCCAATTATTTTAAAAATATCACCCATGTTCGCTCCTGTTGTGTACAGGTATTTACTGGGTAGATAACTAATTTAAACTACATACTTAATTACCAAACAAAGTTGGTTTTATAGTAGTCTACAATTTTTGCAAGTTCTGTGTCGAAGTCAGCTCGGCATGACCATCCAAGTGCTTTAAGTTTGCTGTCATCAATAGCATAGCGGACATCCTGTCCAGGACGTACTAGGTCTATTGTATAGTTTTCAACTGGCTCTGTTAGGCCCATTAGGTTGAGGATTTTGGTTACCACTGTTAAGTTATCAGTTTCATAGTTGCCAGAGATATTGTAAATCTCATTTACTACTCCTGCATTAATAATAGTAATCACAGCATTTGCTGTATCGCTAGCATGTAACCAAGTACGGCGGGGACGACCCTTATCATGCAGATCAATCTTACGTCCAATGCTTAGATACTTAACAGTCTTTGGTACTAGTTTCTCTACATACTGACCAATACCGTAGTTGTTAGTTGGACGGATCATGATGTATGGCACTTTGTAAGTACGTGCCCAAGCTAATACTAACATATCTGCAGCCGCTTTAGTTGCTGAGTATGGGTTACTTGGCTTTAGTAAATCTTCTTCTGTATGTGCGCCTTCTTCAATATCGCCATAAACTTCATCTGTTGAGAAGTGTAATAGAACAGGCATATTGAAATTTGACTTTTCACGCATCAGTTTCAACAAGTGATGGACGCCGTTTACATTTGATTTTAGGAATACATCGCTTGATGCGATTGAATTATCTACGTGAGTTTCTGCGGCTGTGTTAATAACATAGTCGCAATCGTATAACTTGTCTAAGTCGTTAATGTCTTTGTTGATGAATTTAAAGTTTGGATATGCTTCAAACTCTGGTAAGAACTGTTGGTTGCTAGCATAGGTACATTTGTCTACACCAATAACATACCATCCTAAGTCAAGGCACTGACGAGTAACGTGACTTCCAATAAACCCTAAACAACCTGTAACATATACTATCTTTTTCATATTAACTCTTATATATAAATTTCTGATATTGATCTAAATTTTCTACTACGCACTTAGGATGTGTTTCTGCTGTGATAGGAACAATAGTATGCGGATAATCATTGAACATACGCTCAAGAGCTTCTTCAATGGTTATATTATCGTATTTGACTTTTTGGCCAGGGTATCTATCACGGCTGTGCGCCCATGCTTTTTGTTTGGCTAGAACTTTTTCACCTTCTGTGTCATCTAAGAAAGTAAAATGATATCCGCCATTCTGTATATGTGGATGTGTTGACATGCCACGATCGCGGATAGTAGTAGGTAATATCTTCTTAAAGTTTCCAAATTCTGTAATCATACCAGCAACATGATCCTGCCAGCGTTTGTGTAATAGATTGAATTTGTAAACAAATAGATTGTAATGGAATCCAAAGATTGGACGTAGGTCTTGATATAGTTCTGTACCTTGAAATCTTGTCTTTGCTTCTTCAAACGCTTCTGGTTTGATAATTTCGTCTAAGCAACTAATATACACCAGGTCGTTATCTTGAGCACCTAAGTCTGTCATTACTTTATAAAGATAGTTTGCTTGGAAGTGATCACGTATCCAATCATCTGTTTCCATGCCAACTCCGCGATCACGAACACAGTCGTCATCTAGTAACTCTGGAAACTTATTAATTTCTTCTTGGAAATCATCGAACTTAACATACACTAATTTTTCAGCGTATGGTTTAAACCGTTCTTGATCAAAATTAAAAGGCTTATCATCACCTGTATGTGTTTGTCCAGCTTCAACAACAATAAACTTATCTACAAAGTCCCAATGTGTTTTTAAACGAATCTCATAAAGATCGTTTTCGTTGAAAAACATACAACAATCAAAAACTGTCATTTCATTCCTTATCTAAATATCTAACTAGGCCAGCGTCTAATCCGCTTAACTTGATTCCTAGTGACTGTAAATTATCACCGCTACCAGTATAATTATTCTTACTAGTAGACACAACTGTGAAATTAGGCTCAATGTCATTTAGGTCACAGAACTGAGCTAACACTTCACTTATCTTAAACTTGTTTGGATATACAGCATTAACATCTCTAACTAGCCAATTATTATCTATACAATGGGCAACAACTGTACATAGGTCTTCAATCGTAAAGTAATCAAAATATCTGTCGTTAGATATTTCAAAGCGATCATTTCCACGATTTAAGTAACGTGGGAATATGCGAGTAGCAGCTTCACCTTTACCAAAACAATTAAAGATGCGTATGGTATAAAAGTTATGACGATCTTGACATAAGCGGCTCTTAATATTTTGTCCCCAACCATAACTGTCTTTGGGCATACGACTGAATATCAATCCTTCTGGCGCTTGATCGATATCAAGTTCGCGATCATATTCTGCACCAGATGCTAGGTTAATGAACTTTAAGAATAAGTCTGAGTTTTCATAAAAGTTCATGAACAGTCCGAGATTATTTCTAGCATCTGCTAGTGCTTGATTATCCGTCATTGATGCCGCGGCATTTATAACGATATCAAATCGCTGTTCTTTTAGATACTCTGTTACAGCAATAGGATCTAAAAGGTCTAGTGTAGACCTAGTTACAGGAACAACTGTGTGTTGTTTTCCTAAGAACGTAACTAGATTACGTCCAACAAATCCATTAGCACCTATAACAGCTATCTTCATATCTTAACTATCATCTCGCTAGCAAGTTCTTCAGCAGGAAGGAACGGAGCCATATCGTGCAAGCCTCCTTGGGTACCGTCTGGTTTGATTGCCTGTGCTGGTAATACATCAAGTGTATTCTGGCTTACGAATTCTACGATCTGAGGACCATCTTTATATGACATTAGTGGTGCCATATATCTATCAAGGTCTTCATTATTAGTAATCTTCATGTAAGGTATTTCAAATGAATCTGCTACCTTGGCTATATCAGCAAAGAATACTCCAGTAGAGCTACTTACACCCCATTGGCGTCCACCAAAGAACTTGTCTTGTGTTTGTTTAATACTCATGTAACCGTCATTGTTGATAACAAATATTTTTACAGGAATACGATGCTGACGGATCACCGCCAACTCTTGCATATTAGTATAGAAGCTACCTTCACCGATAACAATAGTAATATTCATTGTTGGATCAGCGAAGTACGCACCTACTGATGCAGGAATAGCATAGCCCATATCACCTTGTGCGGCCTGTGCCATATAGCGACAGTTTTCTTTGTACTTGCCGTTAGTGCTTAGAATGTAACAAGGTTGACCAGCATCAACAATAAAACAATCATTTGGTTGCATATTGCGATTAATGCTTTCTACGATTTCGTACAAGTTCACTCCGCCTGTGTCTGGACGATGTACTTCTGGATTATAGATAGGCCATTTAGCTTTCCAGTATTGACATTTTTCTGCCCAGTCTGTAGCAACATAGTCATTAGGATATGACTTTGCTGTATGGAAGAAGTCTTTAACATCACCGTTGATTGGCATATCAACTTTGAATATGTCCTTACCAAGTTCATTGACATCAATGTCAATCATAATTTTTGTACTTGCAGGACTAAATGATTTTGAATCGTAACCAATATGTGTTACGTTCATTGAACAGCCTAAAATGATCAAACAGTCTGCGTTCTGCATAGCAAAGTTTGCGGCACGGGCACCTTTAATACCCATCATACCTAGGTTCTGAGGATGCTCATATTCAATTAGGTCACGTGATAGGAATGTAGTAATAAAAGGAATTTGATGTAAGTCAACAAATTCTCTAAGTTGGCTTCTAGCATTACCTAAATTAATACCGTTACCTGCAACGATCAAAGGACGCTTTGATTTATAAATTACTTCTAGTGCATCAAGGTATGGTTGATAAGCAAAACTACGATTAAGATCTTCTGGGACGTATTGCTTATATCCTTCTGGAATTTCTGCGGATTGTAAATTACCTGGAACGTCAATCCATACAGGGCCCGGGCGACCAGATAAGGCAATATCAATAGCCTTGTCTAATTCGTAAGGTACATCTTCTGCACGTTCAATAGCAACAGCATACTTACTAATGTGTTCAACTGTGCGAATAGCATCAAGGTCTTGGATGCCATATTTTCTAATATGGATATTTTTATTACGATTAATGTACTTGGCTTGATTGGCCATTGCTGTATTACCACTAAGGAATAATACAGGAGCACTTTCTTCGTAAGCGTTGAGCAAACTAGTAGTAGCATTTGTAACCCCACAACCTGCTGTGACGTTGCATACACTTAGTTTGTTATTTGTTCTTGCTGAACCAACGGCCGCATGTCCTGCGCCTTGTTCGTGATGGAATGCAATAAATTCAATGTTTGGATTATTGATAAAACCATCATTTAATCCTGCTGTGCTTCCGCCTACTAGCCCGTATACTTTGGTAATGCCAACTTCGTTTAATCGCTTGGCTATGTAATCGTTTACTTTCAAGAATGACCTCTTATAGTTATAGTATGATTATACACTCTAATCACTTGATTTGCAAATATTTATGTGCTAATATAATGAGTGTAAATAATCCAAGAGGACTAATAATGGATAACAGAGTTTTAGTAACTGGTGCCACTAGAGGCATTGGCGAATCAGTAGCAAGGAAATATAAAGCAGAAGGCTATTATGTAATAGGCACAGGCACTAATGAAAAAGACTGTCCTGATTACCTAGACGAATACATCAGTTGTGATTTTACCAATCTTGAAAGCATTGATATGCTCTGCGAAGATATTATGAATCGCAGGCTTACTGTACTAGTTAACAACGCTGGCATTAATATCATTGATAATTTTTGTGAAGTTGATCCATTAGACTTTATCAAAGTACAGCAAGTGAACCTATATGCTCCGTTTAGACTTAGTCAGGCCGCACTACCTAGCATGATTAAACGCAAATGGGGACGAATTGTTAATGTAAGTTCAGTTTGGGGTAAGATTAGTAAACAAGGTCGTGCCAGTTACTCTGCTAGCAAGTTTGGTATTGATGGAATGACTGTAGCCCTAGCGAACGAATTTGCTAGCATGGGTATACTTTGTAATTCAGTCGCTCCGGGATTCATTGATACTGAAATGACTTGGAAGAACTTAGGCGAAGCTGGCGTTAATAAGATACTAGAAAATGTACCTATTAAGCGTTTGGCAAATGTTGATGAAGTCGCTAAACTAATATATACACTAGGTAGCGATGAGAACACATATATCTCAGGGCAAAATATTGCCATTGATGGAGGATTTACCCGTGCATGATTTTAAAATTCGGTCTCACTCAGGACCATACTACGTAACTTTCGTAGACAATATTCTTAATAGCGATATCATTCCTAAACTAGGTACGCATTATCTAATTGATCGGAACGTATATCCGCTGTTAGGAGTAACATTACCTAATGTTGTGCTAGTTGATGCTACTGAAGAAACTAAGAGTTACAAAGGTATCGAACCGTTTATTACTGAACTACTAGGAATGAAATTAAAACGTGATAGCGTTTTGATTGCTATTGGCGGCGGCATCACACAAGACATCGCTTGCTTTATCGCTACAACCTTTATGCGAGGAATCAAATGGTCTTTTGTTCCTACTACATTGTTAGCTCAAGCTGATAGCTGTATTGGTAGCAAAAGTAGTATTAACTTTAACAACTATAAAAACCTTCTAGGGTCGTTTACTCCGCCTAATGAAGTTTATATTTCTACACAATTCTTAGACACACTAGAAGATAAAGACTTTAAGAGTGGTATTGGAGAAATAATTAAATTGTTTTTAGTAGCAAGCACACCAATACAACCAAAAGAAATTACTAGAGCTAATGTTAAAGAGTATATCCGTAGAGCTTTGATTATTAAGAAACGCTTTATTGAAGCAGACGAGTTTGATCAAGACATTAGACAGATACTTAACTATGGTCACTGTATTGGACATGGTATTGAATCAGCTACTAACTTTGCCATTCCTCATGGAATCGCGATTACTATGGGTATGGATGTTGTTAATCGTTTTGCGTACTTAGAAGGACTCGTTGATTTGGAATGGTACGAAAATGTACACAAAGTTCTATTTGAAAATTACAAAGACTTTAGCGGCGAGTACATCGATGTTGATAAAGTATCTGATGCACTAACTAAAGACAAAAAGAATACAGGTAGCAAAATTAACTTTGTGCTACCTGTAAATGGTTCTATTGTTAAACGAGGCTTTGAACCAACTAATGCCTTTTGGTTGCAAGTGCATTCAGCACTTGCTCAAACACCAATTAAGACCCGATCATAGCCTTCCAGCGTGATTCAAGCATATCAATACGCTTGTCATCTTCTGTAAAGATGCTACCATAGTAGTCACGCTTGTTCTTCAACCATAGCAATTCAAACTCAACAGCGGCAACAAGTGCTTTGTCTGCTGTTGGCAATGTAATCGCATCACCGCTGAAAATAATCTTACGTGTTTCATAACGGCTCAAGTGGATCGCTTGAACTTCACGTATCGCTGGAATAGCATCGCGGCTAATACCACCACCCATAACTAACTCAAGACCTGCGTCCTTAGTTAATTGAGCAACGTCACAAACCATTTCTGTAACATCATCATTGTTGATGTCTAAGCGACCATTGCCACCACGGCTCATAACAAAGTCAACACGACCAAAAACGATACCGTCTAAGCCGTTTTCAACTGTAGCCTTTTGAACCATGTCATGACGATTTTCATAGCCAGTAATAGTTTCTAGGTTTGTCAAGAACTTGATTGATTCTTGTTCGTCTGCATCGTAAATCTTGTTTTTGCTGTCGATGAATTTAGACAAGGCGTATCCTGTTTCTACCATAGGAGCAATGATATAGTCAACACCAAATTGTTTAACTTCCATCAAATCACGCATGGCTTCGCAACCACCAATCTTAAGGCCAATGCCTAAGTCTGCCTTACGAGCGATCTCAATAAGGCGTAGTAGCTCGTCTACACGAGTACCTTCTGCTTCGAACTCTGCCTTAACCGCAGTGTATCCGAATTCTTGCTTGCCCCTTTTTAGGATGTCAAGCATCTGTCTTTCTTTTAGGTTCATAATTTCTCCTTTATTTTATATGAACAGGCTCATGAAGCCATCTACCTTTTCTCCAATATAAGCGATCTGCTCTGGAGTTATAACGGGGCTAGTACCGTGGAAATAAGTGTGTGTCATTACGTGTGTAGCAACTGGAAAGTACTTACGTGCATCTGCAGGATCCATGATGTGGCTATATGCTGGTTGTAGCATAATGTTTCCTGCAAAATATGGACGAGTCTGAATTAGATTCTCTTCAAGATAATCTACTATATCATTACGTGTGAACGGTGCACCTTCCTTAATAGTCAAAGGAAAAGCGAACCAACTAGGATCAGCCTTGTCTTGAGCTCTTGGCAATACGAAAAATTCTTCGTACTTGCTGTAGATGTCAAACAACAACTGATAATTGCGTCTGCGTAGAGCATGAATTTCATCTAGTTTACCTAGCTGAACTAAGCCCATAGCACTTTGGATTTCAATTGGTTTTAAATTGTAACCAATTTCGTCATATACGTATTTGTGATCAAAGATTTCTCCTGGCATTTCTGGAATCCATTCTTTAAATCTAGTACCACAAGTTCCGCATTTTAATTTATTTGCTTCTGGTCCAACACAATAGCATCCACGTCCCCATTCACGGAATGAACGTAGGATAACTTCTTGTTCTTTAGTATTGGCTGCAACAAAGCCGCCTTCGCCCATAGTCATATGATGTGCTGGATAAAATGAACAACTTGCCATCTCACCAAAGCTACCTAACGGCTTGCCATCGTATGTTGTACCAAGGGCATCACAACAATCTTCTAATAAGATAAGATCGTATTTTTTCACGATCTCCATTAGGCGATCCATATCTGGAGGATTACCTAATACGTGTGCGAATGTAATTACTTTAATATCTGGAACAGCTTCTAGAGTACGTTCAACTTTGTCTAAGTCTAAGTTCAATGTATCTAGTTCAATGTCAACAAACACAGGTGTGAAACCTATCTGTAATGTTGGATTGAGCGTCGTAGGAAAGCCTGCGATTGGCATAAGGACTTTAGTACCACGTGGTAAATTGTGTCCACGCTTACTCATTAGCGAAGTCATCATTAACAAATTACTAGATGACCCTGAATTAGTTAAGATGCCGTAGTCCTTACCAAATAGCTTTGGAAACTTTTGTTCAAAACGCAAACTCTTATTACCCATAACCAACCATCCGTTAAGTAGCGTTTCTGCTGCCGCTACATATTCGTCTGAGTTAAAGTATGGACCTGCGTAGTTAACAAAGTCCTTGCCAGCTACCCAAGTCTTGTCAGCTTGTTTAGCGTCTATGTATTGTTTGATGTCGTCTAATATTTTTTTCATTATAGTATTATATATTGTTTATAAGCGTTTGCCAAGTCTTTTCTGAGAGGTAACTGTGTTCCTGGCCAATGAATTAGCCAATCACCGAACTGCCAATTACCGTCATAGCCTAGTTTATCTCTGCTGTGACTATAGGTATTACCATATATCTGATAGTTAAACGAATTCATGTATCGCTGTGGCATTACTTTAACGATATCACGGTAACGTTCATTTACCTTAACATGTCCTGGCATAGGCCAACCCGGATCTCCTGTGCCTGGCAATCCTAATAAGTTTGCGATTGCTCGCTGTTCTGTATCCCAAAACTTCATGTATTCTTTTTCACAAGCAATTATCTCGTCTAGGAATCCACGACCTTCTAGTGTGTTGCGTACTAAGAAGCTATCTGCATTTATACCATTGATGTCAACACATACTATAAAGTGATAAGCATTGTTTACTCGATCTTCTATTCTTGTAGAAAAATTAGTAATCATGGTATCAGTACCTGTCCACCAAATCCATTCGTACTCTGGATGTTCTTCTAGTGTTTGTTTTGCCAAATATATCTTTTCAAAGCCAGTCATTAGACCATTTGGTTGCATTGTAACCCAATCGCCTGTTCTAGCATGAGTAGCATATCCGTGTTGCTGTGCATATAATAACTTGTTGCCATCCCAAGTTAAGTCTGCCAATGGCTTATAGCCAATGTCATGATGTGTTATGAGTGCGTACATTAGAAATAAAATCCGTTTATTCTTGGGAACCAGGTATCACCGTACCCCCCATGTGGTGTTCGTGTGTTTTCATAATCTTTGCGAACTTCACATTGATATGATTTGCCTAGTCCAATAGCAATACTAAGTGCTACAGATTGATTGCCAATGAACTGTTCACAGCCTTGTATGACCTGTGCTAGCTCTAGTAAGTCTTTTGTTTTGTAGTATTCAATTTTGACCTTGAACATATCTTCAAAGTCTGCGTGTTCTTTCTCTGATCCAACGAACACACCGTAATCTCCTAGCCCGTTTTCTACCCAAGTAGTCCATTCTTCGCTAGGTGCGCCATACAAATAACGAACTGTACGGTTAACTACGATAGGCTTTCCTGGTATCACAGTAGGTGTAACAGGAGTTAACCAAGGCTCTAAAAGAAGTTTTTTTCTTAGATCTGGGCTGTGTATGTCCATACCTTGTGTAAGAGCATAGCACTCTGTTTGATTTCCCTGCCAACCTTTGATCATGTGATACTTGTAGTGATCTTCAAAGTTGTAGTCTAACTGTTCGCCATTCCAAACAGCTACGGTATCCAAATAATCCTGTGCTTTGAGCAAAGGTTCTAGTACGTCATAGTCTTGCTGTGTATAACGGCCCTTAGCAGGTCCTGCATCTTTCCAACCTAACACTCTTTGAGCAAAGTCGTCCATAGCATTAAGTTTTACATACATATTGCCGCCACCTAAGATCTTAACTAAATTTAGGCTATATATAGTGTCTCCAAACGACCCTACTGTAAAAAAGTTGTTTTTGCTCATTAATGACCTTATAATTATATGCGTAGATAAATATTTACGCATTACAGAAAAGTATAACACAAATCTTGAAGCGTTGTCAAATCACAACAGCTTTGGTTGACAAATAGACAAATAGACAAAGAGAATACATAATAATGACTGTAGCAATTAGAGATCCAAAGTGTAAGAGTTGCGGTAGCCCATTGATGCCGTTGTGGAATCACAACACCAATTGGAGATGCTGGAAGTGTGGATTGGAACAAGATCCAAAAAAAGATCAAAAAGATCTTGACACGCGATGGAAAAGCTAGTACACTATAGACTTGTTGTTAAGAAATTAAATGCAAAAAGATTAAAAATTTTTAGTCAAAATGCAAAAAGTGGTTGACAACAGGGATAAATAAACGTATAATTAAAGCATAGACAGTAAAATGTCTTTGTTAAAACAGAAAAGGTTAATGAGAAAACAAAATGTGTAACGTATCAAACTTTAGACAACATAATACGATAGCCAAACAGGCAGGCGTGATGCCCGCTTCTTGGTTAGCGATTGGAAGTCTATCATTTGATCGCACACCAGAGGGTTATAATACCCAGGGGTCCATGGAGATGTTAGTGTAAACATAAAATACACAAGCAACTTTAAAGGACCCCAGGATTAAAAACCCTGGGGTTTTTCATTTAGTGCTATAGGAAACGAGGTCCTAGCATCACTTAAAAAGGCTAAACGGGCGGACAGTATGATGAAAGCGTTGGCGATAACACGCAAGTAAAACTACTGGTTGGGGTATAACCCCAACATATCCTTTCGCAAGAAAGGGTATTCTAAAACATACTACGCACGACTGCCACTAGACGGCAATGGGCGAATCATAGATAGTAGTATGTTTTATAATACATGGAGCAGAAGCATCAATGGTGATGCCCGGGACTGTAAATTCCGCGCCTCTGGCACGCTAGGTTCGATCCCTAGATGCTCCACCAAATTTGCCTCGTTCATATAGTGGTTATTATGCTCGGCTGTCTACCGGGACATAGGGGTTCGATTCCCCTACGAGGCGCCAATTTTTGCCTGTTTAGCTCAGTGGTAGAGCAATCGCTTGATAAGCGGTAGGCCCGTGGATCGTTCCCACGAACAGGCACCAAAGTTTCTATTCCGCAGAACCCGAGCAAGGTGCATGGGCGTGACTGTTAATCACTGGTTAGCAGAGTTCGATTCTCTGATGCGGAGCCAAACAATTTGGGGGCAGTAGCGGGCTACGGTTCTCCCTTGCAAGGAGGATGTCTAGAAGGGTTCAACTCCCTCGGTCTCCACCAAATTTATATGGCGTTGGACTTCTGGGTAGGTCCTTGGCCCTTCAAGCCAAAGAGACGGGTTCGATTCCCGTACGCCATACCAAACAATCTGTGTGTAATGTTAATCTGGTAGACGGCCTGGTTTGGAACTAGGAGGCTGTAGGTTCAAATCCTACCACGCAGACCAATTCGCCCTTGTATCCTTAGTGGTAGAGGTCCTGTTTTGTAATCAGGGTGTGGAGGTTCGATTCCTTCCTGGGGCACCAAGTTCTATTGGGGAATCGCCTAGTCCGGTCTAAGGCAACGGTCTTTGAAATCGTCATCATGGGTTCGAATCCCATTTCCCCTGCCATGCTACTTTAGCTGATGTGGTCATAGCGGCGGTGTTTTGTATAAATAAGTATATGGAACAATACTATCAACTAAACAATAAATGGATATGTAAAGAATGTCAGCGTGAGTTTAACAGCAGGCAAGCAACTACTTCGCATATCTACAGAACGCATACAAATCCCGGAGTATCCTTTGGAGGGCACCAAGTAGGAAAGCCCGCTTGGAACAAAGGACTA
>Ga0164296_1000739_pt1 | contig 37580 bp, 37 predicted proteins | sample GEODES057metaG_FD_113533 | JGI IMG/M metagenome (GOLD analysis project Ga0164296, IMG submission 113533) | Dystrophic lake water microbial communities from Trout Bog Lake, Wisconsin, USA - GEODES057 metaG | ecosystem: Environmental > Aquatic > Freshwater > Lake | place: USA: Trout Bog Lake...
CCAAAACAGAAGCCATTATTCGCGAAAAGCAGCTGAAATGTGGAAAAGGGAGAGCATATATTTAGGGCATCATATTAGAGAAATTTGGTAATTCAAATGGTTAATGCGCAGGATTCATTTTTCTATTTGTCTATCCAACCGTTCTAAAAACTTTTCGGCCTTGTTTAAGTGGATTTGCTGCTTTTCAATTGCCATTTTATCAAAAGTATTTACCAACATACCTAATCGGGGATTTTTTAGAAAGAAACTGCGGTGTACATGCATAAACCGCCAAAATAAGCCATCCCACAAAGGCTGCCAGTCGCCTTTTTCATAATCGCTCATTTTCATCAGATAATTACTGCCGCTTATATATGGTTTGGTGGTCATCAGGCCTCCGTCGGCAAACTGTGTCATTCCGTAAACGTTCGGTACCATTACCCAATCGTAGGCATCAATAAACATTTCCATAAACCACCTGTATACTTCATCAGGATCAAATTCGCACAACAGCATAAAATTTCCCAGCACCATCAGCCTTTCTATATGATGGCAATAGCCGGTTTTTAAAATCTTTTGGATTGTGATGTCAATGGGGGCTATACCGGTTTTACCCGTCCAAAAGCTTTGCGGGATTTTCCTTTTAAATTTCCAATAGTTGGTGGTACGCTGCTTAGCCCCTTCACGTTCATAGACGATATGGATGAATTCGCGCCAGCCCATTACCTGCCTGATGAATCCTTCGACAGAATTCAGGGGAATGTTATATTTTTTTGCAGCTGTTAAAGCCTGATCAATAATTTGCTGTGGTTGCAGTAGCCCGATATTAAGCATAGGAGTTAATACCGAATGGTGAAGCACCGTTTCTTTTGCCACAATTGCATCCTCATAAATGCCGAACTTCTCGAAACGGTTTATCAAAAAATCATCGAGCCAATTTGCGGCGTCGCCAAATGTTACTACAAACAAACAAGGACTGTTTAAATCGCCATAGTTTTTAGAAAAATGCTTTTGCACATACTGTCTGGCTTCAATAATGAATTTATTCTCAGGGGCTAATTCAAGTATTGGAGCCTTTTCTTTTTTCGGAAACTTCTGCCGGTTATCCGAATCAAAAGTCCATTGGCCGCCGCTCGGTTTGCCATCGGTTTCCATCAAAATATTTCTTTGCCGCCGTTGCCAGGTGTAAAAATTAGTTTGAAAATAAGTCTTCTTTTTACTGAAATACTGTTCGGTGCTTTGGTTAGTGTTTAAAAAATTAGGGCTATCGTAAATATGCAGTGTTATATTATTTTTTGCACAGGCATCTTTCATCCGTTTAAATAACCAATCATCCGCTACTGCTGCAATATGTATATGCGCTATTTTTTGCTCGGCAAGGCTTGCTACCAATTGTCTGCAATCGTTTTCCTTTTCTTTTGTTTCGATGTAATGAACGATGAATTGATTTTTTAGCAGCCACTCCTCATAAAATTTCATACTGGCCCTATGCAGTATTAATTTTTGTTGGTGAAAATTATATTGCCTGTAAAAAAGCCATTCTTCAACCAGATATATTGCCCTGTCCATTTGTAACGCAGGATGATTTTGAAATAACTGGTGTGGGAAAACAATAGTAACTGCGTTTACCATGCAACGATCATTTGATTTTTTGATAAGTAATAATTACCTCTTTGCGCTTTAAAAATTCATTGTCCTGCCTGAGCGTTATCAAGCCAAAGTTGTTGAAAACTGCCATCCGCATCATACATAGCTGCCTGTTTGGTAATATTGAAATAACGATTAGCCCTGGGGTCATTTCCTACACCGGCAAGGTAAGCCCAATTGCCCCAATTATTGCATACATCGTAATCCACTAACTGCTGCTCAAAATAAGCCGCACCGAAACGCCAGTCGACTTTTAGGTCATTGCACAAATAACTAGCGACATTTTGCCTGCCCCTGTTACTCATAAAGCCGGTAAGCTTCAGCTCGATCATATTTGCATCTATAAAAGGTACTCCGGTTTGGCCATTGATCCATTTATTAAGTGCCGAATTAAACTGCTCCTCATCAGCAGCGTAAGATCGCTGATAGGCTGATCTCATGAAATAACGCCGAGGGTTTTTTTCCATGCAAAATCCAAAATAATCCCGCCATAGCAATTCAAAGATCAACCAGTACGTGGAATCGTTGGCGCCGTATCGATCTTCATAAGCCTTTACCTGCTCATATATCTCTTTTGCAGAGATACAGCCTAAAGCCAACCAGGCAGAAAATTTCGATGAATACCCTTCGCCTACCATCCCATTGCGTGTTTCTTTATAGGCGGACAAGGCTTTTGTTTGATGAAAATAATAGTGTAAACGCTGGTGAGCCGCTTCAGCGCCACCTTTGAATTGTATCGCAGCACGCAGATCAGCCGGTACAATTGTTGAAATTAATTCGTTCAGCAGGCTTAAATTGAACGGCGCGATAATAGGCGAAGCAATCACAGCCGGCCTGGGGAATACCTGCCTGACGGCGACCACCTTTTCTGTTTTTTTTCTAAAATCCGTAAATATGTCCGGAAGTTCTTCTATCTGAAAAGGCAGGTCGGCAGAATGAAACAGGTTACGGCATTCGAATTTAAAAAGAACACAATTGTGTTTTATCAACTCTGCTTCTACTTTTGCTGCTGTTCTCAATTCTTCTGGTGCAACTTCCTTTTCCGCGTAAATACTTTGAGCGTTATATTCTTCTGCCAGTCTGAGTATCTCCTTTTCAGGAATTCCCTTTCGTAATACTAATCCTGAGCCTGCCTTGCGTAAATCCTCATCTAACTGCTGCAAACTTTCTTTTAGAAATTTCAACCTGAAATTTCCGGCTTTTTTAAACCCAAACCTTGTTGTTTTCAGAAGCTGATCATCGAAGCAATAAAATGGGATCACCTGATCATTTTCTGCCATAGCGGCAAACAGGCATTCGTTATCGCGCAAACGGAGGTTGGTTTTAAACCACACCAAGGCTGTTTTTTTTTCGGGCATATTTTTTCAGTTCAGGAATTCGTGCATGACAAAAATCTATTTATATCCGGTATTCGGAATGAAAAAGTTTTATCAATGCGTAAAATAGATCAATTACCTTTTTATTGCTCCTTTAAGCATTTGATCGAAAAGCTTGATATCGGCTATACATCCGATCACGGGAATCGAATCCTTTCGCATAACGAATCAGGCACCAATGGTTATACCCAAAAATTCCGGCCAGGAGCATACTTTCACAGAAGTTTATTCAACCAAAACTCAAACGCTCATCCGCGAAAAACAATTAAAAAGTGGTAAGAGACTGCGCACACCAGGCAAATCGTGCGGGTAAACTTTGGTAGCTAAAGTGAAATTAGTCTGGCTAAATTGCACGTTTGAGCCTTATTTTAGTTTTGACTCTTTCAAAAATCGTCCTCTATTTTCTCCTAATTGTAATGTTTTGCGAATTGCTGCCAGCTAAAATATCATTACCTTATTTTTATGGCCAGTTTATAACGATTTGCTCAAAACACTAATTGCGCGACTTATAATACAGAGCTACTATGACTAAAGCCCTCAATTTTGCCATTAAAGATACCGACAGGATCATTGAAATGGCCTGGGAAGATCGCACGCCCTTTGATGCTATTAAATTACAGTTTGGTATAAGCGAACAACAGGTAATTGAATTGATGCGCAGGGAAATGAAGCCATCAAGTTTCAGAATGTGGCGTCAGCGGGTGCAGGGGCGTGCAACCAAACACAGCAAAACAGCCTTAACCTCAACGCTGAGGTTTAAATGCAGCATGCAAAAGCAAATCAGCGGAAATAAGATCAGTAAGCGATAATTCTCAAAGCGCAACAAGCACCCACGTTTACCGGATTTTAGGTACTAAACGAATTTTCTTCCTTTAATAAACTACAGATATCTACTAACTGATCGGGTTAGGTTAAATATTTAAAAATATTTTATCCTCCCTGTAATATTTTCTTTTCCTGTGCCACTGATAGTGCAAAAGACAATTAATCATGGAAATCTCAAACACTTTTAACAATTTAAATCGCTTCAGCCGCATTTTATATGTCGCTTTGATCATTGCCGGCATATTGCATATGGTTTTGAAGCATGATGTTTCAGACGCTATTACTTATTTTCTGATCGCACTTTGTTTTGACCCTTTTGATCAGGAAGTTCGATGGGAATCACGCTCGATATATCAGAAATTATGGCTTGGAGTACATATTACCCTGGTATTGGCCCTTTTCGTTTACATAATTTTCTAAAACGAATTTTATATATTGTAACAGGACGATAGGTTAAAATCGACAAGCTTGAGCGAAAAAGATTTTCTCGCACATTTAAAGGAAAACCAGCGTATCATTTTTAAGCTGGTTAATATTTACGCACGCGATGCAGACGACAGAAAAGATTTGCAACAGGAAATTATTTTACAGGCCTGGAAAGGCTATCCGAGATTTAAAGGCGAATCAAAATTCAGCACCTGGTTGTATCGTTTATCCCTGAATACGATTTTAACGATGCGGCGGCGTACAACTGCCATAGAGTACCGTGAAAATCTTGAGTCTCTGAATGCAACATCCTCACCATTTGAAACTAAGGACAATACGGAATTACTTTATAATGCCATTAAACAGCTAAACGACGCCGAAAAAGCAATAATATCATTGTCATTGGAAGGTTATGACCATAATGAAATTGCCGACATTATTGGTATCTCTTCAAATCTGGTAGGAGTTAAAGTTTTCCGTGCCAAACAAAGACTGACCGAAATATTGAAAAAAGCATGAATATAGAACCCGAATCACTGTGGCAAAACCTGGATAAAGTTGAAGAAAGTCAGGCAATGATCGACTTCGCAATACCGGGCAATATTGCTAGCAGTAAAACAAAATCCCCTCTAATGAAAATAAAAAAGTCGCTACAAGCCAGCATGGTTTGGATAGCGATATTGCTGGTCGTCTATATTTCAGCTTTTTTAATATTTCAACCCATCTTTACCAGGATAAGTCTGCTCGTTCTTGCTGGTTACAGCGTTTATAGTTTTATATATAGCTTTAAATTCTATCGGCAAATCAGTCCCGACGTAATTGCCGGCAATTCGGTAATAGCAGAATTGGAGCGTCATTATAGCAGTATTACCCGATGGTGCAAAGCTCAGGAACTTAATGCTCTTTTTTTATATCCGATAAGTATTTTGGGTGGTGCTATTTTAGGTCTCAACACTGCCGGAGCTGAAAAAATGGACCGTTTGATGCACAAACCCACCGTTTGGGCAATTTTATTAGGTTTTATAATTATCATAACACCGGTTTTGTTTTATATAACACGGTGGATGATGAAAGTTGCTTATTATAAGCATCTTGAACATTTGAGGGTATTGATTGAGCTATTTGACGAATAACGTTATGCCCATCTGAAAGATATCCGAAAGTCTGGATTTGGTGTTTACACCTTTAAGATTTAAGCAATCTCCCCTCATTGGCTTAAATTTTAAAACCAACCACAAGATTTTGCTCGATTTCAAATCACTATTATTGATTTGTAGCAATCTAAGCCAAAAATTCTTTCGTATATAAACGATAGGCTTTCGTTTAATTGAACAAGGATGACATTTTCTAAACGTATAAGCTTTAATTTTACCTTGTTATTAACAACCTGACGGCATTATGGCAACAACGGAAAATATTAAAAAAGCCTACATTGACTACGTTCTTACTGAAGGCACTCAACCAAAATCGGTTTATATTTTTGCTAAAAAACATAAGCTGACCGAAGCTGAATTTTACAACCATTTTGGCTCCTTTGATGCTCTGGAGCAAAGCATCTGGACCGATTTTGCCAAAACTACCATTGCCGAGATACAGGGACAGGATGTTTGGCAGGGATACACTGCCCGTGAAAAAGGCCTGTCATTTTTTTATAGCTTTTTTGAATTGTTGAAAGGCAGCCGCAGCTTTGCTGTTTATAGCGTTAAACAATTACCAAAAGGCTTTACAACGCCGCGGGTATTTCAAGGCCTGAAAGAAGAATTTGAAAACTTCAGCAACAGCATCCTCAACGAGGGACTGGACAGCGGAGAATTATCTGACCGCAAGTTTATTTCAAAACGATATAAAGACGCTTTATGGATCCAATTTGTATTTGTGTTGAATTTCTGGATCCACGATGATTCGGCAGGGTTTGAAAAAACCGATGAGGCTATAGAAAAAGGCTTGAACGTTACATTTGATCTTTTCCAACGTTCGCCGATCGATAATTTGTTCGAATATGGAAAGTTCCTGGCAAAAAATGCCGGGTTTAAAGAACCGGCAGGATTCAGCGGTTTCTGAATCAATTTTATATAGAGAAAGAAGGAAGATAGATGAGTGAGCAAACACCTAAAGAACAAAACAGTATACCTACCAGCAAAGTCCAGCGATCGGGCAAGTTTGTAAAAACCGGTATTAAAGTTGGCGGCAATTACCTGAAACATTACTCCAAAAAGCTTTTCAATCCCGAACTGGATCGATCTGAGCTGAATGAAGATAATGCAGCTGATATCTACCAGTCACTAAGCGAGCTCAAAGGCAGTGCGCTGAAAGTAGCCCAAATGTTGAGTATGGACAAAAATCTGCTACCGCAGGCTTATGTCGATAAATTTTCTCAATCTCAGTATAATGCTCCTCCCCTTTCCGGGCCCTTGATCGTTCAAACTTTTAAAAAATACTTCGGCAAATCGCCGGATAAAATATTTGACAAATTTGAGCCAAAATCATCCAATGCTGCTTCAATTGGACAGGTACATCGGGCCGAATTGAATGGCAAAAAACTGGCCATCAAGATCCAGTATCCAGGTGTTGGTAACTCTATTTCGTCCGACCTGAAAATGGTAAAACCATTTGCGTTCCGTATCATGGGCATAAGTGGTAAGGATCTGGATATTTATATGAATGAAGTTGAGGAGCGCTTGTTGGAAGAAACCGACTACGAATTGGAAGTGCGCCGCTCGATCAGTTTTTCTGAAGCATGTGCTGATCTGAATAATGTAGTATTTCCCCAATATTATCCTGAATTCTCCAGCAAACGCATCATTACCATGGATTGGCTGGAAGGCAAACATCTGCGTGAATTTTTGCAAACCGATCCCTCGCAGGAGCTGCGCAACCAGATAGGGCAGGCTCTTTGGGATTTCTACAATTTTCAGCAGCACGAACTACGTGCCGTGCATGCCGACCCTCACCCGGGTAATTTTCTGATAACTGCAGAAGGCAAACTCGGTGTAATTGATTTTGGCTGTGTAAAAGAAATGCCGGAAGATTTTTACTACCCATTCTTTTCGCTGATCTCGGCCGATCTGCTCGAAAACAAAGAAGAAACCATAAAAGCTTTCCGTCAATTGGATATGATCCATCCGAATGACACGCCAGAACAAATTGCTTTTTACTATGGCATGTACCGGCAAATGATTGAATTGTTCGCCAAGCCCTATATCACTGATCATTTTGATTTCAGCGAAACCGCATTTTTTGACGACCTGTACGGCTTTGGTGAAAAAATTGCCAAAATGCCCGAATTTAAACAACCGCGTGGTGTTAAGCACTTTATTTATATCAATCGCACCAATTTTGGTTTGTACAGTATTTTGCATGAATTAAAAGCAACCGTCAAAACTGATACCTATAAGCCTCATGTGGTTTTGACTTACTAGTTTCACGTATCCCGCCTATTTAATTAAAGTGCAATGAAACGTCGGCCTTTTTTAATCTTATTCTATTTAGCAATCCTAACAATTATGGTACAGACAAAAGCCGTTGGGCAAAACCCAAAAAGACCTTTAAAAGAAGGCGATGCATTACCTGCCTTTTCGTTAAAGGACCAGGACGGCAATATTTTTAACAGCACAGACTTTGTAGGTAAGGAGATTTTGGTGATCTATTTTTATCCGAAGGATGAAAGCATGGTTTGTACCAAAGAAGCCTGCGCATTTCGCGACAGCTATGACCAATTCATCAAAACAGGCGCAAAAATAATCGGTATAAACGACGGTCCGGTTGCCAGTCACAAAGCATTTCAGCAACACCATAAGCTGCCATTTACGCTATTGAGTGATCCGGGAAATAAAGTATATGATATGTTTGGCATTAAAGGCAAACTGTTTTTACCCGGGCGAAAAACCTTTGTTGTAGACCTTAAAGGAAAAATTGTTTATACCCACGAAGCCTTCCTGGCCGGACAAGAACATGCTGATGAAACATTAAAATTTATCAAAGCATCGTCTGCCAAATAATAATTACATTTTACTGATCAAAAACCCTGGGTGGCAGTACGTGCTATACCTCAAAAAGATGTATTTTAGGTCAATTTGAATTTAGATATGAAGAGAAAAATCGTTTTTATTGCGCTGTTTACCATAGCAGGCATCGGCAGGCTTATGGCCCAGGGAACAGTAAGCCGGGACCAGGTTTCATCCGCTGAAAAATTGTATGACCTTCAGTTTTCGGATGTCAAACGAGATTCAACTCTGGATGGCTTAGCGAGAAATACCAAAACCTACGCTTATTTTCATTCGTTGAACTTAAAGAACGATGCACCTCTACCCCTTTATTTTAACGTGCTGCTGCCCAATCAATTCGTTCCCAAAAAACAGCTACCCGTTCATTTTGCAATACCAGCCAATGTGAATCTTCCTTCTGATATAAATGAGCTAGCCTATTATAATATACCGCAATTGGCTTCACTCCTTAAAAACAAGAAAATAAGCTCGGTTCGTTTAACGGAGTTTTACCTGGAACGCTTAAAAAAATACGGTCCTACTTTGCATTGCGTCATCGAGTTAACAGATACTATAGCTATCAAACAAGCTAAAAAAGCAGATGCCGATTTAGCTAAAGGCATTTACCGCGGCCCACTGCAGGGCATTCCATATGGCATCAAAGACCTTTTTGCTGTGAAAGGAACCCATACCACCTGGGGCACACCACCCTATCGGGATCAGATAGTTGACGAAACATCCTTTGTGGCCAAAAAGCTGGAAGATGCCGGTGCGGTGTTGGTTGCTAAATTATCGTTAGGGGAACTTGCCGAAGATGATATTTGGTTCGGTGGTTTAACCCGCAATCCATGGGATATCACCAAAGGTTCAGGCGGATCATCGGCCGGTTCGTCATCAGCTACAGCAGCTGGATTGGTGCCATTTGCGATCGGTACAGAAACTTATGGCTCAATCGTAGACCCATCTATGCGTTGCGGCGTTACCGGGTTAAGGCCCACCTACGGCAGCGTTGCAAAAACCGGCGCTATGGTGCTGGCCTGGACTTCGGATAAGATCGGCCCTATTGCCCGTTCGGCCGAAGATGATGCCATTATCTTCTATTATATCCATGGTGCTGACAAAAAAGACGCTTCTTCTATCGATTTTGCCTTTAACTATACAGGGCATACAGATATCAAAAAACTAAAGATAGCCTATATCAAAAACTACATTGATACGCTGCCCGAAAACAGCACCGAAAAACGGACGCTTGCAACTTTGAAAAAAATGGGTGCCAATGTCACTGGCATTTCGTTCCCGGACAATTTGCATGGCGATGAAATTTTATCACTGATCATCGGCGCAGAATCTGCAACGGCCTTTGATCCTCTTACGCGGTCAAACAATGACGATAAGATGGTTCAACAGAATAAAGACAGATGGCCAAACACTTTCAGGACGGCTCGTTTTATTCCGGCTGTTGAATACCTCAACGCCTGCAGGGCACGCTACCAGATCATGAAGCAGATGGGCCCTTTTATCGATAAATATGATATCATCATTGCTCCGCCAGAAACCGGTGATCAATTGGCGATCACCAACCTTACCGGGAATCCTTCAATTACCTTGCCCAATGGTATACTACCCAATAATATGCCAGCAAGTATCAGCTTTATCGGAAAACACTTTAGTGAAGCAACTTTGTTGGCTTTTGCAAAGGCATATCAGGACATTACCGGATACAATCAAAAACACCCTGCTGCATTTAAATAGTAGAAATAATTTTAGTCGGCATTAGAAATACAAACTAGTCCGAATTAATTTTTAAACCCTGCACAAATACTATTTGTTGAAATATTAAGCGATATTGGTCTATGCAAAAACGCTTATGCCTTCTATTTTTTGCAGGGTCATTAGCCTGCTTTTTATGCCTTAACTTAGCTGCTTATGGCCAAAAGACACAAAATCAGGCCTATAAAAACCTGCATTCGCGCCAATTATTGATCGTAGTTACCGACGGCTGGGATAGTTTACGGGGTAACTTGTATTGCTTTTCACGCCAAAACCATCACTGGCAACTTAAGTTTAGCAACGCAGTAGTGGTGGGCAGTAAAGGATTAGGGATTGGCAGCGGCGCTGTAAAATTGCCATTTCAATCCGGCCCGGTTAAAAAAGAAGGTGATAAAAAATCACCTGCAGGAATTTTCACCATTGGTACAGCCTTTGGTTATGCGGATAAAAATGATGCGCATTGGATCAAAAACAGGTATATCAAAGCTACCGATACTTTAATTTGTGTTGATGATAGTCACTCTGCACACTATAATACACTGATCAACAACGTTCAGGCAAATACAGATTACAATAGTTTCGAATACATGCACCGTAAAGATGATTATTATAAATGGGGGCTTTTTATCAACCATAATAGCGATCCCGCGGTTGCAGGTGAAGGCTCCTGTATTTTTATGCATATCTGGGAGAACGAGCACGAGGGAACCGTTGGTTGCACAGCTATGAAAGAAGCCGATCTGCTGAGGATATTGAGGTGGATAAATGCAAAGAAACGCCCGCTTTTAGTGCAATTACCTAAAGACGAATATACCCGATTACGACGTTCATTGCATTTGCCAATAATTGGCTATAATGTGAGCAATGAATCATCAACTGGTGTAACGCCAGGCACACTATTACATCCCGGTACCTACTAAAATTACGATTTAGATGCAGATAAGTATCCTTGGATGTGGTTGGTATGGACTGGCGCTGGCCAAAAGTCTGGTGAATAATGGAAGCCAGGTTAAAGGCTCGGTTACCTCCGAAGAAAAGCTCGATCATTTGAGGAATATAGGGATCTGCCCCTTTCTGATAAAACTTGGCCCGGTAGAATTTATACCCGACCCGGAGTTTTTCTCCTGCGATATCCTGGTGATCAGTATCCCGCCTCGAACCCGGTCGGGAGAAGGTGATGCGTATTTACTTAAACTTGAAACCGTTATAAATAGCCTGATAACCTTTGGCGTAAAAAAGGTGATCTATATCAGCTCTACCGGCGTTTACAGCGAACGAAACAAAATAGTATCAGAGCTAGACGAACCGCTTCCGGACACAGCTTCGGGACAGGTTTTAGAGGATGCAGAACGTCTATTCAGCAAACAAACCGATTTTAAAACTACCATCCTGCGTTTCGGCGGACTAGTTGGTCCGGGCAGACATCCGGGCCGTTTTTTTGCGGGTCGAAGCGGGATTCCCAATGGCCGCGCACCGGTTAATATGATTCACCAATCGGATGCTGTAGGTATTACTGAAACTGTCATTGCAAAAGACCTGTTTGGCTATACCTTAAATGCATGTGCACCGGACCACCCTGAGAAAGGTGCTTTTTACCCTTTAATGGCTTCCCTGGGCGGCTACCCCTTACCGCAATTTATCGACGAACTTCAGCAATGGAAATTGGTTGACAGTGTTTACCTGAAGCCTCTTTTAAACTATCAGTTCAAGATAGCCGCCTGGAATCAATATCCTCCGGAAACTGTTTAGCGCTTCAATGGCATAATCACCAAATAATCTGAATGTACTAAAAGCATTACACCCTTCACAGTATCCAATATTTTCCTATCCTATAACCTACAATCATTTGATTTCTACAGTCGACATGATCTCAATCCGATCATGCCTGTTTTTTAACTGATTTTTGACTGTGGCCAGTTCATGCTGCAATGCCTTGATCCTTTCTTCACGCCTCTTTATATCTTCCTCGCTACTCGATTGCCCGATCTTGTCTTCATTGAACCTGATCTTTACCTGGATCAATTCGTGCATCAGTTCGATGGTTTCCTTCGGGGTATAGCTCCCCTGAATGAGTTTTACGTTCATTTTGTGTTCGATTTTACTGTCCCTGTCCTAATGAATATGCCGGTTTTCCGTCAAATTTGTAAAGTTGTTCAGTTTTAATAACATCAATTCCCCTGTCAAGCGCCTGCTGCTGCAGTGATATTAACTCCTGTTTAGTAGCCTGACGACCTTCGGATGAATAAAAGCGGCAACGCCAATGGTCGGTGCAAAAAGTTTCTTTGAAACCTTCGGGCCATACTTTAATTCCCCTGTTGGTGATCATACTGAGTTTTAGGTTTGTTGTCCCTAACTGCATTACGCTTTCGCCTAACTCATTGGCATTCGTGCCCGGCCAATGTACGAAGAGATCGACTCCCTGCAGCTCTTTTAAACCCGGAGCCTTTTTTTGGTACGGTACCAATTTTATCGGCTTGCTTTGACTGTATTCGGCCGCTTTCAAAACAATTGGCTTCTGTCCAAGGCGGACAATAATTGCATCGGCAAATTCGCTGGTGCCCACTTTTTGTTTACTGATGCCTTCTTTGTAGATGTCATAGGTATGTATACCATCTTCAAGGGTTCTTAACCATGCATTGTGCACTTTTTCCGCAACATCATTTTGCCCGATGTGATTGAGCATCATAACGGCTCCCTGCAACAAGCCCGATGGATTAGCAACGTTTTGCCCGGCCCTTCTCGGCGCAGAACCGTGTATCGCTTCAAACATGGCAAACTCTTCGCCGATATTTGCCGAACCTGCCAGTCCCACTGAACCGGCGATCTGCGCTGCAACATCCGAAAGCACATCACCATAAAGATTCAGGGTTACAATTACATCAAAAAGTTCGGGGGTATCGGCAAGTTTTGCAGCGCCTATGTCGACGATCCAGTGTTCTTTTTCAAGTTCGGGATATTCAGCGCCTATCTCGTCGAAAATGGAATGGAATAAGCCATCGGTCTGCTTCATGATATTATCCTTGGTAAAGCAGGTCACTTTTTTACGCCCCTGACTTTTTGCATATTCAAAGGCATACCTGATAATTTTTTCACAGCCCGGGCGGCTTATCAATTTCAGGCACTGCACTACTTCGTCAGTTTGCTGGTGTTCAATGCCAGCATAAAGATCTTCCTCATTTTCCCGAATAATTACAAGATCGAGCTTTGGATGCTTGGTCTCAACATATGGATGTAAACTGGTACAAGGCCGCACATTAGCATAGAGCCCCAGCATCTTCCGCGTAGTAACATTCAAACTTTTGTAGCCACCACCCTGCGGCGTAGTGATAGGAGCTTTAAGAAATACCTTGTTGTTACGGATAGTTTCCCATGATTCTTTTGCAATACCTGATGTATTGCCCGACAAATAAACTTGCTCGCCAACTTCGATCTCATCAATTTCGATCCTTGCACCAGCGGCTAAGATCACCTTGATAGTGGCATCCATAATTTCGGGTCCGATGCCGTCACCCTTTGCTACTGTTATTCTTTTCATGTGGTTGTGATTTATGCCACAAACATAAGAGCAGCCTTTTATAAATTTTTATTTATGTTTTTTATGATATTCATAACATTTACTTATGATAAAGCCCTGAATTAATTAAACAGCAACTTTCATCAATAACTCAAGATTTAATTCAGTGATCGGCAGGGAAATCAAAGGCTTTTACGAATTCCCAGGGCCCACCAAGATATCGCCACGTATTCAGGCCGCTTGCTGTAAATTAGAAAGAAACGAAGTTTTCAGATAAAACTTTTTGAAGGCTTTGGCTTCATCAGGCATCACTTTATTCTGAATAGTAATATGCGGCAAATTTTTGACGATCCCGGGGTGTCAGCCAATCAGCGAATTCACCCTGGAGTTTGGCGTGAAGTGCTTTCAAAACCGGAGCTTCTATTTTAATGGCAGTTCCATTGCCAATTGAACCATGCTTAGGGCATTCAGCGTAAAAACAGGCTGAATTCCGCAGAGGCTTTACTTACCAATCCAGCGGTTTACAATCTCTGAAAAAACCACCCGTAGGCCCATCTTTAGTTAAGGTTGCTGCCCAAACTATGCCCGAAGCACCATCAGTTACAGGCCGTGCACCCCATGCTTCGGTTCCTGGATAGGTTGCAGTAAATCCGGGACATACAGCATTAACCAATATACCCTGGGGTTTGAGTTCTTTTGCGAGTTTTATTGTTAATCCGTTTAACGCAAGCTTACTGATGCCGTAGGCAGTTACATCTGTTAATGCGTTAAGGCCAAAATCAGGGTCCTTAAATGAACCAGCGCCGCTCGATACATTAACAATAACACCGGCTTCACTCTTTTCAATTAAAGGAACCAGCGCTTTGATAACCCGCCAGGTACCAAATAAATTAGTTTCGAGTGCCTCCTGGGTATATTCAAAAGTCTGGGTAAGTGCTGTCCCGCCTGTATCGTAAAAGCCCCCGGCATTATTAACTAATACATCCAGTCTGCCAAAACGGTTTTCGATCTCCCACGCAGCATTTTGCACACTTAGGTCACTTAAAGTATCCAGTCCCAGCGGTATTACGTCAAGGTCGGCACTTTGAAGTTTTGTAGCTAATGCCACAACCTTTGCCAGATTACGTGCTGAAATGATCACTTTAAAACCAGCTCCGGCCAATTGCTTTGCAGTTTCGAAGCCTAATCCTTCTTCGCGACTAACTCCGGTTATTAAAACTACTTTTTGTGTTGCCATATGATTAAAGCTTTTTACGTTGAAATAATTGCTTCCGCTGCAAGTCTGCCTGACTTGATAGCAGCATTGATAGAACCATTTAATAAGTAATCGCCAGAGCGATAAAGACGATCGTTCAAACGAATATCATGAGCATCTATGTTTTCACTAAAGACCTCTTTTTTCGGAAGTGCGTAGGGTATGTAGTATGATCTGAAATAATGCCAGGTTGGGGCATCCAAAAACCATTGTTTAAGCTCATCGATAACTCTGCCTGCTAAAAGATGGGGTGGTTGCAACTGTACATCTCCTAACACCGAAACTGAAATAAGACTTTTACCCTGCGGTGCATAAAAAGGCGATATGTTATCCAGTACCACTACATTATTTACCAGTTTGGTTTTCGAAGCGTTTAACAATACCATTGGCGATTTAAGCGGTGCACGCTCAGCAATAAAATATAAATTCACCACCGGAGTACCTTTTATCCCTGCCCTGTTATATGGATTTGGCAACGATGGCTCGTCAGTCGCTATTAAAATATTGTTTGCTGTGTAGTTCCTGCCATGTTCGGTGACTACTGAATTACCGTCAATAGCAAGCACTTTTTCATTTAATATGATATTGCTTTTATCAAGCGATGCGGCAAGTTGTTTGGGGATCATTCCCATTCCGCGGCCCGGTAGTACGGTACCACCTTCGCTAAACATTTTAAACAGGTAAGCAAACATCGTCGACGGTGTATTGAGCTGATCTTCCAGGAATACACCACCAAAGAATGGTCTGAAAAAATTAAAATTTATCCTTTCAGAAAAGCCAAATTGCTTTAAAAAATCAATTGTTTTTATAGGTTCTTCAGCAAATATTTGAGCGATCGATCTGCCCTTCAACTTTTGCTTTAATGCCAGCATCCTTAATTTATCGGCAAGCGAACCCGCGGGAGATGCCAGGGTTTTAAACAGTTTAGATGGATTTCGCAGGGGATCGCTTACTTCGGTAAATCCACTTTCACTAAATAAAATTGCACCCGGATCAAAGTACCGAAGGTCGAGTGCTTTATAGTCAAGTATTGCTTTTGCTTCGGGGTAGGCAGTCAGTAAAACCTGGAAACCTCGGTCGAGTTGGAAGCCATCAATATAATCTGTTCTTACGCGGCCACCAATATCATCGGCTGCCTCAATTATTTTCACAGAACGACCTGCAGCATGAAGCAGTTTTGCAGCAGTTAAACCACTTAGTCCTGCCCCTATGATCAATACGTCAGTCGTTTCCATTTTCGATATCAATTTTTCCGAACATGTCCAAGGCCACCATCTATGCCGATGATCTGCCCGGTTACCCAAGTGCTTTTATCCGAAAGTAAAAAGCTGATAGCATCAGAAATATCTTCCGGTGTTCCCACCCGACCCAAAGGATGCCTGGTAGCCGATGCCTCTCGTCTTTCGGGTGAGTTCAGCAACGAGGCTGCTAGTGGTGTATCCGTCAATGAAGGTGCAACGGCATTCACCCGTATTTTGATGGGTGCAAATTCGGCGGCAAGGGAAAGAGTGAGGCCATTAATCGCACCTTTGGCAGCCGCAATACTGGCATGAAAGCCCATACCAACACCGGCAGCAACAGAACTGATCAAAACGACAGACGCATTGCCAGAACGTTTCAGGGCCGGCAAAGCCAACTGAATTACTCTCACTGCACCGGCTACATTGATCTTATAATCATTTAATAGATCGTCGGCAGTTACCCGATTAAAGGGTTTAAGCGTGATGCTGCCAACCGAATACACCAACCCATCGAGATTCTCTGGCAGAAAACTTTCAATACTTGCATTTGGGTCCAGAACATCGAAATTACGGTGCATTATACCTGCAGGCAATTTTTCTCCTGCCTTACGCGATAAATTGTAAACCTGAGCCCCGGCAATAGCCAATGCTTTAACCACTGCAAGTCCGATACCTGAACTACCGCCAACAACCAAAATATTCTTCCCTGCGAAACTCATTTGCCGATTAATCTTAAAAACTCGGAACGCTGATCGGCCTGTAAAAATTTACCACGGTACTCCGTAGTCACCGTTGAGCTATCCGGGTCATTCACGCCACGCGAAGAAACACAATGGTGATAAGCATCGATCATTACCGCCACGTCGTCTGTTCCCAACGCTTTGCCGATCTCATCAGCGATCTGCACAGTCAAACGTTCCTGAACTTGCGGCCGTTTTGAGCAGTATTGCACCAGGCGATTCAGCTTTGAAAGGCCTATCACCTTACCATTACTGATATAGGCTACATGTGCTTTACCTATGATAGGTACAAAATGATGTTCGCAATTGCTTTTCACGGCTATATTGCGTTCAACCAACATCTGGTTATATCCAAATTTATTCTCAAAGAGCGTGATATCAGGTTTGTTCGCCGGATTCAGGCCGCTAAATATCTCTTTTACATACATTTTTGCGACACGTTTTGGGGTGTCTTTGAGGCTATCATCAGTCATATCCAAACCCAGGATATTCATAATGGCTGAAAAGTGCCTTTCGATCAATTCGATCTTAGTATCATCGTCGATCTCAAAAGCATCTGGTTTAAGCGGCGTAACAGGCGAATAGTTTGTATGCTCGGGTTCAAGCAGTTCAAGCAATTCGTCGGATGATGTTAAACCTGTGTGTTCGGGTGCTTTATTTTTCATTTCTTTGCTATTTCTTTTTTGATATAGATTTTAATTTTAACTCAATACACGAGCTGAACGCCATTCCCGTGATCTGATCCAGGTATACAACCAAACGTTGATCAGAATAAGGCCCATGCCATAAAAAATGTCTTCGAAAGGGATCGTCATTATCCTTAACCCTATAATGCCTCCTGCACTGTACCATACTACGGGTCTGGCCAGTCCGGTGCCGGTTAAAAGCCCGTTAACTATCAAAAATGGCAGCAGCAAAATGCCGTAAATGACATAGAATTTAGGGAACCAGGTTACTTTAAAGTAATTGCCAGCAAGGATCAAAACCAGCAGCAGCAAAAATGCAGATGCTGTATAGGGCCTTGAATAGAAAAAACATGAAAGGACCAGTAAAATTAATGCAAGGCCGTAATTGATATATTGTACTATCTGCTGAATATAGGTTGCTTTGATCACCCGGGTAAGACAATCAAAAGTGAATACGCAGGAATAGGGAATACAGATAAAAAACAACACTTCCTCTACAGGCAAATTGCCGATCTTAAAACCTGTTACATAGGCCGGATCAAATCCCCAAACACCTAAATGAACAAACAAGCTATCCCAACACAGGTATACCACAGCTGTTATCAGAATAGCGGGTAACAAAGCGTTCCAATGCTTATAAAGCTGTATTTTCGGGTGAAATGAAAATATCAGCGGCACCAGCAAGCTAAACAGATCGATCAGCAGATAGGTATATTTGATCATTTGGTACTTGCTTTTGCTTCTTTAAAATATTTTATAGGGACCCACAACATGCCGAAACATTCGCCATCCTCCTTTTCCAGGTGTTTGTGATGCATTTTATGAGCGCGGCGGATACCGCGCAGATACCAATTATTACTATTGCGAAAAATTTTGATTCGCTGATGTATAAAAATATCATGCACCAGAAAGTAGCAAAAACCATATAAAGTGATCCCCAACCCTATATATAACAAAAATCCTGCCTCAGTATAATTACCTAAGGCCAGGCAGGCTATTCCCGGGGTAGCGAAAATGAGGAAAAAGAAATCGTTATGTTCAAAAAAGCCGTACTCATCCTTTTTATGGTGATCGCGGTGCAGGCCCCACAATGAACCATGCATCAAATACTTATGTGCAAGCCATGCAACGGCCTCCATCGCAACAAATGACAAAATAACAATTGCGATATCTGCGATAATCTTAATCATTTTCCTGTTGTTGATAATAATGCTGCATTACCCTTTCAAAACATATTTTGAACCATTCGGTAAACTTTTCCGGTGTTTGCTCGAGTTCGGCGGTCAATACCTCTGGCGATACGTATTGCCAGGCTACCACTTCTTCCGGCTCGGGTGAAGGAATTTGATCGGTTGTTCCAAAAAACACATGGTCAAATTCAAACTCCGTCAATTCACCAAATTCGGCCCGATAAACAAAACTAAATCCCGGCACTAACTCACATTCCAGACCCATTTCTTCCTTGAGGCGCCGCCTGGCTGCATCTATATTAAATTCACCCGGGCGTGGGTGACTGCAGCAAGTATTGCTCCATTTACCTGCGGAATGGTATTTTCCAAAAGCACGTTGTTGCAATAAAAGCTCGCCCGCTTTATTGAATATAAATACTGAGAATGCACGATGAAGTTTACCAAGGCGGTGTACGGCCATCTTTTCCATGGTACCCAGCATTTTATCATTTTCATCAACCAGTATTAAATTTTCCACGCTATTTATATTAAGTGTTAATTGTTGATCCGGGCTTTCGGATCTTTTAAAAAAGCTGTTATTCTATTTTTAAATTCGATATCAGACAAGGTATCTAATGATTTTTCTACCAGTGCCCGGTCTGCGGTCATATCTTTTTTGTAGTCGAGGAAACCTGGCAGATTTACCTGGATGGAATATCGGATAAACCGGGCCTCCATACTCAATGAATCGCGTAGAATAGCACCTTCTATCAATTTTCTGCCTTTATTAAAGCAGGCCATTTTGTTGATAGGGCTGAAGGTTGTTTTTGCTTTGAACATTTCTGCCGCACCTTTATAGGCTACCAAAACCGGGCTATCGGCTTCCTTTACCGGCTCCAGCAGCTGAACAAATTTCCCTGCTTCCTGGGCTGATACTCCTGCCTTGAAATACTGTTCACGCGCTTCTTTTACCGAAAGCAAACTCTGGTTTCCGATCCAAAACACTAACAACATTGCCCATATCCTCATATCAAATTCATTTTATTTTTGAGGAAAACGTCGCAAAGCAAAACCATTTTACGTGCATTGGATATCCTGAATCGTTTAGAAAAGATTGCACACGCACGGGCTGATTTTATTTTATTGAATAACTGCCGATAGTATTCGTAGGCCAGAAAAACGCCCTGACGTGATGAATTTGGCAGTTGTTTGATCCCAGCCAGTGCATCATCAAGTTCCTGTTCAATATCCTGTTCAATTTTTCGCTTATCTTCCTCCGTAAACCTTCCCAGGTCAACGTCAGGAAAATATGTCCTGTTCAGGTTATTGAAGTCAGAACCGATATCCCGTAAAAAATTTATCTTTTGAAAAGCAGAGCCAAGCTTTTTTGCTGCTGGCATCAACTCGTAATACCGGTTAATATCGCCGCCGGTAAATACAAACAGGCACATCAAACCAACTACCTCGGCCGAGCCTAAAATGTATTCTTCGTATTTCTCCTGACTAAAACTTTGTTTGTCAAGGTCCATTTCCATGCTCTTCAGGAACAAATGGATCAACTGGTGATCAATATTATATTGACGCACCACCTGCTGAAAAGAATTGAGTATGGGATTTAAACTGATACCATTTTCAATTGCCTCAAAACAATCCTTTTTAAATTGTGCCAGTAGCATCGGTTTATCATACTCATGAAAACTATCAACGATCTCATCGGCAAAACGCACAAAGCCATAGATGGCATATATAGGATGATGCAACTCTTTATTTAAAAACCTGATGCCCAGCGAAAAGCTGGTGCTGTACCGCTGCGTAGCAATTTTGCTGAATTCTGCCGATAATCGATCAAATTTCTGTTTCATTGATTTTGCAGGTATTTTAACAATTGTGTTGCAGCAATATTCCCGGAGATGATCGCTGGTGGTACACCGGGTCCGGGAACTGTAAGGTGGCCGGCATAGAACAGGTTTTTTACCTGCTTATTGCGTATCGATGGTTTTAGTATAGCTGTTTGACTTAGCGTGTTTGCCAATCCGTATGCATTACCGCCAAAGGAATTGTAATCATTTTTAAAATCCGACACACAATAACTTTTCTTATAATCGAGATGATCGCTAATACTTTCCCCGCAATAATCTTCCAGGCGTTTCATGATCATTTCAAAATATTTTTCGCGCATATCTTCTCCGTCTGCCATGTTAACGGCTAGAGGCATCAGGATAAAAATATTTTCATGCCCTTCCGGAGCAACATTTGCATCGGTTTTAGAGGTGCAGCAAACATAAAAAAGTGGCTTAGTTGGCCATTGTGGCTGCTTATATATTTGCTGCGCATGAACCTTTAGATCTTCATCAAAAAACAAGGTATGATGCTTTAATTTTTTTACCTTTTTAGTTACGCCCAGATAATAGATCAGGGCTGAAGGTGCCAACACTCTTCCGGCCCAGTATTTAGGAGAATAATTGCGGTATTGAGGCTCTAAAAGCTTTTGGTCAATGTGATGGTAATCGGCAGCACCTACTACACCATCAAACTCGCGCGCACGATATTGAGTTTCTACATTAGTGATCTTTCCTTGTTTGATTTTAAAACCGGTAACCGGTTCTTCTGCATAAAATTTCACGCCCTGTCGTACAGCTACTTCTTTCATAGCTTCAACTACCTGACCAAACCCCCCCATAGGGTACCAGGTACCCAGTTTAAGGCCGGCATGGTTCATGAGGCTATACATGGCTGGGGTATCCTCAGCCATTGCACCAAGAAACAATGCCGGAAACTCCATCAAAGCCACCAGTCTGGGGTCTTTAAAATACTTCCGTACGTGAGCGCTGAGCGAAGTAAACACTTGCAACCTAAACAATCCCTTCACTAACTCCGCATCAGCAAACTCGCGTATCGAAAGTCCCGGTTTATAAACCAGCTTATTCATTCCGACCCTGTATTTAAAGGCAGCCTCCCTCAAGAACAACTTCAACGCATCTGCGCTGCCCTTTTCAATACGCTCAAACAAACCGAACAGGGCCGGCACACTAGCCGGCACCTCCATCACATCATCCTTACCAAAAACAATCACATATTCGGGGTCCAAAAGCCGCAGGTCGTAAAAATCGGCCGGCTTATAACCAAAATCATTAAAAAACTTCTCGAAAACATCCGGCATCCAATACCAGCTAGGACCCATATCGAAAAGGTAACCATTATCGGTGCGCATCTGCCGGGCACGACCGCCGATATCTTCATTTTTTTCAAAAACCTCAACATTGCAACCAGCTTTAGCCAGGTAGGAAGCAGCGCTGAGTCCGGCAAAACCAGATCCTATCACAGCAATATTTTTGATCGTATTGGGTCCTGGCATGGTTATTTTACAGTTTCTAAAACGTTTTCAAAATCGCGTATATCCTTTAACCACTTCACCTGATCCGAGAAATTCAATTCGGATAATAGTCTTGGATTGCCCGATATAAAAATTCCGGAATCCTGAAAGGTTTTACACAGGTCAGACACGTAAGCGCGAGTTTCGTTCACCGGGCGCATTCTGGTCATGAAAAAAAACAAGTTATCAGGCCGGGTAGCTTCAACAGCGCTTTCCAAAGCAAAAAAAGGAACCTTGGGACCTAAATAGATCACTTTGTTGCCAGCTGATCTTAATAAATAGCTTGCCAGTAATAAACCTATATCATGATCTTCGTCTTCGGGCAGGAAAAGCAACCAGCTAGCTGCCAATTGTTCTTCAACACTATGGTTATCGATGGCGGTATAAAGCTTCTGCCGGATAATGGAGGATAAAAAATGCTCCTGAGAAGGGCAAAGTGACTCTTTTCTCCACATTAAACCAAGGCGCACAAGTAAAGGATATAAGACAAATTTATAGGTCTCAAGTACGCCATTCTGTTCAAAAGAGCTGGCTATTAACTGGTTAACCTGTTGTTCGTTATAGGTTAATCCGTTACTTATAATTTGTGATATATAATATTCATACCTATTCTCTACAGCAATCGTTGCATCAAATTCCTGCTGCAACATAGCGTCAATTTCAGACTGCCCCATAGCGCATGCTGCAGATATCTTGTGTCCGGAATAATACAGACCTGTAATATTCAACAAACGCTTCAGTTGATCATCATCATAAAACCGCTTATTACCCGTAGTTCTTGAAGGCTTAAGCGCATTATACCTGCGCTCCCATATCCTGATATTATGGGAAGACACACCAGATAATTGTTCAAGCTCTGAAATCGAATATTGCATTTTGTCTAATTATTCAATGGTCAAACTTAGACAAAGTTTCTCGCTTTCAAAAAATACTGGATGTCATTCAGAGAAAATGACGTAAATATGTAATTGCCGATTGAAGCATTCTACCTTTATAATCCTTTTATTGCAAGTATTTATTCGGGACGTTGGGAATTGTATAATTAAGCCCAAATACATGTTTTAGCAGCAGCGAAATGGTTTTGGCCACAGTTTCGGGCTTTCGGTGCATTTGAGGCAGCAATCCCATCATGGCGTAGCTCAACGGGTTTACTGCTGGTATAAAGGTTTCCCAATCGTAACCCTTTGCCCAAATAAGTCCTTTTACGGTAATATGCAGATCGGCCCCATTGTTGAGCAGGAAATGAAGCATTTCATTTGAATTGTCCAGGTTTTGATTAACCGTATGAAATATTGGGGTATGACCCCCAAAGCCGTATTGGTCGACGGCTGCTTTGGCATTTATATCGGCGCCATACTTGATTAACACTGCAGCGCAATTAATACTGTTATACTCTGCGCAAAAATGGAGCAAGGTTGCGCCAATTAGAGAAGTGTAGGTATTGTTAAATAGCGCATATGTTTTATTGATCAGCGAAGGATCGTTTTTGATCTGGTGTTCGAGTGCCTGAGCGTCGTCCACAAAAACACTCAAAAGTTCATCAGGTTCAAATTGCAAACCATGGTCAATAAATGCCTGTACACAGTCCTTGAAACGAGGGCTTCGAGTATACATTTCAACCATCAGGGTGAAAATTGGCATGCCATCGGCGAATGATTCGTTAGGATTACCGCCCTGCTCAAAATAATTACGCAAATCGTCGGCGGCATGAACTTCGATATAACCTGGTAACTGATTTTGGTTGGAATTCATTATTTAAAAATAAAGGTAATGCTATAGAATACCTAACATTACACATGAATATCTATTCCTTCTAAAGCACTATTTTATTGTTCAGATGACTCTAAAGAAAATTTCGACAATACAAATTTTTACGAATTCATTTTATAAATAAACATCAGGAATCTGATTTACTAAACTTAACAAAGTGTATCAGAATATTCGCTTTGATTCTAAGACTTTGTCAGCAATCACTTAACTTAGGCCTATGAGAAGAGCTGCCCTGCCCACAATTGCCCTGTTATTTACAACTGTCTTTGCATTTGCCCAATTGCACACCGCACGCATATTTGCCGATCATATGGTTTTGCAGCGTAATCAGCAGGTACCCGTTTGGGGAACAGCCATCAAAGGAACTAAAGTCAGCCTTAGTTTTAATGGTCAAAATCTGAGCACTAAAGCTGATGGACATGGGTACTGGAGAATTGTTTTGTCGCCCATGAACGAAGGTGGCCCATATACCATGGACATAGTTTCCGGTAAAGAATCATTGCATTATACCGATGTGATGATGGGCGAAGTATGGCTTTGCTCGGGCCAATCCAATATGGAGTTTGTATTGCAAAACGCGCAGGGTTTTAAAGCAGAGCAAAAAACAGCCGCTCAGCAGAATATTCGCCAGTTTTTGGTGCCGCACAAAATGAGCCTGTTGCCAGATAAGGATCTATCGGATGGATCATGGGTACGTTCAGATACCAATACCGTAGCTTATTTTACAGCAGTTGGTTATTTCTTTGCTAAAAAAATAGCACAGCAACTACATGTTACGGTTGGCCTGATACATAGCAGTTGGGGCGGCACGCAGGCTGAGTGCTGGATAAGCCGCGAGGCGATGTCAGGCGACCCTAACCTGGTAACCAGGGTAAAACGGGTGCCTAAAACATGGGAAGGACTAAAAGCACAGGTTGATAGCATCATTCATGCTTATGCATTTCAAAACACGCCGCAGACTACGTATAATATCACGGAACTTGCCAAACAACCTGCATCCTTTTTCGCCCAATGGCAAAAAGGTGGCCCGGGCGCCTGGGAATGGCAGGGAAGCTGGGCTTCATACCGTGGTTCGGGTTTTATGCAGCGAAGCATCCGGCTGGACAGTAGTTATGTTAAAAAAACATCGGTTTTGCACCTTGGAATGACCGATGCCGATTTGCAATTATTTATCAACGGCAAAGCAATTGCTCCAACTTTGGTCAATGGCAACTTTATCGTAAATCTGCCGGCGGGTACATGGAAGGGAGGCGACAATAGCCTTGTACTGGAGTTACTTTCGCAACAGAAAAACCCATCCTGGTTTGGCCTGGGCATCAACGGCGATCTCAGCAATGTATTTACATCGTTCTCTGACACTACTGTAAACATGTCTGATTTCAATTGGAGGGTTATGCCCGATCTCAGCAAACCCTATCATTTTGATTTCAGCCCGAATAATACTGTTGGTACTTTATATAATGCCATGATAGCCCCTATTGTTGGATATTCTGTAGCAGGCGTGTTATGGTATCAGGGAGAATCGAACGCTGGCAAAGCTTACCAGTATCGCACCACTTTTCCGTTATTGATCAACGATTGGCGAAATAAGTGGGGCTCAGGTATGCCTTTTCTTTTTGTGCAATTATCATCCTGGGGGCCTACACCTACCAGTAACTTAGGAAGCGACTGGGCCGAACTGCGCGAAGCACAAACAATGACTTTAAAACTGCCTAAAACGGGTATGGTAGTGACTACCGATATCGGAGATGCCAACAATATTCATCCTACTGATAAAGCTGATGTCGGTTATCGCCTCGCTTACGAGGCCCTGAATTCGGTTTATCAATCGCCAAATAACAACCTTAGCCCATTATACCAATCGGCTGATTTTAAAGACGGCTATGTTCTGGTAAAATTGAGTCATACCCTTCATGGCCTGTTTGCAAAGGACCCCTATGGTTATATCAAGGGCTTTGAAGTAGCAGGCCCTGATCATAAATGGTATTTCGCAAAAGCCGAGATTGTCGACAACCAGGTAAAGGTTTGGGCCGGACAGGTTAGCCAACCTGTTGCCGTACGCTATGCCTGGACAAATGCACCATTGGAAGCAAACTTATTCAATAAAGAAGGTTACCCGGTTGGCGCTTTCAGGTCTGACGATTGGAAGGGCGTAACCGAGGGGAAATAAATACAATCCCTCTTATAAAAACTCCCAAGCCTTCATGAATCCGAAATAACCGCAGTAAAAGATCAGACCATGTTGGTACCGATCATATGCCGGGCTATTTCATAAAAATGAAAGGTTTTTACATATCGTCCGGAAACGGACAATCAAACTGCTAAAACCGGACAATTGCAGGGTTAACATTCTCCATTAACTTATTGCAATTCAGAAAATTAATTACAATGGCACACTAATTGGAAGCGGGACTCTCCGATATCTTTATTATGTACAGGTGCATTATTTAACTTTTTTTAACAAATATTAACACATGCTCCGGTCATTTCCTAAACTTTTAGTTATACCTTAGGCCATCTATTACAACCTTATGCGAGCACTACTACTAATTTGCCTGTTACTATTTGTCTCAAGAATTGCGTTCGCGCAAAACAACTATGCTGTAAAAGGTGTAATTGCGGATAGTGTCGAACACGTTAAACTGCAAAACAGCTCAATAGCTGTATTGCAGGCTAAAGACTCGTTGCTTGTAAAATATACCCGCGCTGGCGAGGATGGTGCATTTAGCTTTAACGGGCTTGCAAAGGGGAAATATATACTCCTGGTTTCTTATCCTGATTATGCCGATTATACCCAAAGCTTCACACTTGACTCCACCAAACAGTTGCGGAATTTTGGGAACATAAATATTACACCGAAATCGCGCCTTTTAAAGGAAGTGATCATTAAAGGAACGGCCGCCCAGATGAAGATAAAAGGCGATACCACCGAGTTTAATGCAAAAGCTTTTGTTACCCAACCAAATGCCCGGGTTGAAGACTTATTGAAGCAGCTTCCTGGAATTACTGTTGACCAAAATGGTAACATCACAGCACAGGGGGAGGCGGTAAAGAAAGTATTGGTAGATGGCGAGGAGTTTTTTGGTGATGACCCAACACTGGTAACTAAAAATATCAGGGCCGATATGGTAGACAAAGTACAGGTTTACGACAAAAAAAGCGATCAGGCAACCTTTACTGGTATTGACGATGGTAAAAAAGAAAAGACCATCAACATAAAACTTCGAGAAGACAAGAAAAAAGGAATGTTTGGCAAGGTAGAAGCTGGTGACGGTCCACAGGGAATCTATCAGGGCGAATTACTCTTCAATGCATTTAAAGCAAAACAAAAATTCTCGGTTTATGGCACTCTCGGCACCAATGGCAAAGTTGGCCTGGGTTGGGAGGACAATCAAAAATACGGATCGGGTGACGAGATGCAATTTGGTGAGGGTTTTGTTTATTTTGGGGGTAATGGCGGAGATGACCTGGATTCATTTGGTGGACAGTATAGCGGCCAGGGCTTACCTTTAGCACGTACAGCAGGTGTTCATTATGATACAAAATGGAATGGCGACAAAGAATCCATTAATGCTAATTACAAAGTAGGGTCACTACAGGTTGATGGCACCCAGCAGGACCTGACACAGAACAACATTAAAGACACGGTTTTTAATACCACTTCAAACCAAACCTACCATAATTTCATGTTCAGGCAAAAGGCCAGCATGGTTTATCAACTAAAGATCGACACCTCCTCGAATCTGAAAATAACAATTGACGGCACCCAAAAACACAGCACAACGCTTCAAAATTATACCTCAGATGAATATCGCAATGATATACAGGTAAATAAAAGTACCCGAAATATTAATAATACCGTCGATCAAAATTCATTTAACGCCAGTGCATTCTACACTAAAAAGTTCAAGAAGCCCGGTCGCACATTGTCGTTTCTTGTCAGCGAAGCTTACAGCCAAAGCAAGGCAAATGGTTCATTAGGATCAGTTGTTAGCTATATTAATGGCCATGCTACACCAGATAGTATTAAAACCATTGATGAAGCGAAGAAGAACAACCTGCAAACACAAACCCTCAACACCAATCTTACCTATTCAGAACCTGTTTCAAAAACAGTTTCGGTACTTTTTAATTATGGTTTTGGATATAGTAATAGTGTTGCCGACCGGCGTACTTATACGCCATCATCACCTGGAATATATAATGTTTTTGACAATGCCCTAAGCAGCGATTTTAGATTGAACCAGATCTCAGACCAGGCTGGCGCTATATTCAACTACAAAAAAGGCAAAACTATTTTCAACTTCGGTACCAAAGTTGCCGATGTACATTTCCATGAAGTTAACCAAATCAGTAACGATGTGTTGAACAGGAGCTTTATTAACTGGATGCCTCAGGCCAGGTACGAACACCGGTTTTCGCAATTCCAATCGTTCAGCCTGGAATATAACGGCAGCACCACCCAGCCAACACTCGACGAAATACAACCTTTACGTGTAAATAACGATCCGCTGAACATTGTATTGGGTAATCCTTTGCTAAATCCTTCATTTACTCACAGCTTTAATTTTAATTACCGGTCGTATAAAGTAGTTAGCGACCAATCTGTTTACATGGGTGGAAATTATTCATTTACTACTGACCCTATTATCGGCCACATTAATTATGATACCAAAACAGGCGCAAGTGTTAGTCAGTACTTCAATCTCCCCGGTCACCAGAATTCCAGCTTTTTTCTTTATGGTGGGTACAATCGAAAAATACCAAAATTAGAGCTTAGTACCGGCTTGAATCTTGATCTTAACGGCAATACTTATAATAATTATTCCAATAACGTATTAAACTTAACCAAAAGCTACACCCTTAGCCCCGGTTTAAATTTTTCGCGTTATAAAGAAAAATCGATAGAGTTTAACCTTTCAGGCGGGCCAACCTATACTATCAGTAATTCGTCGTTAAACCCTAACATAAATAATAACGGCTGGGGTGCACGCGGTAACCTCGACCTAACTCTTTACCTTCCGGCAAAATTCAGGGTAGGAAGTTATAGTAATTACCAGTATCAGGGAAAAACCCAATCGTTCCAACAGGATTTCAATAAAACCATTGTCAATTTGTTCCTTATCCGAACTTTCGGCAAAACGGATAACCTGAAACTTGAGCTTTGGGCGAATGACTTACTCAACCAAAATGTTGGCTTTAGCCGCAATGCAACTGCCAACCTTATTACCCAAAACAGCTATACCACGATTAAAAGATATTTTATGTTTAGTGTTACTTACGATTTTACCCATATGGCTGGAGGCGCTGCTAAATAAAATTATGAAAACTACATTATTTACATTCGTTGCTTTGCTTTTATTGAGCAAAACGCTTTTTGCTCAGCATGCTCATTTTACCACTTCAGGTACAATTGAATTTGAAAAACGGGTAAATACCTATGCGCTGATGAAAAAGGAGATAACTCCGGATAATGAAGCGTTTATGAAGCCGATATATGAAGAATACATAAAAAACAATCCGCAATTCAAAGTGTTGAAAAGCACCCTTTCATTTACTGCAAATCAAACTTTATTTGTCCCGGAAGAGGTTGACCTGGTGCAAGGAGACAGCTGGGGTCTGGGTCCATTAGAATCGCAGAATAATACCATTTACACTAATCTCAACACCAATCTGATAACATCGCAGAAAAAAGTTTTTGATGAAACTTTTCTGGTAAAAGATACTGCGCGTTCAATAAAATGGAAAATTACTGATGAAACCCGGGAAATTGCGGGCTATACCTGCCGGCGCGCCAATGCAGTGATCATGGACTCTATTTACGTGGTTGCTTTCTATACGCCAGAGATCCCTGTTTCGGGGGGGCCAGAATCATTCAACGGATTACCGGGGATGATTTTAGGGATAGCATTGCCGCACGAGAATCTAGCCTGGTTTGCCACTAAAATAACTGAAACAACTGTACCCCTGAACCCGGTAGTACCGCCGAAAAAAGGAAAGCCAACTACCAATAACGAACTATCAGCAACGCTACACAAAATTGGAAAGGATTGGGGCAAATGGTTTGACAGGTATTTGAAGGCATTTCAATTATAGATCAGGCCAAAATATTCTCCCACGAGTTTTGGCCCGATAAAAGGTCTTCGCCTTTGTCAGTAAGGCTAAAATTACCATAGGTCAGGCGTTTTATCAAACCATGATCCAGCGCAAAATGCACGCGCTCGCCCGGGTTGAAATTTCCCGGCTTGGGTCCTACTGATCCTGTTTCTTTAATGCTGCGTAGCAGCTGAACAATACTTTCTTTGTCCATGCGGCTTTATTTTAATTAGGGGTTGTGCGAATTTAAAAAAACACAACATTTTGAGTAACGCTTCCTAATTATTTTTGTTTTATGATTTTTGAATTTCCCGAATATTTTGGCTCGGTAAATTCTTTTCTATTTAGGTTGAAACAGCATCAACACAAATTTGGCGCCTGAAGCCGAAAAACGATATTTTGAGTCGGAATACAAGAAAAATGTTGTTATGAGCACTGTCGCAATAGATTCAGGAACGGTCGCAAACCTAAAATGGCTAATACTAACAAATCAATACTATACTCCGCCTTGCGTTGTTATTAATTACAATCCTGAAGGCTTTTCCGATAAAGTATTCCTCAACTTCTCCACTTTTTATTTAGTATTCCGGACAGCTGGTCCAATAACAGAAGCTGGTGCCGCAAAATGATAGGTCCCCGAACCGGCATGGATCACTACATATCCATTTTCGGCAGCCCCTACAACAATATCTTTATCCGAATTCAATGGTTTCCCTTCTTCAGATATTTTATCTGCAGATTCGGCCGGAAGGTAAATATCTGCTGTAGTATTAGCAGGAACCTCTATTGTAAAATAGATCTGACCATCCTTTATCTCCCAGCCAGATGTTGCCTTACCGTAATATGTCTGCAAGCTGGCCGTAGCATTGCTAAAACCCCCGCCCGGATGTGGTTGCACGTGTATATGTTTATAACCAGGGCGATCGTCGTAGGTATCAAGGCCGGCCATGCTACGATACATCCAATCTCCAATTGCACCATAAGAGTAATGGTTAAAGGAATTCATGCTGGCCGCTTCAAAGCTCTTGTCTGGCTTAATACCATCCCAACGTTCCCATATTGTGGTAGCTCCCATTTTTACCGGATATAGCCACGAAGGATAAGTATCCTGCAATAACAATCTATAGGCGATATTATTGTATCCAAAACGCGTCAAAACATGGCACAAATAGGGTGTACCCAAAAAACCAGTAGTAAGGTGATCATCATAGGCGCTGATATTATCTACGAGTCTTTTTGCGGCCTGCGCACGCAGTTCCTCAGGTAGCATATCAAAGTTTAACGCCAGGGTATAGGCTGTTTGTGTACCGGAAACCAGTCGACCGTTTGAGGTTACATATTCTTTCAAAAAGGCATCTTTTATCTGCTTCAGCAGGGCTGTATAAGTCTGTGCATCATCCTGCTTTCCCAGCACCTTAGCTGCATCAATCAGCAATTGAGTTGAGTGGGCAAAGAAACACTGAGCAATAAAATATTTATCGGTAATAGCAGAAGACCCATCAGTATCATCGTCGATACTGTAAAAAAGCCAATCGCCAAAATGAAATCCGGTGTTCCATAAATTGTCTTTACTTTGGTTCTGCATATAGTTTACCCAGGCTTTCATGCTGGGATATTGATTTTGCAGGATGCGTTTATCGCCATAAGCCAGGTAAATGTTCCATGGCACTACTACTGACACGTCGGCCCAGCCTGTACTCGGCGTGATAAAGCCAAGGCAATTAGGAATCACAAAAGGAACCGCACCGTTTTGCCCCTGATCTGCTGCTACGTCGCGCAGCCATTTGGCAAAAAAGTCGTTCACGCCCATATTGAAGGTTGCCGTACGCGAGAACACCTGGGCATCGCCTGTCCAACCGAGCCGCTCATCGCGCTGCGGACAATCTGTAGGTACGTCTAAAAAGTTGCCTTTTTGTCCCCATTGAATATTATGCTGTAATTGATTGATGAGTGCGTTTGAAGTTGAAAAAGTTCCGGTAGGCTTCATATCCGAATACAAAGCAACTGCAGTAACATCGTCGGCGCTTACCTGGTCAGCAAGAGGACCTTCAATTCTGATAAACTGGAATCCATGAAATGTAAAATGTGGTTCAAAGGTTTCTTCTCCATTGCCTTTCAACACATAGATGTCCTGTGCTTTTGCAGCCCTTAAATTTTCAGTATAAAAGTTGCCTGATTTATCAAGCACTTCGGCATGTGAAACCCGGAGCGTGTCGCCTGCTTTACCATGCACCTTCAAAACAACCCAGCCTACAAGGTTTTGTCCAAAGTCGATGACCCGCTCATTTTTAGGTGTTTTAAATATTCGCAATGGTTTAAATGCTTCATGTTTTTTTACAAGCTCATTGTAAGTAGCCAGCAGAGTACTCTTTGTATAATCCTTAACCAAAACTTCACTCCATTTCGAATCGTCGAAGCCAGCGACATTCCAGCCGGATTGAGCTTTATTGTGATCGATGGTTTCGCCATTGTAAATTTCACTATAGCGAACTTCACCGGTTGACGACTTCCAGCTTTCATCCGAAGTTATAACACCACTTGTACCATCTTCATAAGTAATATTTATCTGTAATAGCAAGGCAATATCTTTTCCATAAACATTTCGCCGATTGCTGAATCCGATGACACCCCGATACCAACCACTACCCAATACAGCACCAACCACATTATTTCCGGATTTTAATAAGCCGGTAACATCGTAAGTCTGGTATTGTAATCGATTCTTATAGCTCGTCCACCCCGGTGTTAAATAGGCATCACCTACACGCTGTCCATTTATCTGCGCTTCGTACATACCATGTGCGGTAATATAAGCTGTCGCAGATCTGATCTTTTTATTTAGGCTAAACTGTTTGCGTAGTAGCGGGCTAGGTCTGTTTATCGTATCTTCTGCAAAGCCCGGGGTGATCCATTTAGCCTGCCAGTCGGCAGTATTCAACAGGGCCATTTGCCACCATGCAGCTGTGCTCCAGGCCGAGGCAGCACCATGGTTATCCCATACTTTTACTCGCCAGTAATAGCGTTTGCCCGATTCTAAAGGCTTCCCCTTATAGGATATGTATACCGACGAGTCGGAATTTATCTGTCCCGAATCCCAAACTTCGTTTCCAAAACCAGCTTTGGTACTAACCTGTATCCGGTAGGCAGTTTGCATTTCGTTTCGTTTGTCAACGCTCAGCTCCCAGGTAAACCGGGGTACAGTTACATCAATACCCAAAGGGTTGCTTCTGTTTTCTACAAGCAGATTATCTACTTTTAATTGGGCAAAACAGGCAAAGGAAATTAATTGCAGACAGCAAAAGATACCGGTAAATTTCATTTTATTGGTCATTTATAATTATTAGATTTTCCAGGCAAAAGGCCTGCTGGATACTGGTTATTGAACCTAGGTTATGCAACAAAATCAAAGCTAATAAAACAGTGTTTATTCTTTCATTTTTATTGTATGAATATCGTTACGATAATATAATTGATCGGATCAAAGAGTATCAGTTTGAAAAATACGCATTTTAAAGGTCAAAGTTAGCCGTATTTTAAAATATGGGCCTTTTTGAGTAGACAGTGATTAGCGCAAGTCGCATCTACGAGACATTAATAATCAACAACCAGTTATTTCCTTTGTGCGGGAATTGAAAATTAATTTGCTTTTGCAAAAGTTGCAGGATTGGTATTGAGGTAGCCGCTTAGTGCCGCCAGTCGATCTGTATTGATCAGGTCGACGCCACATTTTAGTAGCTCGTCCCAAACTACCCGGCGTTCGGGCGAAGCCCAAAGGCGCACTTTTGTACCCAAGCGATGTGCTATCGCTACAAAATTTTCGAGGCGCTGTTCCTGCGCCGGTGGAATAGGGCCTTTGCCATCCCAGCTTAACAAACGCGAATATTTACAACTAGCCATCGAAAACACATTTGAAATGGTAGAATCACGGAATACCTTTCTAAGATCTTCATCTATGAACGCAAAACGTCGTACTTCTGATTCCAGCATACCATAAGGCTTATGACCTGAAATAACGACAGTTACTGCCCGATACGTCACCTGCCCATTTTTATAGCTTGTTAACATGTTGCTATAATTAGCGAGCACCCGCTCCAGTTCGCGGTAAGTACGGTTAGCTTTGGTTTTGATGTCGATCATTAATATGACCGGCTTATCATAATCGGGGTAAACTCTACCGTTATTTTGCATCACTCTGGTATACAAGGGTCTTAAATACAAGTTCTCGAGATTGTGTCCATGCCTGAAAAGCGGACAAAAGTGCCCAACAACCAGGGTTGTGTCTTCCAGAAAAACATCGGCTTCGATATTGGTAAACCCGTAAGTGAGGGCATCAAAAAGCGGATGAGGATGTTTATAATCGTTATGGGCGAAACCGTTTGGAAGCGGCGTTGTTTGCGCGCGCAAATAAAAGGGTATTGAATAAAAGCAGCAAAAAATCAGACAAAAAACAAAAAACATGCCCTTAGGCCGCATCGAATCAGGGGTATTACTATCTTTCATCATTAAACAGGTATAAACACTGTATTGCTTCTGATCAGCAATATTTTACATTTCAGAATTATTGATGCTGACGTTTTGGTATACGCAAAGAACAACGAAAAGTTGATCAATTAATTACAAATGTTTTCAACATCAATAGGAAAAACCCATTAACGATTTTTCATCAGAAATAACCATGATCTAACTATGAGATTGGTTATGATTACGATGCACCCTGCGTTCAATACGTCTGTCGGGCATGAACCACGTAATGGCAACTACAGCATACAGGGCCAATGATATCTTAGGATTATAAAAAGCAAAAGCGATTGCTGCCAGATAGATAGCGAGTGATGCTTTGCCTTTCCAGTCCTTACCCATAGCTTCGGCTAAAGCTGAGTTCTTTCCACAATGGCTAACCAATACATACGACAGAATGGTATAGGATACTGCACACATTAAAAGTACAAATCCATAGGCGATAACCGGCACCTGAGAAAAATGGTTTTCACCCATCCACGCCGTAGCAAAGGGCATCAGCGAGAGCCAGAACAGCAAATGCAAATTAGCCCATAATGCCCCTCCGGTAATATTTTCTACCAAATAAAGCATATGGTGATGGTTATTCCAATAAATTCCAACGTTCACAAAACTCAAAATATAACTTAGAAAAACAGGCCACATGTTCCACAGGGCAGGCCAGGTATCTCCCCATAGGTCGGTATTTACCGAAGGCACCTTTAACTCAAGCACCATAATGGTGATAATAATGGCAATAACACCATCACTGAAGGCTTCTAAACGCGATTTCTTCATGGGATCCAGATAGTAAAGCGAATATAAACAATTTAGGCCTGCCATTGCCCCCACCTGGTTCATGCAACATTCCAAAATTTACTACTCTATCAGGTTGTAAGTAGTTTGATGAAAATTAAAACCGGCAACCATTGCAATCCGTTCGTCATAATAGAAAAGCAAAATGTATCAATTGTCATCTTCTATCCAAAACATGAATACATGAAAAAAAGAACAATTAAAAAAATCGCCATTTGGACACTATCGGTTTCGTTACTGCTGGTAATGGTGCTGGCATTCCACATTTGGTGGGTATATCATCCAAGAGTAAGCCCGTTTACTAAGGTTATGGCCCGGATCGATATCCGAGAGCCTATTAACCAGGCAGATGCAGGACGAATAAGTTCCTGGCTTTATCATCAAAATGGAGTCGACCATGTTTTGGTAAACCCCGATTCGCGAATAGCCGTTTTCACGTTTTTTCCATCAAAAGTTTCCGGCGAGCAAATCGTCAGCAGGTTCAAGGAACAGCTTCCATATCCGGCTGATCGTTTTATGCCAACGCAAACGCAGCTGGCACATAGCTGTCCGGTAGCCGGATCGTCTTTTTATTACAAGGTCTACAAATTTATCGATAACATACTTTAACAACACTATTATGAAAAAACTAACATTTTTACCTGTGATAGCTATTATAGCAATAGCTTCCTTAATGTTGCCGGCGTGCAGCAAAAAAGCTTCAAGTAATCCAACACCTGTAAGTACTACGCTTTATGATTCACTTGGGGGCACAACCTTGGTTGCCGACCCAACCCATGCCGGTGCAATGATCGAAAAAGGCCGATTGGGTATCCGCAATGTAATTGACAGCACTATTTTTGTGATAGCTGCGGATTCAAGAATCAACGGCCATTTTACGGTATTACTTTCGGAGGTGACCAAAGGCGATCTTTCTGGTTTTACTGATCTCAGCGAGAATTTGACAACCTTTGTAGCTGGCGCTACAGGTGCCAAAAACTTTATTTATATCGGCTTGAACATGCATGACGCACATGACCCGGCAGTAAATAGTCGGATGAACGGCAAAGCATCCAGCGCCGATTTTGACGCATTTGTCTCTGATCTGGCGGCAGGTGCGGGCAAAAACAAACTCCCAGCAAACTTACTTAATTCAGTAGCTAAAATTGTTGAGAGTCTGCGTAGCCAGGTAGTTCAAATGTAATTTGGGGTTAATTGGTTAATATATTTAGATTGGGGATGAAGGGCCGGATTTCCGGCCCTTTTTATTTTGCCCAAATCAGGTATAAAATATTTTCAAGGCTAATATTCCGGGAAATTTAAATAGCAGCAGAAATCTTACCAACAGCAATTTGCCGAAATCAATTGCTTTTGCCGGTTTATTGCAATAGCAGGCAAAAAAAAACGGGAGCCGGCTTACCGCTCCCGTTAGGGTAGTATCATTCCCTAACCAGAATATATACCTACCTCCATTTTGGGGTATTAAGAATTAATTCTCTACCCCCGCCAATCCAAAATTAAGTTAAGTAGAAGATAACGGAAATGATAGCTGTCAGGTTTAGAGGTGATCGTGGTCACCAACTAACCTGGCTACCAATGTTGACCTCTGTTATATTTTGAACAGGTTTCTGTTTGCAGGAAATAAAAAGGATAGGCTTAAAAGTTATGCTAAAATCATTTCAACGTGATCAATGCCATCTTCCACATAAACCTCACCATCACGCTTAAAACCGAAACGTTCATAAAATTTCAGCGCATATAGTTGTGCCCCTATCCTTAATGGTTGATCGGGATACAAATTCATAGCAGTAGCAACGGCAGTTTCCATCAATACTTTACCTGTACCTGTTCCGCGCGATTTCAGACTGGTTATTACCCGCCCAATAGACGCTTCAGCGTAATAGACGCCCGGAGGCAGTATCCTGGCATAAGCAACCAATTGATCATCTCCATATAATAGCAAATGACTGCAAAGCTGATCTTTGTTATCCATATCCTGAAAAACACAATTTTGTTCCACAACAAAAACCTGGGTCCTCAGACGGAGTAAATCGTATAATTCGGCAGGAGTGAGGTCGTTAAAAGCTTTTAAAATGCTGGAATATTTCATACCTCAAAACTATAATAAATTAGTTAGTTGTTGTATTAGTTGAATTAGTTGTATTGGTTGAATTGGTTTATTCTATGCCAAATACCAAATGCCCAATGACGCGCAGCAAATGACCCAATGACGCGCAGCGAATGACCAAATGACGCGCAGCAAATGACCCAATGACGCGCAGCAAATGACCCAATGACGCGCAGCAAATGACCCTATGACGCGCAGCAAATGACCCAATACCGCGCAGCAAATGACCCAATACCGCGCAGCAAATACACCCAAAACAAGAAAGCCCCGTAGTTTCCTACGAGGCTTCTTATAAAATTGGGCACCGACC
>Ga0164296_1000740_pt1 | contig 37553 bp, 39 predicted proteins | sample GEODES057metaG_FD_113533 | JGI IMG/M metagenome (GOLD analysis project Ga0164296, IMG submission 113533) | Dystrophic lake water microbial communities from Trout Bog Lake, Wisconsin, USA - GEODES057 metaG | ecosystem: Environmental > Aquatic > Freshwater > Lake | place: USA: Trout Bog Lake...
AACCAACTTTTCCTTCTAAATATTGCAGAACAATCTTTAATTTAAACTCAGATGAATACTTTGACATAAAACTAAACCCCCAGAAGTTAGACATTTCGTCCAACTTTTGGGGGTCAGTTCAAAATAATGAGCCCTTTTTTTGTTGAATGAAGATCTTAGATTTTGATTTTCATCATTTTGATAGCGTTTCCACCTTCAATTAATTGACGATCTGCCACTGAAAGTTTTTTAACCCCACGGATTGTTTGGAGAGGGTGATCATCTGCCATGTCGTAAGGATAGTCAGTACCTAGCATAACGTGATCAGCACCGAAGCGACGAATCAAATTACCTAGCATTTCTGAATCATGCGTAATGGTATCGAAATAAAACTTTTCCAAATATGAAGAAGGTTTTTTCTTGATCACTGTTCTTGTATCTTTACGAGCACCCCAAGCGTGATCCATACGAGCCCAGTAGTGAGCCAAGAAACCGCCACCGTGTGCGCAAATGAATTTAATCTTAGGGTAACGAGCAACAACGCCATCAAAAATTAAGTGGCTTACTGCAACTGTAGTTTCTAAAGGGTTACCAATCACATTATTGAAATAGTGGTTAGTAAGTCTCTCGCCTTGTGTAAATCCTAATGGGTGCATAAATATAACGCAACCAAGTTCATTTGCTTTTGCGAAAAACTTTTCTAGGCCTAAGCTAGGATCTGTTAGGTTCTTGCCATTGACGTTAGTACAAATTTCAACACCTTTAAGACCAAGTGTTTTTACGCAGTATTCAAGTTCTTTAACTGCCATATCAACGTTTTGAAGAGGTACAGAGCCCATGCCAACAAAGCGATCAGGGTTATTTGCAACAACTTCTGCAATACCGTGATTAACATCTCTTGCAAGACTCGCTCCTAATTCAGCTTCAGTAAAATAAAAATAATGATATGGAGCTGGAGCAACTGCTTGTATATCTACCCCCATTTTGTCCATATCTTTTAAACGCTCTTCAACACCCATTAATTTAGGTGCGCGCGTTTTCATTTGCAAAATATTGGTCTGATTAGTAAGTTCAGTTGCATAAATTACAGTAGGGTCATAAGAGGCTGCATTTAAGTGAGTAGTTTTAGCGTTTACTTCAGGATTTAAATAGTGGCAATGAATATCAACAACGACATGTTGTCCTTTTTTATTTTTAACAACTCTTTGAGTTGGACTAGTTAATTTTTTAGCGCCATCTTTTTTTGCTGCTGTCGCTGATACTTTTTTGCTAGCTGCTTTAGCAACAGCTTTTCCAGCGAGCATTTGTGGTGATTCGTATGATCCGTGTTGATGACTTGGGTCGGAGCAGGATGCTGAACAGGTATAAAACATATAAACCTCTTAAAAGTAGTTGAAATAGATTAAATAAAAGAGCTTCTAAAAAACGCCTAGATGCTTAGTTGCTAATTCTGGATTTGCTTGAACTTCTGCGGCTGTTCCTTGGTAGGCAATCCGGCCTGTATTAAGGATAACGATATCATCAGCAACTGACATTGCAAGTTGGAAATTTTGTTCTACTAGGATGATGGCGAGACCTTCATTTTTAATTTCTTTAATCCCTCTAGCTACTTCTGCCACGATGAGAGGTGCCAAACCTTCTGAAGGTTCGTCTAGAAGTAACACATCTGGATTACCCATTAAAGCTCGACCAATGGCTAACATTTGTTGTTCTCCACCAGAAAGTGTTCCTGCTTTTTGTTTAGAGCGATCTTTTAATTGAGGAAACAACTCATAAACTCTAGATATATTCCAAGGTTTTTGGATATCTCTTGATTGAGCTGCAACCTTTAAATTTTCTTCGACGGATAAGCTTGGAAAAATTCTTCTTCCTTGAGGCACTAAACGAATACCGGCACGCGCAATTGTTTCAGGCTTTTGTCTAGCAACTGATTTCCCAAATAAGCTTATTTCCCCAGTTTTTGCAGTAACTAAACCTGCGATGGTCATCATGGTAGTTGACTTACCAGCACCGTTTCTACCTAAAAGAGCAAGCAGGGAAGATCTTTTGAGAGACATTGATACATCATGTAAAACATGACTATCACCATAATAAGAATTAATCTTATCGATTACTAATGCATCAGTGGCCAAGATAGACCTCCTGTGTTTTTGGATCATTAACGACTGCGTCACGATCACCGTCAACGATCACTTTTCCGTATTGTAAGACTAATATTTTTTCTGCAAATGCAAGTGCCATATCCATATCGTGTTCAATCATTACTATTGCAACATCTTTAGAGATCTTATTGATCAGTTCAGAGACCATTACACGCTCATCTTGAGATAATCCAGCGAGAGGCTCATCTAAGAGCAATAATTTAGGCTTTTGAGCAAGTGCTAAAGCAATTTCAACTCTACGTTGTTCTCCATAGGAAATTTCAGAAACATGGCGATGAGCTTGCTGCTTTAGACCAACGCTATCTAGGAATTCTATAGCTTGATCATAGAGAGAGTCTTGAGGTCCTAGGGGGTTGAAGATATTTTTTTTACGACCATCAATACCTAGTAAAGATAAAACCACATTATGTGCAAGCGTATCTTTTTTAAATAGGGTAATAATTTGATATGTTCTACTCATACCCATGTGTGCTCTTGCATGGACAGGTAATGGAATAACTTCTTTCCCAAAAATACTTACTGAACCTGAGTCGGGTTTTAAATCACCAGTAATTTGAGCAAACAGGGTAGTTTTTCCTGCACCATTAGGTCCAATTATTAAACGACGTTCTCCTGGAGCAATTTGCAAATTAACGCTTTGCGTAACGGCGATACCACCAAAGCTCTTTTTTAAATCTTTAACTTCTAAAGCCAAGGTCATGGTTTCTTACCTCCAAACCAACGGTTTTTTAATTGTTTAAAGCCTGGCGCCATGCCTGCAGGCATAAAAATCACGATGAACACAAAAATAATACCTAGAAGCATGTTCCATCTCTCCACAAATCCTGAAACATAGTTTTTAAGGAGAACAATAAGAATGGAGCCAAGAATAGGACCCGCTAATGTTCCAGCGCCTCCAGCGATAACACACAATAGACCTTCGGCTGAAGAGGTAATTGAGATGACGCTTGGATGAATATATTTATTGAGATAGACGTACAAAAGACCCGAAACAGCTCCAAAGAAGCTAGCCATAATAAATGTAACCCACCTGATCATCCAAACGTTATAGCCTAGGGCACTCATTCTTTTTTCTTGATCTCGCGTACCTTTGAGACTTGTACCAAATGGAGAATTGACGATGCGCGCAATGAAGAAAAGTGAAATAACTGTAACAATCAAACAAAACCAATAAAAATTAGTAGAGTTTTCTAAATTGATACCAAATGGGCTAGGGCGTGTTAAGCCAGAAATACCGTTATCACCGTTGGTAAGCGCAACCCAACGATAGCCTATGCCCCAAATAATTTGAGATAGAGCCAGGGTTAGCATCAGGAAGCTTAGGCCTGATGCTCTAAGCGAAATCCAGCCAAAGATTGCTCCAATAAAAGTTGTAAACATGAGGGCAATTACAGCTGTGTAATCATGACTCATACCATATTTTTGAAATAACCAAGCTGAGGTATATGCAGCTAGTCCGAGGTATGTAGCATGACCGAGAGAGGTTAGACCACCGTATCCAACTAGTAAATTTAAGCTGGCTGCAAAGATGACTGCCACCATTATTTGGCTTCCAAGATTTACATAATACTCGCCAAAAAATAAAGGTAAGACGACTAGTATTGCCACTAGCACGATGTGGAAAAATGAATTCTTCATCATGTACGTATCGTTCCAAAAAGACCTGATGGACGAAATGCAATTACGAACACCATTGGTAAAAATAAAATGACATATGCAAGGTCAGGAACCAAAGCGATGCCGAATGTGTAAATGAAGCCAATAATAAAGCTGGCTACAAAGGTGCCGATTAAGCTACCAACCCCACCTAAAATAACAACAATTAATGCTAGTGGGAGCATATCGGCATCAAGCCCAGGGTATGCATTTAACATTGGACCTCCAACAGTGCCTCCGAGACCGGCTAATAAAGCACCTAAGCTAAATACGATAGTAAATAGTTGAGAAGCTGGTATTCCTACAGCTCTTGCCATTTGCATATCATCAACACCTGCTCTAATCATTGCGCCTAGGCGAGTTCTTTCCATCAATAGATAGAGTAAAACAGCGCTGATCATGGAAATACCCAAAACAACTAAACGATAAGTAGGGAAACTAAAGCCAAAAAGTTGCAGAGGAGCTCTGAGCATTTCTGGGGCATTGATTGGAATTGGATCACCACCCCAAATCATCAGACATGCATCGGCAGCGATGAATGAAAGTCCTAAAGTAGCAAGTACTTGACCTTGAGAGTTACCTGAAAGGCTTCTTAAAATGAGGCGTTCAATGATGGCTCCAAGAAGACCAACAAATGCCATTGCAACGATAGCCGCAACGACAAGATTGTAACCACCTCTTAAAACAGAGGCAGCTATGTAAGCACCAATCATAAAAAGTGATCCGTGCGTTAAATTTGCGATACGCATAAGTCCAAATATCAATGCAAAACCGGAGGACAACATAAAAAGAAGCCCTCCGAGTGCAAGACTATTCAGGGTTTGAATGACCCAAAATTGCATAAAATTTAATCTTCTATTAAGTTACTCGAGATTTCTAGCTGGTGGCCAATCTTTTGAATAAACTGGGTTTGCTAAGAATGCTTTAGGATCGTATTTCCAGAACTGGCTCACATTGGTATATGTTTTTGTAACCACGTTCACTAAACGACCTTCTTTGCGCTCGACTTTTCTGATGTATACATCACCAACAACGTTTCCATAACTATCAAAAGTTACAGGACCTCTTGCAGTAGGTACATTGGTCTTTTTAAGAGCAGCTATTAATGCATCTTTATTACCAGCGTTACCGTTAATAGATCTAATAGCTGCATCTAAGACGGCAGCATTAGTATAAGTAGCAGCAGCGTAGAAGCCAGGATCATAGCCTTGAGCTTTTCTGAACGCTGGAGCGAATTTGTTATTAATTGGATTGTTGAGTTCTGCAGAATACCAGCAAGCAGTTTCAATGCCTAAAGCCTCATCGCCCATATTTTTGAGAACTGCTTCATCGAGTGCAGTCATACCACCAACAATAGCGATCTTGCCTTTTAAGCCATATTCATTCATTTGGCGAATGAAACGGAAACCATTTGAGCCAGCAAAGCCTAGGAAGATTGCATCAGCATTCGTTTTAAGTTGAGCTAAGTAGCTACCATAATCAGGAACTGTTAGAGGGGAGAACAAACGTTGGACAATTTTTCCACCGTTTTCTTCAAAGACGCGTTGGAATCCTGCGCACATCTCATGACCATAAGCGATATCGTCGGCAGCTACGACCATTCTCTTATATTTTTTAATATTTGCGCAGTAGTCAGCCATTGGGTGAGCACTTTGTGACGAAGTTGAAGTTGCTCTTACAAACCAAGGATTGGCTTTACGCTGAGTCATATCTTCAGCAGCAGCTACAGAAAGTGTAGGGATTTTATTATCACGGATATAGTCATCAACTGCCAAAGCTTCAAATGCTGCGAGTGGACCCATCACTACGTGAACTTTATTTCTTTCATTTAGTTCAGAGATCTTAGTTTTAGCATTTGCAGGAACGCCACCAGTATCAGCGACAGTAAGTTCAACTTTACGACCGCCAATCATATTGCCATTTTCTGCGAGCCATTGTTTTAAGCCAAGCTCCATATCAATACCGCCGGATGCTAAGGGACCTGTTTTTACGGTAAGTAATCCAATGCGAACAGGCTCGTTATTTTGAGCAAAGATACTTGGAACAGCAAGTCCCAGACCTGCAGCAGCAGAACCTTGTATGAAAGAGCGGCGATCAATCGTCATAAAATCTCCATGGTTAAAATTAAGTTTTCACTATTCTAAATGATTATTTGATCATTTAGCGATTCGAGGTTATCTACACATATTTTCAAATATATAATTTGCTTCAAAAGAGAGGTTAATCTAATATTCACCCATAAAATATAAGGGTTATTACTTAGTTATAGAATAAACATTGAGTAATGTATATATTTTTTTACACGTTTTTTTTGATAAGCTTTTTAACTTAGGTCTGAAACTTTAATTTTTAGTGATTATTTGATCATTATTATTTATTATTGTTCCAGCTTATTTATAATTAATTACTAATAAATTTATCTTACGGAGACGGGTATGAAAATTGGACTGTTAGGCACTGGAAAAATGGGAAGTGCCATGGTTGAGCGATTAATTAATTGTGGTCACGAATTAATCATCTGGAATCGATCAATAGAAAAGGCTCAAGCACTGGTTTCTAAAGGTGCAAAAGTAGCTTCAAATCCAGCAAATGTAGTCGATCAAGTTGAGATTGTTATTTCAATCTTGACGGATGCCAACGCTATAGATTCTTGCTATAGAGGAACTGATGGTGTTCTATCAACGAATGTAACTGGTAAGTTATTTATTGAAATGAGCACTGTTCGACCAGTAACAGCTATTCAAATTGCTAAAGATGTAGCTGCAAAAGGCGGAGCTGTTGTGGATTGTCCTGTAGGTGGGACCGTTGGTCCTGCTAGGGATGGAAAATTGCTTGGACTAGTCGGAGGAGAGGATAAAGATGTTGAAAGGGCTAGGCCAATTCTTGAGCAGTTATGTCGCAGGGTTGAACATGTCGGCCCCAATGGTTCTGGCGTTCGTCTCAAGTTAACTGTTAATTTGCCATTATTGGTTTTTTGGCAATCATTTAGTGAAGCTCTTTCTTTATCCTCACAACTTAATATTTCTCCAGAGCGTTTGATCGATATTTTGTCTGATACCTCTGGCGCACCTAATATGATGAAGGCTAGGACTCCAGCATTAGTTTCTACACTTAAAGGGGAACCGCAACCACCTGCTGCATTTACCCTAGACAATATTCGCAAAGACCTTCGCACAATGATTGAAGAAGCTCAATCAAATGGTTGGGACTTGCCAGTTACTCAAGCTGCCTTGAGTGCACTCGATAAGACCTCTGAAGCTGGTTTGGGTGATGTTGATGGAACTTCAGTTCCAGCTTGGTTTATCAAGACGCATTGTAAATAAACACTTTTAAATATAGAGCTATGTCAAATATTCAATTTAAACTCAACGGGAAAGCAGTTCAAACAGACTCGCCAGAAAACACTCCATTACTTTATGTAATCCGTAATGAGCTTGATCATCAAGGAACACGATTTGGGTGTGGGACTGGAAACTGTGGTGCGTGCACTGTAATTATTGATCAACAAGCTGTTCAATCTTGTGATATCAAGTTATGGGCGAGTGCTGAAAAAGAGGTATTAACAGCGGAAGGTTTAGCTTTTGATGCAATAGGCCAGATCGTTCAAAAAGCATTTATAGATGAACAGGCGGCTCAATGTGGCTATTGTATTAATGGGATTCTAATGAGTGTTACAGCTCTTTTAAAAAGAAATTCTCAACCATCAAAAGAAGTTTTAATGGAAGCTTTAAATCGTCATTTATGTAGATGTGGAACGCACGTTAGAATTCTGCGAGCAATAGATAAAGCCATTCAACAAATTAATCAAAAGAGGGCGGCATGAGCAATTTGACGCTACCAGCAAATATCATTTCCAATCCATTATTAAGTCAATGGTTTCGTTTAGATTATCTACCTAAAATTACTGTTTGTTCAGGTAAGGTTGAAATTGGGCAGGGAATTCAAACGGCTCTTCAACAAATTGCTGCTGATGAGTTAGGTCTTGACTTAGACCAAATAAATTGGATTGCTGGAGATACAATACTCTCTCCTGATGAATGGTATACGGCAGGTAGTTTATCTATTGAAAATGGTGGCGCTGCATTGAAAGCTGCGTTAGGATTTGCTAGGTTCTTAGCTACTCAAGCCGCAGCAAAGCACCTTGATGTTCCTTTTGAGACTGTTCAGGTATCTAGTGGCATCTTTACTAGTTCTCAGAGCAAAGAGAGTTTTACCTATGCACAAATAGCTCAAGACATTGACATCAACCGCAAGATTGAAATGAATGACGAAATTATCTTAAGTAAAAAACAAGTTCAAGCAAAATGGGTAGGAAAGAGTATTCATCGTGATGACTTAATTAATAAGCTATCGGGTGCCGCTTTTATTCATGACCTTGTTATTCCAGGAATGAAGCATGCCAGAATGCTAAGAGGCAAGCATGTTCAATCTACAATTCTTAAGGTCGATCTAGATCAAATTCAACAATTAAGTGGTGTTGAGGAGGTAGTAAGAAGTGGAGATTTCTTAGCAATTGTAGGTTCTAATGAAGCCTTAATTGTTCAAGCTCAAGAAAAAGCGCAAGCTTATATTGAGTGGAAAAATCCAGAGTATGTTCAGGAGCAATCTGAAACTCAGTCAATGATTAAGGGATTAAAGTCAGGTGATGAAATTGCCTTTACTAATGGTAGTGAAAAGCCAATTTCAAAAACTCTCACATTAAGCTATTCAAGGCCATTTTTAGCGCATGCATCTATTGGTCCAGCTTGTGCATTAGCTCATGAAGAAGATGGTGTTCTTACAGTATGGTCTCATACACAAGGCTCACATTTACTTAAAAATCAAATTGCAGTTGGATTAAGGCAAGACCAAAGTACAGTGAAAGTAATTCATACGCATGGTGCTGGTTGTTATGGTCACAACAGCGCAGATGATGTTGCGTTTGATGCGGCGTATATTGCAAAAGTAACTGGTCATCCCATTCGTGTTCAATGGAGTCGTGAAGAAGAGTTAAGTGCAACTCCTTTTGGAGCTCCTGGAGTGATTGAGTTTACTGTTGGTTTGGATGAAGCGGGCAGGATTCAAAATTGGGAATCTGAAATTTGGTCCCCAACTCATATTCATCGTCCGGGATGGTCTGGTAAGTTAAATCTTTTAGGTGCTTGGATGATAGATCCACCGCATCCAATGGATGAGACGAAAGATAATCCACTGCCTCAGGGAGGTGGTTTAAGGAATGCAATCACTTTATATGATGTTTCGTTTCAGAAAGTTAGACATCATATGATTCCACAAGCACCCCTAAGAACTTCGGCATTAAGGGGGTTAGGAGCTTATTTGAATGTTTTTGCTATGGAGTCCTTAATGGATGAAGTCGCTTCTGAAATTGGAGTTGATAGTCTAGAGTTTCGTAAAAAGCATTTATCTGATCCACGGTCAATTCAGCTTTTAGACCAATTAGCAAAAATTTCAAATTGGGAAAATAGGGCTGATTTGCCTGAGGGTTCAGGACTTGGAATGGGATTTGCAAGGTATAAAAACACTGGGGCTTATTGTGGTGTTATGGTTCAATTAAGAGCTGAAGAAAAAATATACATTGAAAAAGTTTGGGCAGTTTGCGATGCTGGACAGATTATTAATCCGGATGGTTTAATCAATCAGATTGAAGGCGGTATTATTCAGTCTATAAGTTGGACCTTAAAAGAAATGGTTACTTGGGATACACAAGGTGTTACATCAGCAAGTTGGGATAACTATCCAATCTTGAATTTTGATGAAGTACCTGAGGTATTTGTTGAGTTATTAGATCAGCCTCATCAACCAAGCTTAGGTGGTGGTGAAGCTGCTGCAGGCCCGACGGCAGCTGCTATAGCCAATGCATTAGTTCAGGCGCTTGGTATAAGGGCACGGCATTTGCCTTTGACTCCAGAGAGGTTAGCACAAGCGATAGAGTAAAAAAACCGCATAAGCGGTTTTTTTATTACGAGCAAAATCAAAATTATTGATTAATCGCCAGTATCAGCTTTTAGGCCAGCGGCTTGGATACCAGCCACAGCGCAAATTTCGTCATTGTCTGAAGTATCACCAGTAACACCAACAGATCCAATAATTTGATTATTAGCATCACGAATTAAAACGCCCCCAGCAACTGGGACCATTTTTCCATCTGACATCACATTTAATGCTGTAAAAAACGCCGGCACTTTTTCAACTCTGCGTGCGAGTTCGCGTCCACCGAAGCCCATACCTAAAACACCCCAAGCTTTGCCTCTTGCAATGTTCTCACGCAAAATGCTGCAATTATCTTCTCTGAGGAGTGCTTTCATGTGTCCACCAGCATCCAGAACAACGACTGTAAGCGGATGGAAGTTCATTTCACGCCCCTTTTTAAGGGCAACTTGAGCAATAGTAAGAGCTTGTTCTAAATTAACATTTGACATAAAAATCCTTTTTTAAATTACGAAACATGATCTGCTGCACAATGATACTTACCCTTCCAAAAGAAGAGAGGGGCTGTATCTTCTGCTTTATTGTATGAATAACTCATGACACGACCTATAAAGATAAGATGGTCTCCTCCATCCACATCGCGTTCTTTTTTACAAATAAAGTGGCCTAGAGTGCCATCTAAAATGGGAATACCTTCAGGACTTAAATGATGAGATATCTCTTTGAATTTATCATCGCTGGGTCTAGCAAAATGATTAGAAATATCCTTTTGGCTTTCAGATAGGATATTCACTACAAAATAGGGGGCGTCAATAAAAGCTTGATGACTTGGAGCTCCTCGAACTTGTGACCAAAGCACGAGTGGAGGAGATAATGAAACAGAATTAAAAGAGCTAACTGTTACACCAAAGAGTTGGCCTTCAGAGTCTTTTGTTGTGATAACTGTAACGCCAGTACCAAAATGTCCTAAGGCATTTCTAAAGTCCCTTTGATCGAATTCAGGGGATTGTTCTGGGGTATCTAGGGAGACGCTTGGGTTTGACATAGTTAGGTTCCAACTTTTATATGAAGTAATAGTAATCGTTTGATCACTTCTAGTCAATCAATGATGCTTACAATAAAAACATTAATATATTTGTATAAGTGACTAATTTTTATATAAAAACTAATAATTATTCGTAATTATTAGGGAAAACCCCATAGAGATGGTTTCATGAAAGTTCCATCTTTGTAGGCTTGTAAAAAATAAGATCCTATATTAAAGTGATCGAACGATCTCTTTAAAGAGGCTAACAAATTTTTATTACTATATATAGGTGAGACGAAAATGACAAAAACAGCATTTGTTCTTGAAGGTAAATTAGGTGCACCAGTATTACTTGTTGCTAATTCACTAGGTGCTAATTATTCCATGTGGGATCCACAAATTGAAGAGTGGAAAAAGAACTTTCAAGTTTTAAGATATAACTATAGAGGCCATGGTGGTACTCCATCAGTTGGTAATTTTGCTACATCGCAAGATTTAGCAGATGACGTTAATGAGTTGTTGGAATCTTTAAACATTAAAGAAATTTATTGGGTTGGTTTATCTTTAGGTGCGATGTTGGGCTTGTACTTTGCAGCACATTATCCACAGAAAGTAAAAGCTTTAGCCTCAGCATGTTTCAGACCATATCAGAGTCCTGAATCATTTGCTATGTGGGAGACACGTATTAAGACAGTTGTTGAAAATGGTGTTGGAGCAATTGTTGCAGGTACTGCTGATCGTTGGTTAACTGAGGGATTTAGAAATACTAATCCTGAAATTGATAAGGCATTGAGAGTTATGATTGGAGCAAATGAAGCTGATGGTTATATGGCATGTGGTCATGCTGTTAAAGATTATGATTTAAGACCTTATGTTGGAAAAATAAGCTGCCCAGTTCTATTGATTGGTGGAAAGTTTGATGGTGGTGCCCCAGCTTCTGACATTGCGGATTTACGTAGTGTCATACCAAATAGTGAATATGCAGAGTTGCCTGGAGCTCATATTGCTAATTTAGAATGCGCAACTGACTTTACTCAGATTGTAAATAAATTCATGTTGTCTCACTAATCAAGGGGAGGCTAATTGTGTCTACTAAACCTGTAAATGTCGCAGTAATTGGTTATGGATGGTGGGGAAAAATTATTACCGCAACTCTTGAGGTGAGTCCTTTATTGAATGTTGTTTTAGTGGTTGAGAGTGATCCTAAGGTCAATGAAATTGCTCAAGAAGATGGAAAGAAGAAAAACTTTAAAGTTGCAAATGATTTTTCTCAAGCAACATCTAGTGACGAGGTAGAAGCAATTATTTTATGTACGCCCCATCAGTTTCATGCACAACAGATTCAATTAGCAGCGAAGGCTGGAAAGCATGTCTTTTGCGAGAAGCCTTTATGTTTAACATTTGAAGATGCTAAGGCTGCAATTGATGCATGTAATGCAGCAGGGGTTAAATTAGGTATTGGTCATGAAAGACGTTTTGAGCCTGCTGTGATTGCATTAAGGGAAGAAATTGCAAAGGGTACACTTGGTAACGTTTTGCAAATCGAAGCTAATTTTTCGCAAGACAAATTTTTTGCTTTACCTCCTGATAATTGGCGCTTGTCCAATAAATTTGCACCAGTGGGGCCATTGACTGCAACTGGTATTCATTTGGTTGATTTAGCGATCGCAATTTTAGGACCTGCGGAATCAGTATGGGCGAGATTGTCTACTCGAGGAAGTAAGTTTGAAAACGGCGACACACTCGGTATTATGTTGGCTTTTCCTGGGGGTGCAAACGCTTTAATAAGTGCAATTTTAGCTACGCCATTTGATGGTCGTTTTTGCGTTTATGGATCTCAAGGATGGATGGAGATAAGAGATAATACGCATCCGGAAAATCCGACAGGTTGGAACGTAACAACACAGTTAAGAGGTCAGGAGAAAAAGACACATTTTATGTCTCCTGCTCCTACCGTTAGGTCTAATTTAGAGGCTTTTGCAGGTGGAATTCGTGAGATTGCTCCTTATCCTGTTACTCAAAAGGAAATGCTGGCAAACGTTGGTGCCCTTGAAGCGATCATGCGATCTGTTGTTACACAAACTATAGAGCCTGTTCAAGGGTAATTCCCTATAAAACAAGTATTTATAACTGACCATTTGATCAGTTAAAATACAGGCATGGAGTTTAAAAAAATATGTCTGTAGATAAAAATAAATCGAATATTGGGCAGACCGAACCAGCGCCAAGAAAACGCATGAAGCGAGAAGATCGCGATCGCGAAATTGCTGCTGCTGCAGTCGCTTTTTTTGCTGAGGTCGGATTTGATGGTGATACGCGCGAGTTAGCCAGAAGGCTAGGCGTCACTCAATCTTTAATATTTAGATATTTTCCCAATAAAGCAGCATTAATTGAGCGTGTCTATCAAGAGGTCTATGTAGGCCGATGGAATCCTTATTGGGAAACTATCATTGCGGACAGAAGCGTTCCTTTGGAGGATAGATTAATTCGACTTTATAAGGATTACTCACATATCTCTTTGACTTATGACTGGGTCAGAATTTTTATGTTTTCAGGCTTAAAAGGCGAGGATATCAATACACGCTATTTGAAGTTTTTGCGTAGTCGAATTTTGGAACCCATTGCTATAGAAGTAAGAGCAGAGCTTGGTCTTCCACCGCCCGAAGAGCTTCCTTTAAAAATAAGTGAAATTGAATTAGCTTGGGGTATTAATTCAAGGATATTTTATTTAGGTCAGCGTAAATGGATTTTTAATATGCCTTTAGATCTAGATATTGATACTATTATTGAACATACGATCATTACTTATTTGTCTGGGGCTAAAACGGTAGTTCCTATGTTGATTAAAAATGACTAAGTTATTGAAATTAAATAATAATTTATAATTTATTTTTCATATTTACTGTTTCAATTTATTCTAAGATTACTTTTAATTTAGGGTTTTTACCTATTGAGATGAACTTTTTTTAGACATATAAATGATCAATTGATTACTTTTTGTTTATAATACGAGAATATCTCTTTTACATCTAATAGATCGGAATAAATATGAAGCTTAGTACATTCATGATGCCAATTCATCCACCTGGCAGAAATTTGACAGAAACGTTTAATGAAGACCGTGAGGCCGTCATATTGGCCGATCACCTTGGTTTCAGCGAAGCGTATGTTGGTGAGCACGTTACAGACGCTGCTGAAACAATAACTAATTCAATGATTTTTTTATCAAGTTTGATTTACCACACTAAAAGAATTAAGTTAGGTACTGGTACGATTAATTTACCGAATTCTCACCCAGCAGCGATTGCAGCACAGGCTGCAATGATGGACCATATGTTGGAGGGGCGTTTCATCATGGGTATTAGCCCTGGTGGGTTGATGTCAGATGCAGAAGTTTTTGGAAATTTCAAGAGCGATCGTAATGCAATGTTTGTTGAGTCAATAAATACAATTCTACAGATTTGGGAAGGTGAAGCACCTTACAACATTAATGGTGAGTTCTGGAAGATCTCTACTGAAAATACAATGATTCCTGAAATTGGTCAGGGTTACATCATGAAGCCTTATCAAAAACCACATCCATTGATTGTTGGTACTGCTGTTGCGCCATTTTCAAAGGGTGTTACTGAGATGGCTAAACGTGGATGGCAGCCGATCTCTGCAAACTTCTTGATGCCAGAATGGGTTAAAACACACTGGCCAAAATATGTTGAAGGAAGAGAAGCTATTGGCGCTGTTCCACATCCAAGTGAGTGGCGTGTTGCGAAAAGTATTTTTGTGGCGGATGATGAAGCTACTGCACAAAAATATGGACGTGGTGAAGATGGCCCTTACTATGCCTACTTTAAATCATTGAGTCGCAAGTTGGTTAATGGCGGAAGAAGTAATTTATTTAAAGTAGACCCTAATATGCCTGATTCAGATGTAACCCCTGAATTTGTGACGAATCGTCTCGTATTGGCTGGAAATGTTAATTCAGTAGTTGATCAGCTTTTGCAGTTTAGAGAAGAGGTTGGTGATTTTGGTAATCTTCTATATGCTTGTCATGATTGGAAGAATATTGAATTAGCAAAGCGCTCTATGGAGCTTATGGCTAAAGAAGTAATGCCTCGCGTTAACGAGGCTATTGGTCAAACTCAAGACAACCCAGTTATTGCTTAAATAGGTCGCAAGCGATTTGTAATAATTGCAAATCGCTTCCCTTTGCTCCCATTATGGATATTCCAAGCGGGGCATTATCTAAAGTGCAAAGTGGCAAATTAATTTGTGGTGTTCCGCAAAGTCCAGCAATACAAAGTAGTTGGAAGCATTGTTTGCGATAAACCTCTAGCTCTTCATTAGGCGCATCCAAAAGAGGAGCTATGCCTGCAACTGTAGGAAGTACAAGGATGGCATTATTTTCTAGTAATTTATAGATCGTGCTTTGAATTTGTGGCCATTTATTTTGTGAATGATGTATTTGTTCGATAGTAAGGTTTTTAGCCATTTCAAACCTTGCTCTGATTGGAGGGCTAACACTTTCCAAATTAGCACTCACCCATCCACCTAGGTTTTTCCATACTTCACTACCTTGAAGTATTCGAAAATGGTCTGCCCACTCAACAAGGGATTCTTCTCCAATAGACACCTCTTCAAATTCACCAAATTTAGAAAAATGACTTTTGATTGTTGAAGCTATTTTAGGATCTATAACTTCAAAAGCCTCTTTTAAATATATAAATTTTGGTTTTTCCAAGCTTACAGATTCAGTACTTTTAGGTAAGAGTATTTCACCTATTTCTTTGAGTAATTCTGCTTGATTACTGAACCAACCCAGGGTATCAAAACTAGAGGCTAAGCCACAGGAATTATCAAGAGCGATTACTCCATGTGTTGGTCGTATGCCAAAGAGACCACAAAATGATGCTGGTGCTCGAATGGAGCCTCCAGTATCAGAGCCAATTGAAAAATCAACTAGCTTAGCACTTAAGGCCGCAGCTGAACCGCTAGACGATCCTCCGGTCATTCGACTAGGACTTGCGCTATTGATTGGATTACCGTAATGAAAATTATTTCCAAACAGATTGTAGGTGAGTTCATCGCAATGGGATTTGCCTAATAGAGAAGCGCCATTGTTGAGAAGTTTGGATACTGACGTATTCGTATCTGATGCAATTGGGTGTGTATCTTTCCATCCGGGATTTCCAAAACCTGTTGGGTATCCCTTCACATCGAAAATATCTTTTAATACGAATGTTTTTCCGGTGAGTGTACTTGAAGCATTTCCCTCAATGCAGCAAGAAGGATCGATTAAAGCTCCAACGTTATCTTGAAATTTTTTCATTTATATAAATTGAATTAAGAGGATTCATTAATTGTAAAGCACCCTAAAAATTATGGATTTGCTATTAATTATGTGTGTTAGGATTAGGGTTACTTTTAAAAAAATGCTAACAAAATGGAGACTTAAAAATGCCCAATTTAATTAAACATATTGCAATGAGAGTTGTAAATTTAGAAGAGAGTGCAAAGTTTTATGAGACAGTATTTGGCTATAAGCATGTTAATACTGTTTTAAGAAAAGGAAAAAACGGTGATCATATTTCAAAGCATATGACTGATGGTTATATGGATTTGACATTGATTCACTATGAATCCGAAGATGCTGATGAAGCAAATTTTGCTGGACCTGCTCCATGCATTCATCATATTGGAATGGAAGTTGAGGATCTAGATGCTTTTATTAAGTCTGTAAAAGAAAATGGTGGTGAGATTCTGACTGAACCTGGTCATTTGCCTGTTAAATTTAGGTCTCCGGGAGGACCGGTTGCAGAGGTTGTTCCTATGGAACGTTGGGAGGCAAAAACTTTAGCTGCAGGAGTGCACGGTAAAGTTCTAGCGTAAACTTTTCTTTAATGATGTATTCGCATAAAAAGCGAGTCTTTCTAAAAAAAAGCCTTATTAGTATTGGTTTGTCACAAATTGCTTTTAGAAACATCTCATTCGCTATGGATGTTTGGCCAAGTGGTAAACCGATAAAGTTAATTGTTCCAGCTCAACCTGGTGGTGGGCTGGATTTTATTGCGCGAATAATGGCTGATAAGCTTGCTACAGCAACCAAAGTATCCTGGATAGCGGAAAACATTGGTGGTGGAGGTGGCTCTATTGCATCTTTGGTAACTGCAAGAGCTCCTGCAGATGGTCAAACGTTCATGATTGTTAATATAAGTACGCATGGCACTAATCCAGCAGTGAGGAACTTACCTTATGATGCCCTTAAAGATTTCACGCATATTTCTATGATTGGTGGGTCACCCAATGTTTTAGTATCTAGTAACACACTATCTCCTTTAGGTAGTTTAGAGAATTTATTTGCTTATTTAAAATCGCTAAATCGTCCTATAACTTATGGGTCTGCAGGGCCTGGTACTTCGTCTCATTTGCTAGTTGAACAATTAGGCGCAAGCATGGGGATTGCAGTGACCCATGTACCCTACAGAGGTATTGGTCCAGCCCTAGTTGATTTGATGGGAGGGCGTTTAGATATTGCTTTTCCAGGATTATTAGCGGCGATGCAATTTATTAAAAGTGGTCGGTTGATACCTTATGCTATTACTTCTTCTCATAGGAATAATTTATTACCGCAATTACCAACCTTTGCAGAAAAGGGTCTTACAGAGTTTTCAAGTTTGCAGTGGTATGGTATTTCGGGACCTGCAAATTTAAAACCAGAGATAACAAAAGCATTAAATAATCAGATTCAAAGGATACTTCATGATCAAGTTTTAATTAGTAAGTTCGAATCTGAGACCTTGACAGTATTGCCAATGAGCTCAACCCAGTTTACAGAATATGTTGCAAATGATATTCAAAAATGGAGTAAATTAGTAAAAGATCGCAACATCAAGATCGAACTTTGATGAGGATGTATTTACACTACTTTGTTGCTAATGAGTAAAATTTTAGCTGTTGCACCTATGATAAATACCGCGATTCACAAACCGAACAAATATTGATCTTCTTAACAATCAATACCTCATTACCAACCCATACCATAGCTGTGCTTTACAAAATCCGATGGCAGGTCGAGTTGTTCTTCATCCAAAAATTTCATTATTTGAAAAGCATAGACATCAAGGGGGACATATTAGGGAATTCGCTAGTAGTAACTTCTTCTAATACACGTTAATTTGATTATTCAATAATTAAATGGAGACTATTATTGCTATGCGTACCTTTTTATCTAAACGTTTATATCTAAAGCGAATTGTGATGGGATTTGCAGCTTTCGCTTTTTTAGGTTCATCGCTCGTTTTTGCACAACAAAAACCCCCAATTAAGATTGGTTTTACGATGCCACAAACAGGGGGGCTTGCAGCAAATGGTAAGGCTGCACTGCTTGCTATGCAAATGTGGAAAGACGATGTCAATGCTAAGGGTGGATTATTAGGCAGAAAAGTAGAGTTCGTGTTTTATGACGATCAAACGAATCCTTCTCTTGTAACTGGCTTTTATTCCAAACTATTAGATGCCGATAAGGTTGATATTATTTTGGGAAGTTATGGTACAAATATGCAAGTGCCTCCACTCCCGATGGTTATGCAGCGTAAGCTCTATTATGTTTGTTTATTTGGCTTAGATCCGAATGCACGTTTTAATTATTCTGGGTACTTCCAAATGCAACCAAATGGTCCAAATCCAGCTGTTGACAACACCGGTACTTTCTTAGAAGCGGCTATGTTAGCAAATCCAAAACCAAAGACCATCGCTATAGTTGGTGGTGATGCAGAATATCCTGCAGTCGCAATGGAAGGTGGACGAAAAAATGCTAAGCTTTTAGGTCTGAAAGTCGTTTACGATAATACATATCCACCAACGACCACAGACTTTGCTCCAATCATGAGAGCAATTGCGGCAACAAAGCCTGATATTGTGATGGTTAATTCTTATCCACCTGATACAGTTGGAATGATCCGCGCAGCTTATGAGGTAGGGTTGAAAGCGCAAGTTTTTGGTGGACCTATGATCGGCACGGCTTATGCTTCTGTGAAGAAACAACTAGGACCTTTACTCAATAATGTGGTGGGCTTTGAAATGTATGTTCCTGAGCCAACGATTAAGTTTGCTGGAGTTGAAAAGTTCTTAGAGCGCTATCAGGCGGTTGCGGGTAAAGAGGGTGTTGATACTTTAGGCTTTTATATCCCCCCATTTGCTTATGCCATGATGCAGATTATTGGTGAGGCTGTAGAAAAAACACAAAGTTTAGACCAGCAAAAGCTAATTGACTATACACACGCTGCGACTTTCCAAACAGTGGCTGGTGAAATCAAATTTGGCGCTAATGGAGAGTGGGCTGTTCCTAGAGCCCTTTATGTTCAGTATCGCAATATTGAAGGCAATGATACGGAGCAATTTAAAAAGGCTGGAAAGGCAGTTATTCTAGCTCCTGCCAAGTTCAAATCTGGTGATATCATTTCCCCATTTGATGGTACACAAGGTAAGAAATAAAGTATTTATTAAAAGCGCCTTGATATAATCCCCTTGAATGAATAAATTCAGGGGGATTGCCTTTTTTACAGTGCCATCTTTAAACTGGGTCTTTTGAAGTTATCGCTCCAAAGCGTGCTGAACAAGGTATTGCGTCACGAGGCTATCAATAGAAAATCAAAGGGTATATATGAACGTATTGATTACGGGCACTACGTCTGGTATTGGTTGGGAAACCGCTATTGAACTTGCTAAACGTAATTGCAATTTATTTTTAGCCAATCGCTCGGAAGAAAAAACAAACGAACTGATGCAGCTGATTGCTAAAACATCACCGCATGTCAAAGTGACCTACTTACCGATTGAGCTCGATAGCTTACAATCCGTCAAACAAGCTGCTACTCAGTTTTTAGATTTAAATGAAAACTTAGACCTTCTGATTAATAATGCAGGTCTTCTTGGTAAAAAAGGTATCACAAAAGATGGTTATGAAGTTACCTTTGGAACGAACCACTTAGGGCACTTTTTACTAACGGAACTGGTAAGACCAGCCCTTGTCAAAACCCCAAATGCAAGAATCTTGAATCTTGCAAGTAATGCCCATCGCGCCGCTGAATTTCATGGTTGGAATGAGCAACACGTCCCCACAAAATCCGTAGATGGTTATCCAGAATATGGTTTCTCAAAAGTTTGTAATATTCTGCATATTAAAGAAATTACACAACGACCTGAATACCTAGGCATTAAAGCCTATAGCGTACACCCTGGTGTAATCCTTACTGAAATTTGGCGACATACGGCTCCTCCCGCAACGCTCAAAGCCAGCACACCGTTTTTGAAAGACGCTAATGAGGGTTGCCAAAATACACTCTTCTGTGCGTTTACACAGGAAGATTTTCCGAATGGATCATTTATAGTTAATAAAAAACCTGCGGATGTTTCGGTGATGGCAAATGATAAAAAACTTCAAAAAGAGCTTTGGGAATTTAGCATGCAAGCTGTTCAGCCGTATTTATAAACTTGATAAATGAAGGTAAATAAAAAACAAAAAATCCATGTAAGCTTTTATTTAGTGAGCTTAGAAGATGATTTATATGACTAAAATCATGGCTGTTGCACCCATGATGGATTGGACAGACCGGCATTGTCGCTCCTTCCATCGAATCTTAAGCAAAGGGAGTCATCTTTATACTGAGATGATTAATACTGGAGCCATTATTTACGGTGATGCTCAACGACATCTCGATTTTAATAAGGATGAACATTACCTTGTTCTGCAGCTTGGGGGGAGTGATCCATCTGATTTAGCAAAAGCAGCAATTAAAGCTCAAGAATGGGGTTACGATCAGATTGACCTTAATTGTGGTTGCCCCTCAGAGCGAGTTCAAAAAGGATCTTTTGGAGCTTGCCTAATGGCTGAGCCAGAATTAGTTGCACAGTGTGTCTCTGCTATGAAGGAAGTAGTATCTATTCCAATTTCAGTAAAGCATCGTCTAGGGCTGGATAACATGGATCAATCGATTGATGATGATTATCAGTTTGTATTGGATTTTATGTGTAAAGCTGCGCAATCAGGAGCTATTCAGCTAACCATACATGCCAGAAATGCAGTTTTGAAGGGATTATCCCCTAAAGAGAACAGAACGATTCCTCCTTTAAGGTATGACATTGCAAAGCAATTACGAGAAGATGTGCAAAAACATTTTCCTAATGTGAAAGTATTACTCAATGGTGGTTTAGATCAAAATCAGAGTATCGTCAATCATTGGAATGATTTTGATGGATTTATGATTGGTAGAGCGGCTTACCATACCCCAGCGATGATGCTGGGTTGGGATCAAATGTTGGGTACTGAGGGACAACAATTTGGATACTTTTTAAATGATCAGGTTTGGTTAAAGATTCAAGATCAGATTATTCAATACTCTCAGCAATGGCTTGAAGAGTGTAATCAAAAAGTCGAGGTTTTTCATATTGCTGCCATAACTCGCCACATTTTGGGCTTAGCGCATGGCTTGGGTGGGGCTCGGCAATGGCGACAGTATTTATCAGACCATCGCTTACTTTCTCAAGTAAGAACGCATCAAGACATAGAGCAGTTTTTCACTCAAGCAAGCCGTGCTCTTCGTATTTTTTCTGATGACAATCACAATCACTATTCTTTTAGTGTGGACTAAATACAATTTACATCTTTTATTTACAATTACCTTAATTAACTTCTACGAATTCAAAAGGAATCACTTTTATGTTTAAAGCGCTAGTCTTAAATAAAGAACCAAGTTTTTCTGCAAAGGTTGAAGAATTAAATATTGAAAGCTTGCCCCATACAGACACAGAAGTAGATGTGGAATATTCAACATTAAATTTTAAAGATGGTTTAGCTATAACAAATAAGGGACCTGTAGTTCGACTTTGGCCTATGGTTGCTGGTATTGATGGGGCGGGAAAGATTGCTCATAGCGAAAACTCTGAATGGAAGAAGGGCGACCTTTTTATTCATAATGGTTGGGGTGTAGGAGAAACTCATTGGGGGTGTTTATCTCAAAAGGCTCATTTAAAAAGTGAATGGCTGGTTAAATTACCAACTGCCTTTACTCCTAAGCATGCAATGGGCATTGGAACTGCAGGTTACACAGCGATGTTATGTATTAATGCCATAGAAAATGCTGGAGTTAAACCAGAAAGTGGAGAAGTTCTTGTCACTGGATCTACCGGTGGCGTTGGAAGTGTAGCTATTGCAGTTTTGGCTCAACTTGGTTTTCAGGTTGTTGCTGTCACAGGTAAAGTAAGTGAAGAGACATATTTGAAGTCTTTGGGAGCATCTAGAGTTATCGATCGCAAAGAGTTTGCTGAGCCTGGAAAACCATTACAAAAAGAAAAGTGGGCTGCAGCAATTGATACTGCTGGATCTCATACTTTGGTAAATATTTGTGCTCAGATGCAATATGGTGCTCCAGTTGCTGCTTGTGGTTTGGCACAAGGTGCTGATCTTGCTTTAACTGTGATGCCGTTTATTTTGCGAGGAGTGCAACTCATCGGTATTGATTCTGTGATGGCGCCAATGTCAAAAAGACAATATGCTTGGGATAGATTGGCTAAAGATTTAAATATTCAGAAGTTGGAAAGCATGATTCAAGAGATTACGCTTGAACAAGTTCCTGAGTATGCACAAGCCCTAATGGCAGGTCAAGTTTCAGGACGAATTGTTGTCAAACTTTAGTGTGCTTTGTCTAGAATCAGAAGTGTGATCCCTAGGTTGTTATAAATATCTTTAGTCAGATGTTTCTTGATAGCTGGATAGGATTTCGTTAACTCTTGAAAAGAGAGGGATTGAGGTCCTAGGCTTTCACCAAAATAGACGTCTAGAACATATTCTCGCCATAACCCATATTCCATAGCATTTCGGAACTCTTGACGAATTTTTCCGCCTTTACCAGACGAGCCATGTCCGTGAATCACTTTTACGGCACGAAGACCTTTACTTCTGAGTTTGTCAATTTGTATATGGAATCGTTCAAGTGCCTCGTCTATACTAGGCATATTCATTTCTAGATTGATTGTTTGGATTTGCCACTTGGCGTTGGCTTCTATTAGAGTAGAAGTTGAGCCACAAAATGGACACTCAGAAGCTAATAAGCTCCTATTGTTTCCACAATCAGCACAAATAGCAACAGGGCTTCTCATAATTCAAAAAATATCAATCAAAATATGTAAAAATAGTGCTCAGTATATTTAATGCACTAACATAGGGGAAGTATATGTTTATCAATAAGAAATTCTTATCTTTGTCCATAGTAACACTGTTGGTAGCGTGTTCGAACATGGGTTCTCAATACGTGCCTGTTGTTGATAAAAAAGGTATTGATGAAAATAAGTATCAACAGGATTTAGCGGAATGTCAAAACCTCTCTACTGAAACAGAAGCTTCTGGAGCTAGTGGGGCTAAAAAAGCTGCTGGTGGAGCAGCTGTCGGTGCTCTATTAGGTTTAGTTGGGGGTGGAAACAGCACGAATATAGCTCAGGCAGCTGGAATAGGTGGTGTTATTGGTGGAGCATCCGGCCTTTATTCTGGTAATTCTGAAAAGCAAAATATCATTCGTCGCTGTTTATCTGGTAGAGGATATAAAGTTCTCAATTAATCTATATTCGCTTTGATATTCAATTCTTATCTATCTAAGATATCGATTATTTTTGGCGTTTGTTTTTATGCATCAGGCTGTGCTCTTCCATTTGCGGGTTCAGCCTTTTCTGTTGTTTCATCCGCCTCATTTGTTGAATCCACTGCGATTAATGGGGCTAGTTATGTAACTACTGGTAAAGGCGTCTCAGAACATGTAATGTCTGGTATGGCAGATCAGGACTGTAAACTTTTTAATGTCATTGATGGGAAGCAAGTCTGTCAAGACTATCAATTAGACAAAATTCCTCAAAAAGATTTAACTACAAGATATTACATAAAACCTCCTCAATCCGTTGAGGAGGTTATTCAGTTAAATACAAAATGACAAAACTAACGGTAAGAATCTAACCACTTCAAGCCTTCAGAAGTACCTTTCAGAGGCTTATATTCACATCCTACAATACCATCGTAAGGCAGCGTATCTAAAAGATTTAAGAGGTATTGATAATTTACTTCACCAAGATTTGGTTCATTGCGATGGGGTACACCAGCAATTTGAATATGTCCGATGTAGGGTAGATTTTTGATCAGGTGATGTTCCAGATTACCTTCCATGATTTGCGCATGGAAAAAATCCATCATGAGTTTTACATTCGGGAGTAGAAGTTCCTGAATGACTTGAACTGCCTGAGATTGATAGTTAATAAAATAATTTGGCATGCTAGTCGTATTGATTGGTTCAATAAGAACATCAATATTAAAAGGCTCACAAGCTAAGGCAGCAAATTCGATGCGTTTTAAATAGGTGGGTAATAAATCTTGGAATGTTTGCCCATCAGGAATAATTCCGGCCATCACATGTAAATTGGGGCAATCCATTGCCTGTGCATATTCGATTGCCAGTGAGATTCCATCTTCAAATTCTTTTTGACGATCAGTCAAAACTGCGATGCCTCTTTCCCCAGCTTGGAAATCACCTGGAGGAGAATTAAATAGTTGTAATTTGAGTCCATGAGTGGTCAATTGATCAACTATAGATTGAGCAGGGTATGTATAAGGAAATAAGAATTCCACATATTCAAAACCGTCTGCAGCAACCAAGCCAAAACGATCAATAAAATCAACCTCTTGGTACATCATGGAGAGATTCGCTGAAAAATTAGGCATTTTGATTTTCTTTAAAGGAATTAATTTTTGTCTTTGTGTTTAGCCTGTGCTCTAAACTCCCAAGGTGGGATAGGGTTTTCTTGGATCCATAATCCTCTTTTATTTTGGCGAGCTATTTGTTCAGCTTTTGAGTAGCGTTCAGCTTCTTCGGCTGGTTGATTATGAGCATATTTTTTAAAGTGCCAAGCAACTCCTTGAAGAATTAAATACTCATTAATATCTTCATCTCCAATTTTCACAATACCTAAAATTCTACCAAAGACGTCTTTATCTCTTGTTTCTATTTTTACGTTTTGAGAGAAAACTTTTTCGCTTAATGTTCTTTTAGCGCGATTACCGAAAGATTGGGAACTTTCAGGGCAATCAATACCAGCTAAGCGAACTTTGAATTGTTGATGATTAGCATCTAAAACTGTGAGGGTATCTCCATCTGAGATACCGATAACCTTGCCGGCTATTTCACCTGTAGATTTTGTTTTTGCATATGAACAGACAAATGATGAGCTTAAAATGCCAATGAAAAAAATTACCAGAATTTTTTTGAATAGAGTCATGATTTCCTCAGTTAGCTAGAGTCTGATTACTGTTTAAACAACATGTTCAACACAAATCACAAATTCATTCTAACTGATTTTAGTTACATTGATTCATTCAATATATTTTCATAATCTTCAACAGAAGCAAGTCTAGGATTCATGAGGTGGCAATGATCTTTAAGAGCGCCATCAATGATTTTAGGGAACATTTCTTGCTGAACTCCTAATTCTTTCAAACCGGATGGAAGCCCTAATTTTTTATTCATTTCAAGCAGTGCAGGGATGATATCCGATGCACTTTTTAGTCCAATGGCTCTTGCCATTCTAAAAATTCGATTATCTTTGATTACACTTGATGCTTCTTGGTTAAATTTCACTACGCTTGGTAAAAAAATCGCATTCAGTGTTCCATGGTGGAGTTTAGGGTTAATTCCACCAAGACTATGGCTCAAGCTATGAACACAACCAAGTCCTTTTTGAAAAGCCATTGCTCCTTGCATTGAAGCTGACATCATATTCAAACGAGCATCTTGATCTTGTCCATTTGAGCACGCCTTTTCAATGTTAGCCCAAGCTCTTTCTAAGCCATCCAAAGCAATTCCATCAGCGGGAGGATTAAATGGCGAGGCCATAAATGTTTCCATACAATGCGCAATTGCATCCATACCAGTAGCTGCAGTTAGGAGAGGAGGGAGTCCTAAAGTTAATAAAGGATCGCAAATAGCAGACTTGGGCATCAAAAACCAAGAATGTAGTCCAACTTTTCTACCATCATCCAAGATAACGATTGCGCCTCTGGCAACTTCACTGCCTGTCCCACTTGTGGTCGGAATAGCAATCAATGGTGCAACTTTCTCTGTGATTTTTGGTGAACCACCTTCAATAGTTGCGTATGTTTTCAGGTTACCTGGGTGGGTACTAAGAATTGCAACAGCTTTTGCACAATCCATGGAGGATCCACCACCGATAGCGATTAAACCATCGCACTCATGCTTTTTGTATAGCTCTGCAGCTTCTCTGGCAGCAGCCTCTGTTGGATTAGAGGGTGTTTGATCAAAAATAAAGTGATTTTGATTTTTAAGCAGAGATGTTGCTTTATGCAAAATTCCAGATTTTAAGATTCCTTGATCTGAAATAAATAATGGGCGATGGATACCGATTCGTTCACATTCACTTGGAAGTTTTTCTAATGCTCCAAATTCGATATGGATTTGGGTTAAGTAATGAATAATTGACATAGTATTTTTTATTAATAATGGTTAATTTGTCACACATTATGCATAAGATATGCACATTAAATAAGATAGCTGACTTATTCTAACAAGTTTTAATTTTCTTCAGATTTTAAATTTTTTATACTTTTTGTAATATGCAATACATAGATATTGAAGCGTATATTATTGGTGAGAATTTTAAATTCGAGCGTGAATTAAAGGGTTATTCACGCGCTCAATTAGCACAAAAAGTATGTTGTTCAGTACAGCAAATTCAACAAATTGAAGATGGTGGAAAGTTTTATTTTTATACTGAAGCTCAAAAGTTAAAAACTAAAAAATTAGCTCAATTTTTAGAAATGAGCGAAGAAAAAGCTTTCTTAGGAATTGCACCTGAGATTAAAAATGATTTAAAGGTAGGAAATTTACCAATATCTGAAAAGCCTGCTTTTCAAGGTATTTCTCTTGGTGGTAAGCTTGGATTTGGGGTGTTGTCTATTTTGATATTGGGTTTTGGTATGTATGAATTGGGTATGCCAGACAAAAATTTATATGAATCAACATCCGTAAAATCAAGTCAATTGGCAAACTTAGTAATTAGTGAGCAAATTATCAAAAGTGATCAAGATTCAATTGTTCAAGAAACTCAAAATCCAGAGAGCGATCCTTGCAAAATTCAAGTAAGTTCTAGTACCACTTTTAAGTCGGATAAGCCAAGTATGGCGGGTAATTTTGTAGTGTTGCAGAGCAGTTCACCCCATAAGATTTGTTTAGTGGATGGTAAGGGTGTAAAGCAAGTTGTCGAAATATTGCCCGGCACTAGAAAGCTTGTTGGTGGCGAAGGTCCTTTTCAATTAATTGGAAATCAACTAAATGACATTGAAATTTACTATCAAGGGTCTAAGGTTGCGAGTGTTGATCAAGGTTTGCAACAGATTGAGTTAAAAGAAATTCCATTTCAAAATGGCATTGAAACAATTAAGACATTGGTGGTAAGTCAAAATGTGGAAAATATGAATGGTTCTTCTCAAGAAAATACCAACTTATCCATAGTGAAAAATACAGTAAATAATGAAAATACCTTTATTTCGACTGTCACATCCGAAGTAAAGTCAAACGCAAATATCTCTCCTACATCAGATGAATAAAGCCGTTGGTTTGACGTAGTTACTTTTCATTTGGTTTATTATCATGGATGAAATTCTAACTATTTTAAAAAGGTGAAAATTATGAATTATGTTTTTGCTCCGGAGCAAATCCCTAGCGTCCCAGTAAGAGGGGCAGATTTACATTATGCGGTTTCTAGAATTTTTTGTGTAGGCAGAAATTATGCTGCTCATGCAAGAGAAATGGGATTTGATCCAGATAGAGAGCCTCCTTTTTATTTTACAAAAGCTGCGAATTCTATTGTTATGTCTGGCGCTACCATTCCTTATTCCTTGGGTACAAAAAATCTACACTATGAGATGGAGTTAGTTATCGCAATTAGCAAACCTGCTTTTAGAGTATCTGTTGAAAACGCCCAAGATCATATTTATGGATATGCGTGTGGACTTGATATGACTAGAAGAGATCTACAAATCAAAAGCAGAGAAATTGGTCGTCCATGGGACTTTGGTAAGGCTTTTGAAAACTCTGCAATTATCACTCCTTTAGTACCTAAATCAGAAATTGGTGAGTTAAACAGTGGCAATATTGATCTTCAAGTCAATGGTGTAACAAAGCAGAAAGCTGATTTGAAGGACATGATTTGGAGCGTTTCTGAAATTATTTCTAACCTTTCTGAATACTATCATTTGAATGTTGGAGATTTAATCTACACAGGTACACCTGAGGGTGTTGGTCCAGTTGTGACTGGGGATCATCTCGTAGGTAATATTGATAAGCTCGGAACACTTGAATTATTCATAGGTCCTGCTGAATAAATCATCGACCTCATGATTAATAAAATAGTTGATAATTTATCCGATGCCTTTACCGGGTTAAAGGATGGGGCAACCATCATGATTGGTGGTTTTGGTGGCTCTGGAATACCACATGAGTTGATTGATTGTTTGGTAGAGCAGGATGCTAAAGATCTGGTCATTATTACTAACAATGCTGGTAGCGGGGAAACGGGTATTGCTGCTCTATTAAAAGCGCGTCGTGTTAGAAAAATTGTTTGCTCCTATCCTCGCATGGCGGACTCTCATCATTTTGAAACCCTGTATCGCTCTGGGCAAATTGAGCTTGAGCTTGTTCCCCAAGGTAATCTTGCAGAAAGAATCCGTGCGCAAGGAGCAGGTTTAGGGGGATTTTTTACTCAAACGGCTTACGGAACATTGTTAGCTGAAGGTAAAGAAACCAGAGTTATCAATGGTAAAAATTACGTATTTGAGACACCACTTGCCGCAGACTTTGCATTGATTCGTGCATTAAAGGCTGATCGTTACGGAAATTTAATTTATCGTAAAGCAGGTAGAAATTTTGGACCCGTCATGGCTATGGCTGCTGATACAACAATTGCTCAAGTGAGTGAGATTGTTGAATTGGGAGAGATTGATCCTGAAGTTGTGGTTACGCCTGGTATTTTTGTGAAGCATGTTGCTCTCGTAAAGGACAGATCATGAATGACAATGTTCTAAAACCTATTACTAGAAATGAAATTGCCCAAAAAATTGCGCAATCTATTGAAGAAGGGGCTTATGTCAATTTAGGAATTGGTATGCCAACTTTAGTGGCAAATTATCTTCCTAAAGATAAAGAAATTTTCTTGCATTCAGAGAATGGCATTTTAGGTATGGGGCCAGCTCCTAAAAAGGGACAAGAGGATTGGGATTTGATTAATGCTGGAAAACAACCTGTCACTATTTTGCCTGGTGGAGCATTTTTTCATCAATCAGATTCCTTTGCCATGATGCGTGGTGGTCACATTGATATCAGTGTTTTAGGGGCTTTTCAAGTTTCACAAACCGGTGATTTAGCTAGCTGGCATACAGGTGAGCCAGATGCAATCCCGGCTGTAGGTGGGGCAATGGATTTAGCTGTTGGAGCAAAAAAGACTTTTGTCATGATGGAACACCTAACAAAAGACGGAAAAAGTAAACTTGTCGAAAAATGCACCTATCCCTTAACTGGCTTAGGATGCGTTGCTATGGTTTTCACAGATTTAGGTATTTTTGAAATTACTCCATTAGGGTTTCTTGTAAAAGAACTATTTAACAACATGAGCTTTGAAGCTGTTCAAGCTGTAACCCAAGCTCCATTAATTAAAGGAAATTAGAATGTCGAACGCAATACCTGTCGCTTATATTTGTGACGCAATTAGAACACCAATTGGTAGGTATGGTGGGATACTGTCTAGTATTCGAACTGATGATTTAGGAGCAATTCCTATTAAGGCTTTGATGGCTCGTAATCCAACTGTTGATTGGACGAAAGTTGATGAAGTGATTTATGGCAATGCCAATCAAGCGGGTGAAGATAATCGTAACGTTGCACACATGAGTTCATTGTTAGCTGGATTGCCAGTAGATGTACCAGGATCTACTGTAAATAGATTATGTGGATCTGGAATGGATGCTATTGGCGTAGTTGCACGCGCAATTGCTTCAGGACAAATTCATTTAGGTATTGCAGGTGGGGTTGAGAGCATGAGCCGAGCACCTTTTGTGATGCCTAAAGCAGATGTTGCTTTTTCTCGGTCGAATGCTGTCTACGATACAACCATAGGATGGCGTTTTGTAAATCCTATGATGAAAAAAATGTATGGTGTGGATTCAATGCCTGAGACTGCTCAAAACGTTGCGGATGACTTTGGAATATCTAGAGAAGATCAGGATTTATTTGCCCTAAGAAGTCAAGAGAAAGCGTTAATTGCTCAAAATAATGGTCGTCTTGGTAAAGAAATTACTCCAGTAAATTTAACATCTAAAAAGGGTGAGGTTTTTACAATTCTGTTAGATGAGCATCCTCGTTCGACGACAATTGAAGCACTTCAAAAGTTAAAGCCAATTGTTCGCCCTGACGGAAGTGTTACAGCTGGAAACTCCTCTGGTGTGAATGATGGGGCATGTGCTTTGTTAATTGCTTCAGAAAAAGCAATCCAAGAACACCAATTAAAACCAAGGGCAAAAATTTTAGGAATGGCTACTGCAGGTGTTCCTCCTAGAATTATGGGCATAGGGCCTGCTCCTGCTAGCAAAAAGCTACTCGCTCAATTAGGTATGACCATCGATCAAATGGATGTGATTGAGTTAAATGAAGCCTTTGCTGCACAGGGCCTAGCGACCTTACGGGATCTTGGAGTTGCTGATGATGATCAAAGAGTTAATCCTAATGGTGGTGCTATTGCGCTAGGACATCCACTTGGTATGAGTGGTGCAAGATTAGTTACAACAGCAATGTATGAACTTGAGCAAAAACAAGGTCGTTATGCCTTATGTACCATGTGTATTGGTGTTGGACAGGGTATCGCTATGATTATTGAACGTATTGGGTCTTAAAGTAAAAGATGGTAGAAGCTAATTCAGCAAGTCAAATTGTTGATCAAGTCATTAGATCAAGAAAATCAGTAAGAGCTTTTTTGCCCACGCCGATCCCTCATAAAACTATTTTAGAAATATTAGAAGTGGCTAGCCGTGCACCATCTGGTTCCAATATTCAGCCATGGAAAGTGTATGTCCTAGAGGGGGCTGCAAAAGAAAAGTTATCTCAAACTGTTAAAGATATATTTAATGATCCTGCCGTGCGTGCAATCCATCGCCCTGAATATATTTATTACCCTAAATCTTGGGTAGAGCCATTTGTTTCTAGAAGACGTAAAGTTGGCTTTGATTTGTATAAATTAGTCGGAATTGCTCGCGGAGAGAATCAAAAAATGCATGAACAACATGCTAAAAATTTTGATTTTTTTGGAGCGCCTGTGTCAATTTTCTGCACCATACCAAGAATGATGGAGCAGGGGAGTTGGATTGATTATGGAATGTTTTTACAAAACATTTTGATAGCAGCTAACGCAAGAGGGATTGGTTCTTGTCCACAAGCGGCTTTTATTTCTTATCATAAGGTTGTTGCACAACAGCTTAATTTTTCAGAAGATGAACAATTAGTCTGTTGTATATCCTTGGGATATGAAGACAATAGCGCGCCTGAAAATCAGCTAGTAACTGAGCGTGTTCCTGTTGAGGAATTTGTTCAATTTGTTAATTAATTAGTTATTTTTTATTTTTTGAGTTTTCATCAAGACTTCTAAGAAAAGCCATTTTTTCTTTGATTTGAATTTCTAAGCCACGATCTGTAGGCTGATACCATTCTGGTTCTTTCACACCATCTGGGAAGTAGGTTTCTCCTGCTGCGTATCCGTGAGGTTCATCATGCGCATAACGGTAATGGTGGCCATGTCCTAAATTTTTCATCAACTGGGTTGGGGCATTTCTAAGATGAAGCGGTACATTTTGGCTTTGGTCTTTTGCAACAAACGCTTTCGCAGCGTTAAATGCACTATAAGCAGCATTACTTTTTGCAGCGACTGCTAGATAGATTACAGCTTCACCAAGTGCTAACTCACCTTCTGGTGACCCAAGCCTTTCATAAGTTTGAACAGCGTCTAGACACAGTTGTATTGCTCTTGGATCAGCAAGCCCAATATCTTCCCAAGCCATACGAATAATTCTTCGTCCAAGATACAAAGGATCAGCACCACCGTCTAACATTCTGCATAGCCAATATAAGGCTGCATCAGGATGTGAACCTCGCACTGACTTATGCAATGCTGAAATTTGATCATAAAAGTAGTCACCACCTTTATCAAATCTTCGACCTTGAGAATTTAAAACATTATTTAGATCACTTTGATCTATAAAAATTTTTGGGTTTTCATGTTGACTAGTAATGACTTGATCAAGCATATTCAAGAATCTTCTTGCATCGCCATCAGCAAATTGAATAAGAGAGTCAATTGCCTCTTCTGAGATTTCAAGTTCTCTCAAGATCGTATTGGGAATCCGCAATACAAGTGATTTCAAATCCTCTTTTTGAAGTGGCTTTAATACATATGTATGAGACCTTGATAGTAGAGCCGAGTTCACTTCAAAAGATGGGTTTTCGGTAGTAGCGCCAATAAAAGTTAACAGGCCAGATTCGACGAACGGGAGGAGGGCATCTTGTTGACTTTTATTAAATCGATGTATTTCATCGATAAAAAGAATGGTTTTTTTTTGGAATTGCTTAAAAACTTCTTCGGCTTCTTCGACTGCTTGGCGAATATCCTTAACACCTGCCAAGACTGCTGATAGAGCAATAAAGTGATAGTCTGTCGTAATCGCCATAAGTCTAGCAAGGCTGGTTTTGCCAACGCCTGGCGGTCCCCAGAGGATCATGGAGTGTATTTTTTTGGACTCCAGTGCTACTCGAAGAGATTTGTTAGTTCCTAAAATATGCTCCTGACCAACTATTTCCTCGGGACTTTTGGGTCTCATTAATTCAGATAAAGGTATTTGTGGCCAAATATGCTTTGTATCTGCAAACGCCTTGTTGTTCATAGTGAGCTATTTTTGTTAAATCAATTTTGGATGATAATAATGGGATGAATACATTACCGAATTTAGATATTGCATCCCATCCTGGTTATATTTTGAAGATTATATGCCCTGATCGTCCTGGAATTGTTTACGCATTGAGCAAATTTTTATATGAGCATCATTGCAACATTGTGGATTCGGCGCAATATACCGACCATTTTTCTGGTCGTTTTTTTATGAGGGTTCATTTTGAAGCGATCAATGAGTCCCTAAAAATTGATTTATTAGAAAATGAATTTTTAGATATTAGCAAGCAATTTGAAATGGATGCTCAATTTTTTGACTTAAGCAAAAAACCAAGAGTATTTATTATGGTTTCTAAATTTGGTCATTGCTTAAACGATATATTGTTTAGAACTCAATCAGGAAATTTACCAATTCAGATTGTAGGGATTGGCTCAAACCATCAAGACTTTGAATCTTTGGCGGATTCTTACAAAATACCGTTCCATTATTTTTCAGTGAAATCATCTACTGATGAAAATAAACAGCAGGCTGAAAAAGTCCTATTAGATGTTGTTGAAAGCGAAAAGATTGATCTTATTGTTCTTGCACGATATATGCAGATATTATCCCCGCAAATTTGCGAATCATTGCCAGGTAAAGTCATTAATATTCATCACTCTTTTTTACCCAGTTTCAAAGGTGCCAAACCATATCTTCAAGCTCACCAGCGTGGGGTAAAAATTATTGGAGCAACTGCACATTATGTAACTAATGATTTGGATGAAGGTCCTATTATTGAACAAGAGGTTGCTAGAGTAGACCACTCTATGAATCCTGAACAGTTAAGTTCAATCGGTAAAGACGTTGAATCGCAAGTTCTTGCGCGAGCTGTTAAATGGCATGCTGAACATCGCATACTTCTGAATGGCAAAAGTACGGTTGTTTTCCAGTAGTTTATTAGAATATTATTTTGCTAATTCAATTTTTGCTATAGCAGCTCTGTGGACCTCATCTGGACCGTCTGCTATGCGTAGGATTCGTTGCCAAGCATAGTTATAAGCAAGTTCAAAGTCTTGGCTCACACCAGCACCTCCATGTGCTTGAATAGCCCAATCAATAATTTTTCCTGCCATATTTGGGGCTACGACTTTTATCATAGCAATTTCAGCTCTTGCTGCTTTATTGCCAGCAACATCCATGGTGTGTGCTGCTTTAAGTGTTAATAATCTTGCTTGATCTATTAAACATCTAGACTCAGCAATTCTTTCATGCCAAACGCTATGGTCCGCAATAGGCTTTCCAAATGCAACTCTTTCCTTTAAGCGCTTGCACATCGACTCTAAAGCGCGCTCTGCGGCACCAATAGAACGCATGCAATGATGGATTCTTCCGGGTCCAAGGCGACCTTGAGCAATTTCAAAACCGCGTCCTTCTCCAAGTAGGATATTAGTTGCCGGAACTCTTACATTGTCTAATATAACTTCCATATGGCCATGTGGGGCATCATCATATCCAAACAATGAAAGTGATCTAACAATGTTAATTCCTGGGGTATTTCTTGGAACTAAAATCATTGATTGTTGAGTGTGTTTGGGTGCTTCAGGGTCTGTTTTACCCATAACTATAAAAATTGCACACCTAGGATCACCGGCTCCTGAAGACCACCACTTACGTCCATTGATGATGTAATGATCACCGTCTTTTTTGATGCTACATTGAATATTTGTTGCATCGCTTGAAGCGGCTTCGGGTTCTGTCATTAGGAATGCTGATCGAATTTTACCTTTCAGTAAAGGTTCTAACCATTCATCTTTTTGTGCTTCGGAACCATATCTTTCTATAGTCTCCATATTTCCTGTATCTGGTGCATTACAGTTAAATACTTCAGGTGCAATATGAGAGCGTCCCATAATTTCACAAAGAGGCGCGTACTCTAAATTATTAAGTCCTTCAGGAGCTCTAGTGGAGCGTGGTAAAAATAAGTTCCAAAGTTCCGCTGACTGTGCTTTAGGTTTTAAATCCTCAATGATTTGAGTTGGGATCCAAGCATTGCCATTTTTTCTATTGGATGCGATTTCTTCATAAAAGATCTGTTCATTAGGATAAATATGTTCATCCATAAAACTTAAAAGTCTAGCTCTTAAATCTTCTACTTTTTTTGAGTATGCAAAATCCACAAAATCTCCCTTATATTTTTAATTTGATTGTAAACTGTAAAAGAGAAACCCATTGTTCTACTAATGTTAAATCTTTAAAGAAGTTTAGCTTTGGGTATAGTTAATTTAATTACATTATTATTGGAAATATGCTAATTATCTTATCACCAGCAAAGACTCTTGATTTTGAGGAGGTGGATACACTTCTACCTACAAGCTTACCAGAGTTCATTCCTCAGTCACACGAGCTAATTCAAATATTGAAGAAATTTTCTACCCAAGAAATTTCTGAATTAATGTCTTTATCCGATAAGCTTTCAGCTCTCAATGTGGCACGTTATGAGACTTGGAGCAAAAAATTTACGCCACAAAATAGTAAGGCTGCTATTTTTGCATTTAACGGTGATGTTTATGAAGGCTTGGATGCAGGTACCCTTACTAGGAAGCAACTAGAGTTCTGCCAAGATCATTTAAGAATTTTATCGGGCTTATATGGGATTTTGAGGCCTCTAGATTTGATGCAAGCTTATCGTCTAGAGATGGGTACACATTTAAAAAATAAAAAAGGTTCTGACTTATATTCCTTTTGGGGAAAATCATTGACGGAGTCATTGCAAATAGAACTTGCTAAACAAAAAAAGCCATTTCTTTTAAATCTCGCATCTGAAGAATACTTTAAGGTTATTGCTGCAAAAGAAATTTCTTATCCTATTATTTCCCCGATATTTCAAGATGAAAAAGATGGTAAGTTTAAGATAATTTCTTTTTATGCAAAAAAGGCAAGAGGTTTAATGGCACGTTATGCCATTCAAAACAAAATACAAGATCCCTCTCAATTAGAGGGTTTTAATTTGGATGGTTACTATTTTGTAAAAGAACTTTCTAAACCATTCGCACCCGTTTTTCAAAGAAAGCATGCAAATTAATGCCTATTTCTAAATCAGCTCCCAAACCCATTACTTCAACGCGAATTGCGACTAAGGTGAGGAACTCTCCTGAAGTAGATAAATTAGTAGCTGAGGTGTTAGCTTTAGCTGCATCAGGCAGTAAGCTTGAGGATAATTTTTGGGAAAAGAAATTATTTGAAAGATTAAATCGTTTATTAGTAAACCAAAATCAAGTTGTTTTAGATTTGGCTATGGATCAAACTTTTAAATCACAGACTGCTGCTTTTGAAATCTTAGCTGATGCTATCGAAACTACTTCCGAATCAATGGTCTATGAATTCGAAGGCAAGTTTTATGATGTTTTGCTTTTAGCGATTCCTATCATTGCTCAGACAAGGTATGCCATACCGTCTGGACCAATTCGAACAGCTTTAATTGCGGAAACAGTCGAATATTTAAAAGAATTTGTTTTAGCTAAAGATATCCATTTATCGATAGTACCTTGGTTATATAGCATTGACCAAATACCCCAATCACACTCTCGGACAAGACAGTTATTAGACAAGATGGCCAAGTCAGCTGTTGAGCAAGCTGATGTTGTATACCAACTGAAGGAAATGCCAGAGACAATTCAGGTTTTAGCTGATCCAAGGTTTATATTATGTGCTGTTGCTGTGGAGCAAGGTTGCCCGATGTTCACTTGGCAAGCTGAAGAGCATCAGCTTATTGAGAGAAGTATTTCCTTAAAACATTGGCAAGAGGCAATGCGCTCTGTCATGAGTGAGTTATTGCCTGGTTGTGAGTATGAGCTTTTATTACCAGATGCTTTTTTTACAAATTGTAGAGAGGCAGATAAAAAAGTTAGGCCGCTAAGTTTAACTGCCGCTGTTAATTATTTGGAATCTACATTAGGTGTTACTCCAGCAGAATTATCTTGTGTCGTAGCGCCTTTTGGACAAGAAATTACAGATGAGTTTCGAATATCTTTTGCTTTAAAAGGCCACCCTGAGATTATCTATGGTGTGGTGTGGCCCTTGTACGATCGAGAAACCGTATCGATGGATGATATTGAGATGGGTGGATCTGGGAATGCGACGATAGACCTTATATCTGATACCTTGCATTTAGCAGGTGTTGGAGATGTCTTTAAACATGCGATGTTGTTCACGCCTGAAATGTGTGAGGATTGCGGTGTACCTTTATTTCCAAACAGATCTGCAGAAGTGGTTCATGCAGAAATGCCTGAAGATACACCTGCGCAGCAACTGTTATTTCATTAAATCGACTTCTTTTGTTTTATCAATAGAAGCAAGTTCAGGGTGGGAACAATAATCTAGGAGTCGTTGACCAGCTTTGCTATCGAAGAGCATAGCTTTCCCTGGGATGATGAACCAATCTACACGATGGACCATATCTGTGAAATGAGAGATGCCATTCAAAGCCTCGATACCGCTCATCGTATACAGTTTCTTATTAAACAACAATAAATAACTATTACCAGATTGTGCAGTTTTAACTTTTACATTGTTTTCACAAGTCCAGATTGTTTCTGGACCAGCTTTTAGCATCTCGTATTTTTTCTCATCTTCAACTAACTTTTGAGTTGGTGCTGGAGTATTTGTTGGTTTTTTTTGTGCAAAAGAAGGTGATTGAAAACAAACAACGAGTGCCAAAAGGGGAATAGCAAGTAGAAGATTTTTCATGAAATTTGATAAATATTTTTTTGAAAATAAATTAGCTTTAGTCATA
>Ga0164296_1000742_pt1 | contig 37508 bp, 21 predicted proteins | sample GEODES057metaG_FD_113533 | JGI IMG/M metagenome (GOLD analysis project Ga0164296, IMG submission 113533) | Dystrophic lake water microbial communities from Trout Bog Lake, Wisconsin, USA - GEODES057 metaG | ecosystem: Environmental > Aquatic > Freshwater > Lake | place: USA: Trout Bog Lake...
GTTAAACAAGTTGAGTTCGTTATTGCTCACGAAATCTTGCATAATGTATTCGATCATATGAGTCGTAGAGAAGGTCGTGATGCTAAGATCTTTAACATTGCCGCTGACTACTGTGTAAACGGACAATTAGTACGTGATCGAATTGGTGACATTAATATCGAAGGTATTACACCATTCCACGATTCTAAATACTACGGCATGGGCGCAGAAGAAATCTATGATAAGATTTTCGATGAAATGGATGAAAAAGAATTAGAAGCTCTTGGCCAATTGCTAGACGATCATATCGACTGGGGTGAAAATGGACAAGATGGTAAAGACGGCAACGGTAAAAAACCACAATATTCTAAAGAAGAATTGAAACAGATTCGTGACGAAATTCGCGAAGCTACTATGCAAGCCGCACAGGCCGCAGGTGCTGGTAATACTCCTGCAAGTGTACAGAGAATGATTAAGGATTTGACAGAACCTAAAATGAATTGGCGTGAGATACTACGTCAACAAATCCAAAGCACTATTAAGAATGACTATTCATTTATGCGTCCTAATCGCAAGGGCTGGCACATGAGTGCAATATTGCCAGGTACTCAATTTGAAGAAACTATTGATATCTGTGTTGGCATCGACATGTCTGGATCTATTGGAGATGACCAAGCTAAAGACTTTCTAAGTGAAATCAAAGGCATCATGCAAGAATATAAAGACTTTAAGATCAAAGTATGGTGCTTTGATACTAAAGTTTATAACGAGCAAGATTACGATGGCTATTCAATAGATGAATTTGATCACTACGAACCAATGGGCGGTGGTGGTACTGATTTCGATTGTAACTGGGAATACATGAAGGAACATGATATTAACCCTAAAAAGTTTATCATGTTTACCGACGGTTATCCTTGGGGTAGCTGGGGTGATGAAAATCATTGCGATACAGTATTCATCATTCATGGAAATAATAGTGTTGTACCCCCATTCGGTGAATACGCATATTATGAAGCAATGAAGGAAGTAGCATAATGGCATTAAAAAATGGCAAGCCAAATCCTCTAAATTATTTTAATTTACGCAGAGTTGAGTTTGCCTGTCCACACTTTAAGTATACGTCAATTGAAAAATATAATCCGCATTTAATCAGAGCGATCGATCAGTGGATTAAGCATAATCTTAATAATAGATATTATATTGGGCAAGGCATTACTTTAGATAATAATAACTCTATTGTATATACTACATCCATTGGGTTTGAGAGTGAAAAAGAACTCAGTTTCTTCACGATTGCCTGCCCACATTTATCACAGAGATAATTATATATGTACAGAATATATTAAGGAGATACCATGACTGATACAACACAAAACAACGCACCAGCAACTGATGCTCAAAGCAATGATTTAACAATCAACGATCTTAACGCAATGAAAGTTATCATCGATATTGCTAGCTCACGTGGCGCATTTAAACCAAATGAAATGGTTGCAGTTGGACAAACTTATACTAAATTAAGCACATTCTTAGAGACTGTTGCTAAACAAGCAGAAGCCGCTCAAGCAACTACACCTCCTACAGCTACACCAACATCAGCTGATGCCGCAGGTGCCGCAATTACAGGAGTATAATAATGGCTGAACTTAAACACGTAGGTCGTGTCAAGGCTACAAATAAGAAGTGTCTTGTAGCATATCGCACACTGCCAGGTGATGCGTATCATTGCCTAATTATCCCAACAGAAAATCTACCAGACATCTATCACGATGCTATTATCAATCTAGTCGAAAGTAGTGCTGGTCAAGAGGCTTATGAATTTGCAGAAGCTTTAGATCGTACTCAGTTCCCTGATGGTTCAAGAATGTTACCTGCATTGCATTCTTCCGGACGTTTAATTAAGGTACAGACAAGCGAAGTTGAAATGCTGCCTGTTCCCGGATTTACTGTCCAGCTAAGTGAATTGAATCAAATGATTGCTGAACAACGCGGAGTTCCAGTTGATGAACTAGCCTTGCAGTCAGGCGATCCTAAAACTTCTAAAAAAATTGAATTGCCTGAAGTTGAAGAATCAACAGCTAGTGCAACTCCAACAGAAACACTTAGCCCAGATGCTCAAGCTAAAGAATATCGTAGCAAGGCAGATAAGTTAGCTAAGGAAGCTGCTCAGTATCGCAGAATGGCAGAAGAACTAGCACCAACTAAAAAAGCAAAGTGACACGTTCGGGAAGAATTCTTCCCAAGGACGCGATCGAGCATTGGCCAGAAGTATTCGGTGAGGTAGAACTCAATGTAATGCCTCTTAGGTATCTCCATACCGTTTTGGTCAATTTTAAAGATGGCAAGTCCTGGGAAATACGCATAACTGAAAAAACGAAACGTGAGGGATGGTCTACGTTTGAAAGAAATTTATCCGAGATGGTCAAGACCTACGAAGATACCGTTGAGGATATTGATTTCAAACTAGACACTGATCGTGTTCGAAAAGATATCGAGCGTAGTACTCAGAAATTTTTAAAGAAAAAGAAGCTATAACTAATGCATGTTCAATTACTCAGTTACTCCCAGCCAACACAGGAATTTGCAGATTTGGGTATCCAAGATGCACAGGAACTCATTGCGTACTGCGCCCGTGTCAGCAATCCCAGCAATCAACTTAACACCGAAACATCAGCAAAACTCATCCGATACCTTATTAAACACCAGCACTGGAGTCCACTCGAAATGGTCTCAGCCTGCATTGAAATCACCACAACAAGAGATATTGCCCGACAAATCCTTAGACATAGAAGCTTCAGTTTTCAAGAGTTCAGTCAGCGATATGCTGATCCGACTAGAGACCTGTTATTCGTACCTAGAGAAGCGAGGTATCAGGACACCAAGAACAGGCAAAATTCAGTAGATCTAGATCCAACAGTAGATGACGATCGTCGTCTAGCGTATCAATGGGAAAATATACAGTTAGATATTATTAATCGTACACGTGATGCGTATAAATGGGCGATTGAAAAAGGTATTGCTAAAGAAGTTGCACGTGCTGTATTGCCAGAAGGGCTTACTGAAAGTCGACTGTACATGAATGGTACACTCCGTAGCTGGATTCATTTTATCGAATTACGCAGTGCTAATGGTACACAAAAAGAACATCAAGAAGTAGCGATCGCGTGTGCTAAAGTTATTGCTGAGATTTTTCCAATGACCACTGATCTTTTAGCCAAGTAAAATCATTTATTTTAGCAAGTGCCTCCATATCGGAGGAATTTTTTTCACCGTATATCTTACCGGCTTTTGCACCATTAATGGCATTTAGGTCAGATCCAATAGTACACCAGCGATCTAATCTTACTAGAGATTCTTCGTTATTAATTAACACAAGTTTACAGCACTCTCTAAAAGCACTGCGCCAAGTAGTAAATGCGTCTGTATTAAATGCTGTAATATTACTTACTGTAGGCATCGCTTTAAATTTACTGCTAATAGTTGTAGTCATGTCTACAGTATCGGTTCGCATGTTTATTGTAAGTGTTTTTGGAAATAACTTAACACCACCATACCCGTATTCTAAACCGTTTACAGGATTGCGACTCCTCCAAACATGAACTACATCTAGATCCCATTTTGTAACTTCGTAATCAAAATTGAAATCGTCTAATATAATTGCATCAGCATCGACTACCCAAAACATTTTAGTAAATGCTTTTTTGGCAGCGGCAATATGAGCATTATGAATTCCATCAACACCATGCACACGTTTTGCCAACGGGAATCTTTCTTTTAGACGTGCATAGTTGTCGTCTGCATTTATTTCATCGTAACTAATAAAGACTATGTCGTACATTATCTTGTAAACATTACTCTAGGTGTATTTTGATAAACTGTTTTAAAAAATCTACTGCCAGCTTGATCAAGATTAGCTATTTCCATTTGGCAATCTATCATTAAATCTCGACCTAGTTGATTAATTAGTGCGGATGCTTCGGCTGGTTCTAGAGTTGATTTTGTTTCTTCCCAGTAATTAGTCAGCCATTCAAAATCACGAACTTGGCTATAATCCCAATCGGTACACATAGTTTTATAACAACCTTCTCTTGCACCTAGAATAGACCAAATTCCGTTTTCTACATCAGCACCAACACTAGCCCATATGAGTAATCTATGATAATTTTGCCACCATGTATCTTTTACATTTTTAATTTTGGTACCTCGATCCAATGACATCTTAACACCTTCACGGAATCCTGCTCTCCATGCTTGGAAAGGACTGGCATTGGTAAAGCTCTCACTGTAGTTTTCGTTAAACTGATAGTATCTGTTATCAAAACAAAATTCTACTTTACCTTGATTGTCATTGGGGTCTGAATTTTCGTGTGTTCGCATTTCATTAACAAACTTGCGTGTCCATAATTTAAGTCCGCCGTTACCGTACATTAGACCATTTACGTGAACTTTACCGCACCATGAAAATACGTTATCGCTAGTCAATTTTAATTTTTCTAGATCTATTTCAACTTCGAGAAATTTAGGGTCTACAATATTATCTGCATCTACTGTAACAAAATACTCTGTATCACTGAGTGCGGCACAGGCTTTATGTGCAGAGTCAGATCCTTTAACTCCATGTACACGTTTTGCCCACGGTGCTTTAGTTAATAAGTCTGCATAATTTTTTTCAGCGTTTGGCTCATCGTAGCTGAGAAATATAATATCTTGTTCTATAATTTTAATCATTTATTTTTAATCCATAACTTTGAAAAAATATCTTTGACGATATCGAAATTTTATCTTTATTTTTTTCTATATTACTAACAAAAGGAAATACTAATTTTTCCTCGTTGGCGAAGTCTGCTACATCAATAATTATCGTTCTGATTAAGAAGTCAAAATCATTTTCTAACATAACAAAGAACACAGTCTTTTTAACTGTCTCAGGGTGTATAGTTGAGCGAACTTTATCAGAAATTTCAATCGTCCACTGACTGTTTTTACCATCCCATGTTACTATGCATTCAGTATTCTTGTTAGGAGGATCTATAATCCATTCAAATACATTACTTCTAAAACCGTATAATTGATCACTTAGCGGCATTAGAGAAAGTACAGTTTTTCCTTCTGCTGTTTTATTATATCCTACTATAAAATCTCCAAACGATTTTTGACCGTTGATAAAATTTTCATAGTCAGCATAAGTTATTTCAATACTGTCAGGCTGGCTTTCATGCTTTTCAGGTGCGACTGCATAAATTTTGCCACTGTCTTTTTTATAATGAGCCCAATACTGTGGACCGGATGATTGTTTTTTACGAGCCACTTGCTAGATTCTCCAGTCGTGCTAACAGCCGTTTTGTTAAAAAGTTTTTTTCTACGTAGTGAAACAATTTATCTTGTTTTATATTACCTACTACTAATTCTCCGCGAGTATTATATATGTAAGGTACAGTATCTTGCCAACTAGAAGGTGTAGGTGTCCAATTCTGTATCAAGGGTTTCATATGGACAAACTCTAAGGGAGAAACATTATCTATAACATATTCATGCCTTCCGGCAATTTCTATAGCAACGGCTGCGGCAAGATCCATACTAAGCCAATTTTGATAATTATCAGATGCAAATCGATCCCAACACCATTCCCAATTATTACAAACAAATTCTAGAACTTTGTAAAATTCATAAGCCGCTTGATTCTTTTTAAAATAATGTAGAGCAAAATATGGATTAGTTAGCTTATTAGAAATAAAAGTTTTTCGATGGAATTTATCTTGATATATTGTTTCTAATTTATAGTTTTTTACTCTTGAACAAAATTTAACATCAAAATTTTCACAGTATTTCCACCAGGTACTAATGTCATCCAACATAAGCATATCGGTATCTAGTACAATAGTCTCCTCATAAGGCGTAGCATAATAAAATTTCCAGCGATGTTCTGCTGCTAATCCATTTACCGGTGTATCTGTATACCATGGAATTGGTATTATCTGATCAAACACCTTAGAATATTTTTTAGGGACTTTACAATTAGTAATTAGTGATACAGATTTGATATCTGATTGACTGTTTTGTATACTCAACGCAAGAGCATACGCCTGCTCTACATAATTTACACTATCAGTATTTTGAGCAAATAATAAAAATCCTTTAGACACCTGAGCCTCCATCTATATATCGGCTTAGACTAAATTTATTCATCACGTGTACATCTAGTCCTGTAGTTTTTACTAGGGTGTATTCGCCAACACAGTCTTTCTTTTCGACAAGAAATTTCATTTTATTTCCATCAGTACTGACAAGTAAATCAGTATCCAACGCATAGACCATTTTTCCCGGAAGTTCTTTGGCAAAGTTTCCAGATGATTTCCCATTCATGATATGAATAGCCATGCTAAAAGCAAAGTCATTTCTAAATACATGACTATTAATGTTATATAAAGTTTTAAAATAAATCCAGTTTTCTTTTATATGCCCTATTAGATCAAAAAATGCTTGAGTAGTTGTATTCTTTCTAAAAACAAATACCGTTGCCCAATAAAACGGAATTGAATATTGATTGATTCTTTTAAAATCACTAAAGTCTCGATCCAATGCTAAATCAAAACTATTTTGATATATTTGAAAATCATAATCATTATTAAAGGCATTTGACAAGATTGAAGAATTTATAACATAATCACTATCTAATACCAGTGTTGTATCATAAGGAGTTAGCTCGTAGACAGAGCTACGACTTTGATTTTTCCAGTCCGATACTCTCGATGATAAACTACCGTCATAGAACTTTTTTTGTTGGATGAAAGGAGTAGAATTAATTATGAGTATTTGATCAAAAGGGTGATCGGGATAGTTGTCTAATAGCCAGGCTGGGCTGTCAGTTATTAGACTCACTGGAATTTCTAAATATTCTTTTACTCGTCTGGCAGCAAATACAGCTAATTTAATATAGTCAGTGGCTGCATTATTTTGAGCAAATAGTAATGCGCCTACAGTCATAGTTCAACGATGTCTGAAATTTTTCTTTTCTTTTTAATTTCAGCATACTTTGTTGTATATTCATTCACTGCTTCAAAATATACCGAAACTACATTATCCAAAAATTCTTGTACATCAGCGACTACTACAGGGAAATCGTTTGCATCTAAAAATGGAACATCTGATGTGTATCCTAGATCTAATACCGTTTTAATAAAGGCTATTAGTTCAGGAGATACTTTAAATGTTGCACCATTAAAATAATAAACTAATTTTTGACTATATTCTTCTAAAGCAACTCTTCTTTGGTTTGCTAGTGTGGTTGCAAAATTGGCCACTGCAAATGCTTTTTCGATTCTTTCATCCATAGAAAACTCCGTAGTATACGATAATACACTACAGTAGTTAGCTTGTCAATGATGTATACTACCAAAGTCCTGGTTTAAGGTCCGGTAGATGTTATTCCAGTTGGAGTCGCAGCAATGAAATTACCAACATAACTGGTAGTCGATATCGTTGCAAATGGGCTTAGAGAATTACCAGCTAGTGTAACTGAGCTACTAGTTGGATATTGTAGTTTAACAATACTGTCTAGCTGACCAATGACGTCTTCGTCGATATCCCAAACGTTAGTATTTCCTTTTTGGTAGTCTTCTGAACCGCCGGCTTGGAATGTAACACTAGAACTACCGCTAGTTAACCCAGTTACTACAACACCAGCCATAGCATTATCAAATGTAGTTGATAACGTCACTGCATTACCGGCAACGCTTGCTACAAAGTAACCACTCTGAGCTGCACCAGTGCCGCCGCTGTTTATAAAACCAGTTTCGCCTGCGGCAGGAGCTGCTGGCAATCCGTTTGTAGCTCCTGAAAAGAATATTTCAGTACCTACAGTAATACCGCTGGTAGTACTTAAAGTAACTGTACTAGGTGCAATGGTGCCGGTAACGCTGCCGGTTGCAACTGGAACGTTTGATGATAAATCTCTAAAACTGATAGTAAAAGATAATGTGGTTTGTGTAGCAGCATCTAGTGTACCATAGATGTCATATTGATTTGGCGCATACAGGTATGGACCAGTTGAACCACTGCTTGTATAACCTATACTGTATAATCTGTAAGCAGTTCCTGGATTGGCTAATAGTTGACTCCAGCCGTTACTTGTTCCATTACCTGTAGTATTTTGACCAACTGAATTAAATCCACTAGCACCGTAATAACTAAAAGTTATAGTTCCCATGGTGCTTAGTAAAGTTGCCCAAGATGCATTTTTAGTAGTTGATGCACCTGTACCTGCAAATCTTGCGGCAAATGTAACACTACCGCCTGCGTTAAAGAAATATTTCGCAGCTAATGCACTAGTAAATTGTAATGATAGCAAATGCTGAACTGTAGGAATGTTTGATTCGGTTACTACAGGAGCAGTACTATTTGTTTTTCCGCCCCAAGCTGCTGTTCGAGAAGCAACAACGGCTGGATTATCGCTAGACGCACCGGTGATTGTCACTGTGCCGTATTGTCCACTTGGTGCTATAACATAGCATCCTGGTGTTGCTGGTCTGTTTACACTAGGACTAAAACCATTGTATGTTCCGCCGGTAGTAGGACTTGTACTAGATAGCTGTTGCGCCAATTGCAAATATGCATTTCTGTCTCTTGCAGTAATTGATCCTGTAGTAGTTGCTACAGTTAATAGAGGATCTTGTCCACTACTACCAACTTGGTGGAAATATAAAGCATATAAATCTCGCTGTAATTGATTCCACTGTGAGGCATAAATGGTTTTGTTATTTGTTTTACCAGTTGGAAGATTTGGAACAGCTTGACTTGTTGGAGTGGTGCCGTAGCCGCCGGTTCCAGTACCCATGATGCCATTAATTAATGACTGAATAGTATTGTAATCATTCGCTGCAATTAAATCGCCTACGCTATTTGGACTAGAACCTGCCATTTTTACCCTCTTTTCTTTAAGCTATTTATTTTTACAAAATTACACATTCGACTAATCTGATATCCTCAGAATCACTATCTTCTAATGACACTGCAAATACACCAGGTATAGTGTAATCTGTAGCAGTTCTTCCGTAACCGCTACCAGTAGAAATTAATAAATCGCCCTTACATACTGGTCCAATTATCTTAACTGGTACACGACCTTTTAGTGCAACATAAGTTCCACCTTCTAGATCTTTATTCATCATAAATGCTGGATTAGTACTTATTACACCGATTGGGAAATCTCCGTAACCAGCAGCACGTATTTCAGCAGGGCCACCTACACATACTACTGTTCCTGGATCATATTCTTGATCTGCTAGATATTTTTCTGCTAAGTCGGCGTATTGTGCTGATGTTGCTGTTCCTGAAAATACGTTGGCTGCAAGATTTCCGCTAGTATCTCTCATGGCTGCATTTACTACGCCTGGATTTACTGCAATACTTCCGCCAGCATATAATCCGCCACCGTAGCCAATTTTATCAGCTTGTTGTACTGTGCCATTATAGTATTGCGCATACACCTGTCCCCATGGCTGAGATATACTTCCTAAATTAGAATATACACTTCCACCGCTAGCACCCGGCAAACAATCATTGCCCTTTAATGTTAGTGGTTGAGTTTGTTGATTATCCTGTTTAGTTAAAAAATAAATTGTATCGTTGGCTGTATTTTGAATTGTAGGATAGGTATTACTAGCATTATATACTGACAATTTAGAAGGACTACCTACAGTATATCCCTGATCAGTAAAATTAATAACAGTATTAAAACTTGATTGACTACTAGTCAAATAACTACTTGCAGGTATTCCACCTAGTGAATCTGCATCGGCTGCTGTACCCCAGAATCTGTGATTAGTAGTAGTGTGCCCTGGATGATTTAAATCATCCATTGTGTTAATTAGAGTAATACCTTGGTGTATTTTTAAGAATCCATTAATAGGATTAGCAGTTGTATCCAACTGGAAATCATCTGAACTGATTACAAAAATTGTATTACCGTTTGCAACACCTTTAATAATTGAGTGGGTTCCATCTAAACCTTGAACGGTAGCAGAAACCATATTTGTTAAATTTGTGCCTGCTGCCTGTGGTCCAATTAACTGATATGGAATTTGGGAATTACCAGTGTAGGCATATAGCTGATTGCTGTCTGTCTTAAAGAATAAATCGCCAACACTTTGACCGCTAGGGAATGTTGTACCAATTTCTGCACCACTAGCTGTACGGAACGTACTACCATCGTAGAAACGTATTCTCTGTAGACCAGAATCAAACCATAACTGTCCAGCTATTGGGTTTGGAGGTGCACTTGTATTAGCAAAATTTTCAAGCAAATATACAAAATTTTCATTTTGTACTGGACCATATCCAGCATAATTTTTACCGATTAGGGTAATATCATGGGACGAATCAACCGTGCCATCGGCCACCGTTGTAAGTAACGTTCCGTTATAATGATTGATTGTATATGACATGTTTCGCTCGTTCCTTATTTTAGAGTATTTATGCTATTTTGCATTAAAAAATTAAGCTATCACTGATTTAATCACAGCAAATTGCAAGACAATTGGCTCTGATAGTGCAACTGATGATAAATTATGCACAAAAATCGTTGCAGATCCAGCAGCTGGTGTAGTAGCAAAAGAATATGCTCCTAATGTTCCGCCAGAACAATGATTGACTAAAACTAGATCTGTTGCAGAAATTGCACTGTTTGTTAGGGTAAATTGTATAATAGCACCAGATGATAAACTGGCAGAATTCATAGTAATCTGGCCATTAATTGCATTTAATGTAACACCGTTACCTTTAGTAACTCCTTGAGTTACAGTACCACCGGATCCTGTAGCATATCCTATTCCAGCTATAGGACTATTAGAAACTATTGGTCCAGATGATGTTAGACTGTTTAAAGTTCCTACATTCTGTAAACTAGAGTTGATTACGCTGCTGCCTAATGTTGTAGAATTCAATACAGGATTGGTGCCAATTTTATATGATTTACCTGAAGCTAAATCTATATTTTCACTACTTGTCCATGAGGCAGTTGCAGAGCTCCACTGCAATGTTTTATCTGACCCGCCCTTAATTATAAATCCAGCACCATTGGCTGTAATGTCAGAAGGACTGCTTGTGTGAGCAAGAGTTATTGTATAGTCTTCAAGGTCTACTGTGGCTGTATTTTTACTAGTTGTTGTACCGTTAACTGTTAAATTTCCTTCAATAATAACAGTTCCAGGGCTAGCACTTGTGCCAACGTGTAATGTTGCAGCCGGTGTTGAGTTGTATAGCCCAATATACTGATCTCTAGCATCAATAAAGACTGCATTGTTTGATCCATTAGTACTGCTTTCTAATCCGATAACAAAATTTTGATCTGTTGAATTACTTTGTACTGTGAACGTGCCAGATGAAACATTAAATTCTGTATTACTGCTAGGTCCTAAAATTAATTGTGTCGATGAGTTAGAATTAGCAATAGTTAATTTGCCGCTAGCGAAATTATCTCCAGAAATTTGTAAGAAGTTTTGTGCATTTTTAAGACTACCGTCAGCTGCAATAAGATTGTTTGCCTGAGACACTGGTACATTAAACTCTATTCCAGTAAGTCCACTAGCAGTAAATCCAATATTAATCGATCCCAAGGCTGCGGTAATTGTTGTTGAAGCAACCGTGGCACTAGTACTTACTGTATAAGTTCCAGTGTTGCCATTTCCTGTACCAAATCCTGTAATAGTTGTTCCTGGAGGTATGTTAGATCCAACAAGTACCATTCCCTGAGCAATAATGCCTGCTGTGACGTTTGTCACAGTTAATGTTGAACCACTTTGGCTAGCATTAAATGTAGCTAGTTTATTGAATCCAGAGATACTAGTTGAAGGTGTAAATGCGTCTTTACTATAAATTCCTAATAATGTGTTAGCAACATACATTAAAACTACTGTATGACTTTTTAAATTTGTATCTAAAATATCTTCTACGATAAATCCGCAAGGTCCCTGTGCGCTAGTATATATTGGTCCAGCTAAAAAGTTTGCAAGGCCATCATTAAAATATAACTGTCCAGTGGTGCTGTTAATCCATAGGTCACCAGTGGTCAATGAGCTAGGAACAGTGGGTGCAACTAAAGTTCCTCCACTGACTTTAAAACTACTGCCATCATATACTTTTAGTCGTTGTTCGCTTGTATCATACCATAACTGTCCCGGTATTGGATGACTTGGTTGAACATCGTTAGCAAAATTTTCTAGTAACCATACAAAGTTATCATTAATAAAAGTACCGTACGAGGTAGAATTTTTTCCAATTAACGTTAAATTGGTAGCTGTCTGATCAATAGTGCTATCTTGTACTACAGTTAGCAGATCACCGTTGGTTTTAAGTATTGAATAGCTCATTATATGTTACCAGTAAAAATAATATAGTTGATAGTTAGGTATGGATTTACGATTGGAACAGCGTTTCCAGGCTTTGCATTGTTACTTGCACTAGAACTTGTTGCTGCTGAAAAATATTGAGTTGCTCCAGTTGCCGCATAGGTTGGCAATTCAGTTACATCAAGTACTGCATTTTGTTGGCCGCCAGATCCGCCCACTGCATCGGCTGTGGTTGAGGTAATGCGTCTTGCGCCAGCAGATCCATCTAGTACTCCACCAGTGTATACTAAATTTCCATTAACATCAGTTGCTTGAGTATAGCTATTAACAGACGATCCATTAACACCGTCAGTTAAATTATCCATATTGTCACGACCAAGTGCAAAACGACCTCTTAGATCTGGGAGACAGAATGTGTTTTTGCCCTGTGGTGTTCCTAAATTATAAGTACTACCAATGACGTTATAGAGTAATCTATAGGTATCCTGACTTATTTCACTACCATCACACAATAGATATCCTGCGGGAACTGTAGATCCAGTACCTGCAAATGGTAATATTGAACCCACGGGCACTTGACTCACATGACTTAAAAATACACTCTTAGTCATTGACTTTAATACTGAGCTATTGACTGTGGTTTGTAATACCAACAGTTGATCGCTAGGTGAAGAATCAGTTGCTGCTGGTTTATTTGTAATCAACGGAGTATCAGCGGTTACTGTTAGTACAGCTTGTCCGTTTGAACTTATACCATTAAATAATGTTCCTGCAATACCGCTTACTGGATCTGGCACGCTGATAAAATCAGATTGTACATTACCTACAGTTCCGCCTAATTTAAATAAAGTACTATTAGTTAAGGCAGCAGCAGTACCGGTAACGCTACCAGATACTGTTCCAGCAAACGTTCCGTTAAACACTCCGTTAAATGTTGATGCATATATATTTCTAAATGGTCGTGTTTGTGATCCAATATCGTAGATTGGTACAGTTTGATCTGCTGCTGGTTGAATTACTGGACCACCACTAGCATTACCGCTGATTAGTATTTTTCCAGATGTTGTTATATCGGCAGACGAAGTTAATGCTAAAGAAGTAGTAATACCCGATGTTGTATTTGCTGACAACACTGTAGAATTATTAGTAGTACCGTCAGTAACTATTAGGCCACCTGCTGTACCAGCTACTCCAGAAGTAATTACTCCAGCAACACTCAGTACAGTAGTTGGATTAGTGTTATTTGCTCCTATTCCAACATTACCAGTTGCATCAATGTGTAACATAGTTTTATTGTTTGTTATAAAATCAAAACTATTTCCGGTTACATTTCCTGTAAATCCAATACTTGTTCCGTTAATGCCGAGATTAAAATCTAAATTGTTACCAACACTAAACCCGCTGGCATTTTTAATATTCAATGGATAATTTGTAGTGCTAGAGATATCTGATCTTAAAAAGTTAGATGAACTTACTGATGTATTATTAATTAATAATGAATCAGCTGACTGCGCTGTTCCCCAGAATCTAGTAACTGATGCTGCTAAGTTGGTAAATGTTAAACTTGTTCCCGAAACAAAATTTGGAGTAAAGACCACTGATGGGCTAAATGTTACTGTATTTCCATTAACTGCTGTCACTGTTAGACTAGTAATATTGCTACTGTTAGGAGGAGCAGCGAATGTTGCACCTCGACTGACTCCGATCGCACTAGTCACAGTAAACGACGAACTAGTAGTGCCGATCGTAGCAGTCTGCATAGTTGCTTGTACTACAGTAGCACCGGTTAGTGAGTTTGATGCATCAACTGTACTGAGATTTATACCTTCATTAATCGATGAGAATCCGCTAATACTTGATTTTGGATTAAAAGTTTCTTTACTAATAATAGCAATTCTGTATCCATTAGCATACATAGATATTACATTATGTGTAACATTATTAATATCGTCAATGGTTTCTACAATAGGACCTGTAGTATTTCCAGTAGTATATTGTGGTCCTACTAATACCCAAGAGCTGCCTCCAAACAAATATAATTGTTGTGTAGTAGTATTAACCCAAAGATCACCGATGTTGCTACTTGCAACCGCAGGCGCAGTGTCACCTTTTTTAAGTGATCCAGCTTCGACCCAATTAGTTCCATCATACAACATGAGAATTTTATTGCTAGTGTCATACCATAATTCGCCCTGAACAGGTGTACTAGGTGCAGTTGGGCTAGCAAAATTTTCTAATAACTGTAAAAAATCTTTAGCAATTACCGGAGCATATCCTGAATAGTTTCTACCAACAAATGCTAAATCAGTAGTAGTGTTGAGAGAACCGTCCTCAACTACAAGGGGAATCTTAGCAGGATTTGTAGAATCTGTAAATTGAATTTGATAGGCCATTCGTTAAACTCCTACAAGTCCGGTTAGAGTTTGTATACGAACTGTATAATCAATTTGAATTAATCTGTTTAAACTTTTTTGTACCGGATGGAAAATAACGTGAGTAAGTAATAAACTGTTGCCCGAAGGACTGTAACTTTTCAATCCTAACTCATCGAATACATAAGTGGTTTGTCCTGATGCTGTAGTGTCATAGGCATTTTGTCCACTAGGTTCACTATAGTCTAAAAGACAAGTTACAAAAATATCAGTGTAATTTGTTCCAGTTGCGTGGCGTGCTTCTGTAAAATTTCGAGTCGGATCAGTGTTGGTGCTTGAGTTAGGATCAACCACTTTAGTATAGGTTTGATTGTATAAACTAGCGTTAATGCCGCTAGTATTAGGAGTTAGATAGGTAATAATTCCAGTAGGATCGACAGTAGTGCCTCCGTTGCCGAATGCCATTTGGTAGACAAACCCGCTATCATTGTTAATCATACTGTTGGCTAGCGCCTGGCTCATATTTTCGTAATGGATCGCATTACGCTTGTTAATGTAAGTTTCCTTAGAGACAGGATCATAGATATGGATATGGCCTTCTACGTGGATTCCGGTTACGTCTTTGCTCTGCATAGTAATCTCTCTTTATCTTATATTTATCAATGTTTATAATGTGCTAGTTTTAATACAATTTGGTAGAAGTTCTACCGCTAATTCCGGTTGTTGTTCTCGGGTATGCTGGTGCGCTAGAATTATTTTTAGCTCTAAAAGCATAATTTTGTTTAGGATATGTTGGGCCAGTTCTATATAATTTATATAAGGCTGGACCGTTTGGAGAACCTATTCCAGTGGCAGCATCCCATCCTGTAGTAGCCTGATAACCAACGGTGTTACCTCCATGATTATCACCGCTGGTAATATCATTGAATGCTGTAGTTCTGTTAGCGTACCAAGTGGCATTGGCTAATCCTATTCGTGTTCCGGATAGCTGATTAATTCTAGCTACAAGACCTGCTAGTAAAGGAGCCACTGCGCTAGTACCAACAAATCCTGATCCTAGAGTATTGCTAGAAGTATAGTAAAAACTATATCCAGTTGCCATGGCAGAGACATCAGGAATACCGCGTCCTGTTAAGGTTGCTACTGTGCCACCCGGATATGTCTTGCTACTGAATCCTGTTTGCCACGACGGAACACTGAATAAACTACTGACTCCTCCTCCGCCTGCAAATGTTCCACCACTAGTGCCCCAAGGTGTTTCTGCTGTAATAGCGTAACTGCTATTAAGAGTAACTACAGTTCCTCCGGCACAGATAACATAGGGACTTGAAGCAGGATACTGTACAGTATAATCAGTACCACCGCTAACAGCTTTGACTCCATAGTCGCCTGCTGCCACTATTACTGTAATTCCCTTTGCCACACAACTAGCAAGTGCTGTTTCAAAAGATGCACGTTGGCCGCTAGACCAATTAGTGTCGGTTGTTCCCCAACTAATAGATAGCACACTAGGATTGTATGTAGTATCAATAGCCACTGCGGTTATTGTATCTATAAATCCTTGAAATGAGTTTGGAGCAAAGTATGTAACTTGTATAGCCTGCGGCGCTACTGCTCCTACACACCAAATGTCTAACATAACTTCACCACTGGCATTAGCATCAGCGCCGCCATCATTGGCGCCGCCGTCTACACTGACGTTATACACTGTCGGTGGTGCAAAGCTAATTTGACTAAATGTGCTGGTTAAATTTTGTGTAGTCCAGCCGCCGCCTAATTCTAAAATAGCCACGCATGCACCTTTGCCCTGTTCAGCTGCGGTAGTTGCAGGATCTGCAGGAAAAACATACCCTTGGGACAGCTCATTAGGATACGGACTAGAAGAGGAGCTTTGTTCTAAACTAGGATCCTGATGGGCATCAAATTTAAACGATAATGAGTTATCTAGTCCAACTACCGAAGTAACAGCATTAGAAATTTCTGCAGGTATCGTTATATTTCCAGTGTGCGTAAAATATACCGTATCATCATTAGTTACGGTTTGTAAAGTTATACCAAATAGTGCATTAAACTGTGCAGTGGTTCCTTGAACTTTTATAACTGCACCTCCCTGAGACGCTTCAACAATTACTAGGTTATTAGCTGTTGCCCAGGAAGTTACTGTATCCATGTCTTGAGCAGTAGCACCAAATTGATATACAAACTCATCATGATCAAGTATAGGGTGTGTACCATCGCCGATGGCCTCAACATACTGATGTATATCCATGCCGTTATCATGTGTATCTCTGTTGATATACAAACTAACTAATATGATATCGTCAAGATTTTTATTTGTAGTAGTCATATTAAATTCCAATGTTAACGACTATAGTCAGTATACCATATACCAGGAACTGCTTTAATAAATTTAGCTATTGTGCTGTTGTCTTGCAGTATGTTGCTCGCAGTGTCGCCTGCACGTATATTTTGATTTAATAGATTTAAATCATATCCATCCCACAATTCACCTGTTGTTTTAACTACAGTTATTTGTGTGCCAACTGCTAGTTTGTTTGTCAATGTAATAGATGAAGACGTTCCGTCGACTGTAAAATCTGCTGGGAAACTAACATCGCCGTTGGGGCTATAAGGTGCATTATTAATGTTGAATACACTGTACGCAGATTTCTTCAGACGGATGTTGCCAACAAAGAAATGCCAGTTTGCACTGTCAAGAGTGAATGTACTAGAGCTTACGTGAGCTGTTGTACACTTGTATGTATAGCTGTTAACTGTAACAATGTCACCAATACTGTAACTAGTATTTGCAGACCAGATAGCAGTATCGTTATATCCGCCGACAAACACTTCAATCTCATTTACGCTCTTAGGAACGAAATTGAGATTTACAGTGTTAGTTCCATCAGATTTAATTGTATATGTTGTAGCTGTATCCACATAAGGAATCGTTTCACTTGGTCCAATATTTTGCACTGATGTTCCGGAACGATTTAGTGAATATATACCTGTGCCTAATGTACCTCTGCGTAGTTGACTTAATACATTACCGTTGAGAGCAAAGTATTCAATACGTTCTCCGCGGATCTCAACTATTCCTGGTTTATTTTGAGAAGGATTTGGTAAGTCAAATTTACTTGCATCAACTACTACAATTTGTGTGTCATTCCATTTTAAATCTGCGGCTAGCATGGTTCTAGTATTAGCATTTAATCTCTTATAACTAACTCGGTTAAGCATATCTTTAAACTGCATATATGATGCACCAGTTTGCGGCAATACATTGCTACCAAATGTAATTAAAGTAATTTTATCTGTTAAACTTGGTGCAACTGTCAGTTGAACCGATTGTAAATCTGCACTTAGTTGATAATCAACGGACGGTGTTAACAGCGTATTATTTTTAATTACCCAGACATAGTTACTGTTTAATACAGGACGATCTAATGGTAATGACCCGCTGGTCAATCTATTAAACGCATAAAATGCTGGAGTCCCTGGAGTAATTGAATATGAAGAATTAAATTCAATTTCTGTTCTTTGCATATCTAAAAAATCGTGAACATATGAGCTAATAACTTCTACAGTATGTGTATTGTCGTATGCTTGAGTAAATGTTATTTGCTGAGTATTTGGATTATACGAGTATCCATCAGTTGCTTGTACACTGACAGTTAGTTGTTTTCCTAAATACTGTCCATAGATTGCTTGATTAATGCTCACAGTTATACCGCTTAGATCAACAGTATAATCTTTGCCTAGTGTTAATTTATTTCCATCTGCGTATACTAAAATGCTGTCAATTGATACTGTAAATGGTGTAACTTTATAAGAATCGATTGTATAATTTAGCTCTTGATTCTGTATAGTATAATAACTGTTAACAGGTCCGTATAGTATATTTTGATCTACACGAACTAACATAAATGACTCATCCGGTAACTGATTGCCTACAGGATTTTGTAAAGTATATGTCAAACTACCATTGGTTGCAATCTTTTCTGATTTAGTAATCGCAAATGACTGTTTAGATCCTGATACTATAATATAATTTATCAGTGAGCCGGCTGCTGGAGCTCCTGCAAATCGTAGACCGATAGTATTCGAATATTCATATGTTGAATCTGTTTTAAATAGTGTTGGGTTTACAGGTTGCCCGTCAACATAGGCTAAAAATGTTACAGGTGTTATCCAAGGTGCTGTTGTAATAAATTCTCTAGTTGTTCCGTCACCTACAAAATAATTAGTATCTAAAATATTAGCACCACTAAACCCAATGCTAAAAATACTGATTGTTTGATTAGCTGTTGGAACTGAGCTAAACTTGATCAGTCTATTTTTATAATCAACTCTATAGTCTGTTGTGTTATCTGTAGTATAGTTCATAATTGTTGAACCAATTTTAACTATTACTGCTGTAGGACTATTAGGTTGTTGACTAATTGAATATTGGTAGGTAATTCCATCTGAAATATAATTATCAATCTTGATGCTTGCAGAACCGGTACTAGGTTTATCATAAACTTTAACCGCTAGTGCATCTACGACTTGTCCCGGAACAACTTCTTCCGTCGCTGGGCTAGTAGTTGGTGTAACTAAACCATCGCCATCAAGTACAATGTCATCTGCTGCTAAACCTGTTGCTGTACTGTATGCAAGATCACCACCTGTGATTGCGGTATCATAATCAACTAATTGACTATTAATTGAACCATCACTGGTTTGCTGACGCAATATAAATGAATCGTTATTACTTACTACAAATGAATTAGGAATAGCTATTACGGTGCTAGTAGTACCATCAGCATTATTGACCGTTGTAACAGTAGGTGTTCCAGTGGTGCCAATATTAATTGTTTGCATGATAGCACTTGAATTAGTCTGCTGTGGTGTACCGTAATTAGGATCATCTAATCGTTGAGGAGCCAATGTGCCGGTAATAGCAATAGTGCTGCCTGATGGTGTGTCTGCTAAAGCCGATTGAGTTAGCACAATGGTTCCGTTAGCATTAATTGTCACGTCGACTGGTTGTATCAATGTTCGAGTAAATGTGATGCTGGTTGCATTTGCAATATTTGTATATAATATTTGATTTAATGTTACATTGTGATTAACAGGATCAATGCTAACAATCTCTGCATTATAGCCAAAACTATTCACGGCGGTCGACACAATATCACCGATACGCAATCCGGTTGTATCTGCTAGCGATAGTATAAAACTACCTGCAAGATTACTAAATGTCAGAACTGTACCGTCTGGAACTGTACCGATAGGAGGTGAGCTAATTGTTAATGTGGTTGATGATAGCACACGAATTACTTGCTGTCTATTGCTAAATCCTGTTCCAGATATAATCATCCCCGGTACAATGCCAACAGTACTTGCCACTGTCAATTGAGTATTGACACTACTTGCTGCGGTATAGGTACTGGTGATAGCCCGAGTTTGTTTAAATAATTCAACGGTGGCAACTGGAAAACTAATCTTAGGGTTGAACGAATAACTCGAAGTAGTTCCATCGGCTGTATAAGACTTAATGTAATTTTGAACATAATATACGTTCAATAAAGTGCCCACTGTGGGATTATATGGCAGGGTAAACGTATGAGTATTCGCCGCTACCTGGATTGTATAATCGGTATAGTTAGGGTCGAAAGCGTCCCATTTATCTGTATAGAATGCGCTAGAGTCCCAACCGCCACTGACATTAAAATCTAAACCACTAACAACGGCGCCACCGTAATCAACTCCAGTCATTAATTGTGACAAATCTTTGCCTAACTGTCCGCTAGTTGGATTATAATAAAACTGAATTCTATCTACTGATGTTAGGAATGTAGTATCAACTGAATAATTTATTACTATTACACTGTTTTTCTTTGGTGCGGTTGATAAAGTTAGTTTACCAGAATAAACAGTCTGTCCAGATACTTTACTAGATACTAAAGAAATAGTATAAAATTCTCTCAATAGTGGCGCACCGTTAATTGTAACACTAGATTTACCTACACGGATATCCGGAGCCCATTGCAACGTAAATTGTAACTGTGAACTAGTAGTTGTAGTAAATGTTTGAGTTTTATTCAAACTATTCATATAATAACTAGGTGTAAGTCTATCAAATTTTAAACTAATTAAACTTGATCGAACTACACTATTACCAATATAAGCTACCGCAGTGGCCGGTGTGCCGCCTACTGATAATCCACCGCTAAGAGTCACAGTTGGGGTTGTTAAATATCCTTTACCGTTAGTTATTAACACAATTCTATTAACAACTCCGTTGGCAATGTATGCTTTAGCTGTGGCGCCGGATCCAGAACTGCTGCTAATAATAACCTGTGGAATATTAATATATCCGCTGCCGCCTGATGTAAGATGAATTTCTGTCACTTCGAATCCAACATTATCTAACCAGAATTTCCAAGGATATTCGGTCAGTGTAGAATCAGTGTAGTGAACAACACCATTTGATACCGTTGGGCATAGAGTGGTTAATTTGTTGTTTTCATATGTCGACTGTAAATCAAAATCAGTCACAGCAGTACTTCCCATTTCAACGCCGGTTGTTCCCGGAACTCCTGAAAATTTACTAATATATTCTCTAACTTTTGTTCTGTATGGTTTAACTTCTGAAACATAGTCCTGGAAGTTACTTAAATTATCAACAGGATAATTCACTGGCTGGCTAAGCTGTCCAACATTATGTGTAGCTCTTACAAAACTAGTTTTAAATATCCAATCAAGATATAGTTGTTCACTATAGGCATATCTCACCGTTGAGAAAAATAAATCTAAGTAAGATATCTTGAGATCGTCAATAAAAATATTATTTTTTATAGCATTTAAAATAGTTCTTAATTCAGTTGCAGCTACCGTATCAAATGAAATTTCATCAAACGTACTAGCATCATATCCAACACTGGTACCTTTGAAATTATAAAGTGCGCTTGATAACTGTATTGTACCTTCTTGTAAACCTACCACCGAATAAGAAGCTGTCCAATCAACTGAACTTGAGTTAGCAACTTTTTCTAATAATACCCACTTTCCTGAATTTGCTGTAAGTACTTTGACAGTCTCACCGATCTCTGCAGAAATAGAATTTAGATCAGCAAACGTACTAATTGCAAAATCAGGCGAAGTGAATTGACTATAACCAGTTTGATACCAATCAATATAACTCCAGTATTTTCTAACATCATATCGTTGAGTTAATATTCTAGACCACAGTTTATTAACTGGATCATAACTATAAATGCTCCAAGTATTATCTGCTTGGCTGTCGCTTTGAACTAACACACAGTAATCTCTAACCAATGCTACTGTATTTTCGTCATACCCCTCACCACCGTTTATAACAGTTGCGCCGATTATATGACCTAACGAGTCAATAACTGCCTGTACTACTGCGCCATCGCCGCTACCTGCTATAGTAATATAAGGAGCATTAATATATCCCTTACCCGAATTCACAATGGTAATGCCGATGATCGTACCATTAGTAATAATTGGTGTCAATACTGGTCGAGTAAACGATCCAATCGCTACTGCATCGATGCCAGCTTCTGTTAATATAGTTGTATCCCACAGTCCTGATATCGTTGTTGGTATCGGATCATGACTTTCTAATGCTGTGAGATCTCTTGATTCAGTAATTTGCACTGAAGACATTACAGAATTAACTGTTTCAATAAATTCCTTTAATGCCTCAACACGATTTACAAACATACTCTGACGTGGACGATTTTCAATGCCGTAACGTAGTTTAGGTGGAAGTGATGGATCTGGAACTACTCGACCCTTTTGATCAACTCCGCATAAGCTATCGAACCATTTTTGTTCAATAGTATGTGGTAAATCAACGATCGTATCATTACTAATTAACTTCCATTGACTATGGACATTTTGATCAGTATTGTCGATCAACCAATATTCAATAGATAAAACTGTGTTAGTACTGTTGAGCAGTGGTTTAACATTAGTTAGACTAATTGAATTATTTGCAGTAAATGATATGTAACTGTATCCTTGTCCTCTTGGATTAGAGATTAAATTAGCCACTGACGCTGCTGAAATATTTCTGCCAGATATATTTGGTACAGTCTGTTTATTCTTAACCCAGAAATAATAAGTGTTGATATAAGTTTTAGTAAGACTGTCATATCGAGCATAGACACTGTACACGCTATCACCGTATAAACTTGTTCCACTAATACCTAATGCTAGTCCAGCTGGAGTGTCGGTTTTCTTAGTATAATCATAATAGCTGTCCCACACAGATGGCAGATACGGAGAGCTAACCCATTCATAAATGTCAATGCTTGCTCCCGGTGCTACTGTGTTCCATACATTATTCCTATAAGCAGGATCATTAAAATAAGTTTCTAAAAACTTAGCAGTTCTTAAATCCCACCACAGTTGACCAACTTGAGCCGAGGACCAGAAAGTTGTAGGGTCAACATTTACCGATGATGTTCCTACAGAATAAGTTGCCGGGTCGTAAAATGACTTATAGCGAAGTTCTTCTTCAGCAATGCCGGCAATTTTTCCCTGCAATGGATCAATAATATCAAGATAGGTAACTAGTTCACCAATTGATTTATCATATAAAAATACTTTTTTAATCTTATCTAAATTTGGAATATCTGTTTGTGTACGATCTATCGTCCATGTATATTTGTTAGGAGTTTTATAAAAATCAAAAATATTTCCAGATTGGAATCCTTGATCATATGCGTACGGTACTCCAGCAACTATATGATTGTTACCAACTGCAAATCCTTGGCCAAATCCTTGATACGATGTTGGGTTTGATAAACTTTCTGCAAACACCCATTTAGAAGAATATTGATCGTAAACATCTATTCTACCAGAACTAATATTAATTGTTCTAAAATTAGTTGATTGTTTATCAAAAGTAGTTGTACCCTCATCAATTGTTGTAGTAGTATAAGTATCGCCGTCTTGACTATAAACAACTAATGTTTTATAATCATTCATAAATGCTATCTTATTACCAAATTTGGAACCTTGAGTTGGTTGATGATCTTGTAGTTCTTGATACAGACTGTAACCGGTTGCTGTGTTAACATAAACTCTTACAAAACCTTGTTGAGTTGTAGTAGCAGTATCTGCAGACTGATCAGCAATCGCAATATATTCCCCCGAGTTAGATATTGCAATACTGTTACCATAGTTATTGTCAGCATTATTGTCTAACGTATTAGCCGTTGGCAATATTTGAGTTTGAGTTAGACTATTTGCAATTTGTTTGTAAACATAAACTTTGCCAGTTTGCGAACCGGCCGTTGCAGATATTAGTACGGTTAACCCATCATTACTTACTACAATTTGATTTCCAAAATTAGTACCATTAGGTCCGATAATACTGGTAGATAAATCATAGCCCCAGCCGGTAGTATAAAAACTTAATAAACCATCTGGAACGCCATCCGGTGTTCCGGTCAATAGTAATGTTGTATTGTTTAATACTGTCTCAACTGTTTGTCCCTCGGTGAATCCTGTACCCTTAACATGCATACCCGGGAAAATTCCAAGAGTCGATGATAAAACCAAGGTGCCTTTTCCACTTCCGATAGGATTGTAAATCGCGCTGATTACCGTTGTTGATGTGTAAGAAAATTTATAAACCTGATTTGTTCCAGGAGCACCAACATATAAAGCATCAACACCAAACGCTAGGGCTGATCCAAATAATTCGCCGGCTGCCGGTGATGGGCTAGTAATAGTGTCAATTAGATTATAATTATTGTCTAAGTCTTTCTGATATATCGAAATGACACCCTGTTGGCTTAATCCAGAACTAGCTGTTACTGTACGCAATAATGCGAGGCCTGTACCAGCACCTGGTCCTGTAGCAACAAAAATTGTATCAACAGTATTAGATGCAGCTCCAACTTTTGTAAAGTCAGTGAGTGTTCCTAACGTTTGAATTACATATGATTGATTAGTATTAAACGATCCTGCGGTTACTGCTGGACCAAAAACGCTGCCTGATCCAGTTCCTGGACCCGATGCTGTAAACACTGTGCCAACCGCATTTGAAAATGCTCCCACTTTTGTAAAGTCAGAATTTCCTGTTGTTCTAATAGTATATTGAGTTCCAGTGATTAACGATCCAGCATACACAATGGGAGCTGCTGTGCCAGTGCCAGTTCCTTGACTATTTGCAATAAAAAATTGCCCAACAGTATTAGATGCTGCTCCAAACAGAGTAAAATCAGTAGGACCTAGATTTGCAATCTGATAAGTTTGGCCGGCTACAAGATTAGTTGCACTTACTGTTGTTGTTGAAAATTTTGGTTGACTTACAGGTATATAGGGTATTTCTTCCCAATAGACAGAATTAACAGTAGAAGGTTCTGTACCTGTTGGCACTGGAAGAACTGCTTTCCAGTATAAGTTATTGTGACTAACGATACTACCTTGTAAGTATGTTTGAGATACCCAACTACCCAAGTAATTACTAGAAACATCACTTGCAGTGGGCGATCCTGTAACTAACCAAGAAGCATCCGGTGACAATGCTATTACAGTTGCCGATGCAGAAGGTTGCAATCTATTAGAAAAGAATGGAACATCTAATTTGCCAGTTTGCACCCAAGGAGAATTTACTCCTGCTCTGGCATGCATAATAACATTACCAGTGCTGGTTCTAATGGCCATTGCAGTGCCTTGTGAGTTTACAGCAATTAAAGACCCATACAGAGCATTATCAAATGGGGTTAAATTTGCTATTGCTGTTGATTTATAGCACGGTACGTATTTCCAAGTGGCCCACTTACCGTCACCTCGGTCGTCGGTCCAAATTAGTTCATTTGAATCGAGATGCAATGGCAATAACGAATCAATGTTATCAATAGAAGTAGTACGCTGACTGGTTAAACTATAAACAACCAATGTAGAAACCAGCGTTACATAATCTGCGTTACTAGAATTAGCAGGCGACGGAAAATTTGATAATGTTGCTGAAATTGTAAATGAATTTACGCCAACTCCGGTAACTTGATAAAAACCGTTGACCGAAGGTACTTGTGATAAACCAACATAATCACCGATTTTAAGTTTTGGAATTGTTTCTGTTGTTAATGTCAGTACGTTAGAATCATAAGATGCAGCACTTATTCGAATGCCAAGGTCAGTGAATCTGTAAATGTTCCAATCATTAGGCTTATTATCAAATGTACACCAAATATAAGCTCCATTGTTGAAGGTGGTTATATCTTGAGTCACGATGTCTGATATATTTTTGAGGGTAATAAACACATCATTAGGATTAACATAACCTGCACTACGCAATAGAGGTTGATAATTTTCAGTTATCGGAAATGGTGCTGAATCGTATCCATTGGGTTTTAAATAAACATCATTAGGTGTTTGTTGAATTACAAAATTACTAATATCTGAATTAACTGTATTAGTTAGTACCAGTGCTTGCGGATTATTTTTAAATGTCCCTTCATCCAAAACTAATTCAATGTTTTCAAAAGAGTGACTTGCACCGTATTGTCCAACACGCAATGCCCACTCTTCATAAAATGTCAAACTCTCTAAATTATCAGAACTTAATACATTAAACAATTTATTAAGGACGTTTTGTGTACCCTTCTCTCGGATCATTCCCTGATAGAATTTAAATTCACTAACGTCATCTTGAATAATGTTTTCAAGGTACTGACGCTTTTGATAGCCAATTAAATGCTGGCCCATTGCTTGTTGAGCACTGTCAAAACTATCAACTTCAAGGCTATAAAAATCTGTAAACTGTGTGGCAATATTTGTCCAGTTAGGCAATATCTGCGCCATTGGTTTTGAATTCAGTTGTACCCAATCTGTTGATATAAATGTTGCTGTACCTGCAATAAATTTGTCAGCACTATAATAGTAACCTTGGAAACTGATTACCTCGCCCATGTTATAATCTTGCCATGCTTGCCAGCTTTGTATTTCTGCCCGGTCATAGATAAAGCCTGGAATATCCAATCCACCGTACCATCCGTTGGTTACATATGCAGATGCCTTAACTCTTTCTCTTCTATAACCGCTTGGGGGATTATAAATGATATCATTAAAAATTGTAGAATTATCAATGATTGCCACGTGTTCATTTTGTATCAAATAAAAACTAGCACAGAAAATTCCATCAGTAGTCCTTGGACTATATGTAGCAGTGTTACCTTCTCGATAGCTGTCTAATTCACGAGGAGGTATCGGTGTGCCGTCAGCTTTAAATATTTCATAGTTATTAAAAGAATTACTAATATCATCAATGACCGTTAGGTCAGTAGTAAATGATAATCCTGTTGCGCCAGGACTTAGACTGATTACTGAATTACCAACATTGCTCAATCCATCTAATTTATTATATTTTGTTGAATCAAATACATCTGATGCTGGCAAATTGTATAATGCACTATAATATACTCCATCATACCGCACTATGGTTCCATAGTTAATTGGAGTATTGGGTGTCCAGTCGGACCACTTATCCTGAGAGACTGACCAATTCTGTGTAGTCCAGAACATAAACTCCTTGGCACTAGTTTCCCAATTTAGCACAACTCCTAAATTAGTATTAAAATCATCAAACAAGAATCCTTGATCTTTTAAGTACTCACCGTATCCAGTTAAAAAATCTACCACATCTTGTATGGTTGTAAACAATGTTCCGTAAGGTACAGCTGTCGGAGTAGTTCTATCCCAGCTTTTTCTAAAATATGCCGAAGCGCCGCCGACTACAGGTAACGCTGTTAATAATGCAAGGTCAGTAGCGACAAATGTGCTGCCGGCTGTGAACGTTTTAGTTGCTCTATAAAAAGCTCCACTATACTGAACAATGGTGTCAATTGCATATTGTTGACCTGGAGTCCAGATCGAATAATTTTCTGAAATGCCACCGACATTGACCAGATTAGCAGTTTGTGTGTATTGGTATGAATAGAAGTACGGCTGAGTTATACTGTATCCTTTAACCTCAAATCCTGTTGAAACCTTAGTGATAATAACACCACTATAGGTTAATTTCTTAACAGGGCTCGAGCTATTTAAAATTATATTATAGTTTTCAGAAGGAATAAACACGCTGCCTGTAGACAAAGGTGTTTTGCTTTCTAATAATAAATTAAATTGATCTTTGTTAGTAAATGCTCCAACACGATAACTTAGACTTGGTAGTATTAATTTTAAATCACTAGCATATCGATTGTAGTCAGTAAGATTATTACTAAAAATATAATTTAAAATAAGGTCAACTACATAATTTACAATACCAGCAGTTTGCACACGAGTTTTACTAGAATAAATGCTAGGAATTAAAACATCCGCAGGTGTAATACGCAATCCAGTATCTTTAAATACTAGTTGTCCGGCTAAGTTTCTAACAATTCTTGATCTATCTAATAATAGACCAAATGTTTTTGCAGGAGTAGCCAACATAGCCGCAATAACAATACTAAACGGGTAATGACTGCTGCGTCTCCAAGCTGTTTCAACTGGGCTTTCATCTCCGAAGATAAAATTATTGTCAGTGCTTTGTGTAATTGGTCCTTTTGCCAGTCCTGAAAATGTTGGGCTAACTAAATTTCCATTTTCGTCAACTGGAAGATGTGACATTAAAAATGGTTTAGCATACTTGGACAAAGTATATGCCGGAACTGTACCATCACCTCGAACCACACCGTTGGCAATATCTTGCCACATTATTAAATTGTTACTGGTATAAGGTGCTGGTCCGTAGGTCGATACCCACCATGTAGGCTGTATTGTAAATCCTAACATTTCCCATGGGCAAATATTAGGACGATCAGTATCTAACATCCAGCGATAGATTCCTCTCCAATAACCCGGAGTTGGACGACCGTCCGGTGTTACACTTCCGGTATAATTATAGGTAAAAGAATTAGCTCTATCATAATTGAGAGGCTTTGAAAAATCTACACCTAACTTGCCGACCCAGCGATAAAAGTTAGGAGCAAGTATCTGATTAAACTCAGAAAGGCTGTATGCTGTTTTTCTATTATAACCTGGAATAGTATCAGTAATATCAAAAATAGAAGTATCATAGTTAACTTTGATATTATTGAAAATTCTTTTTTCTAGTTCTAATATTAGATTGTCTCTATAATCACCATAGGCTAGAATCAAACTTCCATCGTGCCCTTGTATCATAGTACGAGGAGTCACTAAGGTTGTATCAGTATAAATTTTAGGTACAAATTTTGGATAAAATCCTAATTTAGTCGGAGTAGCTGGTACAAAACTGCCGTCAGTGCTGTCATATTCAACCGTAGTGATTGTATCACCGTCATGCATAACTACTGAATTGTCAATTACAACTAGTCCCTGATCATCAAATGTATAATCCTGGCCATAAATTAATTGAACACCGTTAAGATAAATTCCAACAGCTTTATTAGATAGATTAGATAATGTAAACACTGATGATAGTGGATACATTTTTATTCTATGATCAACTACTGTAAGATCTGTTTTAATACTAGCACCGTATGGAACCATATCACTGAAATAATATGGTGCGGTATTTGGTGTGTTAGCGTTTAGTTTTAACATGATACGATCAACCAGTGCAACTGGATCGCCATCAATGCCTAAATTATTTGCTGCTGTGATAAAGTTTCTTTTAAAATTATTATAGTCATCTCGACTTGTTTCGAGCGCCTTAATAATGTTATTAGATTGAGATGTAATATGATATATGCTTAAACTAGCAGGACCGCTATGTTGTATAAATTTAGTTCCGTACTGTGAAATACTTCCAAGATCTCTTAAATTGTTGTCTCCTGGAAAATTTCCAACAAATACAGTTGACAAGTTATCAACAATACTGTTAACATGGTCAATAACTTCGCCCAATGTAAAATCCTGCATTTCGGCATTTAATGGATTATTTTGTAAATTTAATGGTATTTCATAATAGCCGTTACTATTAATCGGTTGAGCTGAAAAAGCCTTGATGGTCAATACATCACTAAGACTGATTGCTGTTTTTAGTACTACCTGTTTATACATTGGAGTGTTAACAATACTCCAGTTGTCGCCAGAAAGTCGAATTCCATTGACATACACACGAACTACAAGATCATCTAGTGCGGCGATATCGTCAAAAATATCTATATTAAAATTATTAGTTAAATTAGAATTTTTATATATTCGAATAGCGGCTTGTGTATTAGTTACTGTCGAAGTCTTCCAGCCATTGACATACACTGAATTGCCAGAATAGTCATGACTAACCAGATATCCAACATTGATATTTTTGCTAATCAGCGAGGTCGTCTCTTTATATTGGAAACTGTCAGTCGCCAGTGTAAAGTTAAAAACAATATCTCCAATGTTATTAACATTTTGATAACTTAACGGAAATCCTAAAGTTAAATCAGCAGTGCCTGTACCAATTTTATAAGAAAATATTGATGTACCGATAAATGAGCTACCATTGTAAACTGTGGTATCCCCGAAGCTAATACCGTTATCATCAACTACATCAAACAACGGAGCTTGATTTGTATTATTTTTTTGTTGCGAAGATTGCCATGCAGTGCCGTTGAACCAATACATTCTACTTTGGTTCTTAATACCCTGCTTTACTAACACTGTCTGATTTTTTATAGGTGAATCTGTTTCAGTAAGGACGATTTGATCGTATCCTTTGATGTTAATGAAACTAACTGTATAAATTTTATTTTGTACTAGCGAATCTTTATCTGATAAAAATAATACACGATGACCTGATACTAGCGGTACTCCATCAATATTATAACCTCGGGATCCTTCTATAGTAGAAAAAATATCTGTAGTAAATGTATCAACTAAATCGACATCATCGATTGCAGTTGTACCAAAATTAAATAATTTTAAATCAGCCTGAAATTCAATAATTGGTCGAATCGCTCTAGCTGTTTGATCTAAAGACAGATCACTTCCATTATAACTAGCACTAGTCGCAATAACATCTTTATGGAACCAACGATTGTATCGACTCCATGGATTATGATCTTTACTTGCACGATTTATTACAAGATAATCTGTTATGCTGGCAAATCCAGTAGCATCACTGAAAGGATCGACATCAAATGCGGCTGAATCAAATGCTATCGATTCAGCAACTGTGTAAGGATTAATTATTTCTAAAACTTTAGAGTCAATTAAGGTGATTGCGGTTCCTACGCCTTCAACGTAGTATTGTCCAGTAGCATATGTTGAAGGTATTACTGTTCCTCCAAACGAAATTTTCATTCCGTTACTAAGTGCAGTACCGTCTGCTAGAACATAATTTTTTTTACCTAAAATGTCTTTTTCAACATCAATAGTTGATGCATCGGTTACATTAAATATTTCTAATGAACCACCTAAGTCAATATCAGTTTCACTTTGATAATACAAAATACTCGGTGCATCTAATGGGACTGTAAATGTTATAGTGCCTTGTTCTACAGCAAAATTGCTGACTCCATGTTTATATCTAGTGCTTGCTCCTACCACTCGCTGAGACATAAAACTAAAAGGATTTCCTGGACTGTTGATTTCAAACGTATATGTTTGACCTCTATATAATTTCAATACAGGATTAAGATCTAATCCGTTTGGTGTAAACAGATATTCATTGGTGTTACCTTCTGATTGTATCTTTACAGTATATGTGCTAGTAATAGATACCGCCTGTCCGTAGATTGTAATAGTATCGGGACCATATGGCAACCAATAATAATTTTGAAAGTTAACAAACTTATCCCAATCAATATGCGGATCCCATGAATAAAACTCTTGTTGATTTAATCGTGCATGATTATTTGTAATTCCACCAAAGACCCCAATTTGATTGATATAATCGATATAGTCTTTAAAAAATGTAACATTACCTATACTGTCTTTAATAACTAGTCCGGGTTCTAATTGATAGTTTTGTCTTGTTGTATCTGCTGCGGTAACATAAACATCAGCACCTGTTGCCGCTTTTGCATTTTCACGACCAATAAATCCGCTGACCTTTGAAACTGTGCCAGGCTGATACAGCTGATCAATCGTTGCCTGCAAGAATTTTTTATTAGCAGGTGTTTGATAAAAATCAGGAAGAAAATTTACGCCTAGCCCTGGCTTGCCGGTCGGATTGTTTGCCATTAGTTAGATGCTCCAAAATTTGCGCTGGTTATGTTTTGACTAGATACTACTGTTGTTAGTGCTTCACCGGTAACTGTTTTAAGATTAGCACTAGTAAGTCCTGATACTATTACAATATTTTTAGCTGTGGCACAACTTAAAAATATTTGATTACTAGAACATTGTACTTCAAATAAACTACCAAAGTATTGTCCAGATTGAGTAGGCACAATAACAAAGTTTGTAATATCTGGTGCTAGTTGATTCATGACATATGTTGACAATTCTGTAAAATAAAATGTGTCACCAAAGTCCCAATTCTGTAAAGCAAAAAATTGATTAATTGCTGTTAATATTCTTGCGGTAACGTCGGCAGTTGATACAGCAATAGTTGGATTGATGATGACATTAAAGGTTGCTTGTAAAGTAGGATCAGCCTGTTCTCCAAACAAAAGTTTATAACTTACAGGATGATAAACAATTTCATCGCTAATAGCTTTAATTAAATTCAAATTAGAACTTAGCATACTGTTAAGTTCTGCTGAACTTGGAGGTAAAGGCTCGCTGATATTTGCGCCAGACAACCATTGTCTAAATTGAGAATCATAGCTGTCAGTTAATACATAGATATCAATAATATTGCTTGGTCCTGGATCAATCCTTGAATCATAATCTGCACTATGAGTGTATTGAAATTTAATTTTATCTCTACCAGTATATACTCTGTAATCTAAAGTAGGAGAAAATATACCAGTTGTGCGATTTAATTTTTTTACAACACTAGTATCAATGAAATAAAAATATTGGCCATCTGGATATAAAGTAGAGGTAATACCTGTTTGTGTTGATTTGATGATTACAGGACCAGTATCTGGATCATTTAAAACATATCGATAATCTTCTTGACCTTCTGTTATAATATATTTTTCTTCTATAATATATTTGTATTTGTCTTGATCAAAGTTTCCAGTATTTGGATTAACCATGTCAAGGAATAGTTGAGGATTATCTACTATACCATTACCGCTAGAATCAGCAAACGTTACAACAATCTTTTTAGGATCTATATATCCGTCTTGTCCTACGTATTCACTAACAACTTGCCAATCAGAGTCAACTGTAAATGCAGATGTACTGTCTGGTTGTGTGTTAATACTTAATAATTTAATTTGATCTTTAACTATATTGCTAGATGCAATATCATAAATTTTCTGATTACTGTCAAAATAGAAAGTTACAGCCGCATCGCTTTCAAATACATAGCGTATTTGTCTAGTGGTGATAGTGTAGTATTCATTATTAGTAGTAAACAACAACATCCAACTACTGTCTATTTGAGTACTCGAAGTGTCTCCTTGGTTAACTAAACTAAAAGCACCTGCAACATTAAGATCTTGTTCATAGATAATTTGCCATGCTTGATTTACTGCATCATAGCGTAGACCAAATGGTTGATTAGCAAATATTAAGTCTATCATTGTTGATTGAACACTTGGTGTAATTGTTAAAACAAACTTAGGAAGGATTTGTGTTATTACGGCATTAGTAGGTATTTGCTGATTTAATTGAATAGGTCCAAATCCTGTGGCCAATCTACCAGTACCACTAGCAGTGCCGTCTCCTGACACTGACACGACTTCAGCCCAAACATACGTTGTTCCGCCTGCTGGAATATTTCCAGTATATGCTACTAGTTCGTTGTTCTTTTTAGTATTAAAATAATAGCCAGCTGGTGCAACAAATTTTAGTAACGCACCTGCACCAACATATTTTAAATTTGTTGCAGTAAGATTTTGTCCAACAGTATAAGGAGTAGCATTTGCGATTGATCCAATATATCCACTGGACATGTTGCTATCAGAAGTTATACTATACCACGCAGCACTATTACCAACTGTTAGTACGTCAATGAAATTAGCATAATAAAAATTTCTTAAATTTTGATCTCGTAGAATATCAGTTACAGTGTTAGCAATAATTCCTGCAATTTCAGTCTGTGTAGTATAGGTGAATGTGGTAGAATATGTAAATGGTTGTTGATAAAGTACGCCGTCATCGGCAAACAAATTAGTGCTACTGTACTTGCCTGTTGGATCAGTCAGATCAAAATAACGGCTAATACCGCTGCTAGTTCTGTTTACTGCCTTAACCTTGGCCACCTGAAGATTAGCACTCAGCGGACTAATATTATAATCTTCACCTGTAATCATTCTATTTTGTGTATAGTATGTCTGAGGTGCGTTAGTTTTAATACTAGCATTTGTTTCTGACGCGGTTGCATTAGTCACTGATGTTGCCAGACTTAATGTAATAGATAATGTTTCACTTGTGTTCTGTGCTGAAATGTAAGGTATAGTAATTCCAACGTTTACAATATCTGATGGATTAATTGTGTATGATAGATTATTACTTACTCTGTAATATACTCTAAAAGAGCCTAGTGGCAAATTACCAAATACTCCGTCACTAAACGCCAATGCGATTGCATCGTTTGCTTTGGTTAATACGCTATAGATATTTTTAACCTGATTGCTACTTAAACTGTTATAAATTACATTGTTACCAGTAACAGAAGGAATTTTTGTCCAGGTGGTTGATTCTGCACCTTTCTGATCAATGCCGTATAACCATACGTCGGTATTGTTAATATTTTGAGTAGCAATGTCAATCGTTTGATTACTGCTAGGTTGCGTCACTGTAAATGTTGCAGTGTTCAACGATCCTTGAGTGAAATTAAAAAAGAATCCAGTTCCTGGACTACCAGCACCGTGACCATCATCACTATAAATGCAGGCGATCTGATTACCTGCTTTAGGTGCTTCTTCATAAACAAAAGTTTCACCCTTGAATGTTGCACTGGTAATTTCAAAATTCATTGCACGACCTGCAACTGTTTGAGAAAATGTGTAGATAGGCACATCTGTATTAGATGAGTTAAATCTATACTGTGCTGTAGGAATGCCGTAAATTACAGAATGATCAGCTGGGGTTCCAAACTGTTGAGTTGCGGGCATTGCCGCATTAAAGACTTTAATAAATTGATCATACCAGTTAGGATTGCTAGGATCATTCCAGTTAATATATTGTCCTGCAATGTTTCTTCCATTACTATCAATTACGTTTTCGCTAGTACGAATAGTTTGAATTTTTAATAGACCACTGGCTGCAACGTTTCTGCTGGCATTATAGCTGACTAACTGTGCTAAACGCAGTACGCTATCACGACGTTCTGCTAGTTCTAAAAAGTTCTCACGAGCATTTAGGTCAACGCGGAAAGCAATACTTTGACCTACATAGGCTATAAGATCTATAAGAGCTAGATACTCGCTACTTTCAATATAATCGTTAAAATCTTCTGGAAAATTTGTACGAATATAGTCAATCATTGTTCGACGCAGATTATCAAAGTCATAGCTTTGAAAGTCAGCATTTTTAAAACTTTGATAAATTTTGGTCCAATCTTCTGATACTAGGAGATTGTTTTGTCTAGCAGTTGAACTCATGGTTGTTCCTAATAATTGTATTTATTGAATAAAATTATGTGAGCAGTTAATTAACTATACCGTTAGTTTGATCAAACTGGACTTGTAAATTTTCCGACAAATTGTATGGAACATAGGTTAATGTAGCCTGTATCTGTATGCCAGTGTCGTACGGGGTTATAGTAATATTACTTGCCTGTACACGTGGGTCGTAATTTAATAAAAAATTTACATTTTGCAAAATTACATCCTGCACTTGGGGTGTTAATGGCTCAAACAGTAGATCCCAGATAACACATCCAAATGTAGGATTCATCAGGCGTTCACCTTGTCGGACATAGAAGCTGTTTAGGATATCTTGCTTAATTAGTTCAAAATCATAAAGAGCAAAATTCTGACTATTAGTGTTTACTGTACTAAATCCCCTATACATCTGTGATGTAGAAACAGTAGTATTAGGTTTTCCGTTAATAGTTATTTTGTTTTGTAGGCTCATGATGGAGCTCCTTGATTTTTAGGCTGACTGTCAGCTGGCGGTACTTTAAGGAATGTGTCTGTAATAGTAGTATAAGATTTATAAAATTTTGGTACAGTTGCACTACCATTGGTGAATTTAATTGCTGATGATTCTCTGTCAGTTTTTGCTGCTGTCAGGGCCAACGGATCTAAATTCTCATGCTGTGTCCACGGTTCTACATTCGGTATACGTTTCATTATACTAGTAATACTGCTGCCGGAGGAATTGTAAATATTACTAAATGTTGATAAAGAGGATGCTGTTTTAGCACTAGTTGCTGGACTATTATCTATTGCTCCGGTTCTAGGAGGAGCAGAACTTTGAGAATAATCTGTGCCGCTACCTCTCCAAGTATGGGTATCTCCTAGTATAGTATCATAGTAGGCCGTGCCAACTTTTCGAGTAAACGTAGTACCGGTAGTTAAAAATGTATCAGTACCTGAATTAATTTCTAGTTGTTTTCCAGTTGTAATAAATCCGTTAGTCCCTACTATTAGTTGCAGTTGATCTTTACTTTCAATTCTAACTTCGCCGCTTAGAGTTCCGGCAGTTGTACCGGCAGCCTTGATGTTTACATTGCGGCCTGCTTCCATGTTTATATCGCGATCTGCATAAAAGTTCATATCAGCTTTGGTATGTACACTAACGCTGTCGGCAGCATAGATATCAATTTTTCCATTACTGGTTAATTCAATCCATGTAGTTCCTTTGGCATTACCAATGTAGATCAAATCTTCTGAATTGTGCAACAGTATCTGATGGCCGGTTCGAGTTCTAATACGCACTAGTTCATTATGAGGTATAGTCACGTCTCCGCTCTTATCACCTTGTTCAATAGCAGCGTAATCAGGTTCACCTTGCCCAGCAGATTTTTTTCTAAGGAAGTTAGGATCGCCGTCATCCATAACAAATGTTGTGCCGCCAAGTCTGCTGACATAGGCATTGGGTATTTGATTTTCTATAGTGCCAATCGGGCCTTGTTTTGCACCTGCCTGTTTATCTAATGGGCCGGGAGTACTAATACCAAATACAGAACTTGGCAACTCTCGTCTAGAACTGCTGGTTGTGATTCCTCGAATATCATCGTAGGCCAGGCCTTGATTAGTTAATACCGTAGTAAATGGATGCGTAGGTTTTTTTAATTTTTCAGGATCATTGGGACTGTTGTTTGCCGGAATTTTTTTATTGTATTCACCGGTAGGTACACGAGCATTTCGTCCTTGAGAATCTTTAGGCAAAGTTGTGTCTACTGTACTTTCAGTAGCTGCTATACCCGGTGTCATGAAATTCATATTATCTTCAACAACACAACCTATCCAATAGCAATACTTGGCATTGCCGCCGACTAACATAATGAGTACTTGTGAACCTATGTCAGGAGGCACTGCCCAGAAACCATAACTTTTTTGTGTATTATTGTAGTCGTTGGGATCCGGAGAAGTATACTGTATTCCTGTTGTACCAAAAAAAGGACTTAGATACTTGGCCGTGTATTGCTGGCCCGATGCTCCTGTAGTTCCGCCTTCTGTAAGAACCTCTACTCGTAAGTTTCCAGAATAAGTACCATCTAGATATCCTATTACTTTAGCCCTGAATGGACCGGTTTCACCTTTAGGTGCATCTTTAGAACTAAAATTTTCTTCAAAATTTGGCATGTGTTTCCCTTACA
>Ga0164296_1000743_pt1 | contig 37493 bp, 27 predicted proteins | sample GEODES057metaG_FD_113533 | JGI IMG/M metagenome (GOLD analysis project Ga0164296, IMG submission 113533) | Dystrophic lake water microbial communities from Trout Bog Lake, Wisconsin, USA - GEODES057 metaG | ecosystem: Environmental > Aquatic > Freshwater > Lake | place: USA: Trout Bog Lake...
GGAAACTTCCGAGCTGCCAGCCATCGTCGAGGCCTTCCGTCGCGGCGCAGCCAACGCCAAGACCGCCGGTTTTGACGGCGTAGAACTGCACGGCGCCAACGGCTATCTGCTCGACCAGTTTCTGCAGGACTCCACCAACAAACGCACCGATGCCTACGGCGGCACCATCGAGAACCGCGCCCGTTTGATGCTTGAGTGCGCCGATGCAGCTATCTCTGTTTTTGGCGCTGGCCGCGTGGCCATGCATCTCGCTCCGCGTTGCGATGCACACGACATGGGCGACTCCAACCCCGCCGCCACCTTCGGCTACGTTGCCCGCGAACTCGGCCGCCGCAAACTTGCATTCCTCTGCCTGCGCGAACACACTGCGCCAGATAGTTTGCTGCCGCTTATCAAGAGTGAGTTTGGCGGAGTTGTAATTGCGAACGAGGGGTTTACACGCGAGAGCGCGGAGCAGATTGTTGCCGACGGTATTGCCGATGGTGTTGCCTTCGGCAAGCTCTTCATCTCGAACCCAGACCTGCCGCGCCGCCTAGCAGAGAAGGCTCCGCTAAACCAGTTCGACACGCAAACCTTCTACTCGCACGATGCAGCCGGTTACACCGACTATCCGGCGCTGGGTGAACTCGCAGCCGACTGACACGCCTCGCACTGGCACTGCCGCCGCAGATATTCCCAGGAATAGATGCCGCTCTGGTGGCCGTCATTCCAGTCGAAACGAATGGCATAGCGTCCCACCGGCGTCACTTCTTTCGGCGCGGGTGGGGCCTCAAACATTGGCAGCAGCTGCGCCGGTTTCGGTTTGGCCACGCCCGGCGCACGGCCTGTGGCTTCGCGTTCCTCGTGGCAGGTGGCGCAGGGGCAGGCATTGCGCAGCCACGCAAAACTCCACGCACTCTGGTGCCCGTCGGCCCACTCGATTTCCATTCCGGTGCCCTGCGTTTTTTTCACGCGGACATTTTTCGGCAGCATCGCCTCTGCCGGTAACTCGCGCTCCTGCCGCTGCTTTGCGGCCTTCTCCGCGCTGACGAATTGAATTCCTTCGTGGCTCATTGGTTTTCCTTTTGCTTGCGGTGCAGCCCGTCAAAATAAATCTTCAAAATAAAAATTGAAACCGACAATGCCAGCGTCACGCTATTGGATGCAATCAACGGCATGGAGTGTTCGAAAATTCCATACACCAGCCACAGCGCCAGACCGATGGAGAGCAGCGACAGCATCGGGTAGGAAAGTTCCCGCGCCGAACGCAGCCGGATGACGTGCAGCAATTGCGGCACATACGCCACCGTTGTGCAGATGGCAGCGGCGAACCCGGTCGCATCCATGATGGCCATATTGTGAAACGCAAATACTGCAAGCGTCATTCAGTCCGTTCCTTTTAGCAATCCATATTCTTGCTGCTCACGAATTATTTTTCCAGAAAAAGAATGCGGCCATGCTGCAGCCAATTGCGACGACAACAATACGCATCACTCGCGCATTCATGCGCCGTGAATATTGCGCGCCCACCCAGCCGCCAATTCCCGCCAGCACCATCGCCAGCAAACAGTAGTGCCACACCACAGCGCCTTCAATGATGAACGTAATCACAGCAACGCAGTTTGACATGCCCGCGCCCACCACCTTCAGTGCATTCATTTCAATCACGTCGTCCAACCCAAAAATCGCCAGCGCAGCCATGATTAAAAATCCCGCGCCCGCTCCGAAGTAGCCGATGTAGAACGTGATGAAAATCAGCGTGAAGAAAAGCGGGATGCGCGCCACCCGTTCGCTCTTGTGTCCCGGATGCTGCGATCGCGTCACCAGCAATTTTGAAAGCGGCCCGCTAAACCAGAAGAGCAGCGAAGCCACCAGCAGCAACCACGGAACCAGATGCATGAACGTGGCCTGCCCGGTATGCAACAACACCAGCGCTCCGGAAATGCCGCCCACAATCGATGCCGCAGCCACTGGAAGCAGCAGTCGTTTATTGCGCCACAACTCCGCGCGCAACGCCGCGGCAGAGGTCACCTGGCCCGGCCACAACGCCACAGTATTGGTTGCGTTCGCTTGGATTGGCGGCACACCCACGCCCAGCATCGCCGGAAAACTCACGAACGATCCGCCGCCGGCCATGGCATTAATCACACCCGCAAGAAACGATGCCACCACCAGCCAGATAAACCGGCCGTTGACTTGTACTAACGCGAATGCAGCTGTGTATACCGCCGAATGCATGAATCTTTATTGTACCGGTGCGATATAGCGCATCGTGTATTTGCGTTTGTTCAGGTCGTAACCAGTTCCGGAGTCGCAGCAATCAACTGCCGCGTATATGCCTCGCGCGGATTTTCGCACAGCGCCACCGCCTCGCCCGTCTCCACCAATCGCCCGCGCTGCATCACGGCAATGCGTGTGGAAAGGTACCGCACCAGCGGCATGGAGTGCGAAATAAACAGCAGCGTCAATCCATGCGTACGTTGCAAATCGCGCAGCAGGTTGATGATCTGCGCGCCCGTGCTCACGTCCAGCGCAGAGACCGGCTCGTCCAGCACCAGCAACTCCGGATGCAATGCAATCGCGCGCGCAATATTGATGCGCTGCCGCTGCCCGCCGGAAAATTCATGTGGATAACGTTCCAGCGCCGAACCATCCAGCCCCACCAACCGCAGCAACTCCGCCGCCTGCGCGGGAATTTCTTTGCGCTGCAATGTCCCGTGTATCTCAAACGGCTCGGCAAGAATTTTTCGAATACGCATCCGCGGATTCAATGCAGCATAGGGGTCCTGAAAAACAATCTGCATGCGCCGTCGCATCTGGCACAGCGTTGCATGGTTGGCGTGTAGCAGATCAACGCCGTCAAAATGTACGCTGCCCGATGTCGGTTCAATCAATCGCAGCAGCATCCGCGCCACCGTGCTCTTGCCGCTGCCCGACTCGCCCACCAGTCCCAGCGTCTCACCGCGATCAATGCGGAAGGAAACATCGTCCACCACAGTCGTGGCAGTCAGGCCTTCACCGTATCGTTTTGTCAGCCGGTTCACTTCCACCAGCGTCGTCGCTGCAGACATGCTCGGATGTTAGCATCAGATTGGTTTCAGCCAGAATCCATAAAAGTTCGCGGAGGCAATTTCAGCATGGGCACACGTTTACAGGGAAAGACCGCCATCATCACCGGTGCCAGCGCCGGCATCGGCTGGGCCACGGCCCACGCATTGGCTGCAGAAGGCGCCAACGTCGTCGTCACTGCTCGCCGCGAAGAACGGCTGAAAAAACTTGTCGCCGAAATTGAAGCCACCGGCGCCAAAGCCATCTACGTCGCCGGCGATGCATCGCTCGAGCCCACCGCCATCACCGTCGTACAGAAGGCACTCGAGGCCTTCGGCAAAATTGACATCCTCATCAACAACGCCGGCGTCGGCGTCTACAAACACATCGTCAACCTCACACTGGCCGAATATGACCGCATGGTCAACTCCAACGTGCGCAGCAGTTTTCTCTTTACGCGCTACGTCGTCCCGCACCTCATCACGCAGAAAAGCGGCACGCTGCTTTTTGTCTCCTCGGTCGCTGGCCTCTTCGGCTATCCCACGGAGTCGGTTTACTGTGCTACCAAATTCGCGCAAATCGGCATGGCACAGGCGCTGGATAAAGAACTCAGCGAGTACGGCATCCACGTCGGTGCCATCTGTCCGGGCGGTGTGAAGACGGAGTTTGCCATCGGCCACGGCCGCACCGTGGAAGGCGTCGCCGCCAGCGACATGATGGAAGCGGACGAAGTCGCCGAAGCCATCCTGCTCGCCTGCGTGCAGCGCCCCGGCACACGCATCCACCAATTAGTGATGCGCCCGATGAGCGAGCCCTGGGGCTGAGAAATATTTACGCTAAGAAATTAATCTAGCTTCGGATGCAGTTTGTGGAAGCCCGTCATCTCCTGGTACGCGCGCGCCACCGCAGCCAGTCGCGCATCCGAATACAGCGCGCCTAAAAACGTCAGGCTCACCGGAGTGCCCGGCCCGCCAATATCGTCGGCCGTGTCATTGTCATGGCTCGCCGGTGGCGGAGAATCTTTCCCGCGCAATCCATTCGGCACAATCACCGCAGGATGCCCGGTCAGGTTCGTAATGGTCAACTGGTTGCCCGTCGACGGCGTCACAATTACGTCCACCTGCTCAAAAACTTTTGCCATCTCGTGCATCAGCATCGTCCGCGCGCGCATCGCCTGCACATAATCCACCGCGGAATAAAATCTCGACGTGCGAAACAGATTCGGCCAGTCATCTGAAGTTTGCTCCGTCAGCAGGCGGTCGCGTCCGCTGCGAGTCATTTCATCAAAGGCCGCAGCACCTTCCGCTGTCAGCAGCGGAACCATCGCATCAGCAGGCAGATCGGGCAGCGTCACCGGAACCAACTCCACGCCCAGCTTTTTCATCGCCGCCAACGCCGCCACATCAAACTGATGGTCGTACACGCGCCGCGCATAAATCTCCGCCGGCTTGCTGTCATTCGGGCGGAAAGTTCCCGCATCGGCCGTAGGCTTCGGCGGCACTGGCGCTGCAAATTCCTTCGCCAGATATCCAATACGCAATTTGCGCCAATCAAACTCCGCGTCCCAGTTGAAGGCGGCCTTCTGTACCGCGCGGTCGTGTCCATCCGGTCCGTAAATTGCGTCCAGCACAATTGCGCAATCTTCCACCGCGCGGCAAATCGGTCCCAGCTTGTCCATCGACCAGCTCAACGCCATCGCTCCGGTGCGCGGAACGAATCCAAACGTCGGCCGCAGACCACTGCAACCGCATCGCGTCGACGGCGACGAAATGGATCCAAGCGTCTCCGACCCAATCGCAAAGGCAACGCAGCCCGCAGCCACTGACGATGCCGAACCCGCCGACGACCCGCTCGAACCCTGCGCCGGGTTCCACGGATTGCGCGTCCGCCCGCCAAACCATTTGTCGCCCATTGCCAGCGCGCCCAGCGATAGCTTGGCCACCAGCACCGCACCGGCAGCGTCCAGCCGCTGCACCACGGTTGCATCTTCGTTGATCTGCTGCTGCTCAAATCCGCCAGCGCCCCAGGTTGTGCGGTAGCCCTTCACGGCCAGCAAATCCTTCGCGCCCCACGGCAAGCCATGCAGTGGTCCGCGATATTTTCCCGCAGCAATTTCCTTGTCTGCCGCGCGTGCCTGCGCCAGCGCACGTCCTTCCGTCAGCGTGATGACAAAATGCAGCTTCGCGTCGTAGCGTTTCAGCCGCGCGATATACATCTTCGTTAACTCGAGCGATGAAACTTTTCGGGTACGCACCAACTCCGCCAACTCACGTACCGTACAGAATGCGAGAGATTCAATATCGGGTGGTGTAGATGGCATTGGTGCCGCACTCATCCGCATCGGATGCTTCGTCGTATCCAGCTTCATGCCGCCGGGTACGGGATCAAAAATAAAAGCCGGCGCAACATCATAAGGAATATGCATCGCGCGGATTTGCGTCAACGTATCGCGTTGATCATTCAGCCCGCCCAGCAGCATCTGCATCTGGTCCGCCGCAATGGTGATGCCGGCAATCGCCGCCGCGCCATTCACCATCTCCGCAGTAATTTTCGGCAGCGCGGACTTCACGTCCTTCTCCTGTGCAGCGGCCTGCGTGGCCAGCGTAAACAGTGCGCCGGGCAACAGTGTCGATGAAATCCCCGCGGCAGAGCAGGCGGTCAGAAAGCGGCGTCGGTCGAGCGTCATACAAGTCCTCCAAAGTTCTTCCAACAAGTATCCTCTAAATTTCTTTCGCAATAAATCTTTCTCCGCACACTCTTGTGATTTGCACCGCGTCGCCTGTTGTAATCTTGTCGGGTATGAGCACACTGCGTCGCATCGGCATCCATCTCTCCACCACCGGCGGCGCGTGGAAGGCCGTCGAGCGTGCCGTCGCCATCGGCGCCAACACCTTTCAGATTTTTTCCTCCAGCCCGCGCATGTGGCGCGCACCAGCCGTCAAACCGGCCGATGCAGAAAAACTCCACGCCGCCATGGCGGAGTCCGACGTTCGCCCGCTCATCATCCATGTGAATTATCTGGTCAACGTCTGCAGCCAGAATGAAGAGGTCCGTCAGAAATCCATCGTCGCTTTTCGCGGCGAAGCTGAACGCGCACTCGCTCTCGGTGCCTCCGGCCTAGTCCTGCATCCCGGCTCCTGGCGCGGACTCACCCGCGAACGCGGCCTCGAACTCGCCGCCGAGTCCATCGCCCAGGCCATTGACGGTCTCGACCTCGCCGCCGGCAAGCTGCACATCCTGATTGAAAATACTGCCGGCGCCGAGTTTTCTCTCGGCGGAAGTTTTGAGCAGGTCGCCGAATTAATTTCCATCCTGAAAAATCATGCGCCGGTCGCATTCTGCCTCGACACCTGCCACACCCACGTCGCCGGTTACGACATCGTCAGCGAATCCGGCTACGAACAGACCATGCGTCAGGTGGAAGAGACCATCGGCCATCGCAATGTCCACGTCTGGCATTGCAATGACGCCAAGGCCGCCTGCGGATCCAAACTCGATCGCCACGAACACATCGGCGAGGGAACCATTGGCAGCGCCACCTTCCGCCGCCTGCTGCATGACCCGCGCTTTGCCCACTCGGCCTTCATCGCAGAAACTCCCGTCGACGCGCCCGGCGACGACCAGCGCGATGTGGCGGCCCTTCTGCATCTGGCTCGTTAATCCCCCCAACACCGCGCATCTGGCTGATTAATCCACAATTTGCCCGCCGTCTACCACCAAGGTTGTAGACGGTTTCTACCCTTGTGCTACAGATTCCCAGCCCATTCCTTGTCATTCTTGCTTCAGGGAAACCCTTCTCCATTGTTAACAGTGGCGCAGAGTCTCCCTCATCCCATGCTCTTTCGATACGCCGAATCGAGCAGGGAATATTGGAGCAAGATGTTCTCTCAGGACAAAACGCCGTTCACAGTTCGCAGCATCGTTATGATCGGATTCTGGTCGCCGTGCCTCGCCTTCGCCCGCCGTATGAAGGAAGCCGGTGTCGCCGTGCATCTGATTGACATGGTCGATGAGCCGGCCTCGTTTGAGCGCCACTCGGCCGCAATCGAAGCCGACGGCGAAATCATGCTCTGGAGCGATGCCAAGTCCGAGAAGGCAATCCTGCAAATTCAAAATTTCGCCAAGCGCGTCAAGGCAGATGCCATCGTCACTGCCGATGAATTCACGCAGCTTTGGCTGGCAGAAAATCGCCACCGCTTTGAGCCCGCCTGCCGCGTGCTCGCACCCTCTGCTGCCACGTTGCAGGTTCTGCTGAAGAAGCCGGAACAGGTCCGCATCGCCCGCGAGGCAGGGTTCAATCTGCTGCCCAACTGGGAATTGTTTACTGCCGCCGATGCCGCGCAGATTCCCGCAGATAGTTTCCCCGTTTGTGTTCGCCCCGGCGCTCCGGACTCCGTGCAGCCGATGTTCAAGGCCATGGTGCTCGATACACCGCAGGCGCTCGATCAGTTCCTCGCTGGCATTCAGTGGCAGGGATCTCCGCTGCTGGTGCAGCCCTACTGCTTCGGTCCCAACATCGTTGTCCACGGCGTTGCAGACCAGAGCGGCCGCATGATTGCCCTGCGCGCCTACCTTGCCTATCGCAAGTCGCGCGGCTTTGCCGTCTCGCTCCGCTCCATGCGCCTCTCTACGGAGATGCGTACCGCCTGCGTAAATTTTGTGCAGGCCTCCAAAATTACCGGCCCTTTCCATTTCGATCTGCTGCAGTCTGCGCAAAGCGGCCGCATCTATTTCCTTGAAGTCAACGTCCGTCTCGGCGGCACCACGGCCAAGGTCATCCGTATGGGTTATGACGAACCCATGTTGATGCTCAAGAGCTTCGGCATCTCCACGCCGGTGGATGTTCCTCTGCCCGGCAAGTTCCAGCAGAACGTCACCGGCAAGCGCCTCGCCTTGGCGCATCTGGTCGATGCCCTCTGCAAACGCAAAGACCCACTCAGCTATCCGCAGAAGAGCTGGACCTCCGATGTCTTCTCCGCACTCTGGGAAGCCATCACCGTTCCCGACGTTTTGTTCAATCTGCGCGATGTGCGCGGCAGCCTCTGGTACATGCTGCGCGTCAATCGCCCGGCCAAGCCGGCGGCACAAAAATCAGCCATATAGTCCCGAAATATCGTCCGTAAGTTAGAGACGTGACCTCGTCGGCATTCCATCGCCGGCGAGATTTTTTTGCGCGCCAGAAAATATATCCTGCCAACCAGCGAACTTCCCGCAATCCCCACCGTCTATAGTGACAGTGATTCCTTTTGCCCCACTCTTTTGCTAGGAGCTTCGCATGAAACACTTTCAGTTCGCCCACCTTCGGTATTCTGCGACCCAGGCTTGCAAGGCCTTGGGTATCGCCCTTTGCGCATTGGCTCTTGTCGGTACCTCGTCGACGGCAGCTATGGCTCAAGCCCCGCAACCCGCCCCGCAAGCCACACAAATTCCGGCACCTCCGCCGCCTCGCGCCCACATGCGTCCTGCAGATTTTCAAGGTCGCGGCGGCCCCAACGGTATGCGGCCCGGCATGCAGCCCGGTCTTGAAGAAGGCATTCGCGGCGGCCTGGCCATGGGATACATCCGTCCCATTCCCGGGGCCCCGTACAGCGCCACCATCAACCAGTCCCACTCGCAGACTCTGGCCGGCGGCGTCACCATCTCGCATTCGCACTCGGTCAATGTCGCCCGTGACTCGCAAGGCCGCATCCGCGTAGAGACAACCATCACGCCGCGTCCGCGTCCGCAGCACGCCGCGGCTGCCGGTGCTCCGGCTGCGAAATCCGCCGCTCCCGCGCCCAGAAAAGTCGTCGTCGTGTATGACCCTGTCGCCGGCACCATCACCCGCTGGAACGATGCCAGCAAGACAGCTATCGTCACTCCCATGCCTCGCCCCGGCATGCGTGGACATGAGATGCGTGGCCGTGGCCGCCAGCAGTTCGGTCGTGGTCAATTCGGCCGCGGCGGCGAGCGTGGCAACTTCGGTCGCCAGCAGACCTGGGGTCGTGGCGGCCCGAATCACCCCGGCATGGGCCCCAGAGGCGAAATGGCCCGCGGTGAAGTCGCCAAATCCGACCTCGGCAAGAAGACCGTCGACGGCGTTTCCGCCACCGGTGAAAAAGTCACCCACACCATTGCCGCCGGCACAGTCGGCAATGACAAGCCCATCGTCAGCACACATGAGCGCTGGCTCTCGCCCGACCTGAAGATTGTCCTCTCCGACAAAAATTCCGATCCCTTCCGCGGCTCCAACTCCGTGGAAGTCGCCAACCTCAGCGCCAGCGAACCGGCAGCCGACCTCTTCAAAGCGCCCGCCGACTACACCGTCCACGACTTTGGAATGCGTGGCGGCCCGCGTGGCAACTTCGGTCCCGGTCGCGGCGGCCCCGGTGGTCCCAGTGGCTTCGGCCAGCGCGGTCCCGGCAACGGCGGCACCAATGGCAACGGCTGGCAGGGTCGCAATCGCCCCGCCCCGCCACAGCAGAATGCAGCCCCGCCTGCACCGCCGCAAAACTAACCCGCTATCGCAAAAAACGCCGAAGATTTTTCTTCGGCGTTTTTCTTGCTCCGCATTCAGCTAAATTTTTATAACTTCTTTGCAAATCAGCCACAACTATCCCGCCCTGGATGGTTTTATAAAGCCACAGACGCAACAGGGCTTCTTGTTACCCGACTGAGCTTCCTCGCCCATCTGGGTTTCTTCGTCCATCGCTTCCAAATTCCTCCGGAGTATCATCCTCCGGAACAGGAACGTCCATCCAGCTGCACCGTAGAGGGGGAGTTCAGTTTGTTTGCATCGATTCGCAGGTATCTCCGCGCAGTCCCCGTTCAGGTTTGGATGGTTCTGATTGCGCTGGCCCTCCGCATGGCCGTCATCCCCTTTGACACGATTGAAAATCTGATGGACGCCAACCATATCCACGCCTGGGAACCGGGCAACGTCGCCGAGTCCATCCTCGCCGGCCACGGTTTCGGCAGCTCCTTCCTCTCCAATCAACTCGCCGCCAGCTTTCCTCCCGTCTATCCGTACATTGTCGTCGCCTTCTTCTACGTCTTCGGGATCCACACCGCGCAATCCATCTTCGCCATCCACACTTTCGATTGCCTCCTCAGCGCGCTCGCCTGCATCCCAATTTTTCTTTTCACCCGCAACACCTTCGGCCCACGCGTGGCCAAGTGGGTTGCGTGGACGTGGGTCTTCTTCCCCTACGCCATCTATTTCTCAGCCGCCTGGGCATGGTCCACCAACATCCTTCTCTTCTGCCTCTGCTGGCTCATTTATCTCGCGCAGAAGCTGGAGAAATCTTCCAGCCTCGGCCTCTGGGCCGGCTTCGGCCTGCTTGCCGGATTCACCGGCCTCGACGAACCTTCCGTATTCGTCGTCACTTCCTTCATGATGGCCTTCGCCATCCTGCGTCTCATCCTCGCTAAGAAGCGTTGGTTCATGCAGGGACTCGTCGCCTCGCTGGTGCTGGTCGCCACCATCACGCCCTGGCTCATTCGCGATGAAGTTGTCTTCCACCGCTTTATTCCCATCCGCGGCAACATGGGGCTGGAAATGTATATGGGCAACAACGGCCAGAATCTCCGCTGGACCAGCGACGATTTGAATCCGCTGCACAATCAGCAGGAGCTGGACGAATACACCCGCGTCGGCGAAGTCGCCTACATGGATCACAAAGCCGCACAGGCCCATGCCTACATTGCTGCACATCGCGGATGGTATGTAAAAATGTGCATTCGCCGTGCCGTCTATATGTGGACCGGTTTCTGGAGCTTCAATCCCGCCTACCTCTCAGAAGAGCCGATGGACCCGTACAACATTCCCTTCGCCACCTGCTTCACGCTAACGGGTCTGGTGGGATTATTTTTCCTCTGGCGCAGGCAGCGTTTTGAAGCCATTCGCTATGCCGGAATTTTATTGCTCTTCCCCATGATGTATTACCTCGCCCATCCCGAGCCGTATCATCTCCGCCCGCTCGATCCCATCATGGTGATGCTCTCCTGCTATGCATTCTTCGTAGTCCGCGAAAAAATGAAAAACAAAAAAGCCAACGCGGCCCTCGCCACAAATTAATTAGCAGCCTTAAATTACAAAGCCGCCAACATTCAAGTTGGCGGCTTCGTTATTGGATCTTCTTATCTGGAAATTTCTACGCACTCCGCGCCGGCGCATCGCTCGTAGGATACTTGCCCTCGAAAATCTCGCGAATCGAATCGCAAACCCGCTCCGGCGTAATCATGCGCATGCAGACCGGATCATCGCACGCAGAATTTTTCTGGTTCGTCGCCATCACACACGGCGAACACGAAAGCTCCGCGGTAATCGACTCCGTATTGCCCAGGCTGCCGTAGAGCTTCGGCGTCTCCGGTCCAAACAGCACGATGGAACGGATCGGCGTAATGGCGGAGAAATGTGCCGGCCCGCTGTCGTTGCTCACCAGCACGCTGGCAATGTTGTACAGCGGCGTCAGCGACATCAAATCATGCATGCCGGCAAAACTGCGGAATCGCGGATGCCCCAACTGCTCCTGCATGCGCAACGCTTCTTCGCGTTCGCCGCGAGAGCCGGTAATCAGCACCAGCGCATTCTCCCACTCCTTCACCACCAGCGCGGAGAGCGCAACATAATTGTCCTGCGACCAGCGCCGCTGCGGCAGTAGTTCAGAACTGTTCGGATTGATCAGCACAATGCGGTGATACTCCGGCTTGTAATCCGGATACACCTGCCGCACCAGCCCGCGCACGCGTTCCTTCGCCTCTTCCGTCACGCTCTGCACCGGCACGCGAATCTCCGCGTCCGATACATACGTCTTCGAGTAGGGAACCTCCGGCGTCTTCGCCAGCAACGCATTCACCATGCAGACAAAGTTTTTCGCAATGTGGATGTGCCCGTTGTAATTCACGCGGTGCGTCATCATCTCGCCGCGGTACAGGCCCTCGCTGTGGAAGCGGTAGAAGCCCACCCGCCGCATCGCTCCGCAAAGTCCGGTCAGCAACGCAGAGTAGCGCGAAAACAATTCCAAATCCACAACCGTGTCGATTTTCGCCTTGCGCGCCCAGAAAAGGAACCGAATCGAATCCATCACCAGCACCGGCAGGCTGGTCTCGCGTATGGTGATGATGTTGGCCTCGGGCACCGTGTTCAGCAACCGCAGGCTGTCCACATTGCGTTCAAAGATGAGAAAAAATATCTCGGCATCCAGCTCGGCCTTCGCCTTCTGCATCGCCGGGTTGGCGATGATCGTGCTGCCCATCTCAGAAAGTTCGATGAAGAGGATGCGCTTCGGCTTGGCTGGGTGGCTGGCTTTCGGCAGGATTCGCACGACCTGTGACATCAGGAAGCAGAGCGGGATTCCAATCCAGTAATCCACCGCACGCATTGTTTTTAACTTCATTATGTTCCCTTCAGTCCTTGCGGCTAGCGGTTCCGCGCCTGCGCCTGGCTACTCATCTCTGTGCTTGTTCTTGATTTAATAGTATCCAATTCTACGTGAATCCGCATGGCTCTTATTTGCGTATCGTGCTTCATTCAAGCCTATCTTTCGGTCAGCATGGAAGCATCATTTCGGCAGCTCATCGCGTTTCTGCTTATCGCAATACAGAACAGCGGCAATCCCGCGCAGTTACAATCGTAGTTGTCATGACTGATAGCAACCACCAGGCCAACCTGACGGAAAAATCCGAGCCGCAGCGCTATACCCCTGCCGAACTTGAGGCTAAGTGGCAGCCGCGTTGGGACGCGGACGAAACACTCTACCGCGCCGAACCTGCCGGCTCCGCCCGTCCGAAATATTACGTGCTGGAGATGCTGCCCTATCCCAGCGGCCAGCTGCACATGGGCCACGTCCGCAACTACTCCATCGGCGACGCACTCGCGCGCTACATGTGGATGCGCGGCTACAACGTGCTGCATCCCATGGGCTGGGACGCCTTCGGTCTGCCCGCGGAAAACGCCGCACTAAAAAACAACACCCCGCCGCGCGAGTGGACGCTCTCCAACATCGCCGCCATGCGCCGTCAGATGCGCCGCATGGGTTTCAGCTACGACTGGTCCACTGAAGTCACCACCTGCCTGCCGGAGTATTACCGCTGGAACCAGTGGTTTTTCCTTCGCATGTTTGAGCGCGACCTCGTCTACCGCAAGCAGAGCAAGGTGAACTGGTGTCCGCAGTGTGCCACCGTGCTCGCCAATGAGCAGGTGGTCAACGGCTGTTGCTGGCGGCATGAAGATACTCTCGTCGAGCAGCGCAATCTGGAGCAGTGGTTCTTCCGCATCACCAAATATGCAGATGAACTCGTCGCCGGCCTCGACCAGCTCGAAGGCTGGCCGGAAAAAGTTCGTACCATGCAGCGCAATTGGATTGGCCGCAGCGAAGGCGCGTATGTGGATTTTTCCGTCGCCGACTCCGCGGAAAAAATCACCGTCTTCACCACGCGCGTCGATACCATCTTCGGCGCAACCTCCTTGCAACTCGCGCCCGAACATGCCGTAGCAAAACAATTCGCCGCCGCCGATGCAAACGTTGGCGCCGCTGCCGCCGCCATGATTGAGCAGCAGAAAATCGCGCGCGAATCCGGCGACATGGGCGCGGCCATGAATGAGCTGGAAAAACATGGCGTCTTCACCGGCCGCTACGCCATCAATCCCTTCAACGGCGAAAAAGTTCCAGTCTGGATTGCGAATTACGTTCTGCTCGACTACGGCACCGGCGCCATCATGTCCGTACCCGCGCATGACGAACGCGATTTCGATTTCGCAAAAAAATACGATCTGCCCATCGTCCCCGTCATTGAACCGGCTGTTCAATCGGAACCTCCTGCGGAGATGCCCTTCGTTTCTGAAGACGGCGTGCTCATCAACAGCGGCGAGTTCACCGGACTCAGTTGCGAAGCTGCGCAGAAAAAAATGGCAGCGCAGGCCGAAGCAAAAAAATACGGCAAAGCCACCGTCGTCTTCCGCCTGAAAGATTGGGGCGTCAGTCGCCAGCGCTACTGGGGCACGCCGATTCCCATGCTGCATTGCGATAAAGACGGCCTCGTTCCCGTGCCGGAGGATCAACTGCCTGTGCTGTTGCCCGAGCAGATTGAAATCACCCAGCAGGGCGGATCGCCGCTCGGCCGCGTGCCCTCGTTCCTCAACACCACCTGCCCCAAATGCGGCGGCCCCGCGCGACGCGAGACCGACACCATGGACACATTCGTCGACTCGTCCTGGTATTTCTATCGCTACGCCGATGCGCAAAATTCCAACGCGGCGTTTGATCCCGCCAAGGTCGCCTACTGGTTCCCGATTGACCAGTACATCGGCGGCGTCGAACACGCCATCCTGCACCTCATCTATTCGCGCTTCTGGACCCGCGTGATGCGCGACCTCGGCCTGATTAAAAACAGCGAACCCGCCACGCGGCTCTTCACCCAGGGCATGGTCATCAAAGACGGCTCGAAAATGTCGAAGTCGAAAGGCAACGTCGTTTCGCCCGATGACATGATTGCCCGCTACGGTGCCGATGCCACGCGCATGTACGCGCTCTTCGCCGCGCCGCCTGACCGCGACCTCGACTGGCAGGAGGATGGCGTCGCCGGCATCAGCCGTTTTCTCAGCCGCGTCTATCGCCTCGCCACATCGCCGGCCGCGCAACGTTCCATCTCTGCGGGCACGGTGGATTTAAATTCTCTACAGCCGCTGGAACAAAAACTGCTGCGCAAACTGCATCAGACCATCGCAAAAATTTCGCTCGACTTTGACGGCCGCTGGCACTTCAACACCTGCATCGCCGCCATCATGGAACTGGTGAATGAGATCAGCTCCGCCGATGCCGATCTGGATTCCGGCGTCGTCTCTCCCGCTGTCGTACGAGAAATCTTTACCAGCCTCACGCTGCTGCTCGCTCCCTTCGCGCCGTTTCTCGCTGCAGAATTGTGGGAACTCTTCGGCGGAGAAGGCGCAGTCTTCCGCACACCGTGGCCCACCTTCAATCCCGACCTTGCGCGCGACGACACGATTGAAGTCCCCGTGCAGGTCAACGGCAAGCTGGTGAATGTTGTCGCTATGCCCGCCGGCAGCAGTGAAGACGCCATCCGAGAAGCCGCGCTGGCCGATTCCAAAGTGCAGTCGCGCGTCGCCGGAAAGACCGTCGCAAAAATTATTGTCGTCCCCGGCAAACTGGTGAATCTGGTGGTGAAGTAGTGGCCGCCCCGGCAACGTCGTCTCCGCGACTGCGCGGCACCCAATCGCTGGTCACTACGGTTTCGCGCTGCCTGCATCGTCCGCGTCTGCTGGCCATGGAAGTTGCATGGCGTTGGCTCGTCGGCGTTCCTACGTTGTGGTTGCTGCTGCGCGAAGGCAAACGCATTCTCGATGCAACGCCGCTCGACCAGACCGGCATTCATCAATTCACTCTGCTCGATCAGACAACTTCCACCTACGCCGTCATGCGTTGCGTGGAGTTGCTCACCCCGCCCGTCATCGCAACGGCAACCTGGCTGCTGCCACTGCTGATGGTCATCTACGCCATCGCCTCCGGCGTCGGTCGCATGTTAATCATCTCCGCCGCTGCAGATGAAAGTTTCTCTGCGCGTTGGCAGTGGAGTCGTCTGCCCACGCTCATCCTGCTGCAGGCCATGCGCGTCACCGCTCTCACCGCAACGCTATTGCTGTGGATTCAAGGCGTCGCCTGGGCCGGCGGCTGGGCCATCGTGCAACCCATGCACGCCGTTGATCCCGATCCCAACATCGTTGCTTTCCTCGCTGTCGTCATCACCCTCACCGTCGCTCTGTTGACGCTGTGGGCCATCGTCAGCTGGGTCTTCAACGCCGCGCCGGTGCTGGCGCTGGCTGAAGGGCGCAGCATTTTCTCCGCGCTGGGCGGCGCCTTCCACATGGGCTGGCTGCGGGGCAAATTGATTGAAATCAATCTGGGGCTCGCGGTCGTCAAACTCGCGCTGATTGTTCTGGTCATGGTCATCAGCTCCACCCCACTGCCGTTTGAAACCGTGGTCAGCGGGGATACGCTCTATGACTGGTGGCTGTTTACGCTGGTGCTGTACTGCATCGCGTCCGACCTCTTCCACGTGGTGCGCAGCGTGGCGTATGTCGAACTCTGGCAGAAGTGGCGCAGCAGCATTTCCTAGCGAATGTTTTACTTGCCGCTGGTTTCTGCCAACGCCTTGCGGATCGCAGCATCCACTTCATCCGGCGTTTTGATTTCAACGTAGCGGCCGTGCGTCACCACCCAGATGGACGGCGTGTGGTCGATGACAACTTTGTTCTTGCCCAGCGCGATGTCGCGTTCCACCTTGGCGCGCAGCAGGCCCTGCGGATCAATCACAAACGGCCATGCCAAACCTTTTTCGCGGGCAAAGCGCTGCGTGAATCCCAGCAAATCATTCTTGGTAGAAATCGCCGCCTGGTTGGAAAAAATGCGGGCGCGGTACTCATCGCCCAGTGCGGGGCTGTGGTCTTCAAACCAGCGCGCGTCCACGGCGGCGTCATACGCCCAGGTGTGCATGGGCAGCGGAAAATCATGGCGCAGCAACGGGACCTTGTACCGCGAAGCCGCAGCGTGAACGATGGGTGCAAAGCGGCTGCAGCTCGGGCACTCCAAATCTTCAAACTCAATTACTGCGACTTTCGCCCCAGCCGGCGGCCGCAGGAACGAGGGATCGTTGACCCGCGTGGTGTTCTGCGCGGATATACGGCCGGGCATCAACAGAAGCGCAAGAGTGGCAAGGGCAAGCAGCGGGAGACGGTTCAGTCGCATCGCAATCCAATCATTGTGGGCCGGCGCAAAGGTTGACACGCGGCAAATTCGAATTCACTGATTTAATTCTAGCTGATTGCGAAGCGAACTGTGCCAACCGCTGCCGATTGCCTCCTGCCGCCGATAAGCCCTTGGCCGCCAACACCCTGCAGCCTGTCCCACCAGCCCGCGGAACGCAAAATCGCCTTGACACCGCCAAATTTCGCATCCCCCGCCGTGGATTTTCGCATCCTATGCCCACGCCAGCACATCAAAACGGTAAACTGGGAATCTAGGTATCTGAATCTGGGGAGTTGCATCAAACTTGCAGAACATGGCGTACCGGCAAAGAAAAATTTCTTCAGGCATCGTCACCGCCGTAGCGGGCCTTCTGGTCTGCAGCGGCGCATTGGCGCAGACCTCCAGCCTGAACCTGCAGCCGCCGTCATTGTTGCAGGCGCACGACCCCTTCATGGGCAGCGTGACCACCGCGCCGGTCACCGATGAAGCAATCAAGTTGTCGCTGGACGACGCCATCCATCGCTCCTTGGAACACAATCTCGGCCTCATCCAGCAGCAGCAGACCGAGCGGTTATTTCAGGCGCAGGTGCTCTCTGCAAAATCCGTGCTTACGCCGACAGTGAAGTTGAAAGCCACCAGCGGTGTGGATGAGTTCAACCTGCTTGCCTTCGGCTTCAAACCCGCGCTGGTCAGCAAACTGCTGCCGGGCTATCACCTGAATCCGTTCATCAAGGTGGATGTGACTCAGGCTGAGGCCACCGTTGACCAGACGCTCTTCAGCATGCAGGCCATCGACCTCTACCGTGCGTCGGTTTTTGCCGTGCGGGCCGAAGACCTGAACACTCTCTCCGCACATGGCACGGTGATTTACAACGCCGTCGGCAGCTATCTGCAGGTGCTGTCTGATATGGCGATGGTGGAAAATTCCAAAGCGCAGCTGGCCACCAGTCAACGTCTGCAGCAGCAAACCAAAGACCGCGACGCCGCCGGCACCGCAACACATCTCGATGTGCTGCGCGCCAGCGTGCAGGTGCAGAATGACGAGCAGGCGCTGGAGCAGGAAGAGAATGCGCTGGCCAAAGACCGCATCGCATTGAACCGCGTGATTGGCCTGGCGCCGGAACAAAAAGTGCAATTGACCGATGCCGCGCCTTACGCCGATCTCGCCGCGCGCACGCTGGAGGAACTTCGCACCACGGCCTACAACAATCGTAAGGATTATCTGGCGCTGCTCTCGGCCCTGCACGGCTATGAACTGCAAAGCCGCTCGGCGCGATACGAGCGCATGCCGGTGCTCAGCTTCAGCGGCAACTATGGCGTCACCGGCGTCACGCATGACTTTTACCACGGCACCATGTACGCCGCTGGCAAGATTGAAATTCCTCTCTTCAAGGAAGCGCGTCTGCGCGGCGACCGTGATGTGGCCGATGCGCAGTTGGGCGAGGCGCGTTCGCAACTCGCCAGTCTGCGTGCCGATGTGGATGCGCAAATCCGCGCCAGCCTGCTGGATGTGGAGGCCGCGCAAAAACTGGTGAAGGTGGCGGAGAGCAATCGCGACCTGGCCCGCGAGGAATTGGACCAGAGCCAGCAGCGCTACGGCGCGGGCGTGGATGACAATCTGCCCGTGGTGCAGGCGCAGGCCGCCGTGGCAGCAGCCAACAGCCAGTGGGTCACCAGCCTGTACCAGTACAACCTGGCCAAACTGGCGCTGGCCCGCAACGCCGGCATTCTGGAATCGCAATACCACCAGTACCTCGGCGAATAAATCCGCCGCTGCCCGCACATTTCAGAAAATTTAAAACAGAGCGTGTACCATAAACGCACCGATGACTGACTCTTCCAGTCCCACAAACTCTGAAGCGGAAGTTGAAAAGCCAAAACCTGTGCGCGGGGCCGCGGCATTTCAGTCGCGCGATTTCCGCCGGTATCAGCTGGCGCGTTTTCTGGTAATTCTGGGCGCAGAGGCGCAGGCGCTCGCCGTGGCATGGCAGGTTTACCACCTCACCCATCGCGCCATCGACCTCGGTTACACCGGTCTGGCACTGTTCCTTCCCGGTCCGCTGTTTCTGCTCGCCTCCGGCCATGCTGCAGACCGTTTCGATCGCCGCAACGTCGTGTTGCTCTGCTACTCACTGCAAGCGGTGTGTACCGTGGTGCTGCTTTGGTTCGCGCTCGCCGGCGTCACCAATGTGCTGCTGATATATGCTCTGCTGTTTCTCATCGGCACCGGCAGAAGCTTCAGTGCGCCGGCCAGTTCCGCGCTGCTGCCGCATCTGGTCCCGGAAAACCATTTCGTCAATGCCGTCAACTGGGGCGCGGCAATTTTCCAACTGGCCAATGTCGCCGGTCCGGCCATCGGCGGCGTGCTGCTGACATTGCCGCTGACACTCGCCTTCGCCAGCATTGCCGGCGTGCCCATCGTCTACATCTTCACGCTGATTACAACGCTCTGCTACATTGCGCTGGTCTACTCGCTGCACGTTCGTCCGGGCCGCATGGAACACAAAGACCTCTCGCTGGAAACAGTGCTGGCCGGCCTGCATTACACCTGGAAAAATAAATTGCTGCTGGGTGCCTGCTCGCTGGATTTATTTGCCGTGCTGCTGGGCGGTGCCGTGGCGCTGCTGCCGATTTACGCGGAAGAAATTCTGCACGCCGGTCCGCGCGGCTTCGGCCTGCTGCGCGCCATGCCGGCCATCGGTGCGCTGTGCATCTCCATGGTGCTGGCGTGGCGTCCCATTCGCCGCCATGCAGGCGCGCAGATGCTCGTCTGTGTCGGCATCTTCGGCGCAGCCACAATTGTCTTCGGCGTCTCGCGCAGCATCCCACTCTCGCTGGCAGCGTTGTTTGTCATCGGGGCCAGCGACATGATCAGCGTGGTGGTGCGTTCGTCGCTGCTGCAACTGGCCACACCGGCGGCCATGCGCGGCCGCGTAAGCGCAGTCAGCTATCTCTTCATCGGCGCGTCAAATGAGTTTGGCGAATTTGAAAGCGGCGTCACTGCACAGTGGTGGGGAGCGGTGCGCGCGGTGGTCATTGGCGGCATCGGCTCGCTGATGATTACCGGTCTGTGGTCGACGTTTTTCCGCAGCCTGCGCAGCGTGGATGAACTCACCGCGGAATCTCTGCAGCACCTGCGCGATCTGCACATCATCGATGCAGATCTGGACGCGGACTAATCTGGCAGACAAAATCAGGAGGCATGCTGATGAAGCAGAACATAAAACTCATGTTGGGAATCACGCTGGTGGTGGTGCTGGGAGTGGCCGTGCGTGTCTACCTAATTTGGCGCGAGCGCAACAGCACCATGCCGCAGCAGGCCGAGTATTCGCGTCCGGTCTCCGATGACGATCTGGTGCAGGTGCGAAAAATTTATCCCGCAACTCTGGCCGATGTCCGCGCGCTGATTGGCAAGCCGCTCTGGGTTTCCGCGCCCGGGCAATTTAATTATTTTCCCTGCAGCGGCAAGCATGCCGACTACAGCCACTCCGCCGGCGTGCTGCTGGGTGCGGACCGCATCGAAGTGAAGGACGTGATCGAGCAGGTGGCGCCGCATTCCGCGCAGACACGTGTGCCGGACGGTTCGCGCCAGGTGTTGATTGTGTTCACGCAGGCGAAGGATGCCGGCGGAAAACTGTATGCCGCGCCCATCGGTTATGTGCAGGACGGTTACAACTTATATCTCGATGGATATTTTTTCTACGACGACCCGCACCAGATGTACCACTGGCCCGCGGATATCTGGCAGGCGATTGACCAGCACCGCGAAATCACCGGCATGAATGAACTGCAGACACTGCTTGCCATTGGCCCGGCGATTTCCGTGGACTCAAACGACTTCGGCAATCGCACTGCGGGCTACGCCAACAACGGCTCGCCGCTCTCGGTCACTTTTGTGCACAACAAGTCGACGACGATTACGCCGAAGAATTAAATCGTGAGCTGTTAGAAAACTCAGCCCGTGTTGCGCAGGCCGGCAGAGATGCCGTTGATGGTCGCGGCAATGGCGCGATTGATTTCCTCGCCCGTCTCGCCGTTGCGTTTGCGGCGCAGCAGGTCCACCTGAATCAGGCTCATCGGGTCCACATACGGATTGCGCAACCGCACTGAACGCGCCAGCACAGGATTCGTCTCCAGCAATTCTTTCTGGCAGAGAATGGCGAGCACCGTGCGTTGCGTGCGGTCGAACTCGTCTTCCACTTTGCTGAAGACGCGCTCGCGGATGCCCTTGTCCTGCACCAGCGCGGCGTAGAGTTTTCCAATGCCGAGGTCGGCTTTGGAAAGCGCAGTCTCTATATTGCGCAGCACGTCGATGAATAGCGGGAACTCGCGCGCCATCGTGCGCAGACGTTCCAGGCCGCCGGGCTTCTTCATGTACGCTTCAAACGCGCGGCCCGCGCCATACCATGCCGGCACCAGGTGCCGCGACTGCATCCAGCCGAAGACCCAGGGAATCGCGCGCAGGTCTTCAAAGCGGCGGCTGCCTTTGCGGCGCGCCGGACGCGAACCAATCTTGGCGTGCTCCAGTTCATCCACCGGCGTGGCCTGTTCAAAATAGGTCAGGACCTCGGGGTCCTCCACAATTTCTTTGCGATAGTGTTCGTAGGACTTGATGGAAAGTTCTTCAAAAGCCTCTTCCCACTCCGGCATCAGGATGCCGGTAAAGTGCTGGTCGCCGTCATCGTCTTTGGTGCGCGCGGCGGGACGGGCCAGAGCATCCAGCGAGGCGGCAATCATCAACTCCAGATTGCGCTCGGCCAGAACGACATCAGAATATTTCCAGTTCAGCACTTCGCCCTGTTCGGTGATGCGCGCTTCGCCATTGAAGGCGTTCATCGGCTGCGCGTACAGAGCGCGGTGCGTCGGTCCGCCGCCACGCCCCACCGTGCCGCCGCGGCCGTGGAAGAGGCGCAGGTTCACGTTGCACTCTGCGGCCACTTCATGCAGTGCGCGGTGCGATTTAAAAATCTCCCACGAACTCGTCAGCATGCCGCCGTCTTTGTTCGAGTCGGAGTAGCCCAGCATCACTTCCTGGCTGCGTCCCCAGCTGTCCAGCAGGCGCGAGTAGTCCGGCGTGGTCCACAGGTCGCGGCAAATTTCCGGCGCATTGCGCAGGTCTTCAATGGATTCAAACAGCGGCACCGGCATCAGTCCGGGATCGGAAATTTCCGCGTTGCCTTCCACGGTGACGCCGCCCATGCGCGCCAGCCACAACACGCCTTCAATGTCGCGTTTGCAGGTGGCTCCGCTGATGACGTAGTGGCGGATGGCGGTGGCCGGCTGCGTGCGCTTCAACATCGCAACGGTGCGGAAGGTTTCCAGCACTTCCATCGTCATCGGAGAAAGCGCCGGTGGCAGGCCTTCGCCGGTCCACGCAGAAAGTTCATCGAGCGCTGCGGCATGGATGCGCGCATGTTGGCGAATGTCCAGCGTCTGCAGATGCAGGCCGAAGGTGCGTGCCTCCACCAGCAGCGGGTCCAGTCGCATCTGCGCCAGCCGCTCGCCGCGGTTCTGCATCAGGCTGTCGCGCAGGATCTGCAGGTCCTCCAGCATTTCATCGGCGGCCGTGTACTCCGGCAGCACCTGCATGCTGGTCTTCAGGCTCACGCTGGTCTGCGGTATGCCGCGCAGGCGGAAAAGAATGCAGGCCACCAGCAGCCGCGAGCGTTCCAGTTTAAATCGCTCTTCCAGTTGCGGTTCATTGGCGCGACGCAGCAAGTTCATGTAATAGTCCACGCGTTTGTTCAGCGCATCGCTTACCGGGACCTGTTGCGTGGAGCTTGCCAGCTGGTCAAACAATCCGCGCAGTCGGCGATGATAATGCAACTGCACATGGCGCCGCGCGCGGGCCAGCGCTTCCACCGTTACCGGAGGAGTGACAAACGGATTGCCGTCGCGGTCGCCGCCCACCCACGAGCCAAACTCCACCAGCCGCGGCATCTTCGACATGTCCAACTCAACGTTGTACTCGGCCTGAACCGCTGCGGTCACTTCTTCGTAGAGACCGGGCAGCGTGTCAAAGAGCGACGCGTCGTAATAATCCAGCGTGATGCGAACTTCATCGCGCACCGTCGGTCGCAGACTGCGGACATCATCGGTCTGCCACAGTGCAGTAATCTCAGCCAGCATCTCGCGTTCCAGCCGCGCAATCTGTTCTTCGGGCAACGGGATGCGGTCGAGCTCTTCCAGCAGCTCGCTGATGCGGCGGCGCTTGAACATCACGCTGCGCCGCGCGACTTCTGTCGGGTGCGCGGTAAATACCGGCGTGATGGTGATGCTCTGCAACAGCTCCAGCATTTCTTTTTTCGGGATGCCGGCATCGCGCATGCGACGCAGCGTGCCGCGCAGGGAGCCGCGTTGCGGACCCACTGTCGTATCCATCTGCAGTGCCAGGCGACGGCGTTTGCGATGGTTGGTCTCGGCCAGATTGATTAGCTCAAAATAAAACGCAAAGGCTCGCGTCAGCATGTACGACTTGGAAACATCAAAATTGCCAATGCGCTTGAGCGATTGCTGGATGGAGGCATCGCCGCCGCCATCGCGTCCGCTAATGGCCTGACGACGCAGCTCTTCCACGGCGGCAAACAGTTCCTGCCCCGCCTGCTCGCGCAGAACCTGGCCCAGCAGTGTGCCCAGCGAGCGCACATCGCGCCGCAGCGGCAGTTCCTTGCGTGCGGTCGAGCGGTCTTCTAGTTCCGCCAGCCGTTCTGACCAATTGTCCGTTTTCCATAGTTGCGACATGAGTGAATTGATTGTAAATGCTCAGCGAATAAATCCGAATTCTGCGGTGATTTTCTGGGATTTTTTGCACGTGTGGCGACAATCACGCCCGCTGCGTCTGTTCTTCCAGCGTCTGCGAAAGCTCTTCCCACTCCGCCATCATGGCCGTGTGCTGCGTGCGCAGGTCTTCAAGCAATGTGGTCTGCCGCGCCGTTTCTTCGGCAGAAACAAAATCGCACAGCGCCTGTTCTGTGTGCGCCATCGAGGCTTCAACGCGGGGAATCTCTTCTTCCAGAAAACGGCAGCGGTCCTGCAACTGGCGCAGCTTGATGGGATTCAATCGCTTCACGCCGCCGGCATCGCCCTGTTGTTCCGCAGATGACACATCGATTTTCTGTTCGACTTTCGCGGCCGACTCGGGCTTTGCAGCCGCGTCTCCACCCTGCGCCTCGGTCTGCTTGCGATACAGATAGTCGGCATAGTTGCCGGGGTAGACCTGCACGCCGTGGTTCTCCACTTCAAAAACTGTGGTGGCCAGACCGTCAATAAAGTATCGGTCATGGCTGACAAAAACCACCGTGCCGGTGAACTCGCGCAACGCCTCCAGCAGAACATCCTTGGCGCGCAGGTCCAGGTGGTTGGTAGGTTCGTCCAACAGAAGAAAGTTTGCAGGGCTCACCAGCATTCGCGCCAGCGCGTAGCGGTTGCGTTCGCCGCCGCTCAGCACGCCAAGTTTTTTGAAGACGTCATCGCCGCTGAAAAGAAAACATCCCAGCAGGCTGCGCAGCGTGGCATCGGCAATCCGCGGCGCGGCAGCACTGATGTCGTCCAGCATGCGCGCCTCTGCATTCAGCGCCTTGTACTGGTCCTGCGCAAAGCTGTCGAGCAGCACGTTGTGTCCCAGCTTTGTTGTGCCCGTCGTGGGCGGCTCCTCGCCGGCCAGCAGGCGGATGAGTGTGGATTTACCCGCGCCATTCGCGCCGATGAGTGCAATGCGGTCGCCGCGGCTGATGGTGAAATTCACATCGCGCAGCACGCATTTCTCGCCGTAATTTTTCCCCAGGTTGCTCGCTTCAATCACCGTGCGGCCCGAAGCCGGCGGCTGCGGAAAGGTGAAGTGGATGGTCGCCTCTTCCTCCGGCAACTCAATGCGCTCGATTTTTTCGAGCTCTTTCACGCGGCTCTGCACCTGTTTCGCCTTGGTGGCCTGCGCGCGAAAGCGGCTGATGAAAGATTCCAGATGCTCAATGTGTTCGCGCTGGTTGCGCCACGCCGCTTCCAGCTGATCGCGACGATCTTTTTTCTGCTGCAGATATCGTTCGTAATTGCCGCTGTAAAAATGTACGCGCTTGTTCCAAATCTCCACCGTCTTGTTCACGGTCACGTCCAGGAAATATCGGTCGTGTGAAATCAACACAAAGGCATGCGGATACGTGCGCAGATAATCTTCCAGCCAGTTGCGCGTTTCCAGATCAAGATGGTTGGTGGGTTCGTCCAGCAGCAGCAGATTTGGTTTTGCCAGCAGCAGCTTTGCCAGCGCGATGCGCATCTGCCAGCCGCCGGAAAATTCCTCAGTGCGTCGCGTCCAGTCCTCGTGCGAAAACCCCAACCCGCCCAGCACCGCACCCACCTGCGCATCCAGGGCATAACCATCCAGCGCGTGATACTCGTCATTGCGTTGCGCAAACCGCTGCGCCACGGCGGCATATTCTGCGCTGGTTGGGTCCAGCTCCGCCATCTGCGCAGAAAGTTCATGTACTTCGCGTTCCAGCGCATGGGTCGCGTCAAAAACAGAAAGGCATTCTTCAAAAATCGTGCGGCCGGTCAGCGCCAGACCGTCCTGCGGCAGGTAGCCGATGGTCATGCCGCGGGTGCGCTGCACCGTGCCGTAGTCCAGCGATTCAATCCCCGCCAGCACCTTCAACAGCGTGGATTTACCCGTGCCGTTGCCGCCGACCAGGCCGGTACGCTCCTGCGGCGTGATGAGCCAGTTGGCTTCTTCAAACAGCGTTCTGGGGCCGAATCGTTTTCCGGCGGCGGAGAGTTGCAGCATGGGTGAGTGTGTTCCTGCTTCTATTGTCGCAGGTCAGTTGCGGCGCGGCTTGCTGGTACTGGATGTTGTTTTGCCGCTGCGACGCGCGGCGCACAGCAGTTTCCAGTCGGCCACTGTCTGCGCGGCATAGGCCTGGGCAAATTTCAGCAGCGCTTTATCAAAACGTGTTGACGTGCCGATGTAGCCGCTGATGATCGCCGCATCGCCGGAACGCGCATGGCCGCGGGCCAGCAGTTCCGCGCACAGCGTGGCGTATTCGCGCAGGCCATTGCCATGCAATGCTGTCAGGTCGATGGCGGCCTTGTGATCGTTCAGCTGCCGCACCAGATAATCGCTGCCCTCCATCTGCGTCCATCCCAGGAAGGGGTCAGACTGCAATTGCATGGCGCGCTGGCCTTCGGCAACCCGCTCGCCGTTGTGCACGGTGCGGTTCTGCGCAGCTGCCTCATGCGCCATGTAGTGCGCGTAGGCCGAGGCCGGCTCCTGCTTCACCTGCAGAAAAAGCGGGTCATGCGCGCCGTTGCCTTCCAGATACACAACATAGTCGCGCAATCCAACACTACCCGTGCCCACCACTTTGAAGGCGGCATCGAGCGGCTTGTATTTATCCAGCAGCCGTTGCCGCTCCGGCAGCAGAGTAGTGCGGTACAGCTTCAGCGATTCAAAAACCTGCCGCCGCACGCCGGGCTTCAGCGGAATCAAGTTCGGTTGCTTGCGGAATTTTCTGCCGCCCCCGGCTGCACGGGTCAGCTTGGCTAGGGTCTCCATCGGCGTGGCGCGTTGCGCCTTCAGCAGCGCGGCAGAGATGGGCTTCACCGAGTGCAGCCGATGCACCTGCCAGCGTGCAACCTCAATCATCGGCATGGCGGCAAAACGGTGCATCTCTTCGCGATATTGTTCGGCAAAGGTCAACACGGCCGCAGAACACGCCGCCGGTTTCGCCCCTGCTTCCGCACCGGAGAGCAGAAAGCTGGTGGCGATGCGCTTCAGGTCCCACTCAAAAGGCGCGCGCAGCGTTTCGTCAAAGTCGTTGATGTCGAAGACCAGCCTGCCGTCTACGCCGGCGTAGGCGCCCAGGTTCAGCACATGGGCATCGCCGCAAATCTGGCTGAAGATTTCCGTGTGCGGGAGATGCGCCAGATCTGCGGACATGATGGGAACCGCGCCGCGAAAAAATCCAAAGGCGGAAGCCGTCATGCGCCGGTATTTCTCATCAATCAACTGCGGCACGCGGCCCTGCATGCTGGCCGCCAACAACGCCAGCGGACCTTCATTGCCGGTGCGGACGGAGTCGGACCATTGGCCCTGGTCCACGCGGCGGACCAGCTTGCGTTGGCCGCGACCAAAGGCACGGCGCTGCTGCGGAGTTTTATACGGCTGCGGCTGTTGGGCGTGCGTCATCACTCTGTATCAACATACCGCAATCCAAGCGCACTGGAACAACATGCGCTACAGTACGCGCTCCGACGAGGACGCACTCATCCACAGCCAGCGCATAAAGCGATAGTCGCAGGTGCGGCAGCGGATGGGGTGGTGCAGCAGCAGAAGATACAGAAAGTCCATGCCGCTGCGAATGCGTGAATTGCGCAGGTTGGTGGAGCGGCAGTATGGGCACTTTAATTTGACATGGTTCGCATCCATGCCAATTTTCAGCTCGGGGGGAGCGGATGTCATATTTCTCCTCTAGCTCACGGTCGGGCACGATAGAGGAACGCAACACTCGCGGATGCAACCGAAAAACGGTGTGCAACCAGCGGATGCTGTGCGTTTCAAGCTAACGAGCGCGTTCTTTTGGGACCTGTGAGTAAATCAAATTGCGAGTCAGGGAAAAATTCACTCTGATAGAGATTCAATGTGATTCGGTTAATGCGTTCACGGTTGTGCATGCCTGGGAGGGTTGATTCGCCAAGTAACTGTTTTTATGTGGGACTGCGTTACCGTAGATATATATTGCACCATCCCCAAAGATTATGTGGATTAAATTATTGTATGAACGCATCTGCATGAAACGCTTGCATTAACTCCGCTGAAAAATTCCACGCAACAGGTGATGAAGAAACTATCAGAAAGATTTTTCAATTCGTTTGAGGCACGAAAAAGCCGCCCGGCAACAGGGCGGCTTTCTCTTTAGGGAGAATAGTTCCAACGGAGGCAAAGCCATCAGAACTTTCTGGCCAAATACTATGTTTGCCCAACAAGAGTGTCAAGGCAATTTCCTGTGTATTTAAAAGCGTTTGTAATCAGTTGGTTACAGGCGGTGAAAAACTGGTATCCGCGCGCCAGATTCGCTTTTTCTTCTATCGGACTATGTTGCAATATGGCGAAAAGACCGTTGCTTCAACGGATTAGATTATGGATTGCACCGGAAATGGGTCACTTCTTCTCCGGCGGGTCCTTGACCCAGTCTTCGCGCAGGTTCAACTTGATGAATTCCATGGTCTCTTCCATGGAAGAGGCAGGCTTGCCGCGAAGCACACGAATCAGTGCACGACCGCCTCCCAGCGCGATGCCGAGCGCGAGTGCGATGAGGCAGATGATGCTGGAGCCGAGAATGATGTTAACCAGCAGCCGAGCGGTCTTGCTGCCCTCGGAAATGTATCCCTGCGTGTTGTTCCAGGTGATGTCTGCGTCGTAGTGGATGCTGCCGAGCAGCATTTGCGACTGGCGCTCCGTAAAGTTGCCGGAGGTGATGGCGACTATCGGTCCGCTGCGACGCACACCCAGTGCTGCGGTGGAGCTGCCGGTGAGTGCTTCCGGCAGACCGACTGCCGATTTGGCAGCGGGCTGCGCGGACTTCAGCGAGTTGATGAGATTGTTGAAGGCGGTCTCGCGTTCCATCGCCATCTGCGGTGTTGGATACTCCAGCAGCGTGAGTGTGCCGTCGCCGCCACCGATGTTGTACTCGGCCGTGACGGCTTCTGCGCTGCGGTCGAACCCAACCTGTGCCGAGGGCAGCACGCCGTTGCTGAGTTGGTAGCCCATCGGGCCCAGCGTGTAGCGGATGGACATCACATCCAGACCGGTGGCGGGAAGATAGCGCGGCAGCGGCGGTGGAATCAGCGCGTGCGAACTGGTGGCAGCAGGCAGCAGCTTGGTGAGGTCGCGCATTTCTGCGGCGGTCATCGCGTTGACGTGGCTGAACTGCGCATCGAGCAGAACGGCGCCGTTCCAGACAAGAACACGGTTGCTGTCAAAAGCTCCGCCATGCCCCAGGCGCGCCGAACCCGTAAATTCACTGCCGATTTCTTCCGCAGCCATGTTGGGTCGACGATAAAAACTGTAGGCGCCATAGGCACCGGTGGCATCGGGAAACTGCAGTGCTTTGACGATGAGTGTGTCGCTGCCGCGCGAGTAATGTTCTTCGGCATAGCGATCGAAGCCATATTCATTCAGCACGGCGGCGTTGGCTGCATCGGCGTCTGCGGCTCGGTTACTGGCGATGGGCTTGGCGGATTCAACCCAGCCGTCGAAGGCCGGTGGCAGCAACGGCGCGGGCGGCTCAGTGATGGTGGTGACTTTGCCCGACTTGGCCGGTGACTGCGCTACGGAAAATGCAGTGCCAGCCAGCGAGAACAACACGGCGGCGAAGATCAGACGTGGGAAAAATTTGCAGTGCATACGCATGGCGGACTCTATCGGCAAGAGTAACACTGGCGAGACTGCGATGCAGTGAGCGAGAGACTACGACTTGCCATGCCCGTGAGGAATGGCACAGTGTCCCGCATGGCCCTGCAGGTTTGGATGCGCGTGGTCGTGAAAGTCTGCATGTGCAGGGCCGGTGTGCTGGTCATCGTCTGCAAAGCCGCCGGCGGGAACTGCATGCAGGTCGGCAATGAGAGCGACTGCCAGGCAAAACGCTGGCAGCAGATACGCAATCTTCTTCTTCATGCAAAAGCCTCTGCAAGTTGGACGAATCACCGCCACATTGGACGCGCGAAATGGAAAATTATTCTTCGCGTCGGTTATTCAATCTGAAAGACGGCGTAGACCGTGGCCGAGCGCGTGACCTTGTGCGGTTCAATCGCGAGCGGCGGTGCCAGCGCCTGAGGAGCGGCTCTGGATACCATGTCTCCGGCCATGAAGCGCATCTCCTGTGGCGGCGGCGCGATGATCTGGTTGGTGGTGTAGAGCAGCTTGCCGAGATGCACGCCCATGCTATCGGCCAGCGTTGCTGCATTTTCGCGGACGCGCGCGGCGGCGGTGCGCAGGGCTTGATTTTCCAACTGCTTCAAGTCGTGCATGGTCCAGTCAATTTCTCCGGTGTCAGTGGCGCCGGCGGTGATGGCAATGTCGAGCAACTCTGCGGCGCGCGCGGGTGGCGCATCCACGGTCCACTGCTGGGTGAGCGTGAATTTGTGCGGCTTGTTCCAGACGGGCTGCATCTGCTGCGACTGGCTGTGGATGTCTGCATCGGCGATGCCGGCCTGTTTGAGCGCGGCGATGATGCTGTTGGAAGTTTGCGCGGCGGCAGCGTAGACGGATTTGGAATCATTCGGCGGCGTGGTGAAGCCGATGTGCAGGATAGCGAGGTCGGGGTCGACGGTGATGCTGCCATCGGCGGTCAGAGTGAGCGAGCGGCTGGCGGGATCAATCTGCAGTGAGAGCTGGTTGGGCTGCTGGGCTGCAGCGGCAGAAATGGCGAGGAGAAAAAATGCAAAAAGTGATGCGATCTTGCAACGTTCCATGTAGAACACCTCGAAAAAATAGAAGACCACTGGGGCATTGGACGCGGCAAAATTGCAATCAGAGAGGGCGGAAAAATAAATCCACAGAAATGCAGACCAAATTTGTCTTATAAGACTAGTTATGTCGTATATTGAAAGTGGACGTAAATTTTTGATGTAGTGAGCGGTTCTTTGAAGTATCAAACTCTTGATTCTTTTGGATTTACCTATTTTCTCCGGGTCCATGTCTGGGCGCTTGTATTAATTCTTTCAGTCTTTGGCGTACAAACTGCGGTTGCGTTGGAGGGTACGAGAATCTCCGGCGTGGTGACCGACCAGGACGGAGCTGTGGTTCCGGGCGCGGCGGTGGTGCTGCGCAATGTGGAGACCGGCAGCGTAAAAACCGTGAGCAGCGGCGGCGATGGCAGCTATGTTTTTATCTCTGTGCCGGCGGGGAAATACCAGGTGGAGCTGAGCCAGCCGGGCTTCAATCCTTATTTGAAGACAGGCATTGTGGCCGGGGCCGATGGCGCGCTGGGGTTGGATATCCAACTGGCGCTGGCAACGGCGGTGCAGACGGTGACGGTGAATGACAATCCTGTACAAGTGGAGTCGATCAGTACGCAGATGGGTCAGGTGATTTCCAGCAGCAAGATGACCGGCGTGCCGTTGAACGGGCGCAGCTACACCGACTTGATGGCGTTGCAGCCGGGCATTGTGCCGGCAAGTTCTGCGCAGCCGAATGCGGTGATTATGACGGGCGTGACCAGCACGCCGCCATCTGGCAACGCGAACCCGGGTGCGCTTTCCATCAGCGGGCAGCGGGAGACGACCAATGGGTTCCGCGTGAACGGCAGCGACGTGGAAGAAGACGTCAACATGGGCACGTCAATTTTGCCGAACCTGGATTCGATGGCGGACTTTCGCGTGCTGACCAGCAACTTTGATGCGGAGTATGGAAATTATTCCGGCGGTCAAGTGCTGGTGACGACGAAGAACGGAACCAACCACTGGCATGGCGATGCATTTGAGTTCCTGCGCAACACGGAACTGGATGGGCGGAATTATTTTTCTCTGACGCGCGCGAAGTACAACCAGAACCAGTTTGGCGGAACACTGGGCGGACCGGTGTTGCGCGACAAATTATTTTTCTTTGCGGATTATCAGCGAACGCTGCTGAGCGAGGGCATCGATACGGGATTGATTTCTGTGCCGACATTGGCCGACCGCGGCGGCAATTTGAGCGATGTGGCCGGGTCGCTGAGCGGCACGGTGAATGGCGATGCGTGGGCCAGCCGGTTGAGCAGCCAGTTGGGATACACGGTGAGCAACGGCGAGCCGTATTATTTTTCCGGCTGCGTGAATGCGAATGATTGCGTACTGCCGAATGCGCAACTGCCACAGAGCAAGTGGTCAGGACCGGCGCAGAATTTGCTGCAATATATTCCGCAACCGAACCAGGGAGCGAATGTGTTTTCGACTGCGGCGCAGAATGAGACTCTGCGGGATGACAAGGGCGCGCTGCGGGTGGACGTGAACACGAGGCTGGGCAACGCATACGGCTACTACTTTGCCGATGATTATCGCGTAAACAATCCATATCCCACGGGGCAGGGCGGTGCGGATGTGCCGGGCTTCAATGCGTTGAACCAGGGGCGCGCGCAGTTGATGGCGTTGAGTTTGACGACGATCTTCGGCGCGGATGCGGTGAACGAATTTCACTTCAGCTACATGCGCAATGCGAACAACATGGGCCAGCCGCTGGGCGGAGTGGGGCCGAGTCTGGCGTCGCAGGGATTTACGAGTGGCGGCGCGGGCATCGTAGCGTTGGCACCGGCAATTGAAGGCGTGGAGAACCTGGCGTTCAACGACTTTACGTTGGGTGTGGACACGACGGGGCTGGAGCAGTGGAACAATATTTACCAGTGGATTGATAACTACTCTCGCGTGGAAGGGCAGCACAATTTTAAATTCGGCGGCGAGTTTCATCTCGACCAGATTGATACGCATGCCGACGTAATCAACAACGGCAACTTTGCCTTCAACGGCAGCGAGACGGGGTTGGACTTCGCGGATTTTCTGCTGGGCATTGCGAGCAGTTACACGCAGGGGCAGGCGAACAGTTTTTATAATCGCAACCATTATGTGGGGCTGTACGGGCAGGACAGTTGGAAGCTGCGGCCGAACTTGACGGCGAATTACGGCATCCGCTGGGATGTGATTGAGCCGTGGAGCGAAAAATATAACCAGTTGCAAACGCTGGTTGCGGGCGAGCAGTCGGTGGTGTTTCCGGGAGCGCCGGTGGGGCTGGTGTTTCCCGGCGATGCTGGAGTGCCGTCGACGCTGGCTGCGGTACATCATACGAATTTTTCTCCGCGCATTGGGCTGGCGTATGCACCGAATCCGCGCAATGGAAACTGGCTGCTGGGCAGGCCGGGCGAGACGAGTTTGCGCAGCGGATTCGGTTTGTACTACACGGCGTTTGAGGGATTGTCTGCGGGCATCATGAGCGCGAATCCGCCGTATGGATTTACTTATACGAGTGCCGCGCCGCCGCTGTTGACGACGCCGTTCATTACAGCAGCAACGGGCGCGAGTGTGGGGCAAAGATTTCCGCTGCCGAGTGTGGCCTTCGGCGCTTCGCCATCGCATCCCAATGCGAATGTGAACTGGGCGGACTTTGAACCGCTGGTGGGCATACCGGCAGTGAGCAACAACGATGTTGTCCCGTACGCGGAGAACTATATGTTTTCCGTGGAGCGGCAGTTGGGAGCGAAGAGCGTGCTGGATGTGAGTTACGTCGGCACGGAAACACATCATCAGTTGGCGTTGCAGGAAGTGAACCCGGGCGACCCCGCACTGTGCCTGAGTTTGAGTGAGCCGAGTGAAGTGGCGGCGGGTTCGGCAACGTGTGGGCCGTTCAACGAGAGCAGTACGTTTACAACGGCGGGCGGACATGTGGTGCAGGGAACGCGCACTGCATTCGGGCCGCAGTTCGGCAGCGTGGAGTTGCAGAAGACGATTGCCAACGCACACTATAGCGCGCTGGAAGCGAGTTTGAAACATGACTCCGGTCCGCTGGAATTTTTGGCGGCGTATACGTACAGCAAGTCGATCGATCAATCGTCGGGATTGCCGGAACCGTTGAATCCGGTGAATGCAGGATTGAGCCGCGGGCTCTCTGCATTTGATTTGCGGCACAGCTTTGTGACGAGCTACCGCTATGAGCTGCCGATTGCGCGAGTGGTGAGTGGGCATACGACGTGGACGCGCGGCTGGTATGTGAGCGGCATTGTGCGATTCACGACTGGATTTCCGGTGACGCTGTACAACAACAACGACACATCGCTGCTGGGCACGATACCGAACGGCATCAACAACAATGGTGTGGATACACCGGAGTTTTCCGGCGGCACTTTGGGCGTGAATCATGACCCGAGCAAGGGGCTGGCGTTTGATACGGCGAAGTTCAGCCTGCCGGCGCTGGGAACGCAGGGCAATACGACACGGCGCTTTTTCTACGGGCCGGGCACGGAAAATTTTGATACCGCAGTGATGAAGCAGCTACGCGTAGGTACGAACGGTTTGCTGGAGATGCGTGCGGAGAGCTTCAACACCTTCAACCATTCGCAGTTCTTTGGTGCGGCCGCGGTGGACGGCAACATCAGCAGCCAGAATTTTGGCGTGATTGAAAACGCTGCATCGCCGCGACTGGTGCAGCTGGGCGCGAAGTATACGTTCTAAATTTGTGTGAGATTATTTTTTCTTGCGCGACTGCGGCTGCGTAGAAGTGTGCACGCCGCTGAGGCTGGCCATGTATTCCGAAATGCCGTGGAAGAGCGAGTCGGCGACGCGCTGGCGATATTTTGCATCGCGGAGTTCTTTCGCATCCTTCGAGTTGGTGACGAAAGAAATTTCCGTAAGGATGGACGGCATGTTGGCGCCGATGAGAACGACGAAGGGCGCCTTCTTGATGCCGCGATCTTTCAGGCCGGAGTTGCCGCTGACCAGACCGGTATAAAGTTGCTGCTGCACATCGATGGCGAGTTCGCGCGACTCTTCAATTTTGTCGTCCATGGTGATGCGCTTCACGATGTCGCTGAGGTCGTGAATATTTTCCGCACTGGTGGCGTTCTCACGCGTGGCCACTTCCAGCGCGTCCTTCTGATTGGTGAGGCTTAGATAGTAGGTCTCCACGCCGCGCACGTTCGACTCCGGCGAGGAGTTGCCGTGGATGGATATGAAGAGATCAGCCTGCGCGTTGTTGGCGATGGCGGTGCGCTGTTCGAGCGGAATGAAAACATCGCCGGTGCGGGTGTAGATGACCTGCACGCCAAGCCGCTGTTGCAGTTCATTACCCAGGCGCAGCGCGATATCGAGAACAACATCTTTTTCTGCCAGGCCGCCCGGGCCGATGGTGCCGGTGTCGTGGCCGCCGTGGCCGGCGTCAATCACAACGCGGCCGATTTTCAGGCCGAGCGCGCGGACCAGCGTCGGGTCGCCGTTGGATGTGGGGCTGGCGGCGCTGGATTGCGCGAGGTTGTTGGATGCGGAATTGTTGCCGACTCCGTTGTTGGATGCGATGCCGTTAGAAACCGGAGAGTGCGTGGTGAGGTTGGCGTTGTTGACGCTGGGCGATGCAGTTTGCTGCTGCACAACCGGCGGCGGATTGCTGATGCCGGCTGAGCCGCTGCCGTTGGTGACGGGCAGATCGAGGGGCAACTCAGGAGCCTGACCGCTGGCGATGTACTGCGGCGGCGGGGCTTGGGTGAAAGTCTGGTCGGTTGTCTGCGGCGCCGTCTGTGGCGGAGTTTGCGCGACTTGTTCCTGAGGCGTAGTGCCGGCGGGTGGCGAGACGGAATGAATGTCAATCATCAGCCGCCAGGGGTCGGACATCAACTGTGCGTAGGCATCGGCGCTGTCGTCGACTTCGAGTACGACGCGCGTCATGGTGGGTGTGAACTGCGCGGCGCGGATGCGCTTCACCAGCCATGTTTGCGCGGGGTCTGCAGAGACGACCATGGGATGCAGCGTGAGCGAACGGTCAACGTGCGTGTTGTCGAGATCGAAGTAGAGGCGCGTGGGATTGGTGGCGCGGCCGGTGCGGAATCCGGCGGGAGAACTGAGGTCGAAGACGAGTTGCACGCCCGTGTCTGTAACGAGCTGGCGAATGCTGGAAAGTTTTGCCGGCGGGCCGCCGTGGTGCGTGAAGGTGTTGGCGTTGCCGAGTGGGTCGGCACTGGCGGATTTTTCTGTAGCTCGCGTGGGCGAGGCGGCAACATGCGCGCTGCCATAACGCGATGCGGTGCGGCTGGCGATGGGTTCGGCGGCGGAAGGTTTGCCGTGGGTATCTTCTGCGGGCTGCGAGGCAACAGCGAGCGCGGAATTTTCTTCCTGCGATTTTGGAACCAGAGCGGCCAATGCTTTGTGGGCATCGGCGGCTTCGGCGGTGTTGGGGTAACGCTGAATCAGTTCGCGATATTTTTCTTCTGCAGCTTTGGGATTGCGAAGTTCGTGTTCCTCCACGCGACCCTCTGCAAGCAGGGCAGCGGAACGGCGTGGGTTGGAGGGATAATGCTGGCGCAGGTATTCGTACTCATTGACGGTGGCTTCAAAGAGGCGCGCATCGCGGAAGACACGGCCTTCATCTTCGAGTACGTCAGCCGTGGCGAAGATGGAGTCGACCGCATGTGGGCTGGCGGGCATGCCGTGGTAGATGACTTTGTAAGCGTCGAGGACGAGGTTGTAGTCGCCACGTGTGCGGCGCGGGCTTGGCTTCCAGTTGTGCGCGGAGTTGCTGGGCACGGTCATACGCGTTGGCGGTTTGTGCTGGGAGGCGAAGCGCGGGCAGACACACAACTGCGACCACCGCGGAAAGTATCCAGCGGCGCGCCCTGTGGTGCTTCGGTGTGGCCGCGCAGAAGGGCGCTGCGACGGTCCGGTCTAGCAGCATCGGAGCCATATCGCCCAACACACATTCAGCGTAGCTGGTTTCGCCGACGCCGTGACATGGATTCTGCGGGGATTTCACCGGGTGTATTCCCGATGGTAACCCCCGCGAAATTGGCCATGCATAGCGGTTCGACGCGTGATTAAGCAAGAAGGGAAGCGAGCAGGTCTTTGGCGGATGCGAGTGCGGAGTCGAGTTGCGCCGCATCGGTGCCGCCGGCTTCTGCCAAATCGGGACGGCCGCCGCCTTTGCCGCCGACTTTGGCAGCGAGCAGCCCGACGAGTTTGCCGGCCTGGACGCGAGTGGTCAGGTCTTTGGTGACGCCGACGATGAGCGCGACTTTGTTGTCTTCGGATTTTGATCCGAGAACGACGACACCGCTGCCGATCTGGTTGCGCAGGTTGTCGACGAGTTCGCGGATCTGCGTGCGGTCGAGCGCATCCACACGCTGCACCAGAAGCTTGATGCCGCTGACTTCGACGGCCGCGTCCGCTGCATTGGCCATGCTGGAAGTGGCAGACTTCATGCGCATCTGGTCCAGTTCGCGGCGGAGACGTTTGATTTCCTCCTCCTGCGTGGAGAGTTTGTGCGAGAGCGCGGCGGCAGGGTCGCTCTCCGGGCTGCCGAGTTGCGCGGCCAGTTTGGCGACGGCAAAGTCGCGGCGGAATTCCGCGAGCGAGCCGGCACCGGTGATGGCTTCGACGCGGCGCACGCCGGAGGAGACCGAAGATTCGCCGAGCAGTTTGAGCAGGCCGATTTCTCCGGTGGCCGCGGTGTGCGTGCCGCCGCAGAGTTCCGTGGAGAAGTCGCCGATTTTTACCACGCGAACTTTGTCGCCATATTTTTCGCCGAAGAGCGCCATGGCATGCAGCTCATTCACGGCCACGTCGATGGGAACATCTTCCAGCGTGACCACCTGCGTGTTGGCGAGAATCTCGCGGTTGGCGAGGTCTTCCACGTCCTGCAGGTCTTCGTCGGCGATGGCGGCGTAGTGCGAGAAGTCGAAGCGAAGACGCGAAGGATCATTGAGCGAGCCGGCCTGTTTGACGTGCGTGCCCAGCACTTGTCTTAGAGCGGAATGCAGCAGGTGCGTGCCGGTGTGGTTGCGCATGGTGGCGTTGCGAACCTCGCCGTTGACGACGGTCTCAACCAAATCGCCGACGTGCAGAGCGGCGCGGGCGATGGCGCGGTGCGCGAAGACCCCCTGCACCGGCTTGGTGCAGCCGGAGATTTCGGCGAGGATTGCGTTGTGATTGTTGTCATAGAGCCAGCCGACGTCGCCGACCTGACCGCCGGAGTCGGCGTAGAAGCTGGTGCGGTCGAGAACGATTTCGCCC
>Ga0164296_1000744_pt1 | contig 37479 bp, 36 predicted proteins | sample GEODES057metaG_FD_113533 | JGI IMG/M metagenome (GOLD analysis project Ga0164296, IMG submission 113533) | Dystrophic lake water microbial communities from Trout Bog Lake, Wisconsin, USA - GEODES057 metaG | ecosystem: Environmental > Aquatic > Freshwater > Lake | place: USA: Trout Bog Lake...
CGGAAACTTTGTATGTAAGTATCAAATTCAATACAGAAATCATCTACTGGAACGAAAATAGCTATAACTTTATCCCGCAACATAAGGGTGTATTTTAGTGATAAAATGGTGGTACATTATATCATCTAATTTACACCTTTTTTCTTATTTTCTTATCCCGAACTCACGTTAAATATGAATTCAATGGAGTTGTGATAGCAGGCGTAGCCAACATTGCAAATAAAGGAAACGGTTTACAAATCGGGTTAATAAACAAATGTCAATCAGGAAAATTACTTCAAATTGGACTTCTCAATAGAATCGATAGACGTGTTATTCCGATATTTGGTTGCTACTTCAAAGACTAACTTGGCTACGTACAACATAAGTATCCTATATAGATTAATTGTGTGGGTGTTAGATATGGTAGTTATTTACTTATCAGCTAGGCAATGCTTTACTATTCCCTCATATTAAGCAAAGCGTAAGTAATAACCTAATGATGAACATAAAGAATCTATTGTTATTAATTAAGTCCATTTGATGGGTGGACTTTTTTTGTTGTAAACTTTGTTTCGAAAAATATATACCTAGAAGCAACTGGTAAAACACACAGTCAGCCAACCACCGGAAAACTGCATAGTTATTACACAGTTGCCTTTAGGTGTACATGCAAAGCATTAAAAATGTTTGCCTATATTAAATTGAGGATTCACCTATTTGCTAGAGCTACAACAATAGGGGATAAGAAGAGATGGTTGTTTCATACTAAAGTCCACCTGAATGTTATTACGCATCCTACTCTTTAAAGCATCCATATTTCTTACATTTTAGTGTAAAGGCACTTTGCTGGTGGTTAACAAAATCCCTTCGGGGTAAATAATTGATTAAGGCTTTCGCCCCAATTAGTCCATTTGTTTGATGGACAAAAATAGAAATGTTTTTCTATCTGCCAAATTTATTTTAAAAATGTATGATTTGAAAACGAGATGTTTGTAAATAGGATTAATAATCTTTATTGTAGGTCGTGTTTAGTTGGAGCTGATGTGTATTATTATAGGGGAATAAGATTTTTTATCACTAGTTCAGATATGTCTTTTTTAGTTGGTATAAAAAAACACTTCAATACAAACCTAATTGAATAAACATGACTCTAATAGATGGGAGAATCCATTATCATATCGAGGGAAATAAGTAAAGGGTAGGGGGCATTATAGATACCTCAATGGATTTCTTTTTGCATTCAATATATATCTTTTAATGTTCATCCAGAACGCAAGTACCATGTAGATAAGAACTGGGGAGCCAAGTGTTAAGAAAGAAATGTAAATAAACCACATCCTTATACGGGAAGAAGCGATACCTAATTTGTCTCCAATGGCAGAACAAACGCCAAAGGCATGAAACTCTAAAAACTCTCTTATTTTACTTATCATAATCCTTTGTGTTTTTTTTAAGGCTGCAAATTATGAAAGAAAAAATAATTATTACACAAACATTAGGTAAGCTTAGTATTCTTTTATCCTAAATTCGCAACTTTTAGCAAAGGGACTACTCCTGAACCTAATTTTTTAACTAATAAAGTAAACATTGTAATTATGGCATTTGACATTGAAATGATTAAAAAGGTATATGCTGAGATGCCTGCTAAAGTAGAGGCTGCTCGTAAGGTTCTTGGCAGACCGCTTACCTTGTCTGAGAAGATTTTGTTTTCTCACTTACACCCCGAACAGAAGTTGGAAAATTTTGGTAGAGGAAAGTCTTATGTTGACTTTGCGCCAGACCGTGTAGCCATGCAAGATGCTACTGCACAGATGGCTTTGTTGCAGTTCATGCAAGCGGGTCGCCCTAAGGTTGCAGTCCCTTCCACTGTGCATTGCGACCATTTGATTATGGCTAAGGTTGGTGCCAAAACAGATTTGGCTGTTGCTAATACTGAAAGTAAAGAAGTGTATGATTTCTTGGCTTCTGTATCTAATAAATATGGTTTAGGTTTCTGGAAACCAGGTGCTGGTATCATTCACCAAGTGGTGTTGGAAAACTATGCATTTCCTGGTGGTATGATGATTGGAACTGATAGCCACACTGTTAATGCAGGTGGTTTGGGTATGGTGGCTATTGGTGTTGGTGGTGCTGATGCTTGTGATGTAATGGCAGGATTGGCTTGGGAATTAAAATGGCCTAAGTTGATTGGTGTTAAACTTACGGGTAAATTGAACGGTTGGGCTGCACCTAAAGATGTTATCTTAAAGGTTGCTGGTATCCTTACTGTAAAAGGTGGTACTGGTGCTATTGTTGAATATTTTGGCGAAGGTGCTGCTGCAATGAGCTGTACTGGTAAAGGTACTATCTGTAACATGGGTGCTGAAATAGGTGCTACCACTTCTACTTTTGGTTATGACGATAGCATGAGCCGTTATTTGGCTGCTACTGGTCGTGCTGATGTAGCTGCTGCTGCTGATGCCATCAAGGAACATTTAACTGCTGATGCCGAAGTGTATGCTGATCCTTCTAAATATTTCGATGAAATAATTGAGCTTGATTTAAATACATTAGAACCACACTTGAATGGTCCTTTCACGCCGGATTTAGCTACGCCTATTTCTAAAATGAAAGAAGCGGCTGCTGCTAATGGATGGCCTAATAAAGTTGAGTGGGGATTGATTGGTTCTTGTACCAACTCTTCTTATGAAGATTTATCTAGGGCTGCTTCCATTGCTAAACAAGCTGTTGATAAAGGATTGGTTACTAAGGCTGAATTTGGTATCAACCCAGGTTCTGAGCAAGTACGTTATACTGCTGATAGAGATGGTTTGTTAGGAACATTCACTGATTTGAATGCAACAATCTTCACCAATGCTTGCGGACCTTGTATCGGTATGTGGGATAGGATGGACGCTGAAAAGAAAGAGAAAAACACCATCATCCATAGCTTCAACAGAAACTTTGCAAAGCGTGCTGATGGTAATCCTAATACGTATGCATTTGTGGCTTCTCCTGAAATTGTAGCGGCTATTGCTATTGCCGGTGATTTATCTTTCAACCCAATTACAGATACATTAACCAACAATAAAGGTGAGCAGATAAAACTAGAAGCTCCAACAGGCGATGAATTGCCTATTAAAGGTTTTGCTGTAGATGATGCTGGTTTTGAGGCTCCTGCCGCTGATGGTAGTGGAATACAAGTTTTGGTTGATCCTAATTCTAAGAGGTTGCAACTGTTAGCTCCTTTTGCTGAATGGGAAGGAACTGATTTGAAAGGTCTTAAGTTGTTGATTAAAGCTAAAGGAAAATGTACTACTGACCATATCTCTATGGCGGGGCCTTGGTTGAAGTTCCGTGGGCATTTGGATAATATCAGTAACAACATGTTGATTGGTGCTGTGAACTATTATAACGAAAAGACAGATAGTGTTAAGAACCAATTAACTGGCGAATATGGGCCAGTTCCTGCTACTCAACGTGCTTACAAAGCTGCTGGTGTAGGTTCGATAGTTGTAGGTGACGAAAACTATGGCGAAGGTTCTTCTCGTGAGCATGCTGCTATGGAGCCGCGCTTCTTGGGTGTACGTGTGGTATTGACTAAGTCTTTTGCCCGTATCCACGAAACAAATTTGAAGAAACAAGGTATGTTGGCATTGACTTTTGCCGACAAATCTGATTATGATAAGATTCAAGAAGATGATGTGATTGATGTAATTGGTCTTACAACCTTTACGCCTGGCACTCCATTGACTTTGGTATTTACCCATGCTGATGGCACAAGTGATACAGTCATTGCTAACCATACCTACAACCAACAACAAATTGAGTGGTTTAAGGAAGGTGCTGCTTTGAATATCATCAAGAAGCAAATAGGGAAGTAAGTCGTAAGGCATAAGTAATAAGTCGTAAGTATTACGATTAATAAAAGAAGCCGTTGCAGTTTGCAACGGCTTTTTTATTTGGGATAAATCGAATTAAAAAAGAGCAATAGCATAAGTGACAATCAATCATTTAATCATTCAAATCATTTAATCACTATCACATACCCTTACATTTGCCGCATGGCACTAAACTCTCAATTACAAAGCAGAAGCAACAATAGCTGCGAGCTATGCAGTAACGAAACCCAAGAACTAAACGCTTATGCCGTGCCTCCTAAAGGCAATGATTCTCCAGATAATGAGGTGGTATTGTGCAACGATTGCTACAATCAAATTTCATCGGCAGATTATACTAATACCAATCATTGGCGTTGCCTTACCGGTAGTATCTGGAGTGAAGTTCCTGCGGTGCAAGCATTATCGTACAAGATATTAGGTAAACTAAATGGAGAGACTTGGGCTACCGAAGCTATTGAATCTGTATATCTGGATGAATCGGTAATTGAATGGGCGAATGCAGAAGACGAGTTGGAGGCATCGAAGGTTGTACATAAGGATAGTTATGGTGTGGTACTTGAAACGGGCGATTCGGTGATACTTACCCAAAACCTTAACGTAAAAGGCGCAAACTTCATAGCACCAAAGGGTACGATGGTGCGTAAAATAAGACTAGTTCCAGATAATGCAGAGCAAATAGAAGGTAAAATAGAAGGCGACACCATCGTGATATTAACCAAGTATGTGCGCAAATCTGTGTAGGGTCTGCCCTATTGAAATACTAGGTACATACCATAGAATACAATACTTATCCCAATCATTGTCAACACAAAAAGAAAGAAATCCTGCATGCCTGGGATGAGGTCTAATATTGCCATCACGCAGGCAATAAACCCAATGAACCCACCAATACCCATTAATACAATACCCGTCAACTGTCGTTTGCCTCTCTTTATCTTATTGTATTCGCTGAGGTATTGTGTGATTATCTGAGGTTCATAACCATTAGAAACAAGTGTTTCTTCTATTGCTTTTTGCGAAAGATTTGCGTTGATCCATAGCTGAATAGTGTCAGCATTGATGATACTGTTGTTCATATTAGCAAGTTTAGGGGGTGTAAATCGTTAGTAATCCGTTGCTAAGTAAAGAAATTATTTTGAAATAATAGTTTTTTGCAAAATATTTTGTTGGGAGAAGGTAAGGAAGGCTTCGCTTAAAGCGAAGCTTTCCATTATAATTATCAACTATCAATTGTAAATTATCAATTGATTACCGCTTACATTACCATCTGTAGTTTGGATACGCAAATGATAAACCCCTGCCGCCAAACCACTTACAGACAATAAAGGATTAGTAGCATCCTTCAATGAAAAAACCTTTACCACCCTTCCCATATTATCAATCACTTGAACAGAAGCAATATGATTACCTCTAATAGTCACAGAACTCTTAGCAGGATTAGGATAAATCGTTAATCGTGAATCGTTAATTGCAAGTGAAGCAGAGACAACTTTACTGTACGATGCCGCCCCATCTTTATCTACACTTTGCAACCTATAATAATTGATGCCATTGGTAGGGTTGTTATCTGTATAAGTATAACTATTAGCCCCGCTGCCTATTGCTTTTACAGTACCTATATCAGTAAAGGAACTACCATCTGTACTGTGTTGGATGGTAAAGTGGCTGGTGTTTAGTTCGGTGGAGGTGTGCCAGTTGGTTTGTATGATTTCATTGTTGGCGATGGCGGTAAAAGAAAAAAGAGTAATGGGTAGATTTTTAGTCGGATAATAATACACAATTGTACCGTCTTTAAAAACTACTTCTAAACGATAGTAACTAGTGTTTACAGGATGATTGTGACTAACATCATAAAAACTATAATTATAACTAGAACCAAATCCTTTAACAGAGCCAATTGATGTATAATTTAATGAATCTGAACTAATTTGGATATTATAACGCAAAACGTTATTTTCTACAGTTGTTTGCCATCTTGTTAAATTTTGATTATTAAAGGTATCAATCACTGTTAATGATATGATTGTAATATTATCTTTAAATGAAACCTTGCGTACCCTATTATTAAGACCATCTGCGATAAAAAGGTTGCCGCTGGTATCCACAGACACATCACCAGGATAATTTAATTCAGCTGATGTCGCATTGCCTCCATCCCCACTAAATCCTTGTGTTCCATTACCCGCCACAGTACTGATGATTCCATTGGTATTTACCTTGCGTATATCCTCATTGCCTACCTCTGCAATAAAAAGGTTGCCGCTTACATCCACCGCTATTCCACTTGGTTCATTTAATTCAGCAGATGTCGCATTGCCTCCATCCCCACTATGACCACCAATATACTTGCCAGCACCATAGCCATTGCCTGCCACAGTGCTAATAATACCATCACTGCCAACTTTACGTATTACATTATTATTTTGATCAACAATGCAGAGGTTACCATTTTTATCAATAGCCAAACCACTTGGGTAATTTAATTCAGCTGCAGTTGCTAAGCCTCCATCTCCATTGTAGCCCTTTAAACCATTCCCTACCACAGTACTGATGATACCATTTTTGTTTACCTTTCGAATAACATTGTTACCATTATCTGCAATGTAGAGATTGCCGCTCACATCAAATGCTAATCCCATTGGGGACATTAATTGTGCAGAACTTGCACTGCCCCCGTCTCCACTGTAACCCCCTAGACCTATGCCTGCCACAACACTAATGATGCCTTTTTTGTCTACCTTGATTACAATTGAATTATTCCCCTCTGAAACGTATAGGTTACCAGCAGTATCAATTAACATACGATTTGGGTATCTTAAAAAAGAGATTATATCACTATCTCTACTACCATTTATAGCAACACTACTGATAATGCCATTTGTTGTTACTTTACGTATTGCATCATTACCCAAATCAGCGAAGTATAAGTTACCATTGGAATCAAACACCATACCCCAAGGATCATTTAGTTCAGCTGCAATTGAACTTCCTCCATCACCACTATAACCTTGTGTGCCGTTACCAGCTACGGTAGTGATAATCTGTGCCTTTAGGCTAAATAATGATAGGATAAATACAATAGTTAGTACTGCATACTTTAGTTTTAAATGTTTCATAACCGATGATTGATTAATAAATAATTGTTTTTGCAATAATAAGAAATAGTTGGTGATAAGATTTTGTCTGAACAATTATTTGTTTTTAAAGGAAGGCTTCGCTTTAAGCGAAGCCTTCCTTATTGCGCAGTTGTCTGAATCAGGATTAAAGGATTTTAGGCTTTGTAAGATTAGTGCAGGGGGTAATCCTTTTTAATCACTTTTCATCGTTCAGGCAATCCCTCCCCCCAAAACCTGTGAATTATGCAACTTTTTTCTATAATTGTATAACAAATAAGGGTTTATGTACTGCGACCTTTGCTGTATCAAAAAATAGATACATGGCACAAGAAACAAGGTATATCGCACTGCATCAACAACACATTATTACAGCTTCGGGCATTGTTTTTATGACAAGGCTGATGCCCTCCCTGAAAAGGTTGTATGTTTCCCTTGAAAGGAGGGATGTTTTTTCAGCAGTATTGCGTGTTTTTCCTACAAGATTGTGTGTGTTCTTCCCAAGATTGTGTGTTTCCCTTACAGAATTGTATGTTTTATTGGCAAGGTTTCATGTTTTCCTGGCAGGGTTTCATGTTTCCCTAGAGAAAAGGGCATTAGGTTTTGGACAAAAAGTGTATTAATCACTGAAACACTATGGATTAGAAATCCATAGGTTCAATGAGGACTGAAAGTCCAAATGTTGGCTTCGCCGAGTCTTTTTCCGTTTATCATCACAGCGAATGTTATAAGATTTGTAGAAACTAAAGTCTTGCACTAAAGCGCATAGCTTAAGCTAGCGTGTTGTGACCAGTTAATTAATAATCTGAACAACGGTGAAAGAACGATTTATTTGTGAGATGCTGTCTGAACTATAATTTATTTGATTAGTGTGACAACTATGATTGGCTGTGTTGAAAAATCATACTAATCTTTTAATCTACAAATCCTAATGCAGACAATTTACAATAGGCACAGGCAGCAAAAATGTGAACGGGTAGAGACGGATATCAATCCGTCTATGGTGCATCATCAATTTGCGTTGCAAATAAGGCGGATTAATATCCCCCAATTTAGTATTCTTTAAGACGTTCGAGAACGTACTAGAGGCGTTCGAGAACGTATTAGAGGTCTTCGAGAACGTACCAGAGGTTTTCTATGTGTCTCCTATTGTGGCTATGTAGTGAGAAAAAAGACTTTTCAATGAGTGTGTAGAAATGTGCGTAAGGTGAGTTACCAATTAAACTGAAAATCAAGTTCCATATCGGGGTGAAGGCTTCTTTCCACAGGGCAAGTGCGGGCGGTGCGCTCCAATATTTCCTTTTGGTGTTCATCCTCAGTCAGTCCCTTTACAAAAAACACATGTGCTTTTATGCCACCAATCCTTCTCGGCTCTGCCTTCATTATCTTGGTTATTTCTACACTTGTTCCGGTTAGGTCAATGCCCATTGTTTCGGCTTTTATGCCCATTGTTGTCAGCAAGCAACTGCCCAATGCGGTTGCTACCATATCGGTGGGGCTAAACCTTTCGCCCTTGCCGTGGTTATCTACTGGTGCGTCATTTTCTATTGTGGAGCCGCTTAGCAAATGTTGCATTTCTGTTCTTAACGCTCCTTTATAAACTACGGTTGATGTCATTGTATTACTTTTACATAAATTTACAAACAAATATATGAGAGTGAAACGTTTTTTTGTAACAATATTGATAATAGCACCGCTTTTTTTGCTTGCGCAAAGCAATAGTTCATCAGATTCAACGGTGCAACACCACCCCATTTCACCTAGAAAACAGCGTTCTTTAGCTAAAAAGGAACACATTAAGAAGCTGATTGAAGCAGAAGATGAAGGTGCATTGGTTTTTAACAAACAATGGGCAATTGGACTGAAATTTAATACGGATGGGTTTAGCTTTCTTTATGAACATGGAAAGTATAAAACTTTAACTAGAACAAATTTGTGGTGGATAGAAATGGGGGAGAAGAAGCAACATAACCAGCTTAAGATGTCGCCAGTTATTCAGCAGGGGGATATTATTGGACCAGGATTAGAAATACTTTCCTCTGGTAGTAATTTTGTTTATGGTAAAGAGAATAACTTCTATCAGATGAAAGTTGGTTTTGGAAGACAATTACTTATTGGCGGTAAAGGGTCTACAAACGGAGTAGCCGTTTCTGCAATCTTTGGTGGGGGATTGTCTGTAGGGATTGTAAAACCATATTATCTACAACTGGTAGACTCCTCGTCTGCGACTGCTGTTTCTGATGAGAAATATTCACAGAATCCCTCCGAGTTTTTGGATCCTTATTATATTGTTGGTGCATCGAGCTTTTCTAAAGGGTTCAGTGAGTTGACTTTTGTACCCGGACTGCATGTTCGTGGTTCATTAAGATTTGATTATGGTAAGTATAGACAAACACTTTCGGCATTGGAAGTAGGCGTAAATGCAGACTTCTATACACAGAAAATTACAATAATGGTGCAGAACCCCAGCCAAAATCTTTTCTTGAATGCCTATGTGGCAATTGATTTCGGAGGAAGGAAATAAATGTAGGAGTTATTCGTTTTTAAAAGTAGGTTGTAAGTTTGCATGATAAGTATAACAAACAACATTTAGGTTTCTCCTTTTTAAGTACAACACAAATTTATATTGATGCAGGAATTGCCAGTTATCTCAATCGCTAATGCAGATGCAGTTATTAAGAAACCAAATTGGTTGAGAGTAAAGTTGCCAATTGGCGAAAGTTATAAGCACGTAAGGGGCTTGGTAGATAATCATAAACTTCATACCATCTGCGAGAGTGGCAATTGCCCGAATATGGGTGAATGTTGGGGAGAAGGCACGGCAACTTTTATGATATTGGGTAATGTATGTACTCGCAGTTGTGCGTTTTGTGCCGTGGCAACTGGTAGACCAGACCCAGTAGATTGGGATGAGCCGCAACGTGTGGCAGAAGCAATACATTTGATGAGGGTAAAACATGCCGTTATCACAAGTGTAGATAGGGACGAATTGAAAGATGGAGGTTCTATTATTTGGTACAATACAATCAAAGCTGTAAAAGCCCTTAACCCAACCACTACTTTAGAAACGTTGATACCTGACTTCCGTGGATTTCAAGATCAGATACAGCGCATTATAGATGCTGCGCCCGAAGTGGTAAGTCACAACATGGAAACAGTAGAACAGAACACACGTAAAGTAAGAATACAAGCTAAATACAGAAGGAGCTTAGATGTTTTGAAAATACTGAAAGAAGGGGGGATGCGTACTAAAACTGGGCTGATGCTTGGTATTGGTGAAAGCAAAGAAGAGATAATTGAGACTATGGAACACCTACGGGAAGTAAGAGTAGATGTGTTGACGTTGGGGCAGTATCTTCAACCCACAAAAAAACATCTGCCGGTGCTTAGGTATGTTCATCCGGATGAGTTTGCAGAGTTAAGGGAAATTGGATACGAACTTGGTTTTGATTATGTAGAAAGTGGTCCGTTGGTAAGGTCTTCTTATCATAGCGAAAAGCATGTTTATGAAGGATACGGTAAGAAGCTTTGGCAAGAAGAAAAGAGGATGGCAGTTTAGTCAATTGATAATTGATACCGTTGATAAAAATTATCATAAAATAATTGTCGGTAAGGTTACTTATCTTTAGCTTTTGGGATTAATGTATATTGGTAATTAAAATATTGCTCCATGAAGTTCCCTATTGTTTTATTCATCTTGCTGTTTGTAGGAATACAAACAACTAAAGCACAAGCGCAACCTCAAAAGCTTGGTGTAAATGATACAATCAGGGTTTATGGTTTCGTTACAACACAAGGCGATACAATACCAGCAGGTTATTTTCCACAAGTTTTTGTTTATGCCAAAGCAGATCCCAGATGGAAAAAGTATTGGGTGGATTGGAACAGACTTCGCAATGCAGTTTATATTACTTACCCTTATGCAAAAGCTGCCGGCAGAACAATCAATGAAATAAATGCTAGACTTGCTAATGTTACTGATAAAGAACAACGCAAAGCCATAATCCATTCCAAAGAAAAAGAATTAAAGCAACAGTTTGGGGATAAAATAACTCAATTATCGGTTTATCAAGGTAAAATATTAATGAAACTTATCCGCAGAGAGACTGGTGATAACTGCTACGAAATAATCAAGGAATATAAGGGTGGTTTCAATGCAGGGTTTTGGCAGTCTGTGGCGTTTATATTTGGAAGTAGCCTGAAACAAAACTACGATGCCAATAATGAAGACAAACTAATGGAAGTAATTGTAAAAGACGTTGAAAGAATGTATGGATATAAGAGTTAAGAAAGATATTAGTTATTAGATAGTGGATATTATCTAATAACTAATATCTACTATCTCAAATTAGTTGTTCCAATAAATGAATAAACTGTTGCCTCATTATCATCTTTGCTCCGAGGCTTTCCAGGTGTTCCGTATATACTTGACAGTCTATTAGTAGCACTCCCTCTTGCTTCAATTGCTCCACATACTTAATAAAAGCATATTTGCTCGCATTACTTTTATTACTGAACATACTCTCCCCAAAAAATATCTTGCCCATTCTTATTCCATATAATCCGCCAACTAATTCTCCATTACTCCAAGTTTCTGCACTGTGGGCATAGCTTAATTTGTGCAATTCTGTATAGGCTTCTACCACTTCATTCTTAATCCAAGTACCATCTTGCCCCTTTCTTTCTTTTGTTTTGCAAGAGTTAATTACACCAGAGAAGTTTTTGTTGATAGTAAATTCAAAAGCATCTCTTCTCAATAAAGTCTTCATGCTCTTACTAACAATCAATTCGTCTGGGAGTAATACAAAGCGAGGGTTAGGACTCCACCATAAGGGCAAGTCGCCATCGTACCAAGGGAATATTCCTTTTCTGTAAGCTAATAACAAGCGGTTGGTAGTCAAGTCGCCGCCAATGGCAAGTAAACCATCGTCCAATGCTTCTTCAACGGGGGGAAACCAGAGTTTATCATTTAAAATATGCAAGGACATAAGACGAATTGGGTATAATTAAACTAAATGACCATGCAGTTTGGGTGGAATTATCGTCTTACGTTTTCTTCTATGGTGGCATTTATTCCTCGGTCGGTAATTGCTTCGCACATTGGTTTCAGGATTTCATAAAGCCCTTCTTTCACTGCATATTTACCGTTGTAATGTATAATAAAGGCACATTGTTCTGCTTGCTCTTCTGTGTGACCGCATATTTCCATTAGGGTTGTTATCACCCATTCAAATGAGTTCACATCATCATTCCAAACTATAATGCAATAGCCCCTTGTGGACTCGGTTACCACATCTGTGTCTTCCTGTTCCCAAGGTTTTGTTGACTGAACTTGTGTATGTAGTACCATAACGAATGCAATATTATTGGGCAAAGGTAAAACGTAATTGCAAAATATACTAATGATTAAATGATTTGAATGAAAGTAATGATTGGCTTACTCGATTTTAAAAGATTTCCGCCTGTTATCATTAATATTGGGTATAAATAAAGCTAAAACAGCTATGCCAATTAAGGCATAGCTGTTTTAAGTAATGAATAAAAACTTATTTATTTAAAATTATCATCGCCTAGGTTAGTATTTGCCTTTGCTTCTTTTACTTTGAACTCTATTTGATAACCTCCCATCTCTGCTTTCTTAGTATAAGGGATTTTTACGCCATTAATCAGTTCTTTGTAGTCACTTAGTTCGGAAGAGTTGGAATTAGTGCCAGTTGTTATTACTTCCTTTATTTTAAGTCCAGTCTTTTCATCAAAATAGCGTTCTATTTTGGTGCCACTGCTTTTAACTTCAGTTACCAAGTATGCCAACGATTCGCCAGCAATTACTAAGTTGGGAGCTAATTGTAAGTCAGCGGTATTAAGAGTTAGCTCAGGGAAAATATTTACATCATTTTTAAAATCAGTTTTCTTGTCATCGCTCAAAGGAACTTTAGATCCATTTTGTAGTACAAGAACACTGTCCCCGTTTACTACTATTTTAAAGGCATCCATACTCATTGCTGGTATACTTACGTCTTGATAAAACTTATTTGGGGATTTTTGTTTGATTGACAATACTACCTCTACCCCTTGAATGCTTCCTGAAGCTGTTTCTGTGAAATCAGTGATTGTTTTTAGCTTATCAGCACCTCCAATGGCCGTGATATAATTATCTATCACTGTTTTGGCAGTGATACCAGCAGGAACAGGTTTCGTATTCCCTACCCAAACATTATTGGATGTGTTGATGTCTGGAAAATCATGGTTAGGATCAATGGTTATGCCAGTGATTTTAGACGTAGATTTATACTTGAATGTCCATTTGCTGCCACGTTGCCATATCTCTGCAGGAAGCTGTATCGTATCCTTTGTTCCGTCTGCTTGTTTGATAGCCAATACTATTGGCAATGCCATTTCTTCCAAGTTTTCTATGGTAATCAATGCCCCATTCTTTTCATCTCCGTCAACATAATCAACAGATTGTACAGCTTGGTCTAGTTTATAGTTAGTAAAGAACCATTCACGGAAAAACCAACTCAAATCTTCTCCACCTACATTCTCCATCGTGCGGAAGAAGTCCCAAGGTGTTGGGTGTTTAAACGCCCAACGTTTAATATATGTCCTGAAAGCGTAATCAAACCTGTCTTTTCCTAAAATATAATTGCGAAGTATATCTAAGCCAATGCTTGGCTTTTGATAGGCGGCAACACCTAGGTTATTTGCTTGAATTACTTCCGGGATATTCATGCAGGCATCCATTTTATCACTAAAAGCATTCTTTGCAACGCCTTGAACGTCTTCTTTTTCATCATATTCTCCCTTATTAAACACCTTCGTATCCACACCATTGATAAATGTATTGAATCCTTCATCCATCCACGCATATTTACGCTCGTTGCTACCCACAATCATCGGAAACCAGTTGTGTCCAAACTCATGGTTTGTTACGCCCCACAAACTACTTGTTTTATCTTTATAACCACAGAATACAATGCCCGGATATTCCATTCCTTGAACACTTCCTGCAACATTTGTAGCTACAGGATAGGTAAATTCGAACCATTCGGTGGAATATAATTCAATACAATTCTTCACGTATTCCGTACTTCTTCCCCAGCGTTCACTGCCCTTGCTTTCCACTGGATAAACGGATTGTGCCAACGCCTTTTTGCCACTAGGCAGGTTGATTCTGGCCGCATCCCAAACAAAAGCTTTGGATGCTCCCCAGGCAACGTCCCTAGTGTTCTTGCATAAGAAGTGCCATGTAAGAGTTGGCTTGTTTGGATAAAAACTAGTACCCAAAACATCGCTTTCGCTCTTGATAGTTACAGTGCTATCGCTTCCTTTTGCTTTGTTTATCTTAGCAATTGTTGCAGGTGTATAAACTTCCGTTGGGTTCAGTAGTTCACCCGAACCAACCACTAGTAAATTTGCCGGTGTAGTGATGGTATAATCAATATCTCCGTATTCCAAATAGAATTCTCCTGCACCTTGATAAGGCAAAGTATTCCATCCAAGCACATCATCATACACTTCCATACGAGGATACCATTGTGCCACTTCATATATCCAACCATTCTCGGTTTTCAACCTGCCACAACGGTCAGTGCCATATTCTGGCAAGACAAAGGAATAATTTATGGTGATTGTTGCTTTAGAACCGCCCGATTTCAACGTATCTTTTAGTCTCAGTTGCAAGCGGGTATCATTAACTAGGTAATCCGCTTTCTCTGTCTTGCCATTTTGGGTAACGGTAATCGATTTTATTTCGTCCCCTTTCGTATATGTTTTGTTGGCAAACCTACCTCCAGTAACTGGACTGGTCAATTCGCCACGGGAATCTTCTTTGTAGATATTCTGATCTAATTGTAGCCACAAAAACGGTAATTTGTCGGGGCTATTATTGGTATAAGTGATTACCACGGTGCCCTTTACTTGATTGATGGCAGTATCCAGCGAAACAGCTATCTTATAATCGGCTTTGTTTTGCCAATATTTAATGCCAGGTTCTCCTCCTGCGGTGCGGTATTCATTTCCATTGCTGGTGTAGAACGTAGGGTTGAAAACTTTGTGTTGGTCGTACTTAGACTTTACTGTTTGCGCAAACCCACCGACTAAGATGACGAGGTTTGTTGCCAAAACAAAGGAGGTTCTTTTGAATAATTGCATATTTACTATTTTTTAATAAGTGCCGAAAATACTTGCTTACGTTATTACCACAAAAAAAATTACTTGAACGGTCAAATAAATAACTTTTAATATGGTTTTTGATGGTTGAATGATACAAAACGTTGTTTTAGGGATAAAGTTTTCCAGTAAAATCGTAAGTAGCTAAAGAAATATGTATCTAAATAGGCAATTCGTGTAGTGAATAGGGTAGGAGGTAAAATTTTTATTTATCCCAAGGATTTATTATTTCAAGCCCTTCTATTTTACTAAAATCTGGTATGTTTCTACTTACAAGTATCAAATTATAAACCATTGCTGATGCAGCTATGATGGCATCGGGGAGTTTGATTTTGTATTTCCGTCTTATTTCTGCCGTTTTATATTTTATTTCTTGCTCAAGTTCTATGACCCAACAGTCTTTGATAAAATAATGCAACATTTCTTCATCTTTTTCTGTGCTGTGCTTCCAACAAAGAAGCTCTATTTCTGTGATTGCAGAAATAGAGGGTTGATTTTCTATCAATAAATCATCAATAAATCTTTCTGCGTTTGGTGGCAACTGCTGTTGTAGGTAATAGATGGCAGTATTAGTGTCCCACAGATATTTTACTCCCATCCGTTGCGTAGTTCATCAAGTTGTTTGTCAACTTCCGTTAGTGGTTGCTTGGAAAGTATCCCTTTATATTTCGAAAATGATTGGGCATTGGCGGTTGTCTCTGTTTTTTCTTTTCGCAAACGTATCAATTGCAAAAGCTCCAAGTCTTTTAGTAGCCTCAGTGCTTTGTCATTTATTATATCTACTGTTATTGTTTGCATAAAGTGAGTTATTTAGATTATCCATTTTATAAATCGTAATCCATTGGAGCGAATTTAGTGCATTATAAGTTGTATTTGCTACATTCTTTTTTATTCCACCACCATATTTATTGTTTGCGAATGCTTATTGCCGCATTCTATCCGCAAAGGATGTGTGCCTAAGGGAAGTTTCAATATCTCTTCAAATTCATAGATATACTGCTTGGTTGTTGCATTGTTTTCCTTTAGGGTAAGCTTTGCATCCCCTATAAAAGAAGTGCCATTTACGCTAGTAACAACAGAATCTTTGGTTATTGGATGATTGATTATCACTTTCAAATTAATCTTCAACGGTTCTCCATAGCTGGTATGGTATTTTGCAGAATCATAAAGGCTATTTGCATCATCAGCCGGCGATTGCCAGAGTATGATTGTGCAATCGTTGCTGCCAGTTCCGTTTAGTGCATCCAAAGCCTCTTGGCGGTACTCCCAGTAAGGCTGATAATTACTTTTAGCCTGCTTTATTGCCGTATCATAATCTGCCAATGCTTCCTTATATTGTTTATTCTTAAAATAAACATAGCCCCTAAGGTTAAATGCCACATCATTGCTGCTATCAACACAGGCATTGATGGACGAAGTAACATCTTCTATTGCCTTTTGATAGTCGCCCATTGCCAATTCCGTTTCGCCCCTAAACATGTACCCATTTACCTTGGCACAATCACAGTTTATTGCCTTCTCAAAGCAAGATATAGCCCCATTATAATCTTTTTTTTCCTTTAATATGTATCCTCTTTCGGCATAATAGCAATTGTTTTGTGGATCATAGGCAATCGCAGAATCAATATTCTCCAAAGCCAAATCATAATGCAAATTATTCAACTCAAATCTGCTTTTACCACTAAAACAATTGGCTTTTGGTAAGGAATATTGTTTGCCCAACTCGTAATATGAATCAGCCCAACTAAATTTTCCTAAGGCCAGATAAATTCCTCCCAAAACACTGTATGCATCGCATGTACTGCTGTATGTTTTTATAAATGAAGAATCTTTTAGGTAATTGTTCCGCTTATAATCAAAACTTTTCTTTGAAATATTCATTGAATGAAGGGTCGTTTTAATTTGTTCCAAGTCTTTTTTTATGCATTCTTGCAATTCAAGAGTGGCGGAGTCATACTTATATTGGCATTCATAAATGAACGCTTTGTTTTGGTAAACAAAGGAATGCCCTTGAGGATCCATCTTTAGGCAACTGTCATAGTCTTTCATTGCCGCATCATATTGTTTATAGATACTCCCTTCCACCCAGCCCCTACCATAATAAGAACTTGCTTTGTCATAACCTTTTTTGATAGTATAACTGTAATCTTCAATGGCTTCTTTATACTTTTTCAACATTGTTTCTGCAGAAGCCCGGTTGTATCTTAATTCATTATCTGTTGGTTTTATTATTAATGCTTGATTGTAACTTAAATAAGCATTATTGTAGTCATTTAATCCCCAATAAGAACTTCCCATAATTGAATATGCCACATCATTTTGGGGGTTCTTTGCTATTGCTTCTTTACAGATTGCAATAGCTCCATTGTAGTCATTACGTTTATATTTACTACATGCACTTTTTCTATAAGCTTCGGTTACAGGGTCTAATTTCTTTGAAGAAGAACAATTTATATTGATGATAACGCTACAAATTGCTGATAGAACAATGATAATCCGCTTCATAAAGGACGCTTTAATAATACAGTCTTTGTTTTAGAGGGTAAATATAGCACCATCCATCCAATCCCCACCCAAAACTATATCTATGTTATCAAATATTTGCCAAACTGATTCGCCAACTTTCCAAAAGTTGGTAAATCTTGTCTTATTCGCCGTTGTTGGTGTTCTTCACCAACAACAATCCGTCTGAAATCTTTAGCTGTTGGTGAAGAACACCAACAACGGCAGGCATGAGTTACCAAATCAACACCACTTCCTCCCATTTTAATTTGTAAATTATCAATTATTATTTGTCAATTATCCAAAATCATTTGTCAATTGCCCATTATTGTTTGTCAAATGTCCATTATTATATGTCAAATGCCCAAAATATATGTCATATACTCAAAAAAGTTGTTCAAATGCCCAATATCTATGTTCAAATGCCCAAAATCTTGATGATTTGGGCATAAATGGTAACATATTGGGTAAAAGACACACCGTTTTACACTAAAATACACTCGTTTTTGGCAAATGAACAGTCCTTTTGGACAAATGAACATAGATATTGGGCATTTGAACATAGATATTGGGCATTTGAACAACTTTTTTGGGGTACTATGATGGATAATCAAGTAGTTATACAGAATAATATTATTAAGTAAAAGTTTTTGAAAAACAATTAATTATACAGTTCAATAAAAATAAAATATTTATTTTATGATTTAATACCATTATTGATTTTATATGCAACTATAGGGTCTATCTTGCACGAATAATATTGTACAATCACTATTAAATCATACAATTATGTCTACAACTAAATTAATTCCCCTTGCTTTTACAATGAGTTACGATGACCTTATCAGTACTTCTATCGAAAAGGAAGCTTATTTGAGGCGCGATGTTACCGAATTGACCCCAAGAGGTATTACCCTGCCTGTAATAGCCGTGATTACTGCCAAAAGAGTGGCTTTTACTGCCATGCCGGATAGCGTGGCGGGCATAGAAAACAATACGCTTGGGTATGAAGCGAGGGACAAGCAAGTGGCAATATTGTTTGCAGCAGTAAATTTAGTTGGAGGGATTGCATTGGATACTTTTGGTGCAAAATCGGCTCAATACAAGGGCTTTCAGGTAAAAGGGTTGGGTAAGCTCGATTGTGAGAAATTGTACACAGTAGCTGCAAACGTGGTTGTGAAGGGTGGAATTTATTCTGCGCCAATGACACTGAAAGGGCTCACGCCAGCCATGCTTACCGATATTACTACACAGGCAGCCACCCTTTTGCCACTCATTTCGGCAATGCCAACATTGGTAGGCGATGGCGAAACTGCCACAGTGTTGAGGCGTGAAGCTGCAAACGACTTTTTCTTGACGCTGAAACCGGCCTGTAATACTGGGAAAGCATTTTTTAAAGCGGCTGGTAATGCAACAAAGGAGAAAGAGTACGCTATTTATGATACCGCAAGGATTGTTAAGGACAGGGGCGGCATTGTGAAAGCAAGAAAACAAACGGTTAGGAAGGCGGCAGGCATTGTTGCCACCACCCGAATGAGGATAAAGGCGAAAACCGGCACTAGCATAGTGGTTTATTTTGGAATGCTCAAGACTAGCCCGCCAACTACCTCTGCGGCCACGGTATTATTTAATCCAAACATATTTTTAGACACTACCGCCGAAGCATTGGGATATAATTTGGCTGCTGGTATCACCAAACTAATCATTTACAACCCAAATGCCGATGATTCGGAGTTTTTAGTGAAAATAGGAGGATAAAGGAGTTATGAATTATGAGTTATATAGCCCTTGAAGCGAATGTTTCAAGGGCTTTTTATATTTATTGATAGGCAACTACATTCTCCGCTAAAAGTTTCTTGATAAAGGGTGCGATTTAAAAACGATTGGATTGGGGTTTGTCTACTAATTTTACACGAAGAAAAAACTTTGAAAAATGAGCGATACAAATACAGGTTTCTTTAACGAACCAAAGCATATACTGATACGGATATGGCATTGGTTGGCGTTTTTATTGTTCGTTGGTTCTGTAACCACGGTTATATTGAACAAAACTATGTTTAAAACTAAAGCAAACATCAATATGGTGCAAGCAATGGTGCAGGAAAAAGGTGGGACGATAACGCCAGAACAAGCTAAGAACGTGGCACATGAATATAGCGACAAACTTTGGACACTGCACAAGTACATTGGCTTTGGACTTGTGTTTTTGATGCTGTGGCGCATTGTAGCTGAGCTTATTATTGATAAAAATAAAAAGATTGTTGCCCGCATTCGCAATACAAACGCTGTAGCAGATACAACGGTTGAGAAGAAACATTATCTGATGGTGCAATATGGATACCTTGTTTTCTACGCAATGTTTTTTACGATGTGCGTTACAGGACTAATAATGGCTTTTGAAGACGTTGAGCTATTAAAACCTATTCATGACGCAGCAAATAACATTCATAGCGTTGTTCAATGGGGAATGTATGGGTATATGGTGTTGCATATTGGGGGCGTAATACTTGCAGACTGTACAAACCATAGCGGCATAGTATCTAGGATGATAAATGGGAAAGAAAGGGATGCCAAGTAAAAGATTATCCAAGAATCCACAAAAATGAAGCTGATTACTAGGGAATTTCATACTATTTAACCTTATAAATAGCACTGAATCTAGAATTGAGCTGGCTATTCCACCAATTTTTTTAAGGCTATTTTTAGTTGGTCCTCCGGAATTTGATGGTCATAAAAGGCACGGAAATGATTTGCATTATTAACCATCAATGATACAGGGATAGTGCCTTCCCAACGCTTGTCAACCTTAGGACAAAAGTAGTTTGGGTCAGCCTCGTCAAGCCAAACGATTTGCGCATTAATGTTATGCTCCTTTGCAAAGGAGATTATTTGTTTAGGATAATCATCCGCATAATCAAGACTAACCAATAGCAACTTAACACCCTTGTTCTGGAAATCGGGGACCGTTTTTTGAAACCAAGGCAACTCTTGAACGCAAGGCCTACACCAAGTTGCAAAGAAATTGATAACGATTGGCACTGATGATGTGTCGGCTATCTTTAAAACATCGGTAATCTTTACTTTCTTTATTGTTTGACCAAAAGAAAGGGTGTTTATTAAAAGAAACGCAATTACTAAAGCTGATATTTTCTTCATAAATTTATTTTTATAAACGTACTAAATGTTATTGACAAAAGGATATTAATTCATGATTTATATTAATCCCCAATTATCTTTTAACAATTCCATTTGTTCGGCAGGCATAGAGGATTGCTCATAATGCCCTGCCTGTTTCTTCTGACGATAGGCTTCATAAATACTTACAGCGCACGCCACAGAGATGTTTAGACTCTGCACCATGCCAACTTGCGGAATAATAAAGTTGCCATCAGCCAATGAACGGGCTTGCTCGCTTACACCATCCTGTTCATTGCCAAAAACAAGGGCAACACTTTGGGTAAAATCAATGCTATAAAGGTCAATGGCATCGGAAGAAAGGTGTGTGGTGAAGATTAGCTTGAACTTCTTTCTCAATGCCTGAAAACAGTCCTCAACATTGGTAAACTGATGCACCGTAATCCATTTGGAGGCACTGCTGCCGCTTTTATATCCAAACTTTTTAATAACAGGTTTGCCCGTATTAATCACATAAATCTCTTGAACACCAACCGCATCGGCGGTGCGCATAACGGCGGTAATATTTCGTGGATCTTGTACATCTTCCAGCACAATTGTGAGGTTGGCTTGGCGGAGATTGAGTACAGATTCTATTTTTTGTTTGCGTTCGTCAGTCATAAGCGATTCATTTTGTTTGCCGTTAACCGTCGGCGGAAAGCGGTTAACGATGAGCGGTCAACGGGTTATAAAAATGTAGGCACAATGCCAAGTCCTGCCTTACCTTTAATGAATACTTCGCCAAAATTGTAGTCAATTCCAGAAGCTAAGTCTTCTGTTTGCAATAATGGGCCATCCATATCAACATAATCCAATTGGGGAAGGAAATTGGCAATTGCTGCCGAGCCAATAGTTGTTTCATTCATGCAACCCATCATAACTTTCAAGTTTAGTTGCCTTGCTTTTGCAATCATTCGCATTGCAGGGGTGATGCCGCTACATTTTGTCAGTTTAATATTGATACCATGAAAACAACTACTACATTTTTCTATATCCTGCTCAAACACACAGCTTTCATCGGCAAATAAAGGCAAAGGAGATTCATTAAATAGCACTTTCATCCCTTCCCAATTGTCTTTCGCCAAAGGTTGTTCAATTAATTCTACCCCTAAATCTTTGAGAATAGGAATCTTTATTAAGGCTTCTTCCAAAGTCCAAGCGGCATTTGCATCTACTCTAAAAATGGCATCTGTATGTTTACGCAAGGCTTCTATTGTGGCAATATCTTCATCGGTACCAACTTTTATTTTATAGATTGGCCAAGGCTTTGCGAGCATCTTTTCAATCATTTTGTCAATGGAATCAATCCCGATAGTATAATCTGTAAGCGGCGTATTTATCCATTCAGTATCCCACAATTGATACAACAACTTACCTTTCATCTGACCAAATAAATCCCAACAAGCCATGTCCAAAGCAGAGACAAGGAAGGGATTGTTGGGTAAAAGATGGTGCAGGTAATGCCAATAACGTTCAGGCTCGGTGAGGGCAAACTTTTCTATGAATTGATGCTTCTTTTTAATGTCTGCAATCATTTCCTCCACAGAAATATTATAATAAGTGATGGCAGGGGCTTCACCAAAACCAACGAAGTTGCCCAATTGTAAAGCAACCACAAGCGTAGGCTGGTGTGTTTTGGTACGTCCATTTGAGATGGTAAAAGGATATTGAAAAGGGAGTTCTTTGTGCCAGTAGTATAATTTCATGTACGCTAAATTGGGCGCAAGATAAAAGAATGAATTGTGATTGAAATGATTTGAATGATGCAATGATTTTTTGCATTAACCACAAGGAACACTAAGGCTTTCACAAGGAACACAAGGAAATCTGCAAGGAGCATTTCCGCTTTGTGTCCTTTGTGTTTCCTTCCTTAGTGTTCCTTGTGGTGAAGAAATACCAATTTTTTACTCTAATCATCTTTTACTTTGCAACCACATGAGTGATAACTACGAAAAGAATAAAGGGGTAACAATATTGGCAATAGAATCTTCTTGCGATGATACAAGTGCGGCAGTTTGTGTTGATGGTGTCATGCTTTCTAATATCATTGCCAACCAAAAAGTACACGCAAAGTATGGCGGTGTTGTTCCTGAATTGGCAAGCAGAGCGCATATCCAAAACATAGTTCCGACAGTTGACGAAGCCCTGAAAGCAGCAAATACTTCCTTACAAGATGTGGACGCCATTGCTTTTACCCAATCCCCAGGATTGATTGGTAGTTTGTTGGTGGGTGTTCAGTTTGCAAAGAGTGTTTCCTTGGCATTGGACAAGCCCCTTATTGCGGTTCATCACATGCAGGCGCACGTTTTGGCTAATCTTATTGACCAAGAGAACCGTCCTTCTTTTCCTTTTTTATGTCTTACGGTGAGTGGTGGACATACACAGATTGTTTTGGCAAAATCTCCTTTAGAATTAGAAGTTATTGGCGAAACAATTGACGATGCTGCCGGTGAAGCCTTTGATAAATGTGCCAAACTACTTGGTTTGCCTTATCCCGGTGGACCATTGGTAGATAAATACGCTAAAGAAGGCAACCCGATGGCGTTTAAGTTTGCCGAACCCCAAATGCCTGACTTGCAATTTAGCTTTAGCGGATTAAAGACTTCCGTTTTGTATTTTCTACAGAAGCAAGAAGAGGGCTTTATAGAGAGAAATCTTGCTGATTTATGCGCTTCTATTCAATATACCATCATCAATATCTTATTGAAAAAGCTAAATAAAGCAGTGCTGCAAACGGGGATAAAACAAGTTTGTATTGCTGGCGGCGTGAGTGCCAACAGTGGCTTGCGCAATGGATTGCTGGAGATGGGAAAGAGATATGGCTGGAAAACTTTTATCCCGGCGTTTCAATACTGCACCGATAATGCGGCAATGATTGCTATTACTGCACACTATAAATACCAAGCGGGATTGTTTGCAGGTTTGGATGCAAGCCCAAGTGCAAGGGCTGAATGGTAATTGAATTATGATTTAATGATTTGAGTGATAAAATGATTGAAAGTTCAATCAACGGCATCGAATGTTTAATCAATGAAAATACTTAAACTACTATTTTGCCTATTAAACTACCAAATTGCCTTTAATCTATAATGCACTTAACAATTGTCTTTAGAAATTGCATTTTGCACCCATTATTAATTCAAACATAATCTTTCGTCAAATGAAAAAAAGAATTTACTTAATTATTGCAGCGAGTTTTTTAGTTATAGTACAAGGGTTTTCTCAGGAAAAAAAGACAATAACTGGTATTGTACAAGACAATAAAGGCAAGGGGCTTGTGGCAGTTTCGGTTGCTTTACTAAAAGCTAAAGACAGTAGCCTCGTAAAGGTTGGCGTGTCGGAAAAAGATGGTAGCTTCGAGATAGCTACAACAGCTACTGGTAGTTTCTTATTAAGCTACAATGCCCTTGGTTTTGAAAAGAAATATTCGAAAGTATTTAACCTGACAGGTGACAATGACTTTGCCACTTCCAAGGTTTCTTTGGTTGCTGTCTCGAATAAATTAGAGGATGTAACCGTTACGAGTACTAAGAAACCGATGATAGAAGTGAAGGCCGACAAGATGGTTTTTAATGTAGAAAATAGTATCAACGCAACTGGTAGCGATGCCTTAGAACTGTTGCAAAAAAGCCCTGGAGTGCAGGTTGACAACAATGACAACATCAGCATGAAGGGCAAAAACGGCGTAAAAGTTTATGTTGATGGCAAAATGCTAGAGCTTGACACCAAAGACCTTGCGGCATATTTACGCAGCATTAATAGTAACGATATTGAGGCTATAGAAATGATTAGTAACCCAAGTGCCAAATATGATGCGAGCGGCAATGCGGGCATTATTAATATCCGCTTGAAGAAGAATAAGAAATTTGGGACCAATGGAAGCACCACACTTGGTTTTGTGGAAGGCGTAACACCAAAAGGAAATGGTTCGGTGAACCTTAATTATCGCGATAAAAAGGTTAACCTGTTTAGCAATGTGAGCGGTAACATTGGCGACCATCAGAATACGCTTAACCTTTACAGAACACAAAAAGATACCATTTACGACCAGCACAGTACCAACACAAACACCGATAAAGGGGTAAATGTGAAAGCTGGTGCCGACTATTTTATTAACAATAAAAATACTTTGGGCGTAATGGGGCGTTATAGTTATGATAAATCAAGCTTTGGCAGCAGCGGCAATACGCTCATTTACTCAGGGGTGGCAGTAGCAGATAGCTTTGTGAAGAAATTGGTGGCCTCGAATAATGTGCCGGGGCATAGGATAAATACAGATGCAAACTTAAACTACAGATATGCTGATACTAGCGGCACCGAAATAAATGCTGATGCGGATTACGGTTCGTTTAGGGGAACGGGGGCAAGCATTCAACCCAACTATTATTTTGGTGCCAACAACGCCCTGTTGAGCGAAGCCATTTATGGAAACAATACACCTACAAATATTGACATATACACAGCCAAAGTTGATGTAGAACAGAATTTATATAAAGGAAAGTTGGGGTATGGAGCAAAATATTCCGACGTACAAACAGCTAACACGTTCGATTTTTTTGATAGCGTAAACCTTGTTACAAAGGTTGGAACCAAAGATTTGAGCAAGAGCAATAGCTTTACGTACAAAGAAAAAGTTTTGGCAGGTTATGTAAACTATCAGCGTCAGTTGAATGCTAAATGGAGTATTCAAACTGGTCTTCGATTAGAAAGAACACAAAGTGATGGTTCATTGGTAAGGGCAGATGGCGTTGTTCAACCTGATGCAAATGTTGATACTACCTATCTTAATCTTTTTCCAAGTGGGGCAATCACTTGGAACATTAATAAAAAGAATTCTTTGAATTTGACTTATAGCCGCAGAATAGATAGGCCTTCTTATCAGGATTTGAATCCATTTGAAAATAAATTGGACGAGTTGACTTACGAAAAAGGCAATGCATTCCTGAAACCTCAATACACTGACAATGTTGAGCTTACACATACACTTTTTAGTATGATAAATACTACGGTTGGCTACAGCTACGTAACCAATTATGCAACACAAGTAACCGATACCATCAGGAATGCTACTTATGTTCAGCAACAAAACTTGGCAACACAACAAATACTTAGTTTCAATATTGGCTCTCCGTTGCCAATTAAAAAATGGTGGAATGGTTATGCCAATATTTGGTACAACTATCAAATATTTGATGGGAAGATAACAGACAAGAAAGTGCATACAGAGTTGCCGATGTATGGAGCCTACCTTCAAAATACATACAATTTGGGCAAAGACTACTCAGCTGAATTGAGTGGCTGGTATAATGGTCCTAGTATTTGGGGGGCAACTTGGAAAACTAAACCACAAGGAGGAATGGATTTGGGCGTGCAAAAGCAATTTTGGGATAAAAAGGCTTCAATTAAAATGAGTGTGACAGATATTTTTCTTACTGAGCCTTGGAAAGCAACTAGCGACTTTGGGGGCTTGAAGATTAATGCGGGTGGTGCTTGGGAAAGTAGAACCTTTAGACTTAATTTTACTTACAGGTTTGGGAATAGTCAAGTGAAAGCAGCCCGCCAAAGAGAAACTGGTTTGGAAAGCGAAAGCAAGCGTATAAAGGGCGGGGAGTAAGCGAAATATGAATCATAAATATGAGTTATGAGTAACTCTGTAAATATATTTTCCATGAAATACTAGGTTTTTGATAAGTCCCTTGGCAACGAAATTTGTTGTCAGGGGATTTTTTTGCTGAAATTGGATACATTTGTTTGCCATTAAGGCAAATAAATTGATTATGCAAGTAAATAAATATATAGATCACACAATTCTAAAGCCCACAACCCTAATAAGCAACATAGAAAAGCTTTGTGCTGAGGCAAAGGAATATGAGTTTGCGGCAGTTTGTGTGCCACCAAACTTTATCAAGAAAGCGAAGGCATTTACAAAGGATTCTCCCGTTAAAGTTGCTACAGTTATTGGGTTTCCTTTTGGTTATAGTGCCGTGGAAGCAAAGCTTGCAGAGATTTTATTGGCAATAGTGGATGGTGCTGACGAGCTGGATATTGTTATTAATATTTCGGCCATTAAAAACAATGATTGGGAGTATTTGGCCAATGAAATAAACCACTTACTTCCAGTTATAAAACAAAATAACAGGGTAGTAAAAATTATCATTGAAAGCGGCATCCTTACTGATGATGAAATAATAAAGTGTTGCACCTTGTACGGTGCTGCCGGAATAGATTACCTAAAAACATCTACAGGTTATGCAGAGAAGGGGGCTTCTGTGCATGCTGTCGAACTCTTTAGAAAACATCTTCCCGCCAATGTTCAGATAAAAGCTTCTGGCGGTATCAGGGATTATGCGTTTGCCAAAGAATTGATTGATGCAGGGGCTACTCGGCTTGGATGTTCTGCTGGCGTAGCCATTGTAAAAGGTGCTTTACCTGAGGATAGCAGCGGATATTGATAGATATGACTATTCTTCATCCTATTTGTTATTCACTTTTGGTCGGTTATTAAACACATCTCAAAACAATTTACTTTTATTGCAAACTTGTTAATTATGAAAAAGGCAGTCTTTATTCTCTTGATTCTGTTTGTTTCCAAACTTTTTGCACAGGAGTTTCCTATTGCTAGGAAGGTTAAATATCCCGTTGAGTATAATGCCAAAATTGATGAGGTTTATACCACTGTTGATGACTGGAAAGGACGAGAAGATATTTATTACAACCCTTTGGCCCTCAAACCTACGCCAATAGTTTTCAATATTCACGGAGGTGGTTGGAATCATGGTAGCAAAGAAAGTCAAGCTGGGTTTGGAGGGTTCTTTAGCCTTGGTTATGCCGTAGCAAATGTGGAATATCGCTTAAGTGACGTGGCAACTGCACCCGCTGCAATAGAAGATGTGCGTTCGGCAATATTATATGTGGTGAAACATGCCAAAGAATTGAATATAAACCCCAATCAAATAGTGGTAATGGGTTCGAGTGCTGGTGCACACCTTGCTTTGATGGCGGGATTGCTGCAAAACGACCATCGGTTTGACGCTAACTACAAAAATGTGGATGGTTTTACGATAGCGGCTATTATTGACCAATATGGACCAACTGATTTGACTGTTCCTGGTGTAGAAAATAACCAGTCGGCAGCGGCATGGTTGGGCAATTATTTGGGAAATAAGGAATTGATGGCATCTGTTTCACCCATTTATTACGTTAAAAAAACTAGTCCGCCTATATTTATTGTTCATGGCGATGCCGATCCTACGGTGCCTTATCAACAGTCTGTTGATTTGCATAATAAACTGGAAGAGTTGGGTGTAAAGTCTAAATTCATTACTGTTCCGGGAGGAAAGCATGGTGGATTTGGTGACAAACAGAAAGAAATATTAGAAGCGGGGCGCGAATTCTTAGGAGAAATAATCAAATAACCAATGATTAAATGATTTGAATGAAAGAAATGATTGATTTAGTTATTTTAAAAGATTTTAGCCTTTCGTCTTTCACGAACCAATTTGCTTTGAGTATTAGACTTTGAACAAAAAATCTGAAGCTTGGGTTGAAGGCCTTTTATCATTGCCCAATCAATAAAATATTCCCTCTTTAATCTATATTTGTAGGAGAGGCAATTTTAATTCAATCATAATAATTATCATGAACAAAAAAGTAAACTCTTATTGGAGTGCAACCCTTGAAGTCGCCTTTATTGTTTTTCTGTTTTATTCCAATCTGTTGATGGGGGAATACAATCATTCGGGGCAAGGTGATGTAAAAGGATTAGTGTGGGCATTGAAGGATATATTCACCCTTTATAATTTTATTATTGCCATTATATCTGCAACTGTTGGGCATTTTTTCTTTGATTATTTGCGAAAGAATCCAATTAGAAGGAAATGAATTTGCAGACTCTCCACATAGGCACAATAGGCACATAGCACCAAAAAGGTTTTCATAAGAAAACAAAGAATTCTATGTGTACTTTAAGTGAAACGTTCTTCCTTTCTTTTTGTGCCTATGGGGTAAATTATCCTTTCCTATTAAACCAATTATCCATCTCTCTATCTTTACTTTATGAAAAATAAACTGCTTTTAGGGTTGATTGCTTTACTTACGTTCTGCTGCCACGTTCAGGCCCAGCACCTCAAATTGTTGGTATGTTCTAAGACAAATGGATACAGGCACAAGAGTATCCCTGCGGCAAAGGAGGCATTGACCACCCTTGCCAAAGACAATGATTGGGAACTCACCTTTACCGAAGACTCCCTTTCTTTTAGTGATTATAAATACTTAAAACATTTTGATGCAGTAATCTTTGTGATGACTACGGGTAAGATATTTGATTCAATTCAAGAGAAATCTTTTGAGAAATACATAGAAAAAGGTGGTGGTTTGGTGACGCTGCATACCGGAACGGACTGTGAACAGCATTGGGATTGGTACATGAAAACGATTGGGGCGAAGTTTAAAGCGCATCCAAAACAGCAGCAAGCCCGGTTTGTGGTGGTGGATAGTACCCATCCTGCTACTAGGCTGTTGCCCAAAGAATGGGTAGCCCTCGATGAGTTATACAACTTTGCTGAGCCTGTTTCTGCCGATGAACATTCATTGATAGAAGTAGATGAAACCTCTTACACTGGCGGCACCATGAATGGGAAGCACCCATTGGTGTGGTGCAGACAGGTAAAAAAGGGAAGAATCTTTCAATCTGCAATGGGACATACAGATGATTTCTATAAAGACCCAAAGATGTTGCAGTTTATCAAGGGGGCGATATTGTGGGTGGCTAAAAAGGCGTAAATAGGTTAGGAGTTCAATTAATGGCATCGAAAGTTCAATTAATGGTATCGGAAGTATAATTAATGGCATCGAAAGTATAATTAATGGCATCGAAAGTATAATTATTGGCATCGGAAGTTCAATTAATGGCATCGAAAGTATAATTAATGGTATCGAAAGTATAATTAATGGCATCGAAAGTATAATTAATGGCATCGAAAGTTAAAAAAATGACATCGGAAGTTCAAACAATGGTATCGAAAGTTCAAACAATGGCATCGGAAGTTCAAACAATGGCATCGAACTCTAAATCACAGACTGCTTGACTTTTGATAATTAATGAGGTATCATACAAGTTGGTTTGCCTATTTTTGAGATTGATAAAATACTTTTATCATCAAATTAATAATTACTGAATGAAAAAAAACTTCCTATTATTTCTTTTGCTTCTCTCATTCAAATTGAATGCTCAATCAAAGGATACTATCTTTTTAAAAAGGACAATAATGTACACTCCCTTCTTAGATTACGATGCTATTTTTATTGATAGTTCATTGAAAGAAAAGAAGATAATCACTGATTTCAGATTCGGCGATTTCGACTCTGCCTCCTATTTTGACGGGTTAATAGGATTGAGACCATTAATAAAACATAAATTACCAATTAACTTCCCTTCAAAATGGATTAGATTATATTCATACAAAGGAACTTATTATCTCTACCATCCATCCGAAATGGGGTTGAATTATAAGTTTGAAATCACGGATAGCACAACAAAAGATTTTGTTATGGAAGGTCCCTTACCTAGCCGTATTAATAAGATTTCATTGATAACACCTAGCCACATTGTAATTGATAGATCAAATCCTTGGAAGGGTAGAATGGTTGAAATCAATATTATAAACAAAGAAAAAGGGATAGCTGTTTTCAAATTTAGACCAACTAAATACAGTTTGGGCTTTGATCGAGTCTTAATGGTTGATGTAACTAAGGCTAATTTATTCCCATTAATTAATAACTACAGTCCATATAATAAACAGTTTGAAGAGTTTGAATTTGACAAAATAGATTTTGATAAATTACTTAAATGAAAACAAGGGAGTAATATTTTCTAATGGCAAGAAATCACTTTCCCTGCTTCGTTGCCTAAGTAAGGACTTATAAAGGGGATGCCTAAATTCAAGCCACGGAGTATCAACAACACACCCATACAACCAATGAACACAGGCACTAATCGGCGGGCTTTGGTACGGAAAGAAACGGTGAGATAGCCCGCACCTAGAAAATGAACGGAAAGCATTAATGGTAAAGTGCCCAAGCCAAACAGCCCCATAAACAAGATACTGCCCGTGATGTACGCACTACTCAATGCACCCGCCAAAGCAAAATAAACCATTCCGCAAGGGAGCAAACCATTGGTCATACCCAACAGAAACGAACTGAATGAAGAGTGTTGCCCCCATAGTTTGCGCATAATCTCTTGCAACCCATCCGTAAGATATTGGATGAAAGGGGGCGTATAACTATTACGGAAAAGCCGTTGGTATATTACCACAAAAAGAATGATACTACCTAGCACCAATGATGCTTTCTCTTGGAATCCTGCAATGAAAATATGCCTTCCCAATACGCCGAAAATCAATCCTAGTAAAGTATAAGTAATGATGCGCCCGGTGTGGTACAAAACAATGGCGAACCTTTTTGCAATAGGGGAGAGGTGCTGCACCGGCACTGCCATAGCCAATGGCCCGCACATTCCCACGCAGTGGAAACTACTGATTAAGCCAAGAAGGAAAGCAGGGAGAAGCATAGTGAACAGTTATCAGTAAACAGTAAACAGTGAGTAGTAAACCATTGTCTTTTACTGTTTACTGATAACTGTTTACTGTACACTGTTTAAAGAATCGTTAGGGGGCGTTCTGTGTAAAAGTGTGTACTGCCGTCTTTCCAATCGATTTTGACTGTGTAGTTTCCCTTGCGGAATTTCTTTATGTCAATGGCTTGTTTGCCATCGGTATCTGTGGCAAGGTCAACGTGCCTGTCGTTTTCCATGTTGGATGGGCAGTAGAACAATACAGTCCCTTTTACAAGATGGTTCTTCATCTCGGCGGGCAATTCAATCACAATATCTGAAGGATTCTCCTTTACAGAAGTCTTTCCAAATAAGGCATTGGCATTTTTTGTGCCGTCAATCACATCCTGATAAGCAATTTCATCTTTGTAATATTCATCGCTTACCAAATCTACTGGCACGCTGAAACAGCGATAAACCATGTAGGACATCAATCCTGCAAATACTGCAAATACGAGTAATAATTTGTTTCCGAAGTTCATAATTTTTCATTTTAAAAGTGAACAGTAAGCAGTGAACAGTGTACAGTAAACAGTTAACAGTGAGCAGTAAAAAAAAATCATTGGTTATGCTTTTACTGTTTACTGTTTACTGCTAACTGCTCACTGAAGTATTGGGCCAAGGAAATTAGTGCTGATAACATCAATCCTATTTTCCCCTTGATACAACCCTATTTTTATTTTTGTTTTACGGTTGTGGAGCATCTCTTTGGGCAATACCACAAAGAAATTACCAGAACTCTCATCTTCTTTCTTCACATCTATTGTTGTTCCGCCGATGATGTCAATCTTGCCATTTTGGTTCTCCATCCGCAAACTCAGCGGTATCCCCTTGATTGTTTTATTGGCAATCTTGATGTTGTATAGGTTAGATATACTATCATTTCCTCGCTCCTGAAACAACATTCCTGGTGTGCGCATAATGGTTGCATCCACATCTTTTTGATTCATCAACAACGTAATAAGTATGATGAGAAGCGTACTTAACAACCCAGTGTACAGTTTCATTCGGGTGGTGTAATGTAGCGGTTCCCTGTTGGTAATGTTGTTTTCAGAAACATATCTTATCAACCCTAAAGGCCTGTGCGTTTTTTCCATCATAAAGTCGCACGCATCTATACAGGCAGTGCAACCCACACATTCCATTTGTGTACCGTTGCGTATGTCAATGCCCGTTGGGCAAACCTTCACACATTGAAAACAATCTATGCAATCGCCCAAAGCTGCGTGTTCTTGCTTAGTGAACTTACCCCTTGGTTCGCCACGGTTATAATCGTAGGCAACAATCATTGAGTTCTTATCCAACAATACACTTTGCAACCTTCCATAAGGACAAACGACGGTACAAACCTGCTCCCTGAAGAAGGCATACACGCCATAGAACACGCTTGAAAAGATGACTATGGAAGTGAATCCTCCAACGTGATCACTGATTGGCTCTACCATTATCTTCCATAATTCCTTTACCCCGATAATGTAGGAGAGGAAGAAATTGGCGATAACAAATGCTAAAAGGAAAAAAACAACATGCTTTAATCCGACTTTAAAAATCTTTTCGGTTGTCCATGGTGATTCTTTTAATACTTTTTGTTGTGCTGCATCGCCCAATATCAAGAACTCTACTTTACGGAAAAGCATCTCCATAAAGACAGTCTGCGGGCAAACCCATCCACAGAATAACCTGCCAAAAGCCGCAGTAAATAGAATGATGAATACAACGAAAGTAATCATGGTCAGTCCGAAGATAAAAAAATCTTGCGGCCAGAATATCTTACCAAAAATGATGAACTTGGCATTGGGGATGTTAAACAGGAACAGCGGCTGCCCATTGTATTCGATGAAAGGCAATCCAAAGAAAATCAGGAAAAAGACCCAACTTACATACGTTCTATAATTATAAAAACGTCCTTTGGGCTTCTGGGCAAATACCCATTTGCGCTTGCCACTTTTATCAACAGTAGCCAAGCTGTTGCGAAACGATTCTGTTTCTAATACTCCGCTATAATTGATGTGTGCACTCATTTTTGTTGCTTATTATATTTATTCAGCCTAAAATCTTCTTCTTTTTAATCTCTCAAAACTCTCAATCCGCTTTAGAAAATTCGCAATAATGGGTAACTTATTGGCAATAACCTATAGCAGATTTGTAATAAGCTATAGCAGATTTACAATAATGGGTAACTTATTGGCAATAACCTATAGCAGATTTATAATAAGCTATAGCAGATTTACAATAATGGATATCTTATTGGCAATAACCTATAGCAGATTTGTAATCTTCTTTAGACTAAAACACACATAAACCCTCATTCGAAAGAACTTGTTTTGTATGATTGTCGCTTTATTTCGTGGTACTACTATCTTTCTTCATAGAATCTGCTGGTGCTTTGCCACCTTCCTCAACATACAAAGTACCTTGAGGTGCTTTTGGATTTGGAGGATTGGTGCCGTGCAAAGATTTTACATAGCTAGCCAATGCCGCAATCTGAACGGGAGAGAAATCATCTTTCCAGCTCTTCATACCTTTATCGGGCCAACCGTACTTGATGGTTTTGAACACATCCTTGATGCTACCACCGTGTAGCCAATAGTCATCAGTCAAATTTGGTCCAACACTTCCAGCGCCAGTAGGTAAGTGGCATGCGGCACAAATAGTGGTGAATGTTTTCTTAGCTTCATCGAGTTGTGCTTGATCAGTAACCAATTTCACTGTATTTTCATCAACATTGGCAGCGGCATGTTCTAGATATGCAGCCTTTTCAACCTCAGCTTTTGCCACTGAAATTTCATATTCTTGCTTGCTTAGAGGCGCTGAATGACTTACATGGTATCTGTATAAATAAATAGCAGCGAACAATATGCAACAATAAAAACCATAAATCCACCAAGGGGGAAGACGGTTATCCAACTCCCTGATGCCATCATAATCGTGACCAAGGTCGATATCTGCTTCTTGCTGAATAGGTTTGAATTGGTTGAATTTGTCCCACCAACTATATTCTTTTTGTAATCCCAAGCCAGTAAACTTTTTTGCTGTCTCTGTTTCAGAAGCAATTGCCCTCTTTTCACTCGCTAAAAATGCTTTCAGCATCAAAATCAAGGCAGCTAAAATGAGTACTTCAAGCACAACCACACTACCCAACAAGTAATAAGCTGTTTCTGAAACACCAGCAAGACCAGCACTAAAGGCTTTGTCGGCAACAGCAGTCGTGGAATCGGAAACTGCTTTTTCTTGGGAAAACAAATTAGTAGAAACGAAAATCAAAAGGATTGTAAAAAAAGTAGTGACCCCAGAAAGAGTATTCTTTTTTTCTTCATCTTTTTCCTTCTTTAATTTTAAAAGAGCGGCACTAATAACCAATTTGCCCAATACGCCGATGATGATAGCCAAAAGGACAATGACTACTGCCAACAACAAAACAAATGGGTTGGATAATGAAGATGGGGGTTTAGGGCCATCTGCAAAAGAACTGACCGTTCCTAAGATTATCATAGCCAGTGGCAGCACTATTTTTTTAAATAAATTGCTCATATTGATAGTATTAATAGTTGATTAATGTGTTAGAGGTTAAGCGGGATTTGTTTTATTTCTTCAATCATATTCTTATCGGCTTTCAAAGCCCAAAAAAGCATACCGATAAAGAACGAACCGAAGATTACAAACGCAGCAATGCCATAAATACTGACGCTGCTAATTTTTTCGAGATAATGTATGAACTTCATTTTAATTATAATTTACAGTTGTTAATTCAATCGGCTTTTGTAGCAACTTATCCAAAGGGATAAGTTGCAAACATCAGCCTTTAGGCTCTGGGGTTGAACTTTTTAGTTACCCGGAACTGCCGCATCACCATTTACTGAAGTCTCTTGTTTAGGCGCAGCTTTGATGTCTTTGCCTAGTCTTTGCAAGTATGCAATCAGCGCCACAATTTCTTTCTGAGGTTTGATGTCCAGCTTGTCACCTTTCAATCTATCCGTAATTTCATTTGCTTGTTTTTGCAAATCAGCATTGCATTTGTCTTCATATCCATCAGGATAAGGGACACCCAATTTGCGCATTGCCCAAATCATTTTTGGTGTGTTGAATGCATTGATATCATCTTCGTACAACCAAGGATAGGAAGGCATTATAGAACCGGGCGACATAGATTGAGGGTCTTGCATGTGATTAAAATGCCAGCTATCTGGATATTTCCCACCAACCCTAGCTAAATCCGGACCTGTTCTTTTTGAACCCCATTGGAAAGGATGATCGTATATAAACTCACCTGCTTTAGAGTATTCGCCATAACGGGCAACCTCATCACGGAAAGGCCTAATCATTTGTGAGTGGCACAAGTAGCAACCTTCACGGATATAAATATCACGACCTTGCAATTCAAGCGGCGTATAAGGTTTTACACTGCTGATGGTAGGGATATTTGATTTGATAAGGAAAGTTGGGATGATTTCAATTGCACCACCAATAGCTACTGCAATCAAGCTGAACACCAACATTTGCATTGGTCTTCTTTCAATCCATCTGTGCCAGTATTGATTACCGTGTGTCTTAATTTCTTTAGGGAAAGGAGCAGCTTCGGCAGCTTCATCAGCAACAAATGTTCCTTGTCCAATTGTTTTAATCAAGTTATAAGTCATTACAACCACACCAGAAATATAGATAGCTCCACCAATACTTCTTGCGATGTACATTGGGAGAATGTGCGTAACGGTTTCCAAGAATTGGAATTTCAATTGTCCTTCTGGAGTGAAGGTCTTCCACATCATCGCTTGTGTAAACCCAGCCCAATACAATGGAATCGCATATAATACTATACCGATTGTGCCTAACCAAAAGTGCGTATTTGCCAATTTCTTAGAATACAAAGGCGTATTCCACAACTTAGGAATCAAGAAATATAATACACCGAAAGTCATAAAACCATTCCAACCCAATGCACCAATGTGTACGTGGGCAATTGTCCAGTCAGTAAAGTGAGAGATAGCGTTTACATTCTTCAAGCTCAACATTGGGCCTTCGAAAGTTGCCATACCATAGCATGTAACAGCTACCACCAAGAACTTCAATACTGGTTCTTCACGCACTTTGTCCCAAGCACCACGCAGTGTAAACAAACCATTCAGCATACCACCCCAACTTGGTGCAATCAACATGATGGAGAAAACTGTACCGAGAGATTGTGCCCAATCAGGCAAAGCAGTGTACAACAAGTGGTGAGGGCCAGCCCAGATGTATATAAATATCAACGCCCAGAAGTGAATGATAGACAACCTGTAAGAATAAACAGGGCGGTTGGCAGCCTTTGGAAGGAAGTAATACATCAAACCTAAGTACGGTGTGGTAAGGAAGAACGCCACAGCATTGTGACCGTACCACCATTCTACAAGCGCATCTTGCACACCTGCATAAAGACTATAACTCTTAAGGAAAGAAATAGGCAACTCCATTGAGTTTACAATGTGCAACATTGCAACCGTAACCCATGTAGCGATGTAAAACCAGATGGCTACGTAAATATGACTTTCCCTACGTTTGAGGATTGTACCAAACATGTTAACACCAAACAGTACCCAAATAAGTGCAATGGCAATGTCAATTGGCCATTCCAATTCGGCATATTCTTTACCAGAAGTACACCCAGCCCACAAAGTGAGGGCTGCTGCAACAATAATCAGTTGCCATCCCCAAAAGTGAATCTTACTAAGGGTATCATTGAACATCCTTGTTTTACACAAGCGTTGCAACGAATAATAGACACCCATAAAAATACCGTTGCCCACAAAAGCAAAAATGACGGCATTGGTATGCACCGGCCTCATCCTACCAAAAGTGGTGGGCGCAAAACCCATACTCAATGGAGGATAATACATTTCAATCGCAATCCAAAGTCCCGCTAGCATACCTACTAGCCCCCAAACCAATACGGCATAAGCAAACCACTTTACCGTTTTGTTGTCGTAATAAAATTTCTCTACCTGCATATAGTCTGTGTTTTTGTTATGAAAAAAGGTTGTTTGTATTATTAATCGTTAGTTAATTTCTCATC
>Ga0164296_1000746_pt1 | contig 37396 bp, 33 predicted proteins | sample GEODES057metaG_FD_113533 | JGI IMG/M metagenome (GOLD analysis project Ga0164296, IMG submission 113533) | Dystrophic lake water microbial communities from Trout Bog Lake, Wisconsin, USA - GEODES057 metaG | ecosystem: Environmental > Aquatic > Freshwater > Lake | place: USA: Trout Bog Lake...
AAGACATGTTAATTGGAGTCGTGGCATGTGGCTACGCAGATGGTTATCCCAGAGTCATTGGCAGCGCAGCTCAGGCGCTAATAAATGGGGGTGTGCGTTGCCCAGTCTTTGGTCGTATCAGCATGGATATGATGACAGTCGATTTAAATCCGTGTGTAGACCAAGGCATTGCGATCGGTGTGGGAGCGGAGGTGACGTTATGGGGTCAAAGCAAAGAGGGTCATATTCTTTCAGTAGACGAGGTTGCGGGCCACGCGGGAACAGTGGGTTATGAGTTGATGTGCGCTGTCGCTAGTCGCGTTTACGTGCAAAGCGACGCTGAGCTGTCATAAAACGCAACAAGCTTGTGGTACAAACTACGCTAGGAATCGCCTGCATATAGACCAAGTCCTTGTAATTGAACGCGAGATAAACCCATGAGAACGTTTGTAAAAGGAGTCTGTATATTTGCTAAAGTAGCCAGCTCTAACACAGCGCTTAAGAGTACATCAAGTTCAACGGGCCGATGATGCTCAACATCTTGCAGCATGGATGTCTTAAAAGCGCCCAATTTTCTGGTCATTAAATGCCTCTCGCTAGGCGTTTGATCTATGGGTAAGCCAATGCTTGCCCCTATCGACTTGGCCTCTTGCATTACCTCAGAGACGAATTGAATCAAGAGTGGGTCATCTAATATCTTATCCGTTGTTGCCCCCGTTAACGCGCTGATAGGATTCATTGTCATATTTCCCCATAACTTATACCAAATATCTTTTTGTATCTTCTCGCTGGCAATTGCATCGAACCCAACACTTTTAAGTAAATCTGTTAGCTCGCTTACATGTGCGCTTATCGAGCCCTCAGGGTTAACGGGGTCGCCGACTATCAATCCTTTACCAAAATGATGAAGTGCATTGCCTACTGCGCTGAGGGAGCAGCTTGAGTGGACAACTCCGCCCACCCAGTGTCTTAGTGCAAATGACTGCTCAATGGCGCCTGTTGGATCAATTGTTTTAAATCGATAGTTGGACAGTGGACTTTCCAAGCCACGCATAAACCACCAGGGCAAACCATTCATGGCGGTCCAAATCCTAGAATGCTCAGCAACTAAAGGGGAGAGCTGGGGGACAAGTGACTCAAGACTCGTAGCTTTAATTGCCACTATTATCCAATCCTGGGGCCCAAGCTTCTCTGCTTGATCCGTGACTAAATGGGGGCGTCCAACTAATGTCTGTACGAGAGAGGGCTGTTTAAAGTCGACTCTTAAACCGGACTCTTGAATAGCGGCGACGGATGATTTTCTGACCAAACAGTTAAGCTCGACCAGGGATGAATTTGCCAGGTGAGCACCCAACCAAGTTCCAATAGCACCGCAGCCCACAATACAGATTTTTGTTTTCTTCACATCTGACTCCACCCAGTTTAATAACTCTTCAAATCATAAGGGCATTATCTGCATTAAAGAATCTACCCCTGTTGGTCTATGGACTAAAAAGACTGAAGGATATTAGAAAAAATGAAAAACTTGAACTAATTGGCCATTAAGTTGCTTGACCGTCTTCAAAAGTGCACTTTGCTTAAGTATCATTGAAGGTTGCCCAGTTTGGGCCACTCGAAGTTTGAATTAACAAAGAAAATATTAATAAGTGAACGCACCCAAAGACGGCGCATATCTTGCCCAAAATTTAGGAATGATTAGCTTAAGGGGTGTTCGCACGCACAACTTAAAAAACATCGACCTGGATATCCCGCGCAACAAATTAGTTGTGATCACTGGTCTTTCGGGCTCAGGGAAATCAAGCCTTGCGTTTGACACTTTATACGCAGAAGGCCAAAGACGGTATGTGGAGAGTTTGTCGGCGTACGCGCGTCAATTTTTACAGCGCATGGACAAACCCGATGTAGATGTCATAGAAGGATTGTCCCCAGCAATTGCGATTGAACAAAAAGCGGGCAGTCACAATCCAAGATCTACTGTGGGCACGGTCACGGAGATTCACGATTATTTGAGACTTCTATTTGCAAGGGCTGGAACCCCTCACTGCCCAGAGCACGAAATAGCGCTTCGGGCCTTTAGTGTTGCTCAAATGGTGGACGCTGTTTTAAGCATGACTGAGGATACGAAAATAATGATCCTTGCGCCCATCGTAAAAGGCAGAAAGGGTGAATTTGAAGAGATTTTTAAAGACATGCAGTCTCAAGGGTTTGTTCGCTTTCGAATAGATGGACAAATTGTTGAAATTGCAGATTTGCAAGGATTGAAGAAAAATGAGAAACACGATATTGATGTGGTTATCGATCGACTTAAAGTTCGTCAAGATATTAAACAACGACTCGCCGAGAGCATAGAAACAGCACTTCGTTTGGCGGACGGGCGCGTGTTGGTCAAAGAAATGGACTCTGAGGAGGAGCAGACCTTTAACGCCAAGTTTGCTTGCCCGGTTTGTAGTTTTTCCATCTCAGAGTTAGAGCCTCGGTTGTTCTCTTTTAACTCGCCCCAAGGAGCCTGTCCCGATTGCGAGGGACTGGGTATAGAGGAAACGTTTGAGGTCTCCCGAGTCGTCGCTTTTCCGTCCATCAGTTTAGCCAGCGGTGCCATTAAAGGCTGGGATAGAAGAAACCAAGCCTTTTTCTCGATGTTACAAAGCCTATCTGCTCACTACGAATTTGATGTGGACACTCCTTTTGAAGAACTCAAAGAGAGCGTTCAACATATTATTTTGTATGGCTCAGGAGACGAGGCCATTAAATTTAGTTACTCCACCCAAACTGCTCCCTCACCTACAGCCAAGAACCAGGGCCGAACAACCACTAAGAAACACCCATTCGAAGGCGTCATTCCTAACATGGCAAGACGCTACAGAGAGAGCGAATCTTCTGTCGTTAAAGAGGAGTTGTCTCGCTATAGGGGTTTAAGACCATGCGTGGGGTGTGCCGGCACCCGGCTGCGCAAGGAGGCCCGCTTTGTGAAGCTTGGCGAGTCCCAGCAAATGCGAACCATCCACGAAATAAATCACATGACACTGGCTAATTCCTGGGCGTATTTTCAATCTTTGAAGCTGAGCGGTTCGAAGGCTGAAATTGCGGACAAGGTGGTGAAAGAAATTATTTCCAGATTAAAGTTTTTAAACGATGTGGGCTTGAATTATTTAAGTTTAGCCAGAAGCGCTGAAACCCTATCCGGCGGAGAAGCCCAAAGAATCCGTTTAGCCTCGCAAATTGGATCTGGCTTAACCGGAGTGATGTACGTACTTGATGAGCCCAGTATTGGGCTTCATCAACGCGATAACGACAGACTAATTGGGACACTCGCTCATCTAAGAAACATTGGCAATAGCGTGATCGTTGTAGAGCATGATGAAGATATGATTCTCGCCGCAGATTATTGCATTGACATGGGCCCGGGCGCAGGGGTTCACGGAGGTCAAGTAATGGCCCAAGGTACGCCCGCACAAATTAAAGCCAACGAGCTTTCCTTGACTGGCAAGTATTTGTCGCGTGTTCTAGAAATTCCTATTCCTAAAAAAAGGAGGGCTTGGCTGATTCAAAGTGAAAAAGTACCTTATCAAAAGGGTGAGCCAAGAGCGATTGCAAAAAAACTACCGAAAACCACAAGTTATACCCATATCGTAAACCCGTTTGCGCATCTTGCATCTCAAGCAAAGGCGACCTCACAAAGACTGCAAACCTTTCAAATAATAGGAGCTCGGGGAAATAATTTAAAGAATATCGATGTCGAATTTCCCGTTGGACTTTTTACGTGTGTTACGGGTGTCTCTGGCTCTGGTAAGTCGACGCTCGTAAACGATACCCTTTATGCAGCCGCCGCCTCACAAATCCACCACTCCCACGCTGAGCCCGCGCCGCATACGGAGATCATTGGGCTTGAGCATTTTGACAAAGTCATCAATGTTGACCAAAGTCCCATAGGCCGAACGCCAAGAAGCAATCCTGCGACGTACACGGGACTTTTTACGCCCATCCGGGAGCTCATGGCGGAGGTACCGATCGCCAGAGAAAGAGGTTATGAGGCGGGCCGGTTTTCGTTTAACGTTGCAGGAGGTCGGTGTGAGGCGTGCCAGGGAGACGGCGTGGTTAAAGTGGAGATGCATTTTCTACCAGATGTGTACGTGCCGTGTGATTTGTGTAAAGGTAAGCGCTACAACCGCGAAACTTTAGAGGTTCAGTACAAAGGTAAAAATATCGCCCAAATTCTGGAGCTAACCGTTGAGGATGCATTAACTTTTTTTAAAGCGGTCCCCGCATTGGCTAGAAAGTTACAAACACTTCTTGACGTCGGCTTGAGCTATCTAAAACTTGGACAATCTGCAACCACGCTCTCCGGGGGGGAGGCTCAAAGGGTAAAGTTAGCGCTTGAGCTATCCAGAAGGGATACGGGGCGCACTTTGTACATTCTGGACGAGCCAACGACTGGGCTGCATTTTGCAGATATTGACTTGTTGCTCAAAGTTTTGCATCAACTCGTCGAGGCAGGAAACACGGTTGTTGTGATTGAGCACAACCTTGATGTCATAAAAACGGCGGATTGGATCATTGATATGGGCCCTGAGGGTGGGGACGGGGGGGGCACTGTTGTAGCGGTCGGGACACCTGAGTTCATCTCAGAACAAGAAAATGGATTTACTGGGACTTATTTAAAAAGAACAATGTCTCAAACGCCTTAATTATTCCCAAGCTACGTAAAAAAATCTAAAACAAAGATCTATATAACGGCAGAGTTGAGCAAGTTCCGAGTATGCAGCGCTACTTCGCGTGCGCGCTCGTCAAAGTTGACTCCGGAGTCCGCGTACAAAATAGCACGCGAGGAGTTGATGACTGCGTGCGCGCTGCTCGTACGTGCGGCGCGAACTGTACTTACCGCGTCTCCTCCCTGCGCCCCAATGCCTGGAATCAATAAAGGCAAACTCGGAGCAAGCCGCCTGACGTTTGCGACCTCAAGTGGGAAGGTTGCGCCTACAACGAGTCCAACTTGACCTGTTGTGTTCCATTGATTTTGCGCGAGTTGAGCAACGTGCTCATATAAAAAGGGGGTCCCCTCAGCACTCGCGATGCGTAGGTCCTGTAACTCACCGCCGCTGGGGTTGGAGGTTCGACATAATAAAAATAAACCCTTGTTTGTGTACTTTAAATAAGGCTCTAGCGTGTCAAACCCCATGTAAGGAGATAGCGTCACGGCGTCTGCCCTATAGCGCTCAAACGCCTCTATGGCGTACTGCTGTGAGGTTGCGCCGATATCTCCCCGCTTCGCATCTAAAATGACCGGTACAGTAGGTGCTACTTTCTTAATGTGATGGATCAAGCGCTCTAATTGGTCCTCGGCACGGTTTGCTGCGAAGTAGGCTATTTGGGGTTTAAAGGCAATGGCTAAATCATGTGTTGCATTCACGATTTGAGAGCAAAACTCAAAAATAGAATCACTTTTATCTTGTAAGAAATCAGGAAACTTTTGAGGATCAGGGTCCAGTCCTATACAAAGCATAGAACGGTTTTTTAAGCTAGAGCGCTCTAGCATTTCTGTAAACAGCATATGGGTTTGATTGAACTTCGAGTTAGGTAGTTAAGTGGAGAGTTCTAAATTTAAAAAATTTAAGGCCTATGAACTCAGACTTTCGGTATGTTGATATGCCTTAAATAAATCGTGCCAAGCCTTGGATTTATCCTCAGGGTGAGTCAGTAAATAACTGGGATGATACGTAATAAAGGTAGGAATAGTACCGATGAAGCGAGTTTCTGACCTGATACGCGCAAATGGAATGGCTACTGCGCCATCGGTAAGCCCCTCTTTTTGTTCAAGGGGGAAGACGGCCTTAAATGCGTGCGATCCCAGTATCAGGATCGTTTTGGGTTTTAAAAGCTCGATCTGCCTGATCAAATAGGGACGGCATTGGTGGATCTCTAAATTAGAGGCAACTCTGCCCCCCGGAGCATGGCATTTAACCGCATTGATAAGGCTAATAGTTAAAGAGTTCTCGCGCTGAGTTCCGTTCTTTGTCGTTTTGGATTTACCCAGACTTCTTAGTGCGCGAAGCATGTTGCCTAATAATTGCCCTGACTCAGCCAAAAGGGGGTTTTGGGTCTGATCCTCCAAGTCTGTAGGAATGAAATCAACGATCAACCAGTCCAATTTATCTGAACAGTTTATTGCAGCGGGAGGAATTGACTTGTTATTGGAGGAGTCGATCCGAGAGCCAAAGCAGACTTGCTTTCGGGTTTTAGAGAGTTCGCAGGAGACACAGGTCAGAGCCTTATCTTTTAATTCCTCCCAACTCAGAGTCGATACTTCAACAGTATCGTAGTTGGTTGCTTTTGGGGGCGGACTTAAAGCATGCTCACTTTTTTGGCTGGGTGTAGCCAATACGGGTCTTATAAAAACAGAGGAGACAATTTCTGCTGATAACGAGGGTGCAGCGAAGGTGTTGGGTACGGAGTCTAATGAATCAGTAGATTTTTTCTGCGCACGAGACTTGCCCTTGGCTGGTAAAGCTAGATAAGGGTGGGATAGTCCCATCTCTTGGAGGATTTTGAGCTGACGCGTGTTTAGATGCATTTTTAAATATTCATACTCATAAGTACAGCGTTCTCGCGCAAATTTGAGCCTAAATTACCAAAAGGATAGTAATTCTTCCTCTCCCCCGTCCGACTAAACCCATAAGCAGTATAAAGGGCAATTGCTATTCGGTTGCTAGCTCGGACTTCTAGCCAAATCCAATTTAAATGAGCTAGTTTTGCTGCTTTTTGAAGCTCACCTAACATGACCTTAGCCAACCCTTTGCGTTGAAATGAGGGCGAAACTGTTAGATTTAATAGGTGGTACTCATCAACGCCTTTCATCGCAACGTAGTAGCCGATAAGCTCTGGATCTTCGAGAAGTGAATTTATTTTAAAAAGGCCTTGCATTAAATACTCAGCGGCAAAAGAATCCATAAAGTTGTTCCTTGTCCACGGGTGTGAATAACAACAAGACTCTATCAATAATAGAGCCTCTAAACTATCCGGCGTTAAAGGAAGTATCCTAAAATCCAAATTCAACATCTCGCGAGGTGCGTCCTTATCCATAACGTGCTGCATGATCTACTTAAACTAAATTATTCCTAAGTGGCCGTGCCGGGCTTCATCAAACTGCGCTCTTTTATCGTCAAAGCGACTCGCTCCCTGACATATAAAGGAGACGCTAAGCCAGTCTTTAAACCCTTGGCAAGGGCGTTATCAAGCATTGCTAAATCCAAACAAAGACCAGCGCTTGGTGAAGACCTAATAAATGCAGTTACGGGCCCTAGACCTCTAAGCATCATCACCTTCTCAACAATGAGAGGGTCTAAGTTAGAGGAGACGATAAAACCTTTGGCCCCCCAAGTTGTGGGAACGACAAGGTGCTGGGGATCACAAACCAAGGGCTTTACTGTGGTCAACCATTGACCATTAACTCGTTCGTACGCCCCGATGTACCACTGGCCCATTCTGGCATCCAAAATACTTAAACACCGCACAGTGTTTGAAACGAGGTGGGGTTGCAGGGTTTGGTTGTTTGTGGTGTTTATTTGATTAAAAGCGTCTTGAGCGAGTTCCATTAAAGTATCAACGCCTAAGATGATCGGCTTAGGCTCTAGACCTAAGCTGAGACCTTGCACCACAGAGCAAACCGTTCTAAGTCCAGTAAAAGCTCCGGGGCCCTGCCCAAATACAACTGCATTAAGCCTGTCTAGAGCTAAATCTGATTCTTTTAAGATTTGGATAATGCTTGGAATTAACCAAGATGAACTTTTGCCCTTAAGTGGGAGTTGATCCTGCGCCCTGTAGCCGTCTTTTTGGACCGCAATCGAGACAGTGTCAGCGCTGGCCTCAAGGGCTAGAAGTTTCATAAACGGTTGGTACGGAAAAATGTTGTGAGAATTAAGGGCACTGGGTTTCGAATTAACGGAGTTTGTTTTTTGAGGACCTAAGTCCGATGCCAAATAAAACACCCAAGGTTACGAGCGTCAGACCTAAGAATACACTCAAACTTAAAACTTCATCTAAAAAAATACTTGCTCCCAGCGCCCCTAGCCCTGGAACGACAGCTGTAAACATGGTGGTGCGAACAGGTCCAAAATGGCGAACCATTTGATTGAATGTGATTCCTGAGATTACGGCCGACAATAGGCCTTGAAAAACCATTTGAAAAGCAATGGTACTTAATGAAGTCTCTAAAATATGAGACTGTAGCAAACCCATTAGGCAAAAGAAAAAATAGATTGGTAAGAATGTAAAGAAAGCAAATACCGTGATTGCCAAAGTCGCGTGAATAGGGGGTACCTCGTGATGTCGAACCATAACGGCGTAATAAGACCATGAGAAGCTTGCCAAAATAAAAAGCGCGTCTCCCCTCCACATACCTTCGGAGTTAAAGGAGTTCAATAAGCTTGGACCTCCAACCAGTAAATCCCCTACCAAAATAAAGCCGACTCCAATTAAGCGGTCACCTGCAATTCGGTTTTTCAAAATAACCCAGGCTATCAAAGTAGTCCAAAGGGGAAGGCTACCTTGCAGTAAAACTGCGGCGTGGGCAGCTGGCGCAAAGAAAAAGCCACTATAAGAAAAAGCTGCAAACATCAGCCCTCCTGGTACGCCTAACTTAATTGTGAGCCTTAGACTTAAAGGGGAGAGACCCGCAAAAGAGGAGAGCTCAAGTTTTTCTTTAGGACAGCGGGTGTGTGATTTGTTTTTAAGGCTATTTTTATTTAACCAATATCCAAGTGGAAACAAAGTCACCGAGGCCCCTAAAATACGCAGAGTTGCGATGTCAAGACCGGTGAGCAACCCGTGAGAAGAGGCCCTAGCGACAATAATAAATCCAACCCAAATCACTATGGTGATGAGGGCAAAGATAATGCCCTGAATCAGTTTTGAAGATTCGCGCAAGGATAGGAGCAAGAGCGTGAGGTTTGAGAAAATTTTCGAAGTGCTCATCACCCCATTATGCTTGTTTATTCAAGCAATAAGGATTCATTTTGAAACTGAAAGGCTCACACTTGAAGTTTAAACTTATAAATAGTATTGGCCACTTTGCCTGTCTCAGTGGTTTATGTTTGTCGCAAATAGCAACGGCACTTGAGCCGATGCCTGATTTAATGCAGACTGAACTGGGGCGCTTAAAAATACCTCTTGATTCAATCAGTGTTGTGGTCTATCAAAGGGAGGCCCGCAGCTTAACCTCTAACAGTTTGGTGCCCATACTAAGCCATAACTCCGGAGCCCTCCGAAATCCTGCCTCATTAATGAAGCTGGTGACGACGAGCGCGGCAATGGATCTTTTGGGTCCATCCTACACCTGGAGCACCCAGGTCTATCTTGATGGTCCCATCGAGGAGGGAGTCTTAAAAGGCAATTTATTTATCAAAGGCAGAGGCGATCCACGTTTTGGGGTTGAGAGATTGTGGCTTTTGATGCGAAGAATCCGTGGTTTGGGAATAGTCTCAATTCAAGGAGATATAGTCTTAGATCACAAAGCGTTTGAGCTCAATGTGCAAGACCCAGGGGAATTCGATGGAGAGCCACTTAGACCTTACAACGCAAGTCCAGATGCTTTCCTGGTTAACTTTAAATCTCTATTGATAAACTTTGTACCTGATTTATACGCCAAGGTTGTTCGTATTCACGCGGAGCCACCCCTACAGGGTGTAAATATTCAGCCTACTGCTCCTTTGTTGAACGTAGAGTGTTCAGACTACAGATCGGCATTGCGGGCAAACTTTCAAGATCCAAATCAAATTAGCTTCAAAGGGGGTTACCCCCAAAACTGTGGTGAGCGACTTTGGCCCATCGCCTACGCGGACCCTGCTAATTTTCTTGATAAATCCGTTTCTGCAATGTGGACTCAGGCCGGTGGCTCGGTGCGAGGGCGAGTTCACTCGGGGGAGGCCCCACACAATCAAAAGCCTATCTTGAGTGTGGAGTCTCCTGAGTTGTCCGAGGTGATAAGAGATATAAATAAATTTAGCAATAACGTAATGGCTCAACAGCTCTTTCTAACACTGGGTCTGGAGCTGAGTAGTTCCGGCACAGAGCAATCCGCTCAAGGCGTACTTAACAAATGGTGGATTGACAAACTAGGCTCTCCCCTACCCAGGTTTGTTAATGGTTCTGGGCTTAGTCGAGATACAAAAATGAGTGTAGATGACTTAGCCAAACTGCTTGTTTGGGTGAGCGAGCAGCCCACCTACCCTGAAATGGTTGCTTCTTTGCCGCTCATTGGTGTTGATGGAACCCTCAAACTCAGCAAAGCCAAAACCAGTGGACACTTGAAAACAGGTAGTCTTAAAGATGTGCTCGGTATAGCTGGCTATCTTCAAAACAAAAAAAAGGAACAATTTATTGTCGTTGCGATTATCAATCATCCTAAAGCGCAATCGGCTAAAAACGTTCTTGACTTATTAGTAGAATGGGTGGGCGCTTACTAACCCGAGTCTGATTGTGTTTATAGAACTCGAAACCTTTTTGTCGTTTATCTCCAACTTGCTAGGCTAAGCTTGGTGGTGATAAAGTCGCCAAGCATTCGGTGTACGGAGGGTGTGAAATAAATAGGGTCAGCATAGGCGTAAGACAAATATGTGTAAAGCAACGGAGTTCCACCAGCTCCAAGAGTTGAGTATCCGTTGTTGACAGCGTTTATACTTTTCGCAGAGACTGGATTTGCAAAGCATGCAGAACCCCCAACCGAGAAGTTAGGATATGAGCCAGATAGGGTGGGAGAATTGATGTAGAAAGGGTTTGGATATGTTGTATTGGCTAACGGCGGAATATTAGTGGAATTGCAATAATAGTTTCCATCAGTGGCTTTAGTTGGACTGAGTGCGGATGCATCTAAGAAAGCAGGATCACCGGGAAAAGAGATCGCAACTCCATAAATCGGATCAGCAAAACTAGCGTAAGTGTTCGCGCTCCCTGTGTTTGTAGTTCCAGTAATTAAACTTGTTTGGCTGGAAATATCAACAAATATGACTGGGTTTTGGGAGATGGTGCCAATCTGACGTTGTAGCCCCAATTCCAACGTGCAGTTAAAGTCAGCACAACTGGCACTAGTTAAAGTTTTTGAGTAATTACTCAGCAAACTCGTTAAGCTGTACTTGTATGCAAAAGGGGAACGTCCCATATTGGGGGGGCCGAAGACCACGATATGCTTTGCACCGGCATTTTTAAGGCGCATGATTTGGCCAACAAAGTTTTGCGAGGCGGTTGCTACCCCTGAGGCACCACCACTGGAGAGCGCATTTAAGATTACGTCTGCTGTCCCAGCATTGATCACGATCAGATCACTCGTCAAAATTGAGTTATTTGCAAGAAATAAATCAATCTGAGCTTGCACAGAGAGCGCAGGAGTTGATGCGGCCGGGTAAGTAACTAGGCCAACAGCAGCGCTCACAACCGCGCTGGCTGTGTAGCTTTGAGGGGTATCAACGCAGACAGTTGTGGAAGTAATAGTCGAGGGACACGCCGTTTGAACAGGCGACAGAACTAGGGCGTTTGCTTGGGCAAAAGAATAAACGCCTGAACTAGACGGAACGATATGACTGGAAATATCGGTCATAGGTACGACGGCAGGAAATCCGTAGTCAGCGGCTAAGCGCTCTATGACGGTAAGTTGTGGATTTAAAGGAAGGTCATAACTCGATGTCGCGGTGTCATACAGGGCTGGAGAAAACACATTCAACCCGGCCATCAGCGGCGTGTAGTAAGGGACCTTGGTCGTGGCTTTGATGAAGCCCTGAGTTGGGAGAAAATAATTAAAAAGGGATGAATAGTAGTTTGTGCTGGAGATTGGTCCACTGACCCCGTTTTGAAATTGAGAAGGGGAATTAGTGGAGGCTGTCAAATAATAGCCTGAGCTCGTTTGAGTAGCCCACGCCGCCGCAGAGTTGGGTGTGTTAGGGTCAACATTGAGGGGTATTTCATCGTTGACTGTAAAACGAGGATTGCGAACATCCATAAATGCATCGCCAAACGCAATAATACGAGTCGGCGTGAAAGGGCTTAAGACGGTTCCCGATCCGCAGCCATTTAATAAAGTGATCCATACTAAGGGGCTCGCCCAAACGATGAAACGTAATTTTTTTACCAACGATTTCAAAGACATCCCAAATCTCCAGACAATAGGTGTAGTTTAACGGTGTTCTGTACCTGTATGAGCCGCTCGCTGTAAACGATCGTTAATTCCCGCCCACTCTGGACTATTTTGGGGCTTTTCTACCCAAATTTCATCAACTCCAAGCCCATCAAAAGCCCTGAGTTGGGCAAATAAGACTTTTGCACAATCTATGGGCTTAGATGGTATTTGCTCCCAAAAAACAGGATAAACGGTATTTGTTAACAATTTTAACGGCTGACTCCATAAACCTAGCTTAAGTGAGTAGGTGCTCTCAACGGTCAGTCTTTGTTGAATTTCAGCTTGAGTTAAAAGCCTTACCAAGGCCCGAGGCGCGTAATGCGAGTCCAATGTTCCAGAAGCATTAGGAGCTTTTAAGCGGCCCTGTTTTTCGGAGCTGTTTTTGATCAAGTCATGTTCTGCAACGACGGGTTCTTTGGCGCATATTGAAAGCTCTTTCAAAGTTAAAATTCCAGGGCGCAAAACGACGGGGCGTCCGCGGGTGCAGTCAATAATGGTGGACTCTATACCTACATCGCACGCTCCACCATCTAAAATAAAAAGCGACTCACCGAATTCTTCTTGCACGTGTTTGGCTGTTGTCGGGCTTACACGACCAAACCTATTCGCGCTAGGGGCTGCAAGGCCCCAAACATTTACTTGCCGGCACCGTTGCAACAAAGATTGGGCTACTTCGTGTTTGGGGCATCGAATTGCGATGGTTTGCAAATTTGCAGAGCATGCGTTCGCAATGTCAACCCTCTTTTGGAGTATCAGAGTCAACGGTCCAGGCCATAAGGTGTCCATTAAATGATGTGCGAAAATTGGGACATGGTCCGAGAAATAGCGAACCTCATCCTTTGAATAAACGTGGGCAATCAAGGGGTGATTGATTGGACGCCCTTTAAGCGCATAAATTTTTGCAACCGCATGATCGTCCATTGCGTTTGCACCGAGCCCATAAACAGTTTCGGTGGGCAGGCCAATTAACTCGCCTGTTCTTATTAATTGAACGGCTTTTTCAATTGTCTCTGCGGAGCTGCCAGTCACAATCATGGCGCAACAAAAGGCTCTATTCCCAAAATTTGGGTAGCCTGATTTAAATTAGTATAGATTTCGCTGACACTTGATCCGTTGAAAGTGATGTGTCCCATTTTTCGATTTGATCGGGGCTCAGTTTTTCCGTATAAATTTAAATGGGCGCCTTTGATGCCAAGAATTGACGCCCATTTGGGCTCTTGTTTTTCAAGTGCGTCAGGATCCATACTTGAGGTGCGCCACAAATCACCTAAAAGATTTAACATGAGGGCAGGGCTATGCTGGCGAGGTGTTATCAACGGCATATTGGTCAGGCATCGGACTTGCAGTTCAAACTGTGACACATCACAGGACTCTACACTGTAGTGTCCGCTGTTATGGGGTCTGGGAGCAATTTCATTGACCACCAATGAATAAGGCGATAACCGACTCGTTGGGTCTTTAAGCACAAAGAACTCAATACAAAGAACGCCTACGTAGCTAAGCTCTTGGGCAATGGACTTGGCGTAATCAATCACCTGGTTCGTCAAAGAGGCAGTCAAACATCCCTCATGTACCTGGGTCAACGCCAAAATCCCGTTCCTATGAATATTTCTTTGAGGCGGCAGATGAACTATTTGTCCTGACCTACTTCTTGCCAAAACAATCGAGCACTCAAAATCGAGAGGCAAAAGCTTTTCTAACACACAGGGCATGTGGGGCTTTGTGTGGCCACTCAGTTGGCTCCAAGCTCTCTCTAAATCTTGCAAATTGTGGACTTTGATTTGTCCCTTGCCGTCATAGCCTAAGCGGGCAGTTTTTAAAAGACCAGGAAGTAAGTTGGTATCGGTTTTCAGCAAATCAGCTTCGCTTTGAATGACGGTGTAAGGAGCGATTGGAACGCCGCAATTTACAAAGTGCTGTTTCTCACTTATTCTGTCTTGAGCAATCGACACAGCAAAAGCGCTTGGATTGACCACAACTTTTTGGGCGAGCCACTCCATGGTTTGTGCCGGTACGTTTTCAAACTCAGTGGTAATGCCGTCGCAAAGGCGTGCAAAATCTTGCAAAGCAGTTTCATCAGTAAAATCCTTTATTAGATGAAAATGACTCACCAAACCGGCTGGGCTTTGAGGGTCCGGGTCAAGTACAGCCGTTTTGTAACCCATGCGTTGGGCACAGTGCACAAACATTTTGCCCAGTTGTCCCCCCCCAAGCACACCTAAAGTAGCCCCGGGCAGAAGTGGGAATGTTGAATGGTTTGAAGTCATCGAAAGCGTCAGCTGGTTATGTGTTGTGGCGGCTTTAAAACTCTGAATACTTTGAGGTATATAGGCGCCTAATTTAAAGGATTTAGCTGTGAGTTGGCTGCTTCACGCGTTTGACGTTCTCTGAAGGATTGAAGCTTTTCTTGGATTTTAGGGTCAGTAAGAGCCAACATGGAGACGGCAAATAAGGCGGCGTTAGCGGCACCGGAAATACCGATGGCAAAAGTCGCCACAGGGACACCTTTGGGCATCTGAACGATGCTGTGAAGGGAATCTACACCGTTTAAGTGACGACTCGCTACTGGAACGCCCAAGACAGGGACCGTCGTTTTTGCCGCCAACATACCGGGCAAGTGGGCAGCGCCGCCCGCACCGGCGATAATCGCTTTTAAACCACGATTTAACGCTTTTTCTGCGAAAGCAAACATGGCATCCGGCATTCTGTGTGCAGATAAGACTTGGGCCTCAAAAGGGATCTCAAACTCGTGCAGAATACGAGTAGCGTGTTCCATCGTTTCCCAGTCGGATTGAGAGCCCATGACGACGGCGATAATCGGTGTTTTCATAAATTGGTGTTTGTAGAACTAATGACTGCAGACAAATGTTGATTTTACGGTTTGAACAATCGAGTATTACCAATGATAGATGTTACTGAAGAAAATTTTGAATCCGATGTTATTGAGCTTTCGTCAAAAAAACCAGTCTTGGTGGATTTTTGGGCTCCTTGGTGTGGACCTTGTAAGTCTTTGGGCCCCATACTTGATAAGCTAGAGCAAGATTATGGCGGACGTTTTCAGCTTGTCAAAATTAACTCAGATGAGCATCAACAATTAGCGGCCGCATTTGGCGTAAGAAGCATTCCGACCTGCGTTTTAATGAAAGACGGTAAACCCGTCGACGGTTTTATGGGTGCTTTGCCCGAGTCCAAAGTCAAAGAATTTTTAGATAAACATGTGCCTTCGGATCAAGACTTGCTCGTACAAGAGGATGTGCAAGTCGCCGAGGAACTTTTAGAGTCCGGGGATACGGACGCTGCAATAGCCAAATTTGAGGAAGCACTAACAGTCAACCCCGGCAATGACGATGCACGTGCAGAGTACGTTAAATTGCTTGTCTCAGTAGGGAATTTTGAAAAGGCGAAACACGCGCTCTCTCCAGCTTTAGCCCAACTGCCGGTTAAGCTTAGGTTTGAGGCTTTAAATCATTGGCTTGAAGCACTAATATTTTCCACAAGTGATCCTCGAGGAGCTTGGGCCTTAGAGCAATTCGATTCCTTAATTGGAAACAATAAGAGAGATTTTGAGACCCGATTAGCAAAAGCTCGGATCCTCATTTCTGCAGGAGAGATGACTCAAGCTATGGAAGAATTACTTGAGATCATAATGCGCGATAAAGCCTGGCAAAATGAAATTGCAAGAAAAATATATGTCGCTATTTTGGAGCTTATGAGCCCCTCAAAGCCTAAGACGCAGGAGGCGATGGGTAACAAATCAGCCGGCGGGATCGAGCTAACTGCGAACAGCACTGCAACCAACGACCCTCAGGCCGAGTTGGTGTCAAAATACAGAAGAAAACTCAGCATGGCGCTCAACTGATGATAGGTGAGCCTACAGGTTTCTTAACCTGTTCCAGGCTTCTTGGTATTTTTGAGCTGTGTTTGAGATGATATTTTTTGGCAACGTTGGCGGCGGGGGCGTCTTGTCCCACTCAGCTCCGTTAACGGTTGCGCGCTCTAGCCAGTCTCTTAAAAACTGTTTGTCAAAACTCGGAGGATTGGATCCTACGTTGTAATCCTCTGCGGGCCAATATCTAGAAGAGTCAGGGGTTAGGATTTCGTCCATTAACACTAAGTTGCCCTCCTTATCCAGGCCAAACTCAAATTTAGTGTCAGCAATAATAATTCCCGCTTGAATTGCAATCGCACTGGCCGCCGTATACAAACCAATACTGTAGTCACGGATCTTATGCGCCAAGGAGGTCCCTACTTTATCAATGACTTGATTAAAAGTGATGTTTTCATCATGCTCTCCCACTAAAGCCTTTGCCGCAGGCGTGAAAATCGGCTCACCCAGGCGAGATGCATTTTCCAGGTTAGCCGGTAACCCAACGCCGCATACACTTTGACTGCCTTTGTATTCTTGCCAGCCGCTACCGGCCAAATATCCTCTGACTACCGACTCTATGGGCAGAGGAGTTAAGCGCTTTACAAGCATTGAGCGGCCCTCAACTTGAGGTCTGTCCTCAGGGCTGACAACTTGGGCGGGATCTTCACCTGTTAGATGATTTGGGCAAATATTGAGGCCAAGTGGCCCTAATTTATTGAACCAAAATAAGGCCATTTGAGTTAACAAAGCGCCTTTGCCAGGTATTGCTTGATCCATTACCACATCAAATGCGCTGATACGATCACTGGCAATCATTAGTATTTGGTCAGCACCCACGCTGTAGTTATCTCTTACTTTGCCTCTTGCAAGCAAAGGCAATGAAGTGAGGTGGGTGGTGTGTAAGGCTTCAAGCATGACGTTAAGAGTTAAGGGACCTTGGTGTTGGCGAGCGTAGGGAGCTAGGGCGGGATTTAGTGGCCGGCCAGACCTAAAGCCTACTTCTTTATTGGACGACTGGGTTAAGCGCGCCGCTTGAGTATTTGGAGGCGAAGACGGACAGGGAATGCCCCTTTACTTTAGCCCCTTGTCCCTCGCACCCGAATTCAATATAGCGTTGCTTGCATAAAAGTTTTGCGGCTTGTCTTGCAGGTTTTAAAAACTCCCTTGGATCGAACTTCTCCGGATTCTTTGAGAAAAACTCCCTTACTGCGCCGGTCATTGCTAAACGAATGTCGGTGTCGATGTTGATTTTTCTAACTCCAAATTTGATCGCGTGTTGAATTTCTTCGACCGGAACTCCGTAAGTCTCTTTCATGCTCCCGCCGAACTCACGAATCTGGGACAGGAGGTCCTGAGGCACAGAGGATGAACCATGCATCACCAAATGGGTGTTGGGTATGCGGCGATTAATTTCTTTGATCCTATCTATCGCAAGGATGTCTCCGGTGGGTTTGCGAGAAAATTTGTAAGCACCATGGCTTGTACCGATCGCAATTGCGAGGGCATCGACCTTGGTTTTGCCCACAAAGTCTGCGGCTTGCTCGGGATCTGTTAAGAGTTGCTCTCGGGTCATGGTTGCGTCAGTGCCGTGACCGTCTTCTTTGTCGCCTTTCATCGTCTCTAAACTCCCCAAGCACCCAAGCTCCCCCTCAACACTTACCCCCAGTTTATGTGCCATTTGGACAACCTTGTCTGTTACTTCTATGTTGTATTCATAGCTTGCAATCGTTTTCCCGTCAGACATCAAAGAGCCGTCCATCATGACTGAGCTAAAGCCCAGGCCGATTGCCCCAGAGCATACATCAGGGCTTTGTCCGTGGTCTTGGTGCATTACGACCGGGATATGAGGGTAGGACTCAACCGCAGCTTGTATAAGATGTTTTAAAAATCCCTCGCCTGCATATTTTCTTGCGCCCGCACTGGCTTGCATTATGACGGGCGCACCTGTTTCGTTGGCCGCCTCCATGATGGCTTGTACTTGCTCTAGGTTATTAACGTTGAAGGCTGGAATGCCGTAAGTGTGGTCTGCGGCGTGATCGAGTAGTTCGCGAAGGGTTACGAGGGGCATGATATTCAATAAATTAAGAGGATGAATAGGAGGATGTTTAATTCTACAAGAATAGGTATCAAATTAATTGGGGAATTTTCAACCAATGCCCCTAAGATACCTCGCTGATTTTAAGCATGTTTGTTCCTCCAGGCGACCCCATTGGTTCTCCGCATGTAATAGCGTACACATCACCCTTTTGGAAAATATGGTGTGTTTTTAAATATTTCTCTGCTTGCGCTAATGCTGTATCTCTATCAAGACTGGTATCTAATAACAAAGCTTCTACGTTTCTATACAACGCCATTTTGCGTTGAGTGCTTACTTTGTGAGTAAGCGCGTAAATGGGGATGTGTATTTTGTGCCTGCTCATCCAAAGAGGAGTTGAGCCCGACTCAGTGAGAGCGATGAGCGCCTTTGCGCCAAGGTGATGAGCTGTAAATAATGCGCCAAGCGCGATAGTTTGATCAATGCGGGTAAATGTTTTTCCTAAAAAATCATTGTCTAGTTCAACAACTTCTGCCGCCTCAGCAGCCTCACAAATTTGAGCCATTTGCTGCACCGTCTCAAGCGGAAAGCTGCCCGCAGCCGTCTCTGCGCTCAACATAACTGCGTCCGTGCCGTCGAGCACAGCATTCGCTACATCGCTGACCTCCGCCCTTGTTGGTGAGGGATTGGTGATCATACTCTCCATCATTTGAGTTGCGGTGATGACTAGCTTATCTGCCTCTCTAGCAAGCTTGATCATCCTCTTTTGAAGAGCTGGGACCGCCGCGTTGCCCACCTCTACTGCCAAATCACCTCGTGCAACCATTATTCCATCACTGGCCATTAAGATTTCTTCAAGGTTGGGTATGGCCTCCGCTCTCTCGATCTTGGCGATCATTCCTGGTTTGTGTTTGAACGGAGCTGCCGCTACGGTGGAGAGTTGGCGGGCCATCTCCATGTCGGTTGCACTTTTGGGGAAGCTGACAGCGATATAGTCGGCTTGAAAGCTCATTGCGGTCTTGATATCTTCCATGTCCTTAGAGGTTAATGCTGCTGCGCTCAAGCCGCCTCCTAGCTTATTAATACCCTTGTTGTTTGATAGCTTTCCCCCAGTTCTCACTATTGTGTGGATGGACTCTCCAACGACTTTGTCTACGACTAAAACGATCATTCCATCGTTGAGCAGCAGTACGTCTCCAGCTCGAACATCTTGAGGCAACTCTTTATAGTCTAGCCCCACCCCTCCAACATCCCCCAAATGTTCTCTTGAGGAGTCCAAAACAAAGCGCTCCCCGGCTTGAAGCATCACAAAACTCTCTGCAAATTTGCCGACCCTAATTTTCGGCCCTTGTAGATCAGCCATGATCGCCACCTCAATTCCAATTTTGGCTGAGATTTGGCGCACTCTTTTTGCCATATCTATGTGGTCCTGGGCTTGACCATGGCTAAAGTTCAAACGAACCACATTGACGCCAGCAAGCAGTAATTGCTCCAGCACAGCGGGGTCGTTTGTTGAGGGGCCAAGAGTAGCAACTATTTTTGTGGCACGGCGTGTCTTCATGTTGATTATTAAATTAAAAGGAATTGACGTGCGCGCAAAGCGAGCAAGGGCGTTTGATTCAAAAGATGTTTGAGTCCCAAGGGTGGCTATTTTCACATGAAATACAGCTTCACAATACTCGGGTTAACAAGCGAACTTATAGGTATTTCGAGCCAACTTACCGGAGATATTTCAAAAGCCCGCAACCTTAAAGCTTGAGTTTTACAAAAACAAATACAAATTACAAGGCTATCTACAATTTTTATTCCAATTGGTAGGACGCATAGGTACAATTGGGCATAATTTTAAACATGAAGTGTTTTAGGCACATCTACGTTTATTTCAAAATGTATTAAGAGAGTCACTCAATGAACGTTCCTGAAGTACCTATTCCACCAGGCGAACCAATCCCGCATAGAAAAATAATCCGGGAATGGCTCGTACCATTGTCAGCTAAAACAACCTTTAATGCGGTTGCGATGCTAACAGTGGACTATTTACTTTGGGCTGCTTTTATGGCGGGGGCTGTTTTTTGCGAAACCATATGGGCACAGCTCTTATGCTCTGTGGCGGCGGGTTTTTGGATTGGACGACTTTTCATTATTGGACATGACGCGTGTCATCAGAGCCTAACCCCTCATAGGAATCTTAATAAATGGCTTGGAAGAATAGCTTTTTTGGCTTCCTTGACGCCTTTCAGCCTTTGGGATATTGGACACAATGTGGTGCACCACGGATATACCAACTTAAAAGGCTTCGATTTTGTTTGGGCCCCTCTTACAAAAGAGGAGTATTCGCAGCTTGGGTTTTTCTCACGTATGCGCGACCGCTTATACAGGAGCGGTTGGGCGCCAGGGATCTATTACATGATTGAAATTTGGTGGAAAAAAATGATCTTTCCATCAGCGGAACAAATGCCGACAAAGCGTCCTATTTTTATTCAAGACAATTTATTGGTTTGCGCTTTCGCTGTCATCTGGTTGACCCTAAGCGTAAGCGCTGCCCTACTCACTCAACAATCAATAGCGTGGGTGTTGTTTACAACAGTTATAGTGCCCTTCTTCTTTTGGTGTTCAATGATTGGATTCGTTGTTTACGTGCACCATACTCACGTTAAAGTTTCATGGCACGATGACCGCAGCGCATGGTCAAAGGCCCAGCCCTTTGTGTCCACAACAGTACATTTGACTTTCCCATTTCAAATCGGCGCGTTGTTGCACCACATCATGGAGCATACCGCTCATCATGTGGATATGAGCATTCCTTTGTACAAACTTAAATCAGCTCAATCTAAACTAGAAAAACTGTTGCCAGAAAGAATTATCATTCAACCGTTTTCTTGGTCCTGGTATTTTGAAACCGCAAAGTGCTGTAAGCTTTATGATTTCACCAACAGATGTTGGACCGATTACAAAGGCCACTTTACAAGTGTCCCGACTCCCCTTCCAGCTTAAGTTGTAAGTTTAAGGGTCCGACTAAGAATAAAAAACATCCTCGGCGTGGCGTTTGAGGAAACTGCCTGTTTTGGATCGACACCAAATCGGTATTTAAACGGCTTTTATTAATCTTTTCGATAACGGTTCAACAATATTTCAAAGGCTGGAAGGGTTTTTCCCTCTAATACCTCTAAGAACGCTCCACCGCCAGTGGAGATGTAGTCGATTTTGTCCTCTATATCGTATTTGGCAATAGCTGCTAATGTATCTCCGCCCCCGGCAAGCGTAAAAGCCTTTGAAGAAGCTATAGCTTCAGCAATTGCCTTTGTTCCTTTGGAGAAAGCATCGAACTCAAAAACCCCTACTGGACCATTCCATACGATGGTGCCCGCATTAAGCAATTGAGTGCTTAGAGTTTGAGCTGTAATTGGGCCAATATCCAAAATCAAATCATCATCGGACACGTCTTGAATCAGCTTAACCGTGGCTTTGGCGGTCGAATCAAAACTCTTTGCAACCATAACATCCACCGGTAGCGGCACCTCAGCTCCCCTGGACTTCATTGTTTTCATAACCGCAAGTGCTTGATCAACTAGGCCCGGCTCGGCTAAACTTTTACCAATTGAGTATCCCTGTGCGAGCAAAAAAGTGTTCGCTATTCCGCCCCCCACTATTAATTGATCTACTTTGGAGGAAAGTGACTCCAAAATAGAGAGCTTAGTGGAAACTTTGGATCCTGCTACTATTGCAACTAGGGGCCTTGCAGGGTTTGCTAAAGCTTTAGAAATTGCATCCATTTCGGCCGACAAAAGAGGCCCAGCGCAGGCAATAGGAGCGTATTGCGCGATTCCGTAAGTCGTCGCCTCAGCGCGGTGGGCTGTCCCAAATGCATCATTGACGTAGATTTCGCAAAGAGAGGCTATTTTTTTGGACAAAGTGGTGTCATTTTTTTTCTCACCCACATTAGTCCTACAATTTTCAAGTAGCACGACCTCCCCTGGCTGAACATTTACACCCTCTACCCAATCAGTTAATAATTTAACCGGTAGACCCATCAACTCGCTTATTCTTTTACATACAGGATTCAAAGAGTCTGACGCAGTAATTACGCCCTCGGTAGGGCGACCAAGGTGGGACGTAACCATCACCGCCGCTCCCGCTTTAAGGGCCATCTCAATGCACGGTATAGATGCTTTGATCCGAGTATCCTCAGTGATTCGGCCATCTGCATCCAATGGGACGTTCAAATCTGCTCTTATAAATACGCGCTTACCGCTGACCTGTCCTTTTTCGCACAAGTCCTTGAAACGGATAATATTCATTCTTAAAACTCTCTTTAATTAATTTCTTTGATGCACGGGCACACCGATTAATTCTGTAAGCTCAGTGAAACTTAGGCCCTCAACCACATCGACGACCCATAAGCCATTCTCGCCGCACTCGAAAGTAGCATGATCGGTGTAAACACGTTTAACGCAACCCAGACCAGTTAACGGGTAAGTGCAGTGAGAAACTATTTTGCTTTGACCGGTTTTGGTTAACAAATCCATCATGACCCAGGTTTGCTTGGCACCGATGGCCAAGTCCATCGCGCCCCCGACTGCAGGAATATCTCCAACTGCGCCTGTATGCCAGTTAGCTAAATCGCCCTGGACGGAGACTTGAAACGCGCCCAGAACGCAAATATCAAGATGGCCTGCCCGCATCATTGCAAAACTATCGGCATGGTGAAAATAAGAACCCCCCGCCAACAAACTCACAGGTTGTTTGCCGGCGTTAATGAGGTCATAGTCTTCTTGACCCTTTGCAGGTGTTGGCCCCATTCCTAATATGCCGTTTTCGCTGTGCAGACAAACCTCAGACTCTACACGAATGTGGTTTGCAACCATAACAGGCATCCCTATTCCAAGGTTTACATAGGCACCGCTGGGAATGTCCTGGGCGATACGGGCCGCGATTTCGTCTTTGGTTTTAGTTTTGTAACTCATAAAAAACAATATCTGGTGTTATGCCATTTGGTGGTCTGGTTCACGGACTAAAACAACTTTGTTCACGAAAATACCAGGCGTGATGATGGACTCAGGATCCAGCGCTCCAAGATCAACTATTTCAAATACTGAGGCGACAGTACATTTGGCAGCCATTGCCATAATGGGTCCAAAATTACGAGCTGATTTTCTGTAAACAAGATTGCCCCATCTATCGGCTTTATAAGCTTTTATAAGCGCAAAGTCAGCGTGAATAGGATACTCAAGAACGTGCATGCGCCCGTTTATCTGTCGTGTTTCTTTGGGTGAGCCGTCGAGGTTTTTTGCCAACTCTGTGCCGTATCCTGTAGGCGTAAAAAAGGCGCCAATTCCTGCGCCTGCAGCGCGAATACGCTCAGCCAAATTGCCTTGTGGAACAAGTTCCAGCTTTAACTTTCCGGCCTTATAAAGGGCATCAAAAATGTGTGAGTCTGCTTGACGTGGGTAGCTACAAATAATTTTCTTAACCCTTTGTGTCCTCAATAACGCAGCCAAACCGTGTTCGCCGTTTCCAGCGTTATTGTTAATTATTGTTAAATCGCGGACATCTCGGTCTTCCAAAATTTGAATCAGTCCCTCAATTAGCTCGTATGGAATACCCGCAGTCCCAAACCCGCCAACCATAATAGACGCCTCAGAGTGGACCCCAGATAGGGCTTCAGATACAGAGTTGACAAATTTATTGATCATTTTGAATGTCTTAAAAAGAAGCGATCTAATTCCAACCTAATATTAAATGAAGTGGTAAATAGGTGAGCATTCCGACCACAATAGTACCAAATACGGCGTGCCCCTGGCCCCGCTTGAGAATAAAAAAAGCTGCACCTGCAACACCCCCGTAAATTTTTGAATTCATTAGCAGACCTGAGAAATGGTCTTCCCATAAAAATATTTCAGGAAAGATCACGGCTGACAATGCGGCTATGGGTGCAAACTGTAAACCTCGCTCAATTAAAGCAGGCAGCCTCCATTGCTGCTCAGACATAAAGAAAAAGGCGCGTGTGATAAGCGTAATGAGGGCCAACCCCAAGATGCAAAGCAAAGTTTGGGCTTCAGTCATGGCGGGTTTTATTTTGGGATGCATCTGTTGGCGACAAATACGGTTCGATAAGCAGACACACACAAACCGAGCTTGCAATGGCTAAAAGAATGTTGAGCTTTAAGGGAAGGAAAAAGCTAGTAATTGCAACGAGACCCCCAATCAAGCACGAAACGATTTTGAGTGATGAATTAGCTAGGGAGCAGGCCACTCCCACAAGTGCCAAAACGCCCGCAAAACTAAGGCCCCACTGCACAGGGATGTAATGAGCAAGGATAATTCCCATCAAACTTGCGATCATCCAACTTGACCAATTTAAAAAGCAGCTTCCCGCCAAATACGCCTGCTCATTTTGTTTACCCTGCATATCAGTTGCAGGCTTTTCAAACCGCTTGACAAATTGAACATAGGAGAGGTCTGCAGTGAGATAAGCCGCGCAAAGTCGGTGCCATCTGGGCCAACCCATCATATAGCCGCGAAGGTGCGCACTGAAAACAATAAAACGCAGGTTCACACAAAAAGCCGTGGCCCAAATAACCCATAGGGGGGCACCCGCTGCCATTAAAGGTATCGCGGCCAATTGAGAACTTCCGGCAAAAACCAACAGCGTCATTGCCACGCAGTCCACAACGCTCATGCCAGATTGAATCATGCTAACACCAATCATCATCCCCCAGGCGGCAACCCCAGGGGCTGCACTACTGATGTCTTTCATCCCAACCCCAAAGTAGGGATGAGAATAGTTTGTTTTAAGGAAAAACATGTAACGCTTAGTTAGCCTGCACTTTGTTGTTTAAAGCTTGCGGAGGAGATTCAAAAAGGGAGCCTTTAACGAGTGGGGATCCACGCAAAAACAAAGAAGATGACATTCTTTTTGCGCCGGCCCTTTGCAGCTCAGTTATTCTCAAAATGCCTTTGCCAGTGAGGACATCAATACCCAAAGAGGAAACATTAACGATAGTGCCAACGGGGGATCCGCTTAAAAATTCACCGACAACGCCCTCGCTGCAAACCTGAGCAGCCCAAATCTTTAAGGTTTCCCTGCCTAGTAAAGTTTGCAAGCCAGGAAGGGGCGTAAAAGCCCTTAATTTACGCTCAATGGCGTTCGAATCCATCTCCCAGTTAACCCAAGTTTCTAGCTTTTCGATCTTATGGGCGTAGGTAACACCGTGCAGGACTTGCTCTACAGGCTTTAAGGTCGATAAGCTGTTGAGAGATTGCATTAATAGGCGCGCACCCATATGTGAGAGCTTGTCGTGAAGAGTTGCTGTGGTCTCAATTGGGTCAATCAAACACGACTCTGACATCAAAATAGGACCCGTGTCAAGGCCACTGTCCATTTGCATAATGCACACACCCGTCTCTAAATCTCCCGCCTCGATTGCTCTATGTATCGGAGCAGCCCCCCTCCAGCGGGGTAGCAACGAGGCGTGAATATTGATACAACCATACCGACATATTTGAAGCATCCATTTGGGAAGAATCAAGCCGTACGCTGCCACAACTATCACATCAGGGTGTAAATCTTCTATGAACTTTTTAGTATCAAGCGCGTCCTCCGGGTACTTGCCGTCCAACTTAAGACTCCTCGGCTGGCACGTGGCAATCCCATGCTGGTTTGCAAAGACTTTGACGCAGGAAGCTTGCAAATGCATCCCCCTGCCCGCGGGTCTGTCGGGTTGGGATAGCACGCCAACGACCTGATGATTATTAGAACCGCTTGCGTGAATATGAGCAAGGGCAGTACACGCAAACTCCGGAGTACCCGCAAAAACGATTCTAAGGCCAGACGAGGCGACCCTGGTCGAGCCAACGCTTTGAGAGCTTAAAGGTGCAATTGTGTTCAACGATTTTGTTCGCGTTGTAGTTTCAACATTTTTGTTTTGATTCTGTTGCGCTTGAGTGGCGATAAATAATCAACAAAAACTTTTCCCTCTAAGTGATCCATCTCGTGTTGCACGCAAACTGCAAATAATTCTTTTGCATGCAACTCTCTTATCTCCCCTTTTTGATCCATCGCAGAAACCCTCACCTCTATGGCTCTTTCCACTCCGTCGTAAGTATTTGGAACTGATAAACATCCTTCGTCACCCTTTGCCCGTTCTGGGTGATACCACAATATTTCAGGATTGATCAATACAATGGGAGAGGATCTTTCCTCAGAAACATCGATGACGATGATGCGTTGATGAACGTCAACTTGTGTTGCGGCCAGACCGATGCCGTTTGATTCGTACATTGTCTCAATCATGTCCCCAATCAACTTGTTAACGTTATCATTTATTTCCACCACAGACTTAGCAACTGTGTACAAACGGGGGTCTGGGTAGCAAAGGATATTCAATAAAGCCATAGATATATTTTCGCTGATTTAATAAGATGTGTCATTTAGAAGTCTAAAGAGAATAATTTTTATTAGAAAATTTTGAAAAAACTTAATTTTCAAAGAGGATATTTAGAAAAGAATGGTTGAAAAGTTTTTTTTTGAAGATTCTTTGAAAAATACTTAAAAACCGTTGTATAGTGACCAAATATGTTTGACGTACTTGTTTTTGTCTACGAACATTACTGGGAAGCCAATGCTTGCCCAGAGCTCCCGCTCCTCGGGCGTCGCCTCAGCGCCGCCGGGTTCGAGGGAGACGAAATTGAACAAGCGCTCCACTGGCTAGAGGGTTTGGATGCGGCGTCTAAAAGCGCAGACCTCATCGATATTACGCCCAAGAAGAACACAAGTATTACGACCCCTGCACCTGGCTTGTTACTTAATTTGCAACAGCACCAGCAACCGCTCTCGATTGATCCTTCCCCAAATAGTTTACGGATTTACTCCCAACATGAGCTATCTAGACTGGGCGTTGAGTGTTTAGGCTTCTTAAACTTTTTAGAAAACGTAGGGGTCATGCCTTGTGCGATGCGAGAGATTGTTCTGGACCGAGCGTTGGCCTCTCCCGTTGAACAAATAGCCTTGGACGACTTTAAGATCATCATCTTGATGGTGTACTGGAGCTTTGGAATAGAGCCAGATGTGCTCATACTTGATGAGCTTTGTGATGATGAAGACAGAATCTCTCATTGAACTAAAAGCATAGGTCGATACAAGGGTCTATTGTTCCGCAATTCCAGCAATAGTGACTAGCCCAGGTAGGTGAGCAATTCATAGTTATGGGTGGATAATAAAAAGACCGCTCATATTAGGACAAGCCCAACCCAATCTAACCCAACCCAGTTAAATAGACTAATTAAACAACTGCACCAGAGTTGGGATCGTTAGGGTCAAAGTCTGCTCCGGAGGAGTTGTTTTTGATTAGGTCTTCCCTTTTAATCCCCAGCCACATAGCGATCGCTGCTGCGACGAAAACAGAGGAATAGATTCCAAACAAGATACCAATCGTCAAGGCGAGCGCAAAGTAATGAAGTGTTTCCCCGCCAAAGAGTAGCATCGATAAAACCATCAACTGCGTACAGCCGTGAGTAATAATTGTTCTGCTCATTGTCGATGTAATTGCGTTGTCAATAATGGCAGTAGTCTGTAACTTTCGCAGCCTTTTAAAGTTCTCCCGGATACGGTCAAAAATAACTACCGATTCGTTAACTGAGTAACCTAGTACAGCTAGTACAGCGGCTAAAACGGGTAGAGAAAACTCCCACTGAAATGCAGCGAAAAAACCCAAAATAATGATCACATCATGTAGGTTGGCTATTACTCCAGCAACTGCGTATTTCCATTCAAAACGAATAGCCAAATAAATCATGATGCCAACTACGACACAAGCAAGGGCCTTTAATCCGTCCACCGTTAATTCATCGCCCACTTGGGGCCCAACAAACTCTGTGCGACGCATAGTGGCACTTGCATTAGCCTCTTTTAGTTTGTCCATCACTTTAGCTGTTTGCTCCCCCGATGGGATCCCTTTAACGATGGGCATTCTGATCAAAATATCCCGAGTGGAGCCAAAGTTTTGAATCTGTACATCACTATAGCCAAGCGTATTTATGCGACCACGAATATCATCCAAGTCCACGCTTTGTGAGAAATTGACTTCTACCAAAGTACCGCCCGTAAACTCAACGGATAGGTGAAGTCCTTTGCTAAAGAGGAAAAAAACGGCTGCTAAAAAAGTAATCAAAGATACTGCATTAAATGCCAAGGCATGGCGCATAAAAGGAATATCACGACGAAGCTTAAAAAATTCCATGGTAATTCCCTTTTATCTAGAGCTTTTGGAAATAGCGGTAAGTGAGTTGTCTTGAGCTTGTGTGCCGGAATCGGGGCGCCAAACTGTACCTATAGAAACTTTTTGCAGTCTGTGAGTTTGGCCATACCAAAGATTCACTAAACCTCTTGAGAAAAATACGGCGGAAAACATACTGGTTAAAATTCCCAAACAGTGAACCACAGCAAAACCACGTACTGGACCGGAACCAAAAGCTAGTAAAGCTAAGCCGGCGATTAAAGTCGTCACATTTGAGTCCAAAATAGTTGACCAAGCTCTCTCGTATCCGTTGTGTATGGCTGTTTGCGGGGCTGAGCCGTTCCTGAGCTCTTCACGAACTCTTTCGTTAATCAAGACGTTCGCATCAATTGCCATTCCTAAAACAAGCGCCATTGCCGCCATTCCAGGGAGGGTTAAAGTGGCTTGCAGCATAGACAAAATAGCAACAAGGAGCATTAAGTTAACAGCCAAAGCAACGCTTGAGAAAATACCGAATAGTAAATAATAAACACACATAAAACTGGCAACCGCCAGGAATCCCCAGGTCACACTGTCAAAGCCTTTGGCAATATTTTCTGCGCCAAGGCTGGGCCCAATCGTTCTCTCCTCGATGATCTCCATAGGGGCTGCTAGAGAGCCGGCCCTAAGCAGCAGGGCCGTATCGTTGGCTTCTACCGAATTCATATGACCAGATATTTGAACTCTTCCTCCACCAATTTCAGCCCTTATCACAGGTGCGGTGACCACCTCCCCTTTACCTTTTTCAAATAGCAAAATGGCCATCCTTTTGCCTACATTTTCTCGCGTTATATCCCTAAATATCCTAGCCCCTTTGGCATCTAAAGTGAGGTGAACCGCCGCCTCTTGAGTTTGATTATCAAAACCAGGCTGCGCATCCGTGAGGTTCTCGCCTGTCAAAATGACTTGTTTTTTGACGACAACAGAGAGCCCATTTCTATCTAAGAATCGTTCACTTCCAAAAGGGATAAGCCCGTTGCTGAGCTCCGCACTTTTTGCTTCAGCGCTTTCATCTACAAGCCGTACTTCTAAGGTTGCGGTTCTGCCAAGAATATCCTTGGCTTTTGCGGTGTCTTGCACACCTGGGAGTTGGACTACGATTCTGTCCAGGCCTTGTTGTTGAATGACCGGCTCTGAAACCCCTAGCTCGTTAATCCGGTTATGTAGGGTCGTAATGTTTTGCTTGAGAGCTTGTTCTTGTATTTTTTTTGCTGACTGAGGCAACAAAGTAGCCCTAATTTTAATAGCTCCGTTTAAGGTCTCTTGCGCGGTTTGAAGTTCTAAGAATTGTTCTTTAATCGCCTGGACTGCTTGATCAGCAGCTGATTTATCTTTGAAATCAATCTCAATGGTTTGACCATCGCGCAAAATTCCGCTGTGCCGAATATTTTTCTCCCTTAGCTGACTCCTGATATCGCCTGTTAGAGACTCAGCTCTTTTTGTAAGAGCAGCTTGCATATCAACTTGCAACATGAAATGAACTCCGCCCCTTAAATCAAGACCCAAATACATGGGGTCTGCGCGTAAATTAGACAGCCAAACGGGGGAACGGGGGATTAAATTTAAAGCGACGACGTAAGAGGGACTCTCGGCGTTAGCATTAATAGCTTTCTGTAAAAGTTCTTTAGCTTTTAATTGATTCTCCGTGGTGTCAAAGCCAACTTTAAGGGAGCGACCTACATCTAAGCTAAGCGATGTGGGAGTTAAATTGGAGCTCTGTAATGCCTCTTGAACCTTAGACTGCAAAGAGGCATCGACCGCAAAAGAGCTTTTTGCTGAAGAGATTTGAACCGCAGGAGCTTCACCAAAAAAGTTGGGAAGGGTGTATAAAAAACCAACCACAAGGGCGACAACGATGACTATGTATTTCCAAATAGGATATCGGTTCATTTGATTTCTTAAAAAAGAGAGGCTATTGACTTTTAAAGCGTAAGCAATCTAGGAAAACTAAGCTTGAATTTCAAGCTAAATCACCAAGTGATGAAGATAAGCGAGTCTTGCATTTCATCACTTCGCTTTATAGCAATTGCAGTTGGATAAGCGAGTAAATAGAAGAGCAAAATCAGTCTATCAACCTGAAAACCAAACGAGTTATTTCAAGGACCCTTTGGGTAAAACTTGAATAACTGCGCTTCTTTGGATTTGTACGATTACTCCACCGGCAATTTCGAGACCAACTTGTTGTTCAGACAATTGAGTAACTTTTCCTAAAAGTCCACCAGAAGTAGCTACCTCATCGCCTTTGGCAAGAGACTCCAGCATGGTTTTGTGTTCCTTTTGACGTTTCATCTGAGGACGAATCATGACAAAGTAGAGGACCACAAACATCAGCAATAAGGGCAACATACTCATGAGTGATGAGCTTAAATCGCTTCCAGCAGCAGTAGCAGCAGGAGCGGTTTGGGCGTAAGCAGAAGATATCAACACATCAAACTCCTATAAGGGCGGTGAAGCCCGAATTATTTATAAAAAATCAAAAAAGATTGTGGTTTAAAACCACCCCTTAACCCAGTTGAGCTAACCCTAGATTGTATGCTTCAGAATAGATCAGGTCATATTCGTCATTATTACTAAATAGGGACCAAATTTTTACCAACTATGCCTGCAAGCTCAAACATCGTCACTGAATCCTTGCCAAAGACCTCTTTCAGCTTGGTATCTGCCAAAATATTACGCTTGTTAACGGGATCTTGAAGCTTGTGTTCTTTGATGTAATCCCACAATTTCTTTATTATCTGAGTTCTTGCGACTGCTTCGGGCCCTATAACGGCAGCTAAGGCGGGATTGGGCTTTGTGCTAGCTGTGGCTGTGCTGGGTTTACGGGCTGTTTTAATTGCCTTTGTCGCTTTTGGTGTTTTGGCAGTTGACTTTTTTGCTGGGCTTGGTGTGGCCGTTTTTGAGGCCGCTGTCTTGCGGGGGGGATATTTACTATTCCTGGGCTCGAATGCGAAGCTTACTTTCCCCGCCTCTTCGTCCCAGCTTAAGTACGCTTTAAAAGGTCGGCGTGTACGCATGGAGACAAATTTGTCTAACAGATCGGTTTTGCCCGTACTCAGAAGTTTCTGTAATTGCTCTATTTCGATGGGTTGTTGAAGGACTATTTTTCCGCTTTTAAAGTTACAACTGGGGGTGGGTTGCTCCAGTGTAGGAACACTTTTTGAGCAAATATAGTTGCTACCCCATTCAAAAACTGGGGCCTTACATTTGGGGCAAGCCCCTAAGCTTGAGGCTGGATCAAACGCTACTAGCTCACCCGTTTCACCATTTTTATCCTCTCCAAAATCAAACTCAAGCTTCCAGTTTTTTTCCTCCTCATTAAACTTTAAAGCAATCTCAGCTGTGAAGGGCCATCCTGCCTTGGATCGGAACCCCTCGAGAGGACCAATTTTCTTGTCTCTTATAAACTGTTCTACCTCCCCTTGCTCAAAAGTGCGACCTCCTGGGGTTTTGCCAAAAGAGAATCCGCACCCCTCGGTATCCCCGGTTTTACCGCAGCAACTGTATCTGCGGTAGTTCTCCTTAACTACCCCTTCGCAATTAGGGCAAGCAGTTACAAGAGTTGAGTAATCTCCAGGAATTGTGTCCCTGTCGTATTCTTTTGCTTTTTTTACCATATGCTGAGTCATCTCAGCTATCTCTTTCATAAACCTTTCCCTAGAAAGCTTACCCTGCTCAATCAGGGCCAACTTATGCTCCCACTCACCTGTTAGGGCTGGATGGGACAGCTCTTGAACGCCAAGGCCCCTTAAAAGCGTCATTAACTGGAAAGCTTTGGCAGTAGGTATCAGTTCCCTTAAATCACGGATGATGTATTTCTCATTCAGTAATCCCTCGATGATTGCGGCCCGCGTGGCTGGGGTACCCAACCCTTTTTCTATCATCGCCTCGCGAAGATCCTCGTCCTCAACTAACTTGCCGGCCCCCTCCATCGCCCCAAGCAAAGTCGCCTCTGTGTAGCGGGCAGGGGGGCGAGTTTTGAGAGCTTTTGGATCAGCACTTTCAACCAGAGGTTTTTCACCGCTTGCGAGCACCACTAATCCAGCTTCTTTGTCGTCTTCGTCTTGAGCTTCTTTTCCGAAGATGGCTTGCCATCCAGGGTTAACTAAAATTTTGCCCTCTGTTTTAAAGTGGTGAACGGCTCCGGCATGCTCTACTTTACTTATACGAGTGGTAATTAAAAACTCAGCAGGGGGGTAAAACACCCCAAGGAAGCGTCGAACTACAAGGTCATAAAGCTTTTGCTCTGCCTCAGACAATCCGCTTGGGGCCTCAACAGTTGGAATAATGGCAAAGTGATCGCTGACTTTTGCGTTATCAAATACTTTTTTAGTGGGTTTGATGTACTTTTTATCAATTGCAATTTTTGCAAATGGCGCAAGGTGCTTCATCCCGCTCTTGGCTATCATCTCAAAGGTCGCGTGTACAGTAGGAATGTAGTCTTCAGGTAAATGCCTTGAGTCTGTCCTGGGGTAGGTTAGGGCTTTGTGTCGTTCATAAAGGCTTTGTGCCAAAGCCAGTGTTGTTTTAGCTGAAAAACCAAATCGACTGTTAGCCTCCCTTTGTAAAGATGTGAGGTCAAAAAGCCCAGGACTGCCTTTGTTTGAAGGAGAGCTTTCCTCGGACACAAATGCCGTTTTGCCTTTCAGATGTTGTGCTATTTCCTGAGCAGATTGTTCGCTCCAAACACGATCCGCTTTTTTCTCAGAATCGTCTTCGTTTTTCTTGTGTGTGGGTTCAAACCACTTACCAGAGTACATTCCCGCTTGTGCTTTAAAAGTGGCGTGTATTTCCCAGTAATCCCGGCTTACAAACTTTCTAATCAACTCCTCTCGCTCAACCACAACGCTCAGTGTGGGTGTTTGAACTCGACCAACTGTGGTTAAGAAAAATCCACCATCCCTGGAGTTAAATGCAGTAAAAGCCCGTGTGCCGTTGATCCCAACAAGCCAATCCGCCTCGGAGCGGCAGCGAGCTGCATCTGCAAGGCCCTGCATTTGCTTATTGGTGCGAAGTTTCTCAAATCCATCACGAATAGCTTGAGGGGTCATACTTTGGAGCCAAAGACGCTTGACGGACTTTTCTAAAGGTTTTTTACCGCCCGCAAATTGCTCAATCAATCTAAAGATTAACTCTCCTTCTCGACCCGCGTCACATGCATTGATGAGATCCGATACGTCTTTTCTTTTTGCCAACTTAACCACAGCGTTCAAACGAGACTTGGTTTTCTCAACCGGCTTTAGCTCAAAGTAAGGCGGAATGACGGGTAAATTAGCGAAACTCCATTTGCCGCGTTTGACGTCAAACTCCTCAGGAGCTTGTATCTCAAGCAAATGACCTACAGCGCTTGTGACTAAAAACTGTTCATTTTCAAAGTGATCATCATGCTTCTCAAACTTACCCGTTAGAGGCGTTAAAGCTTTCACTATATCTTGGGCGACCGAGGGCTTCTCGGCAATTACCAAAGTCTTACTCATTAGTATGCGTTCCTCAAGTTGAAATTCTTATTTGGTATTTTTTTGGGTTTCCATACACACTCTTGATCCTACAATGGGGCATTATTACTTTCAATTGTGAAAATTTGTGCAAGGCTTATCTTAACTACTTTTTAATGTCATGAAAAAAGAAGCTGATAAATTATCAGGTCGACGGATCCAAGTCAGACGCTCAGGTGTTCATGGCAAAGGCGTCTTCGCAGTCCAAGACATCCCTAGGGGGGAGGTACTGATTCAGTATCAGGGCGAGATTATTACCTGGAAATCCGCCCAGAAAAGACATCCGCATAATCCCAAGGAGCCTAATCATACTTTTTATTTTCATATCAACGACAGAGTTGTTATAGACGGGGGGGTGGGCGGGAACGCATCGCGCTGGATCAACCATTCCTGCACGCCAAATTGTGAGGCCGATGAAATAGGGGAGCAAATTTTTATTAAAGCAATCAAGAAAATTAAATCTGGGCAGGAGTTGACTTACGATTATGGGTTGACTATAGATGAGCCCTATACGAAAGCACTCAAAGCAGAGTTTCCTTGTTGGTGTGGAGCTAAAAATTGTCGTGGCACTTTGTTGTCTCCTAAGACTAAATAACTAACTCAACTATATGATCTGGCCAGTCGAGGAGATAAAGCAAGCCGTTGAGATAAATTTGAAAGGATTTCAAATAGAGGTGCTCCCAACGGTTAACTCCACCAACGATGAGCTGATGCGAAGAGCCAAAAGTGGGCGTGAAGAGTCTATTTTGCTTTTGGCAATCGAACAAACTGCAGGTAAGGGCAGGAGGGGCAAAGTTTGGCACTCTAAGCAGGGTCAATCCCTCACATTTTCTTTAGGTCTGCATTTAGCGCCCGTGCATTGGTCCGGACTTTCTTTGGTGGTTGGATTGGCCATACTAAAAGCGCTAGATCCTTTGGGAAATTTGGCAATATCTCTCAAATGGCCAAATGATTTATGGGTAGGCCCACCGAGTGCGGCTAAAAAGCTGGGTGGAATACTCATTGAGTCAAACGTCATGAACCGTGCTATCCAAGATGAGACAAGATACTGCGTCATTGGGATCGGGATCAACATTGTTGCTCCCCAAGGCGTCGATCTTAAAAGGCCTGGTGTTGGAATTAAAGATCTGGACCCAAATACAGACGCTCAAAAAGCATTACTAAAAATCGCACCCAATGTGATTAATTACGTGCAGCGGTTTTGCCGTTCAGGATTTTTTGATTTTGTGGAAGAATACAACTCTTTTGATATATTGAGGGGAGAGCTGGTTTTGATGTCTAACGGCGTTAGTGGTCGTGCGCAAGGTGTAAATCAAAGCGGCGAATTGGTTATATTCACAGACAAAGGCCTCGTTAACGTTGCAAGCGATGAGGTAAGTCTTTTGGGCTTTGAGGGCTGAGCTGATGAAGCCTAAAGTCTGGTGGGGGATTGAGTGATTACAAAATCGAATTATTCAGCGTTGATTTTCTGGGTCTTAGTTAATCTTTTGATTTGGAGCTGGACAAGTGGATTTTTCCAAAGCAGTGTTTTAAAAACAAAGCAAATGGGACAATCGGTGAGAGCTTTGGAGGAGATAGAAGCTGAAACTGTAACGGTGATCAAATCAGACCAAAAAGGGGACGTAGATAGAATCCACCCCCCCGAGGAGTGAGCTTTTTAGAACTATGATAAACATATTCAACCAAAATCTATCCCTTAAATTAATATGACTCTAAAACTGTATTTCGGACCAGGGGCTTGTTCCTTTGTTCCGCACGCTCTACTAGAAACACTGAACATTGAGTTTGAGCCCATCATGCTCAAGCTTCACAAAGGTGAACAGTATGAACCCGCTTTCAAGCAGATTAATCCTCGCAGTCAAGTGCCAGTATTGATAGACGGCGAATTGGTGGTTACACAAGTAATAGCGATTACTCTTTATTTAGAGGCTAAGTTTAGCCATGCCTACTTTTTACCCTCCAACCTTGCAGAGCGTGCCAAAGCGCTTGAGATATTTGCCTGGATGAACAACACCATGCACTCGACTTTTATGCATATTTTTTTGCCCAGGAAGTTTACTGATCACGAGGTATCTCAAAAAGAGATTAAAAATTTTGCTGTTTCACAGTACCGTTCGCATTTGAATGAACTTCAAAAATACGTACAAGACAGTCACCAACTCGGGAAGGAGTGGCTAACGGGCGACCGCATCAGCGCGCTTGATGTGTATGCTTTAACGCTGATGCGCTGGGGAACTATGGCACAAATCTCCCCCAGCGAATTCCCATTGCTGTGGAGCTTTGTTCAACGGGTGAGTGAGGCGCCGGGTGTTAATCGCGCCATTGAGCGGGAGAGATTACAACTTGATATGAGTCAAAAAAGTTAGGTTGATTTTTAAGCAATCGTGTTTTGTTTCAACTGTTCTTGTGTGTATACCTCAAGTGCCAGTTCTGTAACGGTGGCAACTTCCCTTCCGACTTCACCGTAAAACTCTTGTTCCGCGACTCTAACCGCACGCTCAAATGCTTTTAACCAACTGATTCCTGTAGGTGTAAACCGTATTATTTTTGCTCGAGAGTCCCTTGGATCACTGTCGCGTTGAACCAAGCCCCACGCCATGCATTGATTTACCAACTCACCCATACCCTGCTTTGTGACCCCAGCGCTTTGGGCCAGTTCAGTTAAACGAGAGCCCTCCATTGCCAAATGCCGGGTGATGTGGATGTGCGCAGCACTGATTTGTTCCCGGGCAGCTAAATTCGACAAAGCGAGGGGTACTTCGGGGTCGTTACACATCAAGCCTAATACCCGCTTGTCAAATCGACGCATCGCCTCCCCCAGCAAACGACCCAAATGAATCTGACGCCAATCTTGATGTCTTGAATACTGTGTCTCCATAATCCATATAGTAAAGTAAATTGACTAAAATTACTATTGATTAAGCGGTACAAAGTGAGATAAAGTACTGCCTGGGCATACAGTCTGTCTAAATTTACATATACTTAATTGCTTCAGAGCAACTCATTCAATCAAAAGGAAACACCATGGAATCAGCTACAAAAGGCGCCCCAGCAACTAGCGAAAAAGGAAAAGCTTTACAAGCTGCATTGGCTCAAATTGAAAAGCAATTTGGTAAGGGCACCATCATGCGCCTAGGAGAGGGAGAAGTCATTGAGGACATTCAAGTCGTCTCCACCGGGTCTCTAGGCTTGGATGTAGCTTTGGGGGTAGGTGGCCTACCTAGGGGACGTGTTATTGAAATTTACGGCCCGGAATCCTCCGGCAAAACCACCCTAACCTTGCAAGTTATTGCCGAAATGCAACGCCAAGCAGGCACATGTGCCTTCGTAGACGCAGAGCACGCGCTTGATGTTCAATACGCACAAAAGCTGGGCGTCAATTTGCAAGAACTTTTGATAAGTCAACCTGACACGGGAGAACAAGCGCTTGAGATAGTGGACAGCTTGGTTCGTTCAGGGGCTGTAGATTTGGTGGTGGTTGACTCTGTAGCCGCTTTAACTCCAAGAGCTGAGATTGAGGGCGAAATGGGGGATTCCTTACCTGGATTGCAAGCGCGTTTGATGAGCCAAGCATTGAGAAAATTAACG